>Ga0209331_1000021_pt1 | contig 44350 bp, 31 predicted proteins | sample JacPinW_OM3H0_M3_FD_187971 | JGI IMG/M metagenome (GOLD analysis project Ga0209331, IMG submission 187971) | Forest soil microbial communities from Algoma, Ontario, Canada - Jack Pine, Ontario site 1_JW_OM3H0_M3 (SPAdes) (version 2) | ecosystem: Environmental > Terrestrial > Soil > Boreal...
CAAGGTCATCTTTCGCCCGCAAATAGGGAATGACAAGGATCTCTACGCTCTCGGGAGGCTGGCCGAGGCGGTGGACGCGCTCGTCATCGGCGCCGGCCGCGTGCAGGAGCGCCTCGCGGAAGCGGCGATCTGCCTGGTCAGCATTCGTCCCGACGAGATCCCTGAGGATCTACGCGGGGTTTTCATTGGGGTGAAGGACGATCTGCATTTCGAGCCGGCGCAGGGCGGCGAAGGAAGGATTGCTGCAACGATGCGGATCACCGGCGACGAGGACGCCAGCGCAATCGCTCACCGCATCCTTGAACTGTACCTAGAGCACGATCGCCGTGCGGAACGCGAGCTCGACGGCTTACTGGAATGATGAGAACGGTGAATTCCGAGGCTCCACTTGCCGGGAAGGGCCGTTTGCGGCGCGGCGGGAAGGCCGCCCGTGCGTTATTTTACTCCTGGGGTACCGAATAGGGGCCGGCAGCAAAACGCACCGGCGGGCCTCCCCTGGGTTACCCCAAACGTTACCCCGGAAGCGAAAATGAAGGTTTCCGGCGCAAAATCGAGTGAAAAAGATGACCAAGCGTCACGTCACCATGTTAGTCAATCCGCGTGCTAAAATGCTTGGCAGGAGAAATGCATGTCACGACATCTCGCGGTCATGGCCTTGGGCGTTGCCGTTGTGGCACTGGTGCCGGCACGCGCGCAACAGGACGGCTCCGCTGACTATCCCGATCGGGCGGTGAAAATCATTGTAAGCACCGCGGCGGGGGGCGGCGTCGACACGGTCACGCGGATTTTTGCTGCCCAGCTGCATACACGTCTTGGCCAGCCATTCGTCATTGAGAATCGCGGCGGCGGCGGCGGAAACATCGGTGCGGAGGCGGTCTACACGGCCGATCCCGACGGCTATACGCTGCTTGCCTCCCAGCCCGCCCCGATCACCAGCAACATCGCGCTCTACAAGAAGCTCAATTTCGATCCGGTGGCACTTGAGCCGGTTGCGGTGCTGTCCAAGTTTCCCAATGTGCTGCTGGTGCGGCAGGATTTTCCGGTCAAGACGGCACAGGAATTCATCGCCTTCGCCAAGGCCAATCCGGGCAAGCTGACTTACGCTTCGCAAGGGCCCGGAACGACGTCGCACCTCACCGCCGAGCTGTTCTCTCAGCTCACGGGAGCCAAGATGGTACACATCCCGTATCGGGGCACCGGCCCCGCGCTCAACGACCTCGTTGCGAGCCATGTTGATTTCATCTTTATGGAGATTGCAGCCGCCTACAAGCTGCACGAGGCCGGCAAGGCAAGAATCCTGGCGGTTGCAACCGACCGGCGCCTCGACGCGCTGCCGGACGTTCCCACTCTGATCGAAGCCGGCATTCCCGGCTTCCTTTCCGATACCTGGAACGCGATGAGCGCTCCGCCGAAGACGCCCGAGCCCATCATCTTGAAGCTCAACAACACCATCAACGACATCAGCGCCTCGCCCGAAATCAAACAGCGCTTCCACGACCTGCACCTTCTTCCAGCGATTGGCAGCCCAGCGGACATGGCGAGACTCAAACAGGAGGAGACCGCGCGTTGGAGCAAGGTCATCCGCGATGCTGGAATTCAGCCGGAATGAAGAGTCTCAACTCGGACATTTGCGCCGCAGTGCAGCACATTATGGCAGTGCAGCATGGCCGTTTTTGGCTGTACTGGCAGAGCCGTTCATGGAATATGGAGAAAACAATTCATGGGGAAGGTGGCATGGCCCTCAAGGAGCTCGATCTCGATTCTGACACCGCGGATCTCGTGCGCGCTGCCTTTGACAAGTCATGGCAGTTCGTCAAAGGCGATCCCGAGCTTGCACACAACGATGTTGAAGAGATGCGCGCGCTGCTTTCACGGCACATTACGCGCTTTGCCCGCAATGGCGAAAAGGATTTGTGGCGGCTCGCAAATTCTGCAATCGGCCAATTGCGGCGCGAGCGCAGCGCGGCCTGAGCACATACCACCGGCGATGAAAGCGCGGCTTGCGCCGCGCTTTTATTTTGTTCCGTAGGCGCGGTCGCCGGCATCGCCCAGGCCGGGCACAATGAAGGCCTGCTCATTAAGCTCATCGTCGATTGCGGCCGTCCAGATCGGAACGTCAGGATGAATTGCACGCATGCGCTCGATGCCTGGGCGCGCGCTGATCAGACACACCAAGCGAATTTCGTTGGCTCCGCTTTCCTTGAGCCGGTCGACCGCGGCCACTGCCGTGTTGGCGGTAGCGAGGATGGCGACCACCACAATAACCAGCCGCTCAGCGAGGTCAGAGGGCGCCTTGAAATAATATTCCACTGCGGCGAGCGTCTTGGGCTCGCGATAAAGCCCGATGTGAGCAACGCGCGCGGTCGGAACGAGGTCGAGCATCCCGTCGACGAACGTGAGACCGGCCCGAAGAACCGGGGCGAAGACCAGCTTCTTGCCTGCTATGCGGGGCGCGATCATGCGCGCGAGCGGCGTTTCGATTTCCACATCGGTCAGAGGCAGATCGCGCGTGATCTCGTAGCACAAAAGCATGCCGATCTCTTTGAGGATCTCGCGAAAGGCCTTGGTCGAGCGTTCCTTCTCGCGGATGAGACTGAGCTTGTGCTGGACCAGGGGATGATCGACGACGGTGACGCCTTCCATGCTCTATCTCGAATCCGCCTCGCTTGCCCCGCCACGCGCCCTTGCGCGACGCTTCAGGACTTGTCGAGGGCGCGGCCGACGGGTTGGACGAGGGTCTGCGGCCTGGGCGGCTCCGGGGCGTAATAGCCCGCCGCCTTCTTGGCCTCCATCTCCACGCGGGCATCCGCTGGAATGAGCTTTTCCGGAATGGGGACGCGCTCGGCGATCTCGATTCCCTGCTCGATCAGCGCGTCATATTTCATGTCGCTCATGGATACGAAGCGGTCGATGCGTGGCAGACCCAGCCAATGGATCACATCAGGCATGAGCTGCTGGAAGCGGGCGTCCTGCACGCCGGCGACACATTCGGTGCGCTCGAAATAGGTCGCGGCGGCATCGCCTCCTTCCTGGCGCTTGCGCGCGTTGTAGACCAGGAACTTCGTTACCTCGCCGAGCGCGCGGCCTTCCTTGCGGTTGTACACGATGATGCCCAATCCGCCGGCTTGAGCGCTGCGCGCGCATTCCTCAATCCCGTGGATGAGGTATGGCCGGCAAGTGCAGATATCGGAGCCGAAGACGTCGGATCCGTTGCACTCATCATGCACCCGGCAAGTAATGAGGGTGCGCGGATCTTTCAGCTTCTCGACGTCGCCAAACATGTAGACGGTGGTGCCTCCCACCGGCGGCAGGAAGACCTGGAGATCGAGCCTGGTTACGAGCTCAGGAAACATTCCGGCGGTCTGCTCGAACAGCGCGCGCCGCAATCCCATTTCACTCGTGCCGAAGCGTTCCGCGATTCCCGGCAAATACCAGACGGGATCGATGGCGACCTTGACAACGGAAATGGCGCCGTTCTCGTGCAGCACCTCGCCATCGCTGGAAAGACGTCCGTCTTCGAGCGCATCCTGTATTTCATGGAGATCGAGACGCGCCTTGGTGACTGCGATCGTTGGTCGGACATCTAACCCTTCCGCAATTTCCGAGGCGAAGGTTTCCGCCACGAGATGTCCCCACGGGTCGAGGGAGACGATGCGACGGGAATCCTTCCATTGCGCAAACGGGCCGATAATGGCGGCGGGGTGGGTATTGGTAAGATCGGGGCGTCGGATGGGATCGAGGGCACCCGCTGAAACGGCGAGCGCGCGATAGACGGCATAGGACCCGCCGTGAGTGCCGATGACGTTGCGGTCATTTGGCCGCGAAACAGTTCCGATCACAGGTCCGCGTTGGCGCGCCGTCTCTGCGCCCCAGTGGATGGGGAAATGGTGCTTGCCGCCCGGGACGGGATGGGAGGTCAGGCGAATATGGTCGTGACGATTGGAGCGAGTCATGGAAGGCTCAAAAGCAGACGGCCCGCCGAGAGCGACGGGCCTCACACAAAGCGGAGATTCGGGGGCGAATGACCGCCTGCCTGACATAATATAACAATGCAGGCGCTCAATACAATTGAGCCAAGCTATTGATATAAAAATATTTTTTTATTAGTCGAGCCGGCCGGTGCGGGCCACGCGCAACAGGGTCGCAGGCCGCCCCTGCGGCTTCGACCGTTCAACGCCAACGCGGCGCTCGTCTCCGCGCGTGCCGTTCGTGCGCACCATTTCCTCGAGCAGAAAGGGCTTCGCAAAATGATAACCCTGCGCAAAACGGATCCGCGTAGCCCCAAGCAGGTATGCGAGCTCCTCAAAGTTTTCGACGCCCTCGGCCAGAACGGATATTCCCAATGCATGACTCACGGATTCAATCGCCTTGAGAATGCTCTGGCTGCGCGGGCGCTTATGGATGTCGACGATGAACGACCGGTCGACCTTGATTTCATCGGCGGTGATATCCGCGAGCACGGATAAGGAGGAATAGCCCGTTCCGAAGTCGTCGATCGATACGCGAACCCCATTGTCACGCAGCAAAGGCAACACCTGCGACTGAAACTGATTCTTTGCGATGAAAGCGTCTTCGGTCACTTCGATGATGAAACGTTCCGCGCATCCGCTTGCCTTGAGATCACCGACCAAAGAATGCATGAACGCCAGATCGCCTGCCTGCCGGGCCGCAACGTTGATGGCAATGGCCTTGCCCGGTCCGAACGCCTCATCTAGCCGATCGATCGAGCTGACCGCGTAGGCCACGACGAAATGCGTGATCGGATCGATCAACCCAAGCTCGGTCGCCAAGCCGATGAAAGAGAGGGGCGACTGGAATTCTCCATTATTATCGCGCCAGCGTATCAGTGTTTCAACGCCGACCACCTCCTGAGTGCGAATGTCTATCTTGGGCTGGAACGCGCAGCATAATTGCCGATCGCGGATGGCAAGCCGCAGCCGCTGCTCCAGTTGCATGCGCTCGGACATGGCTTTTCCGATGGCCGCGTCGAAAAAGGCAGCGCCGCCCTTGGAATCGTTCTTGGCCCGGTACATTGCGCTGTCCGCGTTGCGTCGCAGCTCTTCGTAGCTGCGCCCATGCGCCGGGTACATGCTGACCCCGATCGACGCGGACGTGAACAACTCATAGCCGTCGACGTGGAAAGGCTGCTTCAATTTGGCAAGCAGGTTGTCTACGACATTGTGGACCCGTTCCCCGGCTTCCAAGGGGTGAACAAGTAGCAGAAATTCATCGCCGCTGATGCGCGCGAGCACATCGCTTGCGCGCATCACCTCGGCGATGCGAGCGGCGACCTTGACCAGCAACGCATCGCCCACGGCATGATTGTAATAATCGTTGATGTGCTTGAAATTATCGAGATCGATGAATGCAAGCGCAAACGGCTGCGCCGGCTGCCTTTGTAAAATGTCATGTACACATTGCTCGATCATCGCTCGATTGGCGAGGCCGGTCAGATCGTCGGTATAGGCGCGCCGGGCCAAGTCCTTTTCGCGATCGCGCAGTCCTTCAACAACGGCTCGCAGCTGTGCAAGCTTCGCTTCCATACTCCTCGCCGCCTGCATGGCTGAGGCTGCCATCGCGACAAGGGCGAATTGCCGGGCATGGATGAGCTCTGTCTCGCCAAAAGGCTCTCTGTCAGGCGACCGTAGCAGAACAAGCAGCCCGCGAGAGTCGCGGATACGCAGTGGAATGTAGAGCGCCGGCTGGAACGGATTTATCGCTGCGTGATCGCACGTGCTCCATTCCTGGAGATCCCCACTCGCGAGGGTTGCGGCGACGCGCCCAGCGGCCACTTCATCAAAGAAAGGCCCCGTTTGCCACGTCAGACCGGTCAGAGCGTCGGGAAAACCCATGGCGCACTGCCAACCGTCGGTGGCCTCAACCAGAGCCAACGCCTGATCAAAGGTGACGACCTCCCGGATCGACTCAAGAATCGTCGACAACAGCTCGTGATCACCGGCGGGATCGAACAAAGCCGCGAGTGCCCGCAACGGCAGGTGAAGATTCTGCACTCCGGTGACTGACTGTTGCATTGCCCCACTGTCGGTGGTTCGCAGCAGCGGCCTGACGCTTAAAAGCGCGATCAGCTCTCGCGCAGGCGGGGAGCTCTGGCCGGAGCCTGAAACGCTCGGGCAATATCGAGCCGGTCGTTGAGCGTGCGCTTGAGCAGTGGCGGCCGGGCAGCATCGCCGGGTGAAAGTGTTGTGGGGGAGGGGCTGGACCCGGGATCCTCATCTCTTTGGTCGCGTGTGCCCTCGTCCCGGCTAAGCTGCGCGGAGCTAACTCCGCGCCATCTTTGCAGGATCGCAGCTACAAATTCTGCATCTATTGCTGCTGCGGATTCTCGGCGCGCACTGCCCGCGGCGTCGCTTTTCGGCAGCAGATGCGGGGGTAATTGCTTGAGCTTCACGCGCGTCGGCAACGCCACACCCTGGCCGAAGGCAAAAACCTCGCCGGTTCCGAGCGATGGCAGAAAATCAAGCAGATTAGCGGCGGCATCCGCCACGGCCGAGCGCAGGATCGCCTGATCGCGATCGTTGATCATGCGCATTGCAAACAGCGTGTTGCATTGGGAGATGATGGTGGCGTCCAGCTCCGCGGGCCTTTGACTCACCAGACCGAGAAAGACTCCGTGCTTGCGCCCTTCCTTTGCGATCCGTGATATCGACCTGCGCGTGGGCCCAAACCCGATGCTACGGTCAGCCGAGGCGTAGCGGTGAGCCTCCTCGCAGACCAACAGGAGCGGCGCCGCTCCCTCGCTCCACAGCCCGAGGTCAAATGTCATGCGGCAGACGACGGACACCACTGCGTCCACCACTTCGGATGGAAATCCCGCGAGCTGCATGACGGTAATCGGTCTGCCATTGGCCGGCAGGCGAAAGATCTGGCCAAGCACCTCGGCCATCGTGTCGCCGCCGACATTGGCATTCTCGAACATGAACGCATATCTCGGATCATTGCACACGCCCTCAATCCGCGTGATGAGCCGGTGGTAAGTCATGCGCGATGACCGGTTCTCGAGCTTTCCCATTCGCTCATCGAGAAGACCGATCAAATCCGCAATCCGATAGGGCACGGGCGTGTCGACCGCATAGGCGAGCGTTCTGTGGTCGACTCTTTTTAGCGGACGGTCCGCCGCGCTGCGGTAATAGCCATAGGCCGCTTTGGCACGTGGAATGACTTCCGACAGAATGTCGACTTCCTCCTCGGATCCCGGGCGGGCACCGAACAGGACGTCCACCATTTCCTCGAAGTTGAACAGCCAGAACGGCAGCTTCAGATTGCCGGGATTTAGAACAAAGGCCTTGTCGCCGAATGGACGGCCATACTCATTGTGGGCGTCGAGGATCAGTATTCGCAGATTGGGGCGCGCCCGGATGATTTCATGCAGCATCAGGACTACCGCGCTCGACTTGCCTACCCCGGTCGTACCGAGCACCGCGAAATGCTTGCCCAACATGTCATCGATATCGACGTAGGCGGCAATCGTGCTGTCTTGCTGCAGATGCCCGATTTCGACCGCTGAACTGCTGGCGACGTTGTAGACCGATCGAAGCTCGCGGGTGCCGATAGGGAGGACCGGATCGCCGATTGCGGGATAATCGGTCACGCCGCGCTGGAATTGCGCCGTTCCAGCGGGTTGCTTGATCTCGCCGACGAGATCGACGTCGGCGGTGGAATGATAACCGTGCTCGGCCGCCATCGCCGGTGGCTCAATCGCAACATTCGTTATCACGCCAACGAGCAACGATTCGCCGGTGCGTATTCCAAGAAACTTGCCTACCGTTGCTCGCACGGCGCTGGGCGCGCTGGGCGCAGCAGACAAGCCGACGGTTGCTTGCGAGCCACGCACGGAAACGACGTGACCGATCGACTCGTTGCCGCCAGAAGGCAAGGAATGATTCTGCTGGCGCAACCGCTCAGTGTTCAACATGTCGCCCTCGCGAAGCCGGGAAACGTTCGTCCCCGGAAAGACTTTACGGATCAAGAGTTAGGGCTGGCTAAAGCGAACTGGTTAATGTGCGGCTACTGTAAATGTGCGACTTCGCATGCAATTGCTGTTGAAACCTGCGAAATCATCACGCCACCGGGGCGTTCTGCTTGTGTTTCAATATCGCTCGATCGCCGCGCACCGGTGCATGTTGTGCTCGCAAAACAGCGACAGGCAGATGCTCGAACAATTCCGCAATGGCGATAGCGGGGCCGCGCGCCTCCTTCGCCGCTCCGAGCGCATAGGCGGCTTCACTAAATGCCTCGATCGACACCGTCGCATCCCACGCTGTGCCGGATGGCCACGTGCGGCCTCTCTTTGTGACGCGATCGAACCATCGTGCAGTCACCACGATCACGGCGTTACGATCGTGGATGCGCGCAAATGCAATGATCTCCTCGTGATGCGGACCCTCAACATTGAGCCGGCGATAGGAGCCCTTCGCGAAAACATCGGGGAGCTCGCTGCGTAGTGCGAGTAGACGGCGGATGAGCGCGAACTTGATCCGGCCATCGTCCCAGTGAGTTGCCAGTGCCTGCCAGTCCGGCTGCATGCGAATCGACTGCAATCCGTCGATGCGAGCAGAAAAGTCAACCGGACGCCGGTTGTCGGGATCGACCAGCGACAGGTCCCACAGCTCCGTGCCTTGATAGAAATCGGGCACGCCCGGCATGGTTGTCTTCAATGTGATCTGGGTGAGGCTGTTCAATGCGCCTATCAGCGCCGCTCGCCGGGCAAAGGCGTCAAACGAAGCGATGAACCGTGCCGACCTGCGCTCATTCAGCAACCGTTCTATGAAGCCTTCGAGTCCTGCCTCATATATTTCATCCGGCGCGACCCAGCTCGTTTGCTGCTTGCCTTCGCGGGCAGCCTTGATGGCATAAGCGCGCATGCGCTCGACGAAAGAGGCATCAATTCCGCCGAGTGGCCAGGCACCGAGCAGCGATTGATAGATCATGTATTCATGCGCGAGCGAGGGAATGCGTTGCGACCGGGAAGAATCGGCGAGGGGAGCATTCTGCGCCCGCCAATCGAGCACGGCGGCCTTCCATTCATCCGCGAGCTGCGTGAGCGCCAGCAGACGGGCGCGGGCATCTTCGCCCCGCTTGGTGTCGTGTGTCGCGGTCGCAGTAAGCCCGTCCGGCGATTTGCCCGCTCGCTCCTCCATGCATTCGTGGAATTCGGCGAGTGACAGCACTCCTGCGCCAGGATTTCCTCCCACTTCGTTCAGAGCCAGCAGGCGGTGATAGCGATAAAATGCAGTGTCCTCGAGCGACTTGGCCATCATCGGACCGGTGAATTGCTGTACCTTGAATGCAAATTGCCGGTCGCGGGCAATGCTGTATCCCGTACGCCCCGAAGAGATCAGATCCAAAGTGAGGGCGTCGCGCAGAAAATCAAAAATGCCTGCGTCCGGACCAAACCAGTCTGCACGCGCCTGCGTGATCGCCCGGTTGATGATCGCGCGATCGCCGCGCGAAGGGCCTGACGGAGTGATGTACGTTCGGTAAATCGGGAAATGCAGCACGAACAGTTCAAGCGCTGCCCGCAACCGATCCGTGCCATAATCACGGGTGCTGTAGTGCCCGGCCGCGATGCGCGCCAGAAGGCGCGACAATACTGTGAACTCGCTTGCCAGGATATTGGCAATCACGCGGCGCTTGGCTTCGATCAGTATCTCATGAAAGCTGCGATGCTCTCCCGTAAACTCGCGCCAGGCTTGATCCAGCGTCGTAAGACCGCCTTCGTCAATCAGCAGACGCGAAATGGTGTTGAGCCACTCATAGCCGGTGCTGCCGCAAACGCCGGTAAAGCGGGGCAGGCGCGCTCTCTCCCCGAGGATCTTCTCAACCACGACGTAAAACGGCTCCCTTCCGGCAGGCTTCTCGACCTCAATGAGATGGTGCAAGCGCCGGAAATATTGATGCGGATCGCGCAACCCGTCCATATGATCTATTCGCAGCCCCTGTAGCCAACCACTGGAAATCAATCTTCGAACGAGACGATGAACGGCTTCGAACGTGCTTGCGTCTTCCATCCGCAAGCCGGCAAGATCGTTGATATCAAAGAAGCGGCGGTAATTGATTTCGCTCAACGCCAGCCGCCAATACGCGACCCGATAATGCTGGCGCTCGAGCAAATAGTGGAGCGCAAGCAGCGCCGCGGATTCTCGCGATGGATCGTAGGCACACAGCCCGCGCTGAACAATCTCTTCGGCGCCGGGAATGCCGGCAAGCTCGGCCTTGAAAGCGGCGGACTGCTGCCGCGGCGGATTGTGCGGGCCACGGTACCCCGCCGCAAACTCCAGCAGCTGGCGGCCCGCCGGCTCTGTGCTTGCGCCCGCCTGTGCTACAACTTTCTGCAAGATTTCGCTGTAGCGGGCAGGTCCGATCGGCAGCTTGTGCTCGTAATACCAGGCCGCGAAACTGCCTTCACGCGCGTCGTAGCGCAGCACGATCTCGCCGCTTTGTAAGGCCTCTCCGTATGGCCGGCCAAGAATGGGAACGAGAACGCCACCGCGGGGATGCCCTTGCAGACCTTTCCAATCGATATCGAACGAGGCTGCAAAGGGAGACTTTGGCCCGAATTCCAGCACATCCAGCCACCACGGATTGTCCGCGTAGTTAACTCCCATGTGATTGGGCACGAGATCGAGAATGAGGCCCATGTCGAATTCGACCAGTGCGCGGTGCAATTGATCGAGACCGGCCTCGCCACCGAGCTCGGGGTCTACAGCATTGTGATCGACCACGTCATAGCCATGCGTGCTCCCCGCCCGTGACTTGAGGAAAGGCGAGGCATAGACGTGACTGATGCCGAGGGAGCTTAGATAGGGCACAAGCTTGGCTGCTTGCGCAAACCCGAAGCTTGCCGTCAATTGCAGCCGATAGGTTGCGATCGGAATCGCGCGTGGCATCAGCTCTCTCCGATGCTCCAGAACACGGCCCAGGGGGAGAGCTGTTTCCCGGGGGTGCTGCCCCACAGCGGTCGTCCCCATTGCAACGGAGCAGGACACTGGGCAACCTCACCTGAAAGATTGACCAGCAGAACAAGATCCTTGTTTCCTGCAAGCGGCCAGCTCACGTGCAGAACTGATCCGTGGCGGCGCGCTGATCCAAATTTCACTTGCGCGAATTCCGCGGCGAGATCGCGGCGGCGAATGCCCAGGAGTTCCCGTACGAGCGCAAGGCGCTTGGCGCCGTTTGGCGTGGAGCGAGTGTCCCAATCGAGAGCGGCGGAACGAAAAGTCTCCTCGGACAGAGGATCAGGAATCCGCTCGCCGAATTGAGCATAGGCCGCTTTAAACTCCGAGCGCCGTCCATTGCGAACGGCTTCGGCAAGCGAGCCATGAAAATCGCAGAAGAAGGGGAAGGGACGGGTCGAGCCCCACTCCTCGCCCATGAACATGAGTGCAGGCATCGGAGCAAGCAGCGTCATCGCGAGCGCGGCGGCGAGCGCCGCTTCGTCTGCGAGCGTGGTGATGCGATCGCCCAACGGCCGGTTCCCGATCTGATCATGGTTCTGCAGGAAGTCCACAAACGACAATGGTGAATTGCGTACTGAAATTTCGCCGCGAGCGCGGCCTCCCCGATGCACGGATGGGTCACCCTGATAGGCAAAACCCGAGCTCAGGATGCGGGCAAGATGAGCCGACGGATCGGGGTTGTAGTCTTGGTAGTATGCGTGGTGTTCGCGGGTCAGCAGAACATGCCAGGCGTGGTGATAGTCATCATTCCATTGTGCCCGGTATTTTCCTCGCGGCGGATCCGTTTCCGGGTCGAGCAAGCTTGCACGATTATCATCGTTTTCCAGCACGAGATGAATCATGCGGCCGGTCTCAGCGGCAAAGCGGCCGACCGCCGCGCTGATCTCAAGCAGGATCGAAGGCTCTCCAGGCTCGACGATCGCATGGATTGCGTCGAGCCGCAGACCGTCGAAGCGATAATGCTCGACCCAATGCAGCGCATTCTGGATCGCAAAGGCGCGGACCTGCTCGATCCGATAATCAATCGCGCTCCCCCAAGGGGTGTGAGCAGCCGCGAAGAAGGCCGGCGAGTAAACGCCAAGATAATTTCCTTCCGGGCCAAAGTGATTGTAGACGACGTCAAGGAAGACCATCAGCCCGCGCGCGTGCGCTGCATCGATCAGAGATTTTAGATCATCGGGCCGGCCGTAGCTGCTATCCGGTGCGTAGAGGAATACGCCGTCGTAGCCCCAGTTGCGCCGGCCGGCGAAGTCCGCGATCGGCATCAACTCGATCGCGGTAAAGCCGGTTTGCGCGACATGATCGAGCTTGTCGATGACCGAGCGAAAGGTTCCTTCCGGGGTGAAAGTTCCAACATGCAGTTCGAGGATTACGGCCTCGTGCCATGGCCGCCCGTGCCAGCGAACATTTTCCCATTCGAATTGTTGATGGTCGACGACTTCGCTTGGCCCTGCGACATCTTCCGGCTGAAAGTGAGAGGCAGGGTCCGGTACCGCAGTCTCGCCGTTGATCAAATATTTGTATCGCGTCCCCGCACCCGCATCCGGAACATTGACTGCAAACCATCCGCCGGGAAGCGCGGTCATGGCACAGGCGCGATCGAGCATTACCTCAACCCGCTTCGCCGCGGGGGCCCATAACCGAAAAGTGACACCGTTGCTGCTGAGGTGCGGGCCGAAGCGCGCGCCTTGCGTCATGCCGACCCCGAGAAGGCGAGGACCGATCGGGGCATGGCCTTGAGTTGTGACCCGGACGCGAATTCCTCGCCGGCGGGGACATGGGCTGCCGTGTCCAGGAGCGCCATCCAACGACGGTACGCATCCGACTGAGGCAACGTGAACGGGATTGTTTCTACGGCCGCATTGAGAACGATGTAGAGGGATGACTGCCCTTCCGCGACGGGGGCGAGGACGTAAGAGAGAAAGCGGCCTTCGGGAAAATTCCAATCCGCTTCCGTCATTTCGGTCGCGCGGGGCGTGAGCCAGAGCACGCCGAAGGAGCCGTCAGCGCGCCGCCCTTCGACCCAGCGGCGCGGACACAGCTGGGCAAAGCGCCGTCGTAAGGCCGTAAGCTCTCCAATCAAATCGATGTTGTCATCCGCGTGGTGCAAGCCGGTCCAGTCGATCCAGCCGGTCGGATTGTCCTGGCAATAAGCATTGTTGTTGCCGTTCTGGCTGTTTCCCACTTCATCGCCGGCCAATAGCAGTGGCACGCCCTGCGCCAACATGAGACTCGACAATAGATTGCGCCGCAATCGGCGGCGCAGTTTCAGAATATCAGGATCGTTCGTCGGGCCTTCGACGCCGCAATTCGTGCTGTAATTCTCGTCGGAGCCGTCACGATTGTGCTCGCCGTTGGCCTCGTTGTGCTTGTGCTGATAGCTCGTGAGATCCGCAAGCGTGAACCCATCGTGCACCGTCACGTGATTGATGCTGGAGCGGGGCGCGCGGCCGTCGTGATCGAAGAGGTCGGCGGAGGCGGTCATACGCCGGCCGAGTTCGCCAATGAGATTGCCTTCGCCCGCCCAATAGCGCCGCAGCGTGCGCCGAAAATGATCGTTCCATTCCGACCAGCCGGGAGGAAACGCACCCACGCGATAGCCGTCGGGACCGATATCCCAGGGCTCTGCAATGAGCTTCACGCCCGCGAGCACCGGATCCTGCCGGATTGCAGCAAAGAAAGGCGCCCTGGCGTCGAAGCCGGCCGCGCCGCGCCCAAGGGTGCTGGCGAGATCGAACCTGAATCCGTCGACGTGGCAGACCTCGACCCAGTAGCGAAGCGAATCCATGGCCATCTGAAGGACGCGCGGATGAGTGAGATTGAGCGCGTTACCGCAGCCGGTGAAATCATCGTAGTAGCGGGGCTGGTTCGGCTGCAGCCAGTAATATGAAGTGTTGTCGATGCCGCGAAAACTCAGCGTCGGGCCAAGGTGGTTGCCCTCGGCGGTGTGGTTGTAGACGACATCGAGTACGACCTCGATGCCGGCATCGTGCAGGCGGGAAACTGTCGAGCGAAAAGCATCAAGCGGCGGGTCAAGCGCGTAGCGTGCTTCGGGCGCGAAAAAGCCGATGCTGTTGTAGCCCCAGAAATTGCTCAAACCACGCTCGACGAGGTGGCGGTCATCGACGAAGGAATGAATGGGCAGCAGTTCGATGGCTGTCACGCCCAAGCGCTTGAGATGCTCGATCATGCTTGGCGCCGCGAGGCCGCGGAACGTGCCACGCCAGCCCGGCGGAACGTCCTCGCGCAGCGCGGTGAGCCCCTTCACATGCGCTTCGTAAATGATGGTCTCCTCCCATGGAATCGAAGGTCTGCGTTCCTCGCCCCAGGTGAAGGCCTCATCGATCACGACCGCCTTGGGCATGCCGCGGGCATTGTCTCGCCGATCGAAGGAGAGATCGGCGCGCGGGCTGCCCGCGCGGTAACCGAAATGCGCGTCACTCCAGACCAGACGGCCCGCAATCCATTTGGCATAAGGGTCGATCAGCAGCTTGTGCGCATTGAAGCGCAAGCCGCGCTCGGGGTCGTAGGGACCGTAAACCCTATACCCATAGAGCTGCCCCGGGACGACATCATTGAGATAGCCGTGCCAAACGTCTTCGGTCCGTTCAGGCAAAACGACGCGCTCGACCTCGCGGCGGCCCTGGCGATCGAACAGACACAGCTCGACTTTGCGGGCGTTGGCGGAGAACAGCGCAAAATTTGTCCCCCGCCCATCCCACGTCGCTCCCAAGGGATGCGGCCGCCCCGCGGTGAGCCGCACGCTACGACTCGGGGACGAGAAAAATTGCAGCAAGGGGCGGAATAACAAGGCTGACCTCTGGGATCATGCCCTCGTCCAACGTCCGGACGGCCCCGGCGTTCCCCACATTGCTGCCGCCGTAGAGCTCGGAATCCGTGTTGAGAACTTCACGCCAGGTCCCCGAAAACGGCACGCTGATCCGGTAGTCGCGATAGACTTCGGGAGCGAAATTGACGATGACCAGGCAGCGAGCGCCCGTGTCGCGCCCTTTGCGCAACCAGGCAAACACGCCGCGATCGGCGTCGTGCGTCACCAGCCACTCGAATCCAGCTGCTTCGCAATCGAGCTCGTGCAGCGCCGGCGTTGCGCGATAGAGACGATTGAGGTCCTTGACCAGGTTTTGGATGCCTGCATGCCTGGGCTGGTCAAGCAAATGCCAATCCAAAGAGTGATCATGCTGCCACTCGTTTTGCTGACCGAATTCGTTACCCATAAACAGGAGCTTCTTGCCGGGATGGCCGTACATGAAGCCGTAGTACGCGCGCAGATTGGCAAAACGCTGCCACTCGTCGCCGGGCATGCGGCCAAGAATGGATCGTTTCCCGTGCACGACCTCGTCATGCGAGAGGGGCAGAATGAAATTCTCGAAAAAGGCGTAGTGCAAACCGAACAGAATTTGCCCGTGATGATGCTTGCGATGAATCGGGTCCTTGCTGATGTATTCGAGCGTGTCGTGCATCCAGCCCATGTTCCACTTGTATCCGAAGCCGAGGCCTCCCCAATCGACCGGCCGCGACACCATGGGCCAGGCGGTCGACTCTTCTGCCGCCGTGGTGGCATTGGGAAAACGTGAAAACACTTCGGTGTTGAACCGCCGAATAAGACTGATCGCGTCCAGGTTCTCCCGCCCGCCATATTTGTTCGGGATCCAGCCTCCCTCGGGACGGCTGTAATCGAGATAAAGCATGGAAGCCACCGCATCCACGCGCAACCCGTCGATGCTGTAGTGGTCGAGCCAGAACAGGGCGCTCGCGAGGAGGAAGTTGGCGACTTCGGTCCTCCCGTAGTTGTACACGAGCGTATTCCAATCGAGATGGCGGCCCTGCTGCGGATTCTGGTGCTCGTAAAGAGCGGTGCCGTCGAACTGGCTCAGTCCGTGGGGATCATCGGGGAAGTGGCCGGGGACCCAATCGAGAATCACCCCCAAGCCCGCGACATGGCAGGCTTCGACCAGAGCTGCAAAGTCGGTGGGACCGCCGAACCGGCTGGTCGGTGCAAACAGTCCGGTCGGCTGATATCCCCACGATCCGTCGAACGGATGCTCGGCGACCGGCAGGAACTCGACATGGGTGAAGCCCATGTCGGCCGCATAACGAGGCAGCGTTTCGGCGAGCTCATGGTAACTCAGCCAGCGCCCCCCTTCGCGCGGCGCTCGCCGCCAGGATCCCAAATGCACTTCGTAGATCGATATGGGCGAGCCCAGCGCGTTGATACCCGCCGACAGAGATTGCGGGCGCTTGACGGCGGCGAGATCAACCACGATGGAGGCCGTCTTCGGGCGCAGCTCGGCCGTGAATGCAAGGGGGTCCGACTTCAACGGCAGCACACGGCCGTCAGCCCCTATAATCTCGTATTTGTATTTTTCGCCCGGTTGGACCCCGGGAACGAAGATTTCCCAGAAACCTTTTCCGCGCACCCGCATGGCATGGCGCCGGCCGTCCCACAAATTGAAATCGCCAACAACGCTCACGCGTTTCGCAGACGGGGCAAACACTGCAAACGCAACACCTGAAACGCCGTCGACCACCATTAGATGCGCCCCGAGCTTCTCGTAAAGATGCATGTGGCTGCCCTCGCCGAGCAGATAGAGGTCGAACTCGGAGAGGATCGGGGGGAAACGATATGCATCTTCCAGCTCCAGCTGACGTTCGCCGTAGCGCACGCGGACGCGATAACGTCGCGCACCATTTGCAAGCCGGCCTTCGAACAGGCCCGCATCGTGAATGCGCTGAAGATCGCTGGTGTGGCCCTGGTCATCGACGACGGCGACGTCCTCAGCGTCCGGGAGGAAAACGCGGACCAGCGGTACGTCACCTTCCACATGCGGGCCGAGATAGCGAAACGGATCGGAATGACGGCCTTCAATGACGGCATAGGCTTCGGACGTGAGCGAGCTCATGGCGGCATGCGCTCCGATCGCGAAAGAATGCGCCAGGTGCCAGCCAGAGGCACCCGCAGCCAATCCGGCCGATGCGCCAGCTCGTATTCGACTTCATAGAAGGCCTTCTCCAGAAGGAAGAAGTCGAGCAGCCGGTCAGCATCTTGTGATGAGGGGGGCCAAAGCCGCGGGTCGTTCAACCAATTTCGATAGCTGGCGAGGAAGGCGGCGACCGAAGCGTCACGCCATCCGTCGAGCGCGCGCGCAATTTTGGCTTGCTCGTCGGGCGCCGACTTGATCGCGCGCTCGAGCGCCACTGTTGCAGAATAGTCGATGGAGCGAATGAGGCCGGCGACGTCACGGGCCGCAGGCGCTTTGCGACGGCGCTCTTCGAGGCTGCGCTGCGGCTCGCCTTCAAAGTCAATGATGAAAACATCGTCCTTGGCGATCAACATCTGGCCGAGATGGAAGTCGCCGTGGTGGCGGATTTTCATGGCTTGCACGTTGTCGGGCAGCAACTCGCATACCAAGGCCGGCAGCGAAGGCCGGCGGGCCAGAATTTTTTCGACCAGGCTGCGATCGTTCTCGGTTAGATTGGCTCGGCGGCGCTCCAGATGGTCAAGTGTGCGATTGGCGCGGTCGAGGAGATCATCCCGCCAAAGCGTCACGTCCCGCTCGGTGATCGGCTCCGGCGCGAATTCCACCACGTCATCGCGACTCGCGAGCACGCGCTGAAGCTCTGCGACACGCTGGCCGATCTGCTGGGTGCGGTGCAGATAAGCGGCCTGCTCGTCGCTCTGTCCGGCAGTCTCGACCGTCAGCAGGCGCTGCTCCTCGACGAAGCGATCGAGGTAGGCATTCGTAACGGTCCAGGAATCGCCCTGGTTCTCGATGAATTGATGTACGACGGCAACCGCGCTGCGCGCTCCGCTTTCGTCCAATTCAATTGCGCCAAGCAGCGCCGGGGCATGGGAAAACTGCACCGTTTCGGTCAGGAAACGGCCGACCTCGATTTCGGGATTGATGCCGGCCTCGACGCGGCGAAACAGCTTCAGGACGTACTGGTTGCCCAGGACAACGGTCGTATTCGATTGCTCGGTATCGATAGCGCGGACGTTCTCGGAAGCTGATGGAGCGGCGGCTGCAAATCCGGGTGAGGGGACAAACTCAAGGCGGCGATGATCGGCCTCGAGTGACTGGCTGGTACGCAGGTTGTTGAGCACCATCGCAATGAAACCCGGATCGGCCGCTGCATCGAGCAATGTGCCTTGCCGCGCACCCTTGCGCACTGCGGCAAGGACATTTGGCTCTTGGCGCAAGCGGTCAAAGCGCGTCCACTGGATCGTGATCGGCAAGAGGTAAGTTGCGGGTTCTTGCCGGCCTTGCGCCTCGACCAGCGCCAACCCGAGCTCACCCTCCGGCGCGCCCAGCGGGATACTTCCAAGAACGCGCGTCGCGATCGACAGGTTTCCTCGCTCGGCGAACCAGCGACGGCCAGCCAGGTAGGCCGGAAGCACGTCGCGTTCGAGAACTGATCTCGAACGGCCTTGCAGCAGCGATCGCCAACCAGCGGTAACGACAAGCGTTTCGAATTCAGGAGGCCTGGTCGTGGCCGCGGTGTCTGTTCCGGACGGTTCGCACAAAACAAACCAGTAGAAGCCATATGGGCCGAGCGTTATGAGATACGGTGTCTCGCCGATGCGCGGGAAATTCGTTCTGCCGAGCATCTCAAGCGGTACACGGCCGCGCCAAGGTGAGAGGTCGATCTCGGCGGCCTGGGCGGAACGGGACAGGTTGGCGACGCAGAGCAAGACTTCATTCTGGTACTGGCGCACATAGACCAGCACTGCGCGGTTCGCCGGTCGAATGAAGCTCAACGACCCCCGGCCGAACAGCTTGCTCGACTTGCGCACCGCGATCAGCCGTTTGGTCCAGCTCAACAAAGACGCAAGACTGCGCGATTGTGCTTCGACATTGACGGATTCGTAGCCATATACCGGATCCATGATCATGGGCAGGTAGAGACGCGCGGGATCGCAGCGCGAGAAACCGCCGTTGCGGTCGGGCGTCCACTGCATGGGCGTGCGCACCCCGTTGCGGTCGCCCAGATAAATGTTGTCTCCCATCCCGATCTCGTCCCCGTAATAGAGGATCGGCGTGCCGGGAAACGACATCAGCAACGAATTCATGAGCTCGATCTTGCGGCGGTCGTTGTCCATCAACGGCGCCAGCCGCCGCCGGATTCCAAGATTGATCCGGGCGCGGGGATCGGTGGCATACGTCGACCAGAGGTAATCGCGCTCCACATCCGTCACCATTTCGAGCGTGAGCTCGTCGTGGTTGCGCAGGAAGAGAGCCCACTGGCAGTTGGCGGGGATGTCGGGAGTCTGTCGCAGGATGTCGGTGATGGGAAACCGGTCCTCCTGGGCGATCGCCATGTAGATGCGCGGCATAAGCGGAAAATGATAGGCCATATGGCACTCATCGCCGTCGCCGAAATAGGCGCTGACATCCTCCGGCCACTGATTGGCTTCGGCCAGAAGCACCTTACCCGGCGCATAGGCTTCGAGCTCAGCGCGTATCTTTTTGATCACCGCGTGGGTTTCCGGCAGGTTCTCGTTGTTTGTTCCCTCGCGCTCGCAAAGGTAGGGAATTGCATCCAAGCGAAACCCGTCCACGCCGATATCGAGCCAGCGCCGCATGACCTGGTTCATCGCGAGCAGTACTCGCGGATTGTCGTAGTTGAGATCCGGCTGATGGGAGAAGAACCGATGCCAGTAGTACGCTTTTGCCTCGGGGTCCCAGGTCCAGTTTGATTTCTCGGTGTCGTTGAAGATGATCCGGGTTCCTGCGTAACGCTGGTCGTTGTCGCTCCAGACGTACCAGTTGCGGGCGTCGGAATCCGGCTTGCTCCGGCGGGAGCGCCTGAACCATGGATGTTGATCGGAGGTGTGGTTGATGACGAGCTCGGTGATGACCCTCACGTTTCTACGCCGGGCCTCCTGCATGAAACGCCGAAAATCCTGCATCGTGCCAAAATCAGGGTTGATGTGGCGGTAATCAGAAATGTCATAGCCATCGTCGCGGCCGGGCGACGGATAGAACGGCAACAGCCACAGTGCAGTGACGCCGAGGTCCTGCAGATAATCGAGCTTCTCGGTCAGGCCTGCAAAATCGCCGATGCCGTCATTGTTACTGTCGGCAAACGCCTTGACGTGAAGCTGATAGATGATCGCGTCCTTGAACCACAGCTCGTCGGCTTCGAGCTCGGCCTCCAATTTGATGTCTGGTGCGATATTCACGGCAGCTCAGGAAAGGCAGCGAAAGATCAGGGCCGGGTCCACTTGCTGATCGATGCGCAGCCGCACCCCGCCCCACTCGATCATGTGACGCTCGCCTGTGATCAGATTTTCAATCGCCCTGACGCGGTGGCGCTCACCTAGCGGGCCAATCTCGATATCACCGAAATGAAACCAGAATTCTCGCGGACCTTCCTTTGCGAGCGCAACCGCCACCGCAACCGCATTGTCGCGTGCCGCGGCTTCCTTCACGTAGCCAATAATGTTGTCATCATCCACTTGCGCGAAACGCAGATTGCTCGTCTGCAGCAAAGCCGCATTTGCTCTGCGGATCCGATTAAATTGCGCGATATAGCCGCTGATGTTCCCGGGCCGGTTCCAGTCTCGCGTCTTGAGCTCATATTTCTCCGAATTGAGATATTCTTCCTTTCCGGGTATCGGCTCGTGCTCCAAGAGCTCGAAGCCATTATAGATGCCGTAGTTGCTGGACAGCGTTGCCGCAAGCGCAAGGCGCGCCTTGAACACCCACGGCTCGCCGGTCTGTAAATGAAGGGGAAGAATGTCGGGTGTATTCACGAAAAAGTTGGGACGAAAATACTCGCGCTCGGGATAACCGGTGATTTCCGCAAGATAGGCCTGCAATTCGTCCTTGCCGGTGCGCCAGGTAAAATAGGTATAGGACTGGGTGAAGCCGAGCTTCGCAAGCGCCTTCATTACCTTGGGCCGGGTGAAAGCCTCTGACAGAAAGATCACGTTAGGATCGATGATTTGGACCTCCCGGATCAGCCATTCCCAGAACGGAAAGGGTTTGGTGTGCGGGTTGTCGACGCGAAAGATGCGCACTCCCTGCGACACCCAGAATAGCACTATGTCGCGCAGCGCCGTCCACAGACCTTCCTTGTCAGAACCGTGGAAGTCAGGATTGATGATATCCTCATATTTCTTTGGCGGGTTTTCGGCGTATTGGATGGAGCCATCGGGACGGCGTTTGAACCATTGCGGATGCTGCGTCAGCCAGGGGTGATCGGGCGAGCACTGGATGGCGAAGTCGAGTGCAATCTCCATCCCATGCCCGGTGCACGCGCTCACCAGCCGGCAAAAATCCTCAAGCGTTCCCAGTGCGGGATGCACTGCGTCGTGCCCGCCCTCCGGTGAGCCAATCGCATACGGGCTGCCGGGATCACCGGGCTCGGCGCGCAGCGAGTTGTTGCGGCCTTTGCGATTGGTCGTGCCGATGGGATGAATAGGGGTGAGATAAAGAACATCGAAGCCGAGCGCCGCGATGTCCGGCAGCCGTTTGATGCAATCCTCAAATGTGCCATGGACACCCTCGGCCGGGGACTGACTGCGCGGCATCATTTCGTACCAGGCGCCGGAGCGGGCGAGCGGGCGGTCGACAACAAGGGGACAGCTGATGCTGCGCGTCAGGTCGGTTTCATTGGCTCTGCGGACGGCCTCGGCCAAGCCCTTTGACAGCAAATCCTCTGTGGCGTCGGGAGCGGTTGAGACCTGCAGCTTACGAACGGTCTCCTCGACCAGCCTGGCGGCAGCGGGATTTCGCGGTTTGAGGGTGCTGACAAGGCTGCGGCCCTCTTCGAGCTCCAAGTCAACGTCAAGTCCGGCTTCACGTTTGGCCAGAAAGTCCCGCCGCCAGGTAGCGAACGCGTCGGTCCAAGCTTCGATCAGGTAGACGTGACGACCTACCCTCGTAGGCGTGAAGCTCGCACTCCAGCGATCGTTGTTGTGAAGGCGCATGGGAACGCGCGCCCATCGCCCGTTCGCCTCAAATCGCCACAGCAGATCGGCCGCGAGCGCCGCGTGCCCATTCCGAAAGATGTCCACCCAGACTTCGAGCGGCTCGTTCACAATCCGTTTCACTGCAAAACGGCCGCCGTCCACAAGGGGATAGATGTCTTCGATGTAAATTCGACGGCTGGCGAGGTCGCCCACAGACGAGATGCTGAAGTTCGCTGTCACGGCCGAATCATGGGTTTGCCGCCCGTGAGATGCCGGACGGGGCGGAGCAGACGCTGATGGAACCGGAAATTCCCGGTTTGGTTCCGATTTAATCACGGCTTGCCTCAAGTCGCACGGTAAAATATGGGCGGCCGCGGCCGGAGCCCGCCGATTGGCCCGCCCTGGCAGTCACGGACGCATGCGGATGGACGATCTTCTGGAACGGGCGCGGCGCGCGGGAATTGAGACGCAATACTGGGACGCCTTTGGCCGGCTCCGCCACGTCGCGCCGGCGGTTCTCTCTCGCATTGTTGATGTCCTCGGCGCCGGAGACAAAAGACGAATTCTGCCGCACACCATCGTGATTCGCGGACAAGCGCCGCACGAAATCCGGTTGATCAGCACGCAAGGGCTGCCGTTTCATTGGGAAATCCTTTCAGACCAGAAGATCGCCGAGGGAGAAGCCAATTCTCCTGTTGTAGCGCTCCCGCCCGCACTGCCCATCGGCATCTTTCGCCTGCGCGTCACGGTTTCCGCGCCGCCTGGGCATGTGAGCGAGGAAAGCGCACTGATTGTCTCCCCGCACCAGACTTATCAAGGCAGCTCAGCCTGGCCGCATCGGATGTGGGCGCTATCAGTGCAGCTCTACGCGGTGCGATCCCAGCGCAACTGGGGCCACGGCGACTTTTCCGATCTTCTCGAGCTCATCGATCTTGCTGCCGATCTTGGCGCCTCCGGGCTGGGACTCAATCCACTGCACGCTTTGTTTGACGACAAGGCAGAGGAGCCAAGTCCCTATTATCCTAACAGTCGTCTTTTTCTCAACCCGCTTTACATCGATCTAGGGGCCGTTCCGGAATTCCCTGGCCTCGAAGCTGCTGGTTTGCAGGATGATGTCGCGCGCCTGCGAAGAGGCAGCTTTATCGACTATCCCACGGTTGCCGAAACCAAATGGCGGGCGCTGCGACTTGCGCACGAGACATTCCGCAGCTCTGCTCCGGCGGAGCGGCGCCGGTTATTCGAGCAATTTCGGAAGAGCCGTCCGTCACGGCTCAACCGGTTCGCCTGCTTTGAATTCCTGCGGCGGAAATTTGCAAAGCCCTGGTGGGAATGGCCGGACGAATATCGCCGGCCCGACGAAGGCGCGCTCGTTCGGCTTCGTCGGGACGAGGAGGGAGGAATCGAATTCTTCGAATTCGTGCAATGGCTCGCGCATTCCCAGCTCGAACAGTGCCGAGTGAGAGCAGCGCGAATGCCAATCGGGCTTTATCTCGACATTGCCGTCGGGGTTCGAAGCGACGGCTTTGACGCTTGGTGCGATCAGGATGCCGTGCTGGCCGGCATGGCAGTCGGGGCACCGCCCGACCAACTCAACAGCGCGGGGCAAAACTGGGGCTTGGCCGGGTTTAATCCGTTAGGGCTGGAGCACCGGCAATTCGAGCCGTTTCGCCGGTTGTTGCGGGCGGCCATGCAATATGCCGGAGCAGTCCGGCTCGACCACGTTCTGGGATTGCAGCGGCTTTATCTCATCCCGCACGGCGTGCCCGCCAGCGAAGGAACGTATATGCGTTTGCCGTTCAATGCGCTCCTTGCCGTGACCGCGCTTGCAAGCACCGAAAACACCTGTGTGGTCGTCGGTGAAGACCTCGGCACCGTGCCGGAGAATTTTCGGGAGACACTCGCGGACTGGGGAATCTGGTCATATCAGGTCATGCTGTTCGAGCGCGCGGCAGATGGAGCGTTCACGGCTCCCGGAAACTATCGCGAGAAGGCCCTCGTAACATTTGGAACGCACGACACCGCGACCTTCGCAGGATGGTGGGATCACCACGATTTGACCGTCAAGCGAGCGCTCAACATCGACCCAGGCGAATCCGATGATGACCGCGGCCGGGCCCGCGATGCCCTGCGGCACGCTCTGAGCGAGCGCGGCATTCACGCAACCGATTTCGCGTCAATCGCGCGATACCTCGCTGATACCCCATCGCGACTTCTTGTCATATCCATGGAAGACATTCTGGGAGTGAGAGACCAAGTCAACCTGCCGGGTACGCTGAACGAACATCCGAATTGGCGCCAACCGCTCCCCGTCGCGCTGGAGGAATTGCGCAATCAAAAAGGGCTCACATGCATTGCCGATGTGATGCGGTCCGCCGGCCGCAGTTGCGGCGCCTGATTGGTGCTCTGTGGATTTGTGGTGGAGATGCGCAATTCCGACTCACAAAAGCCATACACCCGGTGAGAATTGAACCTTAGTCGGTTGCGGGCGTTATCACGTTCGGAGCAACCAGGGAGCACTGCAATGTGCGATTATAGCTTAATGCATGTTAAATCACGTCCCGCGAGCGTCGGTGACAAGTTGCGCACGAGCAATTTTGGCACCGGCACGCGTGGATTCGCAGCACCAGACGACCCGGGCACGGCCGTCTGTGTTCTTCCGGGCACGGAGCTCGCCTTCAACGCAGAAATTTGCGTCTACGGCGCCTCTGGTCCTACCCGTCACCAGACCGCGATCTTCCGGCAGATCAATCGGGAGCAGCCGCATATGCACCACGATGCGCTCGAGCTGCCGGATGGACAGACGCTTCTGCTCACCTTCCTGTGCGAAGGCCAAGAAGCGACTGTGCTGCAGCTGCCTGCCAAGCCAGTCAGTGAAGCGCAAGAGCGGGCGCAGACGCGAGTCGCATACGCCGGCTGACCGGCTTTAAGGTTTCTCCCCCTGGTTGGAGCCAGGGGGAGGATATTTACTGCAAAGCTACTGCGGCTGGATGCCAGCCTGCGCGATGACTTTAGCCCACAGCGCCGTTTCCTCGGCAAAGAAGCGAGCTGTCTCGGGGGGTGAGGTTGCGCCGGGCTCGAGCGAGATCCTGCGCAATGCATCGCCGACCTCGGCGCTCCTGAGAATCTCGATCACATCCTGATTGATCTTTTCAACGAGCACCGCGGACGTGGCGGGGGGTGCCACAAAACCGAACCACGTGATCGACTTGAATCCCGGCACTCCTGCCTCGGAGATTGTCGGCACTTCCGGAATTGTGTCCGCGCGTTTTTGATCAGCAACGCCAACAATTCTGAGCTTATTCTCCCGGTAGAGCGGCACTGATGTTGCGAGCGTATCGAAGAACATGTCGACGTGTCCGGCGACAATATCGGTCAGCGCAGGCTGTGCGCCGCGATAGGGCACGTGCACCATCGTGATTCCGGCTTCCACTTCGAGCTGGGCAGCCGAAAGATGCGCCGTCGAACCCACCCCCTGTGAGGCATAGGTTAGCTTGCCGGGATTTGCTTTCCCGTAAGCAATGAGGTCTTTCAACGTGGCCGCAGGCAGATCCTGGCGCACCGCCAATACGTTTGGAATCTTTGCGAGTACCGTAATCGGAACGAACTTGCCCGGTTCGTATCCGGGATCGCGATAAATCAGATGATTGAAAGACAGCGGTGAAGGCGGCGCTATCATGAGCGTATAGCCATCCGGTGCAGAGCGCGCGACATTGGCCGCGCCGATATTCATTGCTCCGCCGGGAATGTTCTCGACGATGGCAGGCCTACCCCACTTTCGGCTGAGCCGATCGGCCACGACGCGCGCCAAGGTATCGGTCGTGGAGCCGGGAGCGGCAGGGACCACGATCTTCACGGTCCGCGCGGGATACTGGTCCTGCACCGCGGCAGCGGACCACCAGCAGGCGGTTGCTATGACGAGCGCGATCAAGCTGCCAAAGCGTGTCATTGCGTCCCATCTCCTTTCCCCTCCAAGATAGCAGATGCACGGCCGTGTAATTTGCGGCGAATTCACGCGGGCAAGAATCGGGGTGATGCAGAGGGTCTGAGCGCGTCAGGCTACTCTGCGGCGGCATGCGAAATGGGCTTAACCACGAGAGGCTCACGATGACGGTACGGATTGAGAAAAACGCAACGGTATGGACGGTCATTCACGACCGCCCGCAAGCCCGTAATGCCATGGACCCGGAAAGCGCCGATGCGCTCACGGCCGCTTTTCTCGAATTTGATGCGGATGAGGAGGCCTGCGTTGCGGTTTTCTACGGTGCCGGCGGCGCGTTTTGCGCGGGTTGGGACCTCAATTATGTCAGCACGCTTCATTCCGATTATCCGCTTGGCGAGCTCGACATTCCGGTTGCCGGACCGCGGGGGAATGGCGCCGAGATTCCGCGCGGACCGCTGGGCCCTTCGCGCCTCGAATTGGATAAGCCGGTAATCGCGGCCGTCGAGGGGCCTGCCGTTGCCGGCGGCATGGAGCTCGCTCTGTGGTGCGACTTTCGCGTCATGGCAGATGAATCCTACCTCGGCGTCTATTGCCGGCGTTGGGGCGTGCCGTTGATTGACGGCGGCACGGTGCGGTTGCCGCGGATCGTCGGACAGGGCCGCGCATTGGAGATTATTCTCACGGGGCGCAAAGTGCCCGCGCAGGAGTGCCTGAAGATCGGGTTGTGCGAATATCTCACCCCCAAGGGCGGGGCGCGTGCGAAGGCGGAAGAGCTGGCACGCGAGATCGCGCGCTTTCCGCAAGTGTGTGTGCGCGCTGACCGGCGCTCGGCCATCACGAGTCATGGCCTTTCTGTGCGCGCCGGGCTGATTGCGGAATGGTACAATGGGCGCGAAGCCCTGATTAAGGACGGAGTGACCGGAGCAGCCCGCTTCAAGGACGGCCTCGGCCGGCACGGCGATTTCGAGAAGATCAGATGAGCTCCTCAATGCCCGCGCTCTCCAGCGTGCCAATCCGCAGAGCCGCGATTCGAACGCATCGGACCGCCACGATCGCTCTCTATTTCCTCTCCCCCGTGATCGCATTGTAGCGCGCAATCACGTCCGGCGGCGTGCTCGCTGCCTGGGCAAGGAGATGCAAAATCTCCTGACCCGGAATAGGACTGAGATCGAAGCCAAGCTTCTGCGCTTCTTCGCGGAAGCTCGAATCCGCGCACATCGCCATGAATGCGGTTTGCAGGGCGTGGGCGCGATCGCCCGGCAGGTCCGCAGGCGCGGCAAATGGCAGCGCCATGAAGAAGGGGAGCTCTGCAAACGCGATGAGCGCGAGATCGGCCGGATTGTCCGCCAGCTCGCGACCGGTCGGAACGTCCGGAAATTCCCGATGACGCGCGGCGCGGCCGAAGGCGAGCAGCGGTCGAAATGCTCGTTTATTCCAAAGATCCCGCTGGCCGCTGCGCACCGAGCTCAAGCCAACCATTTGGCCGTCGAGCTCGCCGCGCTGCATGGCGAGAAAAAGCGGCGCTGCGCCCGAATAACCGCGTACGAGCCTCACGTTGAGGCCGAGCACATCTTTCGCAATCAGTGCAAAGATCAGGTTGCTCGACGCGGAATTGTCAGCGCCGAGCACGACCGGCATGCCGGGCGACTTGAGATCATGGATTGTCTTCGCCGGATGCTGCGCGTTGATGAGCATGAGATAGGCATCATCCGCATAGGACGATAGGCTGCCGAGCCATGTGAACCTCGCCGGATCGAATTGCGCGTTGGGATTTCCCTGAATGGCAAGCTGCGGCACCGCGCGCTCGAGCTTCGCGATAACGGAGCCATCCTTCTCGGAACTGTAGAAAAGACGGCTGGCAGTCACGAGCCCGCCCCCGCCGGGATTGTTCTGAACAACGATATTCGGAGCGCCTGAAATGAAGCGTGAGAGGTGCCGCGCGACGAGGCGAGCCGATATATCGTTGATGCCGCCCGGCGACGTGCCGACCAGGATTGTAATGGTGCGGCCCTTGTAGAATTGCTCAATGGGTTGCGCCGTCGCCGTGCAAACAATCAACAGCGCCGCCGCGCTCGAGACAGCGCCGATGAATTTAGGGGCAATACCCGCTGACCGAGCCCTCGTAATTCGATATGCTGCATCCGGCCCTGGCTGGTAGATGGATCGAAAATCCGCGTGATCACCAAGTTTGACAGCCTCTATGCCGGTCATACCGACCTCGACAACGTCGGCTATGGTGGGACGCCCATCAACGAGCGACGTTACTCGAACGCGCACCTCGCGACTGCGCTGAGCAAGGCCGAGGCCATGGCCAAGCTCATGGATGGCCTTGGCTACAACTGTTTCTGGATGGCCGAGCATCATTTCCAGTCCGAGGGTACTGAATGTATTCCTAACACCATCCTCATGGCCTTGCACCTCGCGCACCAAACGAAGACCATCAAGATCGGTTGCGGCTTCAATATCACTCCGATGTGGCACCCGCTGCGGCTGGCGGAGGACTTCGCCACCGCCGACATCCTCACCGGCGGCCGCATCGTCTTTGGCGTCGGTCGCGGCTACCATACACGCGAGGTGGAAACGTTCGGTTCCCCGTTGCGTGACCAGGAAGCCAATCGGACGCTCTTCGAGGAGCAGGTCGATATCATTTTCAATGCGTTCAACAACGAGCGCTTTTCGCATAAAGGCAAGTATTACACGCTGCCACCCGAGGTGCCTTATCGCGGCTATACCCTCAAAGAGCTGACACTCGTTCCGCGGCCTTTTAATCTGCCAGTCGAGTGCTGGCAGCCGATCCAGGGCGGTTCGGCGCGCGCGCTGGAGTTCATGGCCAAGCACGGCATCCAGGGCATGGTGGGCGGCGGCTCGGCCGAGGGCGGGGCGATGCATAGGGTCGTGCTCGCCTGGCAGGCAGCGCATGCCAAGCTCGGAAAGCCGATCGGGCTCGGCGAGCGACTGTGCTTCGGCTTCCACTTCTACATGGCCAACAGTCGCGAGCAGGGCATGAGGGAGGCGGCGAAGTATTACGAGGAAAACATGAAGATGTTCGGCGAGCTGCGTCTCGTGCGTGCGCTCACCGAGGAGCAGGTAGAAGTCATGCGCGATCCCAAGCGTGCGCCGACCGCGAAGCTGCCGCGTATCGAGGACGCGGTCAAGTCCGGCGGCTTCCTGTGTGGCAATGCCGATGACCTGATCGAGCACCTCAAGGCACTCGAAGAGAAATACCCGGCGCTCGACCGCATCTCGGTAAGCTTTTCGGTCGGCGTGCCGGAGAAGGTTGCCTTGGAGCAACTTGATCGGTTCGCGAAAGAGGTGATGCCTGCATTCAAGGGGGCCAAGGCGTCCCAGCCGATGCTTGTGCGCTGATTAGTCGGACATCAACCAGTGAGATGAAATGGCACGGCTATTTCAATTCGCGACTGTCGTATTCACCAGCCTCGAATTCATTAAGCCTGCGCTATCACAGCATTGGCCGAGCCGACCAATGACCATGGTAATTCCGTTCTCTGCTGGCGGTCCGGCAGACACCGTTGGACGTATCCTGGCCCCGCGCCTTTCTGAGCTTTTGGGCCAGCAGGTCATTATTGAAAACGTAGGCGGCTCTGGCGGTATGACCGGCAGCTCCCGCGTGGCGAGGGCAACGCCTGACGGCTATCAGTTCGTGCTCGGCAATGTGGGCACCCATGCCGCAAATCAGACATTCTATAAAGCTCCACTCTATAATGCCGCCACCGATTTCGCGCCAGTCATGCTGATTGCTCAGACGCCGCTGGTTCTGCTCGCGCGCAAGGATTTTCCCGCCAACAATCTGCTGGAATTCATTGCTTACGCAAAGGCACATCAATCGAGCATGCAGTATGGATCGGGCGGAGCGGGTTCCGCGAGCCATCTTGCTTGCGTGCTTTTGAATGCGGCGATCGGAATCACGGTCACGCATGTGCCCTACCGCGGTGCTGCACCGGCGATGCAGGATTTGATTGCTGGGCGGATCGATTATCAATGCCCTGATACGCCGATCGCCATCGCCCAGATCGAGAGCAAGACGGTCAAGGCGATCGCTATCCTCACGCGGGATCGCTCGCCGAGCCTCCCGGATCAGGCATCTGCGCATGAGCAAGGGTTGATCAATTTCGACGCCTCGAACTGGTTTGCTTTGTTCTTGCCGAAAAGCACGTCCGCTGCGATCGTCCAGAAACTAAACGCTGCAACCCTCGCGACCGTCAACACTCCGGCTGTGAAGGTGCGGATGCAGGAGATCGGTGCCGATCTAACGGCAGATGATCGCCGCTCACCGGATTATCTCCAAAAATTCGTGGAAACCGAGATCGAAAAATGGGCCGGCCCGATTAAAGCGAGCGGGGTCTCGATGGATTAAGTGGGAGGGCGTTTCTACAAGTTGACCGCCATTCGACGGACACACAACCGTGCACAAATCTGCTACCCTTGATCGCATAGGTCGACACGGCGCGCGCCCGCACGCGACCGGCGCGCCAACGCACGTAACTCGCGACGACGTGGGGAGGAACCACGCATGAATAAGCAGTTTCTCATTCTTATGGCCGCCGGGGCGGCATTCTTCAGCCCGGCGCTACGCGCCGCCAACTATCCAAGCAAGCCGATCACCCTCGTCAATGTGTTCGGCCCCGGCAGCTCCAGCGACACGATTTGCCGCGTGATCGCCCAGCCGCTCAGTGTCGCGCTCAAGGAGAGCGTCATCGTCGAGGATCGCACCGGCGCTAGCGGAGCGCTGGCCGCGCTTTACGTCGCGCGCTCGGCGCCGGACGGCTACACGCTGCTGATGGCGACCAACTCCCCGCTTTCGGCTGTTCCGTTCCTGATGAAGAACGTGAGCTACGATCCGGTGAAGGACTTCACGGCCGTGACGCGTGTGGGAAGCTTCACGCTGATGCTCGTGGTCAATCCGAGCTTGCCTGTCAAGACGGTCAAGGAGCTGATCGAATATGCCAAGGCCAATCCTGGCAAGCTGTCGTTCGCCAGCGCCAACACTTCCGGCATCGTTGCCGGCGAGACGCTCATGCATTGGGCCGAAATCGACATGCTCCACGTGCCCTACAAGAGCACGCCGCCGGCCATCCAGGATGTGCTTGCCGGCCGGGTGTCAATGATGTTCGCCGATCTCACGTCCGGCCTGCCGCATGTACGATCGGGGGCACTGCGCGCGCTTGCGGTGACGCGCCTGCGCCGCAGCTCGCTGTTCCCGGAGCTGCCGACGCTGGACGAGGCCGGGGTGACCGACTTCGACATGGATTCGTGGGCCGGCATCGTCGCGCCGGCCCATACGCCGCCGGCGATCGTGACGCAGCTCAACACGGAGCTGCGCAAGATCATCGACGACCCGGACATCAAGTCGAAACTCGGCAACGTTGGCTTCGAGTCATTTTCAAGCTCGCCCAAGGAGTTGGAGGACTTCGTCAAGGTCCAGCTCGGCAAGTGGGGCAAGATGGTCAAGGATGCCGGCATTCAGCCGGAGTAAACCAACACCGAGTTCGGCCTGACGCCCGTCCGAGGCAAATTGGAGCTAGGATGCGGCCTGCGATCGGCGTTCGCGCTTGGTAGTCCCTCGCCTGTGCCGGGGAGCACGGTAGACCGGAGCGGGGTTTGATATGGTCGTCACGCGACGGGGATTCCTGACATGGGCAGCCGGTGGCGCTTTCATGCTGCCGCTGGCAATGATACTCGGCGCACACGCGGCGGACGACAAAACCTATCTGATGAAGATAGCGCTTGCGACGCTCGACGACGCTTTGCACCAATACGCCAAGAACTACGCCGCCGCGGTCGAGAAGGATTCGGACGGGCGCATCAAGGCCGAAATCTATCCCGCGAGCCAAATGGGCTCGATCGCGCGACAGGCTGAGGGCGTGCAATTCGGCGCGATCCAATGCCAGATTGTTGCGCCGGAATTTCTGGTCGGCATCGACGAGCGCTTCGAAGTTTTGGCGGCCCCCGGCCTCGTCACGTCCATGGCGGACGGGCAACGCATTGCCGCCAACCCGGCGGTGATGAAACTGATGCTAAGTCTCGGAGCCGAGAAGGGGCTGCATGGCGCCGGGCTTTTCATGAATTCACAGTCCGCCGTTATCGCAAGAGCCCCGATCCGTCACCTCGCCGACTTCAAGGGCAAGAAGATCCGGATTTTCGCCTCGCAATTCCAAAGCGTGGCGATGCAGCGGCTCGGCGCGACGCCGAAGCCGATGACCTTGGGCGGAGTGCTCCCGGCACTCCAGGATAACGCCCTCGATGGTGCGGTCGCCGGCATCGCTGTCTTCAGCAGCATGCATTATCAGAAGGCGGCGAAATACGTGACCGAGATCGGCCAGCCTGCCATCTTTGGAATCGCCGAGGTCAGCAAGAAATGGTATGATTCATTGCCCGCCGATTTGCAGCAGATCGTCGACAAGGCTGCAGCCTCCGAGTCTGTGGCGATTAATCCGCGGGCAGTCGAGATCAACGACAGGGCACGCAAAGCCTGGATGGACGGCGGCGGGGAATTGATCAGACTGCCGACGGATGAGCAGTCGGCGATGCTCAAGACCCTGGCGAGCGTCGGCGAAGACGTATCGAAGACAAAGCCGCAGCTCAGCGCAGCGTATCAAGTGGTCACGGAGGCGGCACGAAGCACGCAATAGGCAAAACCTTTCGTTGTCGGGCGGTCGACTAACAGGTCATGCAATCGCGCCCAGTAGCAGGCTTGTGAGTGCCCATGAGTCCGTTTGCTGCGGTGCATGAGTCCGCACAGAATGAGCAGCAGACAGCGACCTCGGATGTTCTGCGCGTTATCTCAAGCTCGCCTGGGGAACTTGGGCCGGTGTTTGAGTCCATGCTGGCGAATGCGCTTCGGATTTGCGAGGCCAAGTTCGTCCTTCACGCGCCGATCGAGTGCCTCTAGCAGTTGACTAACGATGTTGCTTTAGATCAACACAATTGTGTTTGTGTGAGGGATTTTGCCTTCTGCAATGCCGCAATCGTCGATAGCGGCCGCGATTTCCAGCATCACATGGATCGTCTGATCCGGTCCATGAACAGTCTTTTGAAGGTGGAGTCGCCGTCTGCTCACCGGCCCTGGCTGTGGGCTGTAGCGGGCGCGCTTGTGTACCGATCAGCTTATCGTTTGTTGTCGCCTCCCGACGATTTTCTGGACTGGCGAGATCGTCGCTACTGGTGGTCTGATGTAGTGTGCAACGTTGGAGCCACCTCAATTCTTCATAAGGACCAACCGGCGCACCGTCGCCTTCTTAAGATTGAAAAAGCTCCAGGAACTCGCGAAGAACGTGAGATATTTGTTCACGACCTGGGTACCGACGAGAGCGTGGGCCTTACATCGGTTCTCCACCAGCCGGTCGAACCAGGTGCGCAAAGTTGGCCGATAGTCGTGCTCTGAACTGTGCGTCAGCGTAAAGCCCGCCTCTTTCGCGTGCGCCAGATGATCCGAATGAAGTGACAGAATGGAACCGGGAAAAAAAACCTGTGCGCCAAGCTGAGATGTCGGCACCCGATCGGTTCCATTCAGTGAGAAGAAGTGCAAAATTGCACGGCCGCCGAGTTTCAACGCGGCGTGAAATTTCTTGTAGAGCGGAAGGATGTCATCAGGTCGGACATGCTCTAGACTCCCTATCGAATAGATCTTGTCATATGTTTCGACGCCGTAATCGACGCTGACAAAGTCGTTGAGGAGGATGTTGAAGCCGAACTTGTCGCGGATGTAGCTGACCTGATCCCGGGACAACGTAATGCCATAAAGGTTCGCACTGTCGCCGATCGAGGCCTGGATGTGCCGCAGCATCGAGCCCCAGCCGCAGCCGAGCTCGATGATTTTTTCGCCCGGCTTGGGATCGAGCAGCGAGAGAATATGGTTCGCCTTGTTGAGCTGAGCCTGCTCGATTGTGTCCGTCGGCGAATGGAAATCGGCGCAGCTGTAAAACATGAACCTGCGATCGAGAAACAATTCGTAGAAGTCGTTCGAGACGTTATAGTGATATTCGATGCCCTTGGCATACGACTGGCTCAGAAACTGCGCGATGAGATGCCGGCGTTGCGCAGCGAGCGGGTAGTGGTCGATAAAGGCTTGGATGGGCGAGGCGCGCTTGCGAGCGAAAAACTGCCACACACGATCCGGATCAATCGGCTCAACCGAGTGGGAAAAATAATTGGGTGCCGCGTAAGATGCCCCGTAGACGAGGCCTTCCGACAGGACGCGAAACAATCGTACTAGTTTCGAAGCGGGCCTGATCGCCAGTTGCTCACGCGCACCAATGTCATCAATATGCGTCATCTGGCAGTCTTTCGTATGATGCAACTCCTGCTTGGAAGAATGATGATCGCTGGGGCGAATTGTCAGACTTTTTATCGCACATATCTTACGTTACCGAAGTCGCCCGTGAGTTTGTCGTCAGGCAATGAGGTCCCCCGCATCTTTACACGAAAGTCGCGCCTACAGCCTGGAGAATTTCGCAAACTGCAGCGAGGTTCGACACCTTCATGATTGCACTCTTCCCACAGACAGGACAGCACCAACGTAACGCCAGCGGGGAAGCTGCCGCAGGGTCGCAGTCGCAACTTGTATCGGCATGGTTCATGACTGGCACTCTCCTGGTGGGTTAAAATTTGGGTAGAACTAATAGAAACGGGGTCGAACCGAACCCCAACAGATCAGCTACGAGGGGATCACGGCGCGCAATCCCGGCATCATCTACGGCCCAATTTGCGCAATGGACGGGCGATCCCCGAACGATCATGATTGGCAATCATATTAAATCGAAACACACACCCGGGAGGACACGATGATCAACAGACGAACTCTATTGGGCGGGATTGCATCCGGAGTGACGGCAATCACAGCTCCGCACATCGCGCGCGCGCAGGAGGCAAAGCATTATCGCTTTGCCTACGACCAGCCGAAGACCACCGGATACGGCATCCTGGGCGACATTTTTGCCAACAAGCTGAAGGAGCTGAGCAAGGGCACGATGCTGATCGATCAGTATCCAGGCGCCCAGCTCGGACAGGAGCCGCAGGTGCTTCAGCTCGTGAAATCCGGCGATATCGAGTTCTGCATCTCGTCCTCGGCGAACGCCGCGACGGTATCGCCGCAGGCCGGGGTAATGTCGCTGCACTACCTGTTCCGCTCGGAAGACCATCTGATCAAGGCGATGGGCGATCCCAAGCTCTCGGAGGCGTGCAAGGCGATGATCGCCGACAGCGTTCAAGGCGCGCGCATCATCGCGCTTTCCACCCTCGGCCTGCGCAACATGTATTCGAAGCGCGAGATTAGGAGAATCGAGGACATCAAGGGGCTCAAGGTCCGTGTGCAGGCTACTCCGACCGAGGACACGATGTTTCCGGCCTATGGGGCACAAACCGTGCACATGCCGTTCGGCAGCGTTTACACGTCGTTGCAGACGGGTGTCGTCGATGTGGCGGAGAATGGGGTCAACGTCTATCTCGCGAACAAGCATTACGAGGTTGCGCCGGTGCTCTCGATGACGGAGCATGAGGCGAACAACAGCTTCACCTGGGTCAGCGACAAATTGTGGAACAGTCTCTCGTCCGAGCAGAAGAGCTGGGTGCAGATCGCCGCCGACGAGGTCAACAAGAACCAGCCGGCGAAGGCGGTCGCGCTGGAGCATGAGTCCGCCACCAAGCTGAAATCCATCGGCGTCAAGATCGTCGGCGATGTCGACAAGTCCGGGTTCCAGAAGATCGCAGATCCGTACCTGGACAAGATGTCGGCCGACCTCGGTCCGCACGCGACCAAGATCAAGGACCTGATCCGCACCATCGCGTGACCGAGTGCGGAAAACGGAGTGACGCGGATCCCGGGGCCACACGCAAACACTACTTTAACCAATAATAATACTGGGCTTGGTGTTTTTTGCGCGGGCTCCCGGATCTTATTCCGCTCGCGCCAGGCACTTGCTGCATTGGTCCGAAACGCAAGAAATTTGGCTGTATGGACTCATCGTGACCATCGCCGACAGATTGGTGCTTAAGCGGCAGCGTCACCTCAAGTGGCGCGCGCTCGACCCACTCGAGACCGCGCTGATGGTTCTGTGCGGTCTTCTGCTGTTTGGTTTTTGCACCACGGTCATCTTCGACATCATCACGCGCGAGATCGGCCGGCCCTGGCTGTGGCTGCAGGAGGTGACATCAACCTTCTTCATTTACGCGATCTTCACAGGCACCGCGGTCGCCACCCGGCGCAACGATCACCTCTGTCTCACCGCCATCGCGGACACGCTGTCCGGCACTGCGCGGACTGTTGTGGAGATCGCGACCCGCGTGATCGTGCTCGGCGTCGCGCTCTGCTTCATCTATTTCGGTTACCTGAATTTCCTGCGCGGCTTTTCCAGCTTTCGAATGCCCTCGATGACGCCGATTGCGTCCCTTTATGCGGCGATCCCGATCTGCGGCGCTCTTGTTGCTCTGTTCACGATCGAGCAGCTGATCAACGGGTTGCGCAACGGGTTCGCACACGATGAGCCGCCGGAGCCGCCGCCGCATGTCATGGCCATCGAAGGCATCGCGCCCGCACCGGGAGGCCGGACATGAGCGGCACGTTGATCGTCCTGCTCATGACGTTCCTGTTTCTGTTCTTCGGCTATCTCGGCGTGCCGGTGGCGTTCTCGCTCCTTGCCGGCACCCTGATCGGCGCGATGCTTACCGACGTGTCGCACGCCGCCATCATTCAGAAAATGTTCGACGGAATGGATAACGAGGCGCTGCTCGCGATTCCGTTCTTCTTGCTGGTCGGCGAGCTGATGAGCTCGGCCAACGTCGTGCAGCGCGTGGCGAACCTGTCGCTGAGCCTGGTGGGGCATATCCGCGGCGGCCTGTCCCAGGTCGTCACCGTTTTCAGCATGTTCTTCTCGGAGATGTCGGGCTCGACCACCGCCGACGTCGCGGTGATCAGCCGGGCGCTGGGTGGGCCAATGAAGCGGGAGGGCTACAGTCCCCCCTTCATCGCGGCGATCATTGCCGCCGCCTCGACCATCGCGGCGTTGGTGCCGCCGAGCATCACGGCGGTGGTGTACGGCGCGGTCGGCAATGTCTCGATCGCGGGCTTGTTCATGGCCGGAGTAGTGCCGGGGCTGATGATCGGCATCGGGCTCATGATGTTCTGTTATTTCTTCGGCCCGACCGGCATGACGCGGCCGCGCGCGCCGTTCCGCCAGGTCGCGCGCGCGTTCAGGGACGCCTCGCTGCCGTTGATGATCCCCGCAATTCTGCTCGGCGGCATTCTGACCGGCTTCTTCACGCCTACCGAAGCCGGGGTTGTCGCCGTCGTGTGGATCATTGTCGTGGTGATTCCGGCGCTCAATCGCGGCCACATCAAATTCTTGCCATGGGACTTCTGCCTCGCGGGGCTGATTTTTTCCCTGCCGCTGATCACTATTGGCGCGGCTAACGCGTTTGGCTGGCTTTTCGCGTATTTGCGCGGCGCGCTCATCATCGCCGAATGGATCACCGATCTTGCCGGCAATAACCCGCAAGCCATCATGTTACTCCTGGTGCTGTTGTTCACCATCATCGGTGACTTCATCGAGCCAGTGCCGACCATCATCATCTTCATGCCGCTGGTGAACGTGCTCACTCAGGCGGCGGACATCAATCCCGTGCACATGGGCGTGGTGCTCATCGCCACCCTTGCATTCGGGCTGATCACGCCGCCATACGGGCTCGTCTTGCTCATGGCGTCGAAATTCGTGGGGGTGAGATTTGCGCAAGCCTTGCGCGCCGCGCTGCCGATCTATTGCGTTTTCCTGATCACGATCACGTTCATGATTTTCTTGCCAAAGGTCGTGCTCTGGTTGCCGAAGCAAGTAATTCCTGAATCCGTCGGCTGCTTCAAAAATCCAAACGGAACCGGCTACATTTGTCCGCAATGACGCCTCGAAAGCGGTTCGGTCGCTCAGAATCTGCCGCTGAAGATCCATGATGCTGCGACGCAGCAAGTGGGGGGCATTTTAGTACATCACCTCGGCAACGATCACAGGCAAAGTTGTCCCCGATAGCTCCTGACTGATCCCGGGCAATTCGATATCCTGCAAGGCGCTTTGAACGAAAGCGAGAAGGCTCCAACTGGTTAGAGCCTCGTCACGAGCCATAGAAATGCCCATACCGACGGTTTCAGACACTCCGGCGTTGACATCATTGCGAAAAGAGCGGTTGAATATGTGCCGCCCAGTGGAAACAGCGATACCCGGCTTCCTGCCATAACGACAGGAAGCGGACTGGTCGGTCGCCGCGATTGGGGGCCGATGCCGCTTGGACCCGGATTCGCGACTGGGGACGGTAGGGTCTGCACGATGACGCTCGGCAGATTCAAGGCGCATTTTGGTTCGCGCATTTCCGCGCGGCGAAGGGCTTCGCCGGCAACCGCGCTCCCGCGCAACGCCCATCACAATCGCACCAGTGCGACACCGCCGTCGAACGGCATTCGCAGTTTGGCCTCGGCTCACGACAAGTAACGGGAGGATCCGACCATGCCACATACAGGCGACATCGCATTGATGGCCCATCTGATGCGGCGCGCCGGCTTCGGCGCCGGCAGAGACGAGCTCGAAGCGCGTGTTGCCAAGGGTTACGACGCCACGGTCGAGGAACTGCTGCATCCCGAAACACAGCCGGCGGTCGATCATTATACCTTGCTTCGCCACCAGCCCTCAGTGCTGCTGCCCGGCGGGGTGCCGCCGATGGGCAACATCAACTACATGTATTACCTGGTGACCACGCAGCGCCCGCTGGAAGAGAAGATGGCGCTGTTCTGGCACCATGTGCTCGCGACCGGCAACTCGAAGGTCGACAATTACGATCAGATGCTGGAGCAGATCGATCTGTTGCGCAACAACGGCATGGGTAACTATCGCGACCTGCTGCTGAAGGTGGCGAAGAATCCCTCGATGATCTTCTGGCTGGACAACAACCAGAACCACGGCACCGAGGTGAACGAAAACTGGGGCCGCGAGCTGCTCGAATTGTTTAGCCTCGGCGCTGGCAACTACACCGAGGTGGACGTGCGCGAGGCGTCGCGCGCTTTCACCGGCTGGAGCTTCGAGACCAAAATTCCCCGGCTGCCGTACGGACGCTTTCCCTGGAAGTTCGAGTATCGCCCGGAAGATCACGACGACGGCGAGAAGACCTTCCTCGGACACAAGGGCAACTTCAACGGCGAGGATATCATCGACATCATCGTCGAGCAGCCGGCCTGCGCAAGATTCATCTGTCGGCATCTTTACAACTTCTTCGTCGCCGACGAGCCGCAGGTGCCTGCCTGGAGTCTGGAGCCGCCACGCGATCCGGCGGCGATCGACCTGCTGGCACGGACGTTCCGTGAAAACAAATGCGAGATGAAGCCGGTGCTGCGCACACTGTTCACATCGGACTTCTTCAAGAACGCCCGTTACAGGCACATGAGATCGCCGGCCGAGGTCGTGGTGGGCACGCTGCGCCAGATGGGCGGCTATGAGATAGCGATGCCGGGCTATGGCGAGCTGTCGATGCAGCCCTCGTATATGGGCCAGGATCTGCTCAATCCGCCGTCGGTGGAAGGCTGGCATACCGGCCAGGAGTGGATCAACAGCGGCTCGCTGATGGCGCGCATCAACTTCGTCGCCGAGCAGGTCGGCAATACGTCGTTGCCCGGCGTGCAGGCGATCATCAAGCGGCTGCAGGCAATGGGCGTGCTGGAGCCGGAGCAGCTGGTCGATTCGTGCCTCGATTTGCTTGGACCGGTGGAAGTCGGTGCCGACACCAAGAAGGAGCTGGTCGAGCAGGCGAAGGAATGGGGCCAGATCCGCTGGGACACGGCGGCGAACGCCCAGGCGGCCACCAAACATACCGGCGAACTGTTGCAACTCATTGTGGCGACGCGCGAGTATCAATTCGCGTGACACAGGAACTCTGACGGCTGCGGAGGAACCAAGATGGCGGCGAAGCAAAAGGACCCCGTGCTGGTCGTTGTCCAGCTCACGGGCGGCAACGACTATCTCAACACGGTCGTCCCGTACAACAACCCGCTCTACCGCGATAACCGGAAGGCGGTCGGAATCGGTGACAACCAGATATTGCGGCTCGACGGGGACTACGGCTTCCCGTCGTTTCTCGCGCCGATGAAGAGTTTCTGGGACGAGGGCAAGCTCGCCATCATGCATGGCGTCGGCTACCTCGATTCGCCGCGCTCGCATTTCCGCTCCATGGACATCTGGCACACCTGCGAGGCCGATAAGGTCGGCACCGAAGGCTGGCTCGGCCGCGTGGTGCGCGAAATCGATCCGAGGAAGGAGAACGTGGTCACCGCGGTGAGCTTCGGCCCGTGCCTGTTCCGGGCGCTCGCCGCACCGGGCGTTCCGGTCGCCTGTGTCGCTGGCCCGCTCGAGACCTATGGCTTCCTGCCGGCCATTCAGGAAAAGGCGCAGCGCCAGGCGGTGCTCGATCGTTTCTCCCGGATGTACACTCCGATCCCGGGTAGCGGCGTCATGGAATACATGGCCACCACGGGACTGGATTCGCTTAAGGGCGCCGACATCCTCAAGGTGGCGCCCGCCAAGTACTCATCCGAGATCAAATATCCCGACACCCCGATCGCCCGCAAATTGAAGGGCATCGCCCAGGTGCATTTCGCGGATCTCGGGACGCGGGTGTTCTACTGCGATCACGGCAGCTTCGACACCCACGCGGGGCAGGGTCCGCTCCACGCCAATCTTTGGACCTCGGTGAGCGAAGGCCTCGAGGCGCTCATGGCCGACCTGCGGGCGCACGACAAGGCGGACAACGTAATCATCCTGATGTTCTCGGAGTTCGGCCGGCGCGTGCGCGACAACGGTTCAGGAACGGATCACGGCGCCGCCGGCGTCACGTTCGTGATCGGCGAGAGGGTTAAGGGCGGCCACTATGGCAACATGCCGTCGCTCGAGGCGGGCAAGCTCGTGCAGGGTGACCTCAACCCGAACATGGACTTCCGCGGCATCTACTCGACCATCCTTGACAAGTGGCTGCACATGGACCCGGTGCGGATCGTCAACGGCACCTACGACCAGCTGGCGTTCTTGAATTAGCCGCCGGACGCTTGTTCCCCCGGCGTGAGCCCGGGGAACACGGGCCCGCCGGTTCGGCGTGAACAAACACCCTTCCGCTGGGCGGAAGGTGAGATCGGCGTGACGGGAGGACCGAATGGCGCTTACGAGCTATGTCAAAGGCCGCGCTTACGATTGGAGCCACGCGATCGGACGCGCCGCGGCGAACGGCACGGGGTTCAATTACCCACAGACCATGTGCCTGGGAAATGACGGCGACATCTTCGTCGCCAATCGGGGTAACGAGAACACGTTCGCGATGCGGGTCAATCGCGTGAAGATCGGCGGCCCGGGCGAGGAAGAACTGCTTGCCGAGTTCTGCACGTACGGCGAAACAGACGGACATTCCATCTGGCCGTTCGGCGTCGCGGTGGACAAGCACGACACCGTGTACGTGACGGACGAGTGGACGAACACCGTCTCGGTCTTCGATGCCGCAGGCAAATTCATTCGCAAGTGGGGAACGCCGGGCAGCGGTCCGGGAGAATTGAAGAATCCGGCCGGGATCATCTGCGACGCCGGCGGCAACGTGATTGTCGTCGACAGCGGCAACGACCGCCTGCAGGTCTTCACCCCCGACGGCAAGGCCCTGACCCAGTGCGGCAGGAGCGGCAGCGGCGAGGGGGAGTTCAACAAGCCGTGGGGCATTACCCTCGACAACGAGGGTAACATCTATGTCGCGGACTGGAAAAACCACCGCGTGCAGAAGCTCTCCCCGAGCGGCGAGTTCATCATGTCGATCGGCAAATACGGGACGCTTCCGGTACCGGAGAATGCCTTCGCCGTGACCTATCTGGGTCCGTTCATCTCGCACACGGACCCGCCGGGATACCCCAAGGCGGGGATTCTTAATCACCCCACCGACGTGGCGGTCGATCCCGACGGCGACATCTATGTCGCCGACTGGGGCAATCACCGCCTTTGCATTTTCGACGCGGACGGCACCCCGCTGACCCACCTGGTGGGCGATGCCCAGGTGATGTCGAAGTGGGGACAGCAGAGCATCGACGCCAATCCCGACATGATGAAGGCGTACCGGCGGGCGCGCAATCTCGAGCCTCTCTGGCGCTTCTGTTTCCCGACGGCGGTGGACTTCGATCCGAAGACTGATCGGATCATCGTCGCCGACAGTCAGCGCAACCGCCTTCAGATCTACCGCAAGGTGCGTGACTACGTCGATTTCCAGGCGAACCTGTAGGACCTGTCGCTAGACCTGTCGATTTGCCGGTCCTGCAGCCGACCAAGTTTGAATTTCTGGGGTCTCACAGAGCGAAACGCCATGGAATGTCCTGCATGTTGTTCAAGAGCTGCTCGAATCATTGCGCCTTAGCTCCTGAGAACTTGATCACCTTACTCCACTTTTCGGTTTCATCGGCGATGAGTTTGCCGAAGTCGGCCGGAGAGCCTGGAATCGTAGCGACGCCCAATTCAGCAAACCGGGCCTTCATCTTTGGATCAGCGAGGGCTGCATTGATCTCCTTGTTGAGCTTGTCAACAATCTCAGCCGGCGTGCTTTTCGGCGCGCCGATGCCGGTCCAGAAGCTAAACTCGTAACCCGGCACGAATTCGGCCACCGTCGGAATGTCCGGCAGCTCCGGCAAGCGCGTCGTGGTTGTAACTGCCAGCGCGCGAAGTTTGCCCGTCCTGACGTATGCGATCGATGATGACATGGAGGCAAACATGACCTGCACCTGGCCGGCGAGCAGATCGACAAGGGCGGGGCCCGCTCCGCGATAAGGCACGTGCACGAGAGTAACGCCGGTCATCATCTTGAACAGTTCACCGGCAATATGGTTTCCGGCGCCGATGCCGCCCGACGCCATGCTGATCTTGCCGGGATTGGTCTTGGCTTGGGTAATAAGTTCAGAAACAGTCTTGATCGGCACCGAGGGGTTCACCTCAATGAGAAACGGCTCGCGAGTAACGCCCGCAACTGGCGTGATATCGCGCACAAAATTGAACCTCAGGTTTTCGTAGAGGGTCGCGTTACTCGCATTTGGAAGACAAGCCAGTAGAAGCGTATAGCCGTCAGCGGGCGCGTTTACGACCGCCTCGGTGGCGATGTTAGTGCCGGCACCTGGCCGATTCTCGATGACGAATTGCTGACCGAGCCGCTCTGACAGCGATTGTCCCACCAGACGTGCCATGATGTCGGTTCCACCAGCGGGGGCAAATCCGACCATGATGCGCACAGGGCGCGAGGGATAGGCTTGCGCACTCGCAACACGCGGGGCGCCCAGAGCTGCGGTGCAGGCACCTAAACGCAGGAATTCGCGGCGGGGAAGTTCCATGGATAGTCCCGCAAGCGCGGCTTGGTGCGCATGCTATCACAGCTTGCCAACAGTTCTAAGGCATAAAGGAGCGGGTCCCAGTGGCGCGTCCGGCAGGCACGCAGGTCCAAAGCCCTAACCACCCCGGCCGCAACATCACGGCAGGGCTGCCAGAAGATGACCAAAGCCATGCCGCGGCTCGCGCACATGCAGGCGTTTCTGAATCTCCCAGACGCGAGCCGTTACCGGGTGCACGACGGGCACCTGCAGATCGCGCTCCAAAGTCTCGATGATGTCGAGAGTGCGCCAGCCGGAACCCAGCATATAGATGGCGTCAGCTCCCTTCGCCCGGAGGAAGCTGCGCTTGATATGGGCGTAGATCTGCTGGCTCGACAATTCCTGGACCTTGTCGAAAGGCACGTCGATACCTTCCATCGCACGCACGCTGAAGCCTGCGTCACGGAAATATCTGGCGAAGATCGAATTGAGCTTGGGCGGAAAATATGTTGCTCCAACCATGGTCTTCACATGCAAGGTTGTGAGCGCGTTCACGTGGTTCTGCGCGACCGTCATAATCGGCGTGCGGTATTTCCTTTCCCATCGCTTGACGATCTCGGCCTCACGCTTGCGGCCCTGGACCATGAAGGGCGGAGCACCGTGGGGATGAATGAGGTCGCAGCCGCACTCGGCCAGCACCGCAATCTGTTTTTCATAGGCCGGCATCATGGCTTCGAATTCGTCTTCGGTGCCGCGCCGGATATTGAGAAAAAGCGGAATGAGTCCAATCCCTTCGGGAAGCAGGCGAATGACCTCCTCAGTGACGCCGGGCCGCATGGTCGGATTGATCATCCCGACGACGCCGCGCCAACTGGAGAACGCCATGCCCCGTGACCTTCGAATTATCTGCCGTAATCCCGTTTTGCCGCCGCGCGCGACACATATCCGTGCGCAATATCGCGGGCAAGCGCGTCCTCATCGCGTGCCCGCGGATCGCCGTATCCGCCTCCTCCCGCGCTCTGTACCAGAAACCGCTCCCCCGCGCGCATGTCATAGCGCGCCGACATGGGCCTTTCGTGCTCATCGGGCATGCCGAGCTTGACGACAAAGCGCGCGCCCAGGCCCGGCTTGCCGCCGCC
>Ga0209331_1000022_pt1 | contig 43916 bp, 41 predicted proteins | sample JacPinW_OM3H0_M3_FD_187971 | JGI IMG/M metagenome (GOLD analysis project Ga0209331, IMG submission 187971) | Forest soil microbial communities from Algoma, Ontario, Canada - Jack Pine, Ontario site 1_JW_OM3H0_M3 (SPAdes) (version 2) | ecosystem: Environmental > Terrestrial > Soil > Boreal...
CTGCCACAGGATGGGCTCGAAATCGGACATCGCCCGGAAGCAGAGCAGACGAACCCTCTGCTCTGGATTTTGAGCTGCGGTTCGATCGGCAGGGTGGCCTGCGAAGCGGTCAAGCCCAAGCTCGCGAGGTGAGACGGGAAACTGCAGCTCGTTGCTGAACAAAATGAAGCCGGCTTCAATCCGCAGCAGATCGGCCGCCGCGAACCCTGCTGGACGAGCGTGCTCCGCCAGTTGTGTCCAGACTGTCTCGCGTGCGTCGCGCGGCAGCACGATTTCAAAGCCTCGCTCGCCCGTATAGCCAAGCCGTCCAATGCGGCACGGCACCCCGGCAATGCTCGCGCTCATGTGGGAAAAATAGGAAAGCTCCCGAAGCGACTCACTGAGCCCCGCGGCGCAGAGGGCGCGCAGGCTCCCGGGACCTTGGACGGCCAGAATCGCGGTATCGCTGCCGAGCTCGCGCACCGAAACCATCGGTCCCGCGAATGCCATGACATCTGCGACCTGGGCATGGGTGCCGCTGAAGACTTCAAAACAATCAGCATCAAGGCGCCAGATCGTGAGATCGCCGAGCACATGGCCGGCGTCATCGATCCGCGGCGCGTAGCGGATGCGTCCCGAGGGCAAATCGTCGACACGCCGCGCCGTCAGTTTCGCGATCAACGCGCTCGCGCCCGAGCCCTCGATACGCAGCCGCGACATGAAGCTGAAGTCGAACAGGGCCGCGGCCGAACGACAGCTGCGGGCTTCAGCGCGAACGTCGCCGTAGTCTCGCGGCAGCGTGCCAAAATCGAATGCGATATTAGGCGTCACCATATGCCAGCCAGCGTGGCCGGATCGACCGCTTTTTCGTAGTAGGCGCTCAGCTCACGAACGGGTTTGGCGCGACAGAGCTCGTCCGGAAACCTGTCCGGCTCAAGCAATACGAGTTTCCGACGTCCGCATGATGCAGCGAAACCCAATGTGGCAGGCCGAAGTGTCAACCGCCTCTCCTTGGCGAGCCGCTGGCCGGTAGCGTAGGCAGTAATTGGGCGCGCAGAGATGCGAGCCGCCTTTTACCACCCGGCGAGCAGCATGCCCGCCTGAGTCGCTCGGCACGCAACAGGATTTTTTTTCGTTTTCGGCGCGAGGGGGCGCGAACGAGCTCGCTGTCCACTCCCAAACATTGCCAATCATGTCGTAGAGCCCGTAGCCATTTGCGGGAAAGGCATCGACCGGGGAAGTGCCCTCGTATCCATCTACCTTGAGGTTCTCCCAGGGGAATCGACCCTGCCAAGTGTTCGCCATTGGCCGCCCCTCCGGAGTAAACGCCTCGCCCCACGCGTAAGTGGCGCCGTCCAGGCCCCCGCGAGCGGCGAATTCCCATTCGGATTCGATCGGCAGCTCCTTCCCAGCCCAGGCAGCGTACGCGCAAGCATCCTCGTAAGCGACGTGAACCACCGGGTGATCATCCCGACCGTCGATGGTGCTGTCCGGACCTTCGGGATGCCGCCAATCCGCCCCGGGCGCATATTCCCACCAAGCACGGTCGTCACGCAGATCCACGGGGCCACGCGGCTTCCTGAACACCACGGAACCGGGCACCAAGAGAGATGGGTCGGCATCCCGGTAAACAGAGGGATCGGGCGGGCGCTCGCAGGTCGTGACATACTCTGTCGCGCCAACAAATCGCCGAAACTCCGCATTCGTCACCGGATATGAGTCCATCCAGAATCCACGCACAGACTCGCGGCGCACCGGGCGTTCTTCGCGGTAAAATTCATTTGAGCCCATGAGGAAACTGCCACCGGGGACCCAGATCATGGATCCCCGGTTCGACTTGTCAGATGCCATGCTCGATTTCATTTCGCCGCTACACAGAGCACGTTAGTTTCTGCAAACTTTTCGATAGATGTTTTTATCGAGGTCTCTGCAGGCACATTCTGCGTACCGCCTACGCTCTCGCGTAGGGACTGGGCACGAAGTCCAGCGGTGATCCGCTCGGGATAAGGTCTTCTCTTTTTTTGCTTTCCTCAAACTCCCAAACGATTCGACGCGCGTGCTGCATCACCCACCAGCGTACGTAACGCTGATTGACCGGTTCTCGTTCCTTCGGGTCCTCCATGAGGTGCGTGATGCGTGCAAAGCCCAGCGGCAGTTCCGGGTCATGAAAGTGCTGCTGACGCTTGAAGTTGATCTTGAAATCCTTCCATTTGACGGCGTGTAATTCTTCGTTAAGCCAGACTATGCAGGATTCTCGATTTGAGTTTTCCTGCTTACCCAAGAAGAACGGCCCCTGATCCACGCCATCGATCAGCCGATCTCGCGGTGGCTCACACCCGACGAGTCGAAGCAAAGTGGTGAACATGTCGGTGACGTGAACCATCTCATTGCTCTCGGTTCCCGGCTTGATGCGACCAGGCCAGCGGATCAGGAGCGGGGTGCGAATGCCTCCTTCCGCCGAGCTGAAATACGAGCCATCGAAGAAACCGGCCGTTCCTCGCCCAGCCAAGTGATCCTCGGCTCCGTTATCGCCGCAGTAAATAACGATGGTGTTGTCGGCAATCCCAAGCTCGTCGAGCTTATCGAGCAGCACACCGAAGTCATGGTCGAGCATCAGCAGGCAATCACCCCAATCGCCGTTGGTGCTTTTGCCCGCAAATTCGTCGCGCGGGATCATAGGGAAGTGCAGCAGCGAGTGGTTGAAATAGAGAAAGAACGGCTTGCCTGCCGACACGCTGCGCTCCATGAAATCGAGACCGCGCCTTTGATATTCGAGATCGCAGGTCTTTTTCATTTCCAAGCTGAGCTGCTGAGAAAGGATCGGCCTTACACCCTCGCCCTTTCGGCCCTCATGCATATAGGAGTAGCCGTCGCGCTCCGGAACGTAGTGGGGGTCTTCGAGCCACATGCATTCGTCGTAGGTCCGAAGTGGGCCATACCATTCATCAAAGCCGTGATCCGTCGGCCAGCGCCCATCTTCCGCCCCGATATGCCACTTGCCGAGGCACGACGTGGCGTACCCAGCCTTGGACAGGATTTCAGCGATGGTTATCTCCCATCGCACAATACCGCCCGCGTTCCCGCCCAATGCAATCGTGTGGTTGCCGGAGCGGATCGGGTAGCGTCCAGTCATCAAGGCCGAACGGGTTGGCGTGCATTGCGGTTCGACGACATAGTGCGTCAGCTTGACACCCTCGGTGGCGAATTTATCGGTGCGCTTGGTGTCAGCACCTCTGAGGATCCCGCCGCCGTAGCAGCCCAACTCGCCCATGCCCAGATTATCGACATGGAAGAAGAGGATGTTTGGCTTCTCAGAATTCATTTAGGTCTCCCATTTGACAGCAGTTTTGATGAGGGCCGGTGGCGCTGATACAACAGGTTCGGCGTCCGCTACGATTTTCGTGTCGATCAGAGTTCATGCGGCGTCGCAAAGCGCATGGTCCTGCTCCCAGGGTGGCGATCCGCAACAGTAGTACCAGAGCGCCGTCATGGTGAAAGCTCGAAATGGATGCGCGGTCAATTAGTTGCGCGAGAGCCGCGCAAGTAATTGCTCTGCGTCAACACCTCTTCGCGACGGCCTCAGCGCGCGGCATCTACCCTCGGCGTATCTTTTGGTATTGCTCACGAAATAGCCTCGGCCCGGTGCCGCAAAAGTTCCAAAGACACTGAATTTAAAGGATTTTTCTCCTCGATCCTTGGCATAAGTTTTGCTGCCTTGAGAGTTGTGTCTAAGGTCGAGAGGCCACATGCAAGTCTTCGCCGCGGCATGGGATGTTCCGGAACGGCTAAACTTGCCGGGTATCGAAACCGGCAGCGGACGCTCGCTGCTCCTGACCGAAAACGTCCGCGCCATCAGCGGCGCGCCGTCGCTGTTCAATACGCTGTCGCCCTCCGAACGAGAGACCCTCGTTCGCTGGGGGCGGCGCCGCGTGCTTTATCGCGGACAGACGCTGTTTAGCCAGGGAGCCCGTCACGATGGGATCTTCCTGATCGAAACGGGACGCATTCGCGTGTATTACACTGCACCTTCCCAGCGTGAAATCACCCTCGCCTATTGGCATCCCGGCAACTTCGTCGGCGGTCCGGAGGTGTTCGGGGAAGGCGTCCACCAATGGTCGGGCGTCGCGAGCAGCAACAGCAGCGTGGTGCACTTGCCCGGCAAAGAACTGCGCAAGCTTGTCGGCCAGATCCCAAACCTTGCAATCGGCCTTATCGAGGGCCTCACCTTCAAAGGAAAGTGCTATTCGGCACTGGCGCAGATGCTCGGCACACGGTCAATCACCGAACGGCTCGCCCATCTGCTGCTGCATCTCGTTGAGCTTTACGGGATGGAGGATCCCGACGGCATCCTGATCGGCGCGGCCTTCACCCACGCCGACCTCGCGCATATGGTTGGTGCGACCCGGCAATGGGTGACCATCAGCCTTAAGCGGCTCCAGGAAAAGAATGTTTTGGTAGTCCGCAAGTCGAAGATCATCGTGCGGCGATCGGACATTCTGCGGGAGATGCAGGGCAGGACGGTTGACCTGCCTAAACAAGCGGCGCTTTTCGACAAGGGCTGCGCAAGAACTGGGCAGCACGGGTTTGAGGGCAACTAATCGACGCGCGAGTTAAAACGAGAATTGCGCGAACTCTTGCCCGTCCCAAGATGCCGGCGCGGAGCAAAACACCCGAATCTACCAACCTCGCAGAGGTGCCATCAATGAGCAGGAACTTGAATCGGAAGCTGGTGGCCGTCGCCGTCACCGCCGCCGTGCACAGCTGGACGGCCGCCGCTGGCGCACAAACCGTGGTCAAGATCGGTATTGGCACGCAGGACACCACGACCAATACAGTCACAGCGGGCACCGTCATCCGCCAGCTCAATCTGCTGGAGAAATTCCTCCCGAAGGACGGCAAATACGCCAACATCAAATTCGAGTTCGAGTGGAACAACTTCACGTCGGGTCCGCCTGTCACCAACAGCATGATGGCGAATAAGCTTCAGTTCGGCATGATGGGCGACTATCCGCTGGTGGTGAACGGCTTCACCTTCCAGAGCAACCCGGAAAGCGCAAGCCGCCTGATCGCGGTCGCGGCGTACAACCAGTTCGGATCGGGCAACGGGCTGGTCGTCCACAAGGACTCGCCGTATTTCCAGCTCTCCGACCTCAAGGGCAAACTGGTCAGCGTGCCGTTCGGCTCCGCAGCGCACGGTATGGTGCTCAAGGCGATGCAGGACCGCGGCTGGCCGGCCGATTATTTCCAACTCGTGAGCCAGAGTCCCGAGGTTGGCTCCACCAACCTGCAGGAGAAGAAGATCGACGCTCACGCCGACTTCGTGCCTTTCGCCGAGCTGCTGCCGTTCCGTGGCTTCGCGCGCAAGATATTCGACGGCGTCGAAACCAACCTGCCGACCTGGCATGGCGTGGTCGTGCGCACCGACTTTGCCGACAAGTATCCCGAGGTCGTAGTGGCATACATCAAGGCCCTGATCGCGGCGAACGAATGGTTCCGCGCCGATCCCAAGCTTGCATCGGAAAAGATCCAGGAGTGGACCGGCATCAACAAAGAGGTGGTCTACATATTTCTTGGTCCAGGCGGCAACATGACCACCGATCCGACGATCAAGCCGATCCTGATCGATGCTGCGGCGCAGGACGTCAAGGTTCTGCAGAATCTCGGTCGGATGAAAGAATTCGACGTCACCAAGTGGGTCGACGACAGCTACATCCGCAAGGCCTTTGCCGAGCTCAAGCTCGACTATGACGCCCAAATCAAGTCCATGGCCAATTATGAGGTCAAGGGCGAGGACAAGTTCTGCAACAAGCCGATCACCGATCCCCGCAAGGCAGGCGAGGTGTGGGTCGACGGCGAAGGCATCGAACCGTTCAGCAGCGCGGCCTGCACGCTCGGCGCCTATTCCTCGCTCAAGGCGAAGGGCAAGAAGATCAATATGGCCTACGTTTTCGACACCTCCCGCGGTATCAAGCTGTTCGCCGACCAGGCCTATTACGCCACCGGCGGCGACAAGACCGCGGTCGCCCCGTTCCTGCTCAAGAAGGATGCCGAGGAGCATGCGGCAAAAAACGGCGGCAAGGTGCTGAGCTTCGAGGACGCGCTGAAAGCCACGCTCAGTGGAGGCTAATGCGTGGAGGGCGCCGTCCTGAGGCTGATCGAATCGGTACCGGGCTCCCCCGCGATCGAAACCCCGTCTGCCGTGCCTCCCGCAGCGAAGCCTATGCCCGCGCATCGTGGGATGAACAAGGCCTGGCGGTGGCTCGCGCTGCATCGCCGCGAGCTGCGGGCGCTTGCCATCGGCGCAATGTCGCTCGCCCTGTTCCTGCTGTGCTGGCACCTGCTGACCAAATACCGGGTGACGGTATACATCCGCTTCATCAACGTGCCGTCGCCCGAGATGGTGTTCAACAGTCTGATGCGGGCGGCGCGTGACACCAAGTTTCTGAACCACGTCTTTCTCAGCTGTCGGCGGATCTTCATCGGTTTTGCGATCGCCACGACCATCGCGGTTCCTCTCGGCCTGGTCATGGGCCGCTTCCGGCTGGTGCGTGAGTTTGTGTTTCCGGTCTCTGAGGTGCTGCGACCTATTCCCGCCATCGCCTGGGTGCCGATGTCGATCATGCTGTGGCCGTCAAACGAGGAGAGCATCATCTTCATCACCTTCCTCGGCTCATTCTTTCCGATTCTGCTCAACACGCTGCATGGCATGACGATGGTCGACCCGGTGCTGATCCGGGCGGCGCAGTGCCTCGGCGCCCGCGAGGCTTCGATCTTTCGCGAGGTCTACTTCCCGGCCACCCTGCCATATGTGTTTACCGGGCTTACCGTCGGCATGGGCGTTGCCTGGGTGTCGCTGATCGCCGCCGAGATGATCTCCGGCCAGTTCGGCATCGGCTATTTCACGTGGGAAGCCTATTCGCTGGTGCAGTACGCTGACATCGCGCTCGGCATGATCTGCATCGGCGTCCTTGGCCTCGGCGCAAGCGCGCTGATCCGCGGCCTCGGGGGGATCGTCATGCCCTGGGGCAAAAAATGACCGCACCGTCCCCGGCAGCCGTCAACAAGGGCAAGGTCACGGTCACGAACTTCAGCCTGAGCTACGACACGCTGGAAGGACCGGTCGAGGCCGTCTCCGATACCTCGATCCGCGTCGATCCCGGCGAATTCGTTTCCATCATCGGTCCATCCGGCTGCGGAAAATCGACGTTGCTCAACGCGGTCGCGGGCTTCCTCAAGCCCACCCACGGCGAGGTCGATGTCGACGGGGACGCAGTCGCCGGACCGAGCGCGGACCGCGGCATGGTTTTTCAGCAATATTCACTGTTTCCCTGGAAAACAGTGCGGGAGAACGTCGAATTCGGCCTGAAGATGAAGGGTATCGACCGCAGCAAGCGCGAGACTTCCGCGCGCACGCTGCTTGGGCTCGCCGGATTGTTGTCATTCGAGAACCAGTACCCGGACAGCCTATCGGGCGGCATGAAGCAGCGCGTGGGGATCATCCGAGCGTTGGCGACCGGACCAAAAGTGCTGCTGCTCGACGAGCCGTTCGGCTCGCTCGACGCGCAGACCCGCGTCATCATGCAGCAGATCCTCACCAACATGTGGCAGCGGCTGAAGACCTCGGTGCTGTTCGTGACTCACGATATCGACGAGGCGATCTTTCTGTCGGACCGCGTCTATTGCATGACCGCGCGGCCAGGGACGATCAAGGCCGAGATTTCGATCCCGCTGGAGCGACCGCGCCATCAATCCATGATGCTGTCATCGGAGTTCCTCGCGCTGCGCCGCGGCCTGATGTCCCTCATCCGGGAGGAAAGCCTCAAGGCGATGGGCGGAGAGGTCAACGAGATCGCCCTGCAAGGCCTTGGCATCGACCTGCACGGACAGACCCTCGCGGACGTTATCTGACGCCGAGGTCTGCTGGTCATTCGCGATCCGGCGTCGCTTGGACTGCGGCACGCCTGAGACCGTGTGCCTGCGTCCGAGCGGCGAGCGGTGCCGCGGACTGCTCATCCACCTCCTGCGCTTCGAAGGAGCGCGCAATGTCGGCAAGCCGTTCCTCGGCCCAAGCCGGAGCGATCAATGTCACTCCCATGGGAACACCGCATTCAAGCACCCCGTTCGGTACCGCAATGGCGCAGAGATCGAGAAGATTCACAAAGTAGGAGTAGTACCCTAGCTGATTGTTGAGGCGGATGGGATCGCCGCGCATCGCCGCTATGGTGAAGGGCCGCGGCGCCGTCGGCACGACCAGTGCCGACAGTGAGGAGAATTGCTGCTTGACTGCCCGCCGGAGAGTCGCAAGGCGATGCAAGCCCGCGAATGCCGCGGTCGCATCATAGCCGCCCGCGCAGCGGAGTACCGTCCTGGTCACATCGAGAAGCTCTGCTTCATGCGCATCGACAAAGGGCCCTACCGCCGCGCGACGCTCGGCGATCCACGGGCCGTCGAACAGCATCCGGCCGGCTTCCTTGAACGGCGTGAAATCGATCTCGACGGCAACGCCTCCAAGGCGGCCCAGGCGCTCGCATGCCGTCTCATATAGGCCGGCGCATTCCGGCATGCCGAACCATTCCAGGTCGCGCGGCGCGAGCACACCGAAACGGAACGACGAGGCTGATGCTGCGTCCATAATCCCGCCCACGGGGCGCTCCCGCGCAAATGGATCATCGGCATCGAAGCTCCCGATGATCTCGAGGATCTGCATCCCGTCATCGACCGTCGTTGCAAAGATCGAGACGCAATCAAGCGTGGGACAATTAGGCACCAGCCCCCGCGTCGAAACACGGCCAATCGTCGGCTTGATGCCGACAATGCCGTTGAAGCCGGCTGGGACGCGGCCCGATCCGCCGGTGTCGGTGCCGAGGCTGAACGCCACATGACCCGCCGCGACAGCGGCGGCGGAGCCCGAACTCGATCCCCCTGATATGTAGAGCGGGTTGCCAATCGAACCGCACGCACCGTACGGCGAGCGAGTGCCCGAGAGCCCCGTGGCGAATTGATCGAGATTGGTCTTGCCGAGGCAGATCGCGCCGGCTTGCAGCAACAGCTCGACTGCCCGCGCCGAGTGCGCGGGAGTGTAAGCAAACGCCGGACACGCCGCGCTGGTCGGCATGCCCGCGACATCGATGTTGTCCTTCACTCCGAAGGGAACGCCGTAGAGCGGAAGCGCTTCGCCGCTAGCGCGCCTCGTCTCGATCTCGGTGCAGGCGCGAAGGGAGTCGGCGCGTGATCGGAGAAAGATCCAGGCAGGCGAGACGGCATTGCCGATGCGCTCGTAAATCCCGGCGATCACGTCGGAAGGCCGGGCGCTACCGGATGCGTAGACATGGCCCAGCGAGGTCAGCGAGAGATCGTGCCGCGGCGTGCTCAGCTTCTAACCCCCTCATAGCGTCCTGCAGAGCGAAGCGAACACAAACGCTGCCCTAACTGCAAGCAATAGTTTCTGCGTGTAATGAGGCTGCTTCCGCCCCTGCAGCGCGGGGAATATCGGCAACAACGGAGAAGTCAGGGACGTTAGCCTGGAGGACCTGCATTTCGAACCTTTCCTGATCGACGGCAAGGTTGAGGCCCGTTGGACGATCAATAATCGCCGGATGTGGCTGATCCGTCAGCAGACTGCGGGCGAAAGGCAATTTATTTCTTGCTCCCGCATGACTGGATCTAGCGAAAACGAGCCAATTGTCGCGAAGTTCCTACCGGTACAATGGCATGGCATTTGCGTGTTCCGAGACACAATCTTGGTGACCGGGTATCGCATGGGTATTGTGCAAGGCCGCCTCCTCGGCGCGGCGTGGGCGGAACAAGCCCCGCGCGTGATCGCGGAGATCACGGAGCAACGTTGGCTTGCGCTCGCTCGTGAGCTCGTCGGCGCAGGCCAGCCCGCCGCCGAGAACCCGCTCGATCCGGATATGCCGCCGGGTCGCGAGGAGGGCATCGCAAAAGTCGTTGCCGCCAAGTTGACGGAGCTGGGGTTGGCGGTCGAGCTCATCGCCAAGCGCCCTGGCCGGCCCAACGTTATCGGCACCTTAGCGGGCGTTGCTCCGGACGGCGAGATACTCATTCTCAACGATCACCTCGATACCTATCCGGCCGGAGATCCTGCAAAATGGGACAGGACCGGCAATGATCCGTTCCGACCAACGCGCGACGGTGACTTCCTTTACGCTCGCGGTACTTCCGACACCCGTGGCAATCTGGCGTGCACTATCCTTGCAGTCGAGGCGTTGTGCAGGGCCCGCATTCGTCTCTCGGGCACGTTGAAATGCGTCTACACGGTCGATGAGGAGAAGAACGGGCCGGACGGCTCGATCTTCCTGCTCGACGAATACGGGTTGCGCTCGGACTACGAGATCACCTGCGAACCAACCGGCTGGACGAAGCCGGACGGGTCGTGGGGCATGGATATCGGTGTAGCGAATTCGGGGCACTTTCTCGTCGAGATCGAGACGAAGGGCATCAAGACTCATATTTGGCGCCCCGACACCGGCGTCAACGCCGTGGCCGAGATGGGCGCCCTGATCGCCGCACTAGAGACAACGCGGTTCACATGGCGGCCGGCTAAGCTTCCCGGTGCAACCCCGCCGATGCTCACCCCCGTGCGTGTCGGCGGCGGCGTGCCTGGGGAGATGCAGTTCACGCCCGATCGGTGCTCGGCGGTGTTCGCGGTCGTCGGCCTGCTGCCCGGCATGACGCAGGAGAGCGTGCTCGGCGATGTCGACGCGATGGTGCAATCTTTCGCGGGCCAGCGCACGGGGCTCAAGGCGACGACGCGGCCGTTTCCAGGAGCGCTGTTCGTCAGCGGCACGCAGGAGCTTCCGCCCGATGCAGAGCCAGCTGCAGCGGTTGCGCGCGCCTACCGGGAAATTCTGCACACGGAGCCCAGGCCGTACCGCAAGAACGCGTTCAACGACACCATCCGGTTCGCAGAACGCGGCATCGCCGCCGTGACTTTCGGTCCCGGCGAAGACGGATGGCCGCCGGTCAACGAATTCATCCGGATCGAGAAGTCCGTTGCCGCGACGAAAATCCTGGCGCTTGCCATCATGGACGTTCTCGGGGTCGCGCAATGACGACCCTGGACCAGGCATCGGTGCAGGCGCCGGCGGAGAAACCCAGATTTGGCATGCGCTTGAAGGTAGAGCACTTGCTCACGACCGCAACGGTCGTCGGCCTGTTTGGACTGTGGACGCTGCTGAGCCATTACAAGCTGGCCAATCCGCTCTTTCTGCCGGCACCGGAAGCGGTGTGGAGTTCATTCATCGAGGTGCTGACGACCGGCTACCAGGGTCAGCTTCTGCACCAGCACATGGCCGCGAGCCTCGAACGAATTTTCGCGGGATATTTCATCGCCTGCGCCATCGGCATTCCACTCGGGCTGCTCATGGGCCTGAGCACACGGGTGAAGGCGGTGTTCGATCCGATCGTTGAGTTCTATCGGCCGCTGCCACCGCTCGCGCTCTACACCTTGCTCGTCATGTGGCTTGGCATCGGCGATACCTCGAAGATCGCCCTGCTGCTGCTGGCGGCGTTGCCGCCGCTCTCCATCAGCGCGATGCAGGCTGCACGCTCGATTGATATCGGACATGTCCGCGCCGCTCAGATGCTCGGCGCAACGCGCATGCAGCTCTTCCGGCACGTGTTTCTGCCATCGTGCCTGCCCGGCATCTGCACAGGCATGCGCATCAGTCTCGGCTTCACCTACACGGTGCTGGTCGCATCCGAGATCGTGGCGGCGACCGCGGGCTTGGGCTGGATGGTCTGGGACGCCAGCAAGTTCCTGCTGAGCGATGTCGTGATCATGGGATTGTTCGTCCTCGGATTGACCGGCCTTGCGCTCGATTGGGTCATCCGTCGGCTTGAGCGTGTCATCACCCCGTGGCGGTTCGTCTGACGCCGTAGAAAGGAGCCTACGACAATGGCATGGAAGCGCGTGCTTATCGGCATCCTGGGATCGATCGCCTTGGCACAGGCCGCATCGGCCCAGCAGAAGCCCGACAAGGTCGTCATCGGCTACCTCAATCTGGTGAACGCGCAACTCGTTGCCAAAGCGCTCCGGCTGCACGAGAAGGAGCTGGGCGTGCCGGTCGAATGGGTGAAGTTCGGCTCCGGGGGCGATGTCAATCGCGCCGTCGCGGCGAACCAACTGAGCTTCGGGGGCGTCGGCAACCCGCCCGCAACCCTCGGCGTCGGCCGCGGCTTGAGCTACCAGGGCATCTTCGTGCTCAACATGCTCGGCCCGGTGGAATCGTTGGTGGTGCGCGAGAGCAAGACCATTACGAAGCCCGAGGACCTCGTCGGCAAGACCGCCGCCGCGCCTTTCGGCTCGACTACGCATTACCTGATCATCGCCTATTTGCGTGCTGGGGGCGTTGACCCGAACACCGTCAAGCTTCTCGATCTTGCGCCAAGCGATGCGGTGGCTGCGTGGCTGCGCGGCGATATCGATGCCGCCTATGTATGGGAGCCCTCGCTCAACAAGATGGTCATGAACGGCGGCAGGATTCTGACGGACAGCGCAACCATGGCCGCGCGCGGTTATCCAACGTGGGATGTCGCAGTGGTGATGGACGACTTCGCGACAAAGTATCCTGATCTGGTTGCCAAATTCGTGAAGTCGGAATGCGCCGCGGTCGAGTTCTGGCTCAAGAAACCAGAGGAGACGGCTTCTCTCATTGCCAAGGAGCTCAGCCTGCCGATCGATGACGCGACACGGATGATGAAGGGCACGAAGGTCGTTCCGTGCGCGGAGCAGATCACCGGCACTTATCTTGGAACATCAAAAGCAAAGGGAAAGTTTGTCGATACGCTGGTATCGACGGCGACATTTCTCACCGAGCAGAAGCGACTGCCGAAGGTCGAGGCGCGAGCGACCTATGAGGAGTTCATTGCGCCGAGATATCTCGAAGCAACCATTGGAAGCAACTAAGCCGCTCGAGCTCCGGCCCAGATCCACGAGACATGAGCGCTCCGCCCGCCACCACCGTTTCGGCTGCCGCGACTTTGCCAGCGGTGCCGCTCGCGCGATCGCGAGCAGGCAAAGTCACGTTCAAGGACGTCGTCGTCCGTCTCGGCAATGCGAGCGAGCGCCGGCTCGTTCTTGACCGCATCTCGCTCGACGTTCCGGGCGGGCAATTCGTGTGCGTGCTCGGACCGTCCGGCTGTGGAAAGTCGACCCTGCTCAACGTGCTCGCGGGCTTCGTCACGCCCACAGGCGGACGCGCGGGCGTCGACGGCGATCCCATCGCCGGACCCGGTGCCGATCGCGGCGTGGTTTTTCAGAATCCGACGCTATTTCCCTGGAAGACCGTGCTGGCGAACGTAAGCCTCGGGCCGTTGTTGGCGGGCACTGGTGCCGCCGAAGCGGAACGCATCGGCCGGACCTTGCTGGCGCGCATCGGTCTGTCGCCACGCGCCGAGAGCTTTCCCAGCCAATTGTCCGGCGGGATGCAGCAGCGCGTCGGCATTGCCCGGGCGCTCGCCAACAATCCGCGCGTACTGCTGATGGACGAGCCATTCGGTGCCCTCGATGCGCAGACACGCTCGATGATGCAGCGCGTGCTGCTCGATGTGTGGGGGGAATTCGGCGTCACCGTAATCTTCGTCACGCATGAGATCGACGAGGCGGTGGTTCTCGCCGATCGCATCCTGGTCATGAGCGCGTGCCCTGGCCGGATCATCGACGACATCCCAGTGTCGATTGGACGGCCGCGCGCCGAGGACGTGATGTTCCTGCCCGAGTTCAATGAGATCAAGCGACGCTGCTTCGAGCACATCCGGCGTGAAAGCACGAATGCATTCGCGCTGCCGCAACCGGCTTGAGTGATACGAGATCACGAGCGAGAGGAGAAATTCAATGCGATCGACTTTGGCGCGTCAGACGAGCCGCCGAACGTTGCTCATGCTTGTGGGCGTTACCGCTCTTGCAGATATTACAGCAGCACAGGCCGGCGAAAAGGTTCGCCTGGCGCAGAACCAGGGTCCCATCTCCGGCGTATCGATCGTGGCGGATCGACAGGGCCTGTTTGCGAAGAACGGTCTTGACGTCGAGGTCAGCAACTTCACCACCGGCAAGCAGTGCCTCGATACCGTGATGGGCGGTGCCGCGGACATTGCGACGACCGCTGAAGCGCCGACGACGGCGGCGGCGATGTCGGGGCAGAAGATCGCGTTTCTTGCGCGCACGGAATATTCCTACATCAAGATGCTGACCGCTGCCGCCGCTGGCATCAGCAAGCTCGGCGACCTCAAAGGCAAGCGGATCGCGTTCACCGCCGGGACTGGCGGCGAAGTCTACACGATGGAGCTGCTCAAGGCAGCCATCCTTGGCAAGGACGATGTTACTCTCGTCAATCTGCGGCCGCAGGACATGGTCGCGGCGTTATCGAGCGGCAGCATCGACGCCTATGGAACTTGGGAGCCGCACATCAACAACGGCATCAAGGCGCTGGGCGTTAAGGCCAGGCCGCTCGATACGAAAGGCATCTATGCCGAAACTTTCAACATCGTGATGATGCAGAACTACCTGCAGAAAAATTCCGCCGTTGCGACGAGCTTCCTCAAATCCCTGGTCGAGGCAGAGGCCTGGATCAAGGCCAACCGCAATGAAGCGATCAGGATCGTCTCCGAGTTCGTGAAGATGCCCGCAGAGGACCTCAGCCCGATCTGGGACGACTACGTCTACGAGGTGGCGCTTGATGACAAGACACTCGGCGTGCTCAACGCTCATGCCGGCTGGCGGCTCGCGACCGGCAATCATCCGCCCGGTGCAGTAATGCCCGATTGGCACACGGTGATCTTCACTGCGCCCCTCAAGAGCGTCGCCCCTGACAGAGTGACCCTGTCATTTTGACATGCTGACCGTGCTGTAAGGCGATGGACGCTGCGCCGCGAGCGACAACGAGATGGATCGAGGCCCTCGCCCTGTGGGTCTCGATTCCGTTGTTTTTGGGCGCTTGGCAGATCGCCTCTACGGCGGGCCTCGTCAACGAGCTGCTGTTTCCCCCACCAACAAAGGTCGCCGTGGCGCTTTGGCACGAGCTGATGAACGGAACGCTGCTGCTCGATCTCGGGATGAGCGTGACGCGCGTTGTGATCGGTTTTGCCAGCGGCGCGGCTGTTGCAATCATGGTCGGGCTGCTCACCGGCCGCTATCAGGTTATCTCCAATCTGTTGGCGCCAATCTTCCAGCTGCTGCGGCCAATTCCGCCGATCGCGTTCGTTCCCATTGTCATACTCTGGTTCGGCTTGTCGGAATGGGGCAAGTGGTTCCTCGTCTTCTGGGGCGTTTTCTTCACGGTCTGGGTTGCCACTCACCTCGGTGTGCAGCGCGCCGATCCGGCATTGATCCGCGCCGCACGATCGCTTGGCACTCCCGACCGGTTGTTGATCCGGGACGTAATTCTGCCGTCCGCGCTGCCGACGATTTTTGTCGGGTTACGCACCGCGGTGAGCATCTCGTTCTACACGCTGGTCGCGGCTGAGCTCGCCGGCGCTTTCGCCGGGCTCGCCTACCGGATCGATCTTGCGCACCAGAATATGCAGACCGGCCAGATGCTCGGCGGCCTGGTGATGCTTGGGATCGTATCGGCTGCCGCCGATCGGGGATTTGCGGCGCTCTCGCGCCGATTCGTGTGGTGGATTTGATCGGTGGGCCAGTTGCTCACGATCCGCGCTCCGGGAGAAACACCGCCCGCGCATAAAGCCGCGCGCGGGCAAATCACCATCGACGGGCTGGTCGTCGCATTCGGCGACAAGGATGCCCGCAGGACAGCGGTCGATCAGATCAGTCTCGACGTAGCCGCGGGCGAATTCTTGTGCGTGCTCGGCCCCTCCGGTTGCGGCAAGTCGACGCTGCTCAACACAGTTGCGGGCTTTCTCGCGCCGCGGGCCGGAAAGGTGGCGATCGACGGCATCGCGGTTCGCGGGCCTGGCGCCGATCGCGGCATGGTTTTCCAGCAGCCCACCTTGTTTCCATGGAAGACGGTGTTGGGGAATATTGCCTACGGCCCGCGCGTCGCGGGCCGCGGGCGCACCGAAGCGTATCGCATCGCGCACGACATGATGGCAATGGTCGGACTAAGCGCCTTCGCCGACTATTATCCGCAATCCCTGTCGGGAGGCATGCAACAACGCGTCGGGATCGCCCGCGCGCTCGCCAATTCTCCCAACGTCCTGCTGATGGACGAACCGTTCGGCTCGCTCGATGCGCAGACGCGCACGATGATGCAGGAGGCGCTGCTCGGCATCTGGGAGGAGCTACACACTACGGTGCTGTTCGTGACGCACGACATCGAGGAGGCGATCTTTCTCGCTGATCGCGTCGTGATCATGAGTGCGGCTCCCGGCCGGATCATCGACGAGATCCACGTGACACTGCCACGACCGCGCGATGCCGATGTCGTCTATGCGCCCGAATTCGTTCGGCTCAAGCGGCATTGCGCCGGCCTCATTCGCATGGAAAGCCTGCGCGCCTTCCAACAGCAGAACGTTGCCGCCCGGGACGCATAAAACCGAGGGTGGTACGCAAGCCATTCTGCAGCTTCAAGCCCGTCCGTGCTCTCGGAGCGGAACAGCGACCCGGTTCGCCCGCGCCGACGAGACTCATCTAATAAACCGTCCTGGCTGTCGGCTGTCTTTTGCTGCAGTGCACGTTTTGCTGCACTGCATCAGTCAGGTCTGGCATTTTGATAGCCACAAGCCACAGTTCCGTGTATATTGATAGATGTTGAGCATTGGCCCTCACCTGCCGGACAGCCCAAAATGTTCCTGCGCCAACTCGAATACCTGGTGGCGCTCGCCCAGGAGCAGCATTTCAGCCGAGCGGCTCGGCATTGCAATGTCTCGCAGCCGAGTCTTTCAAACGCCATCAAGCAGCTGGAAACGGAGTTCGGAACTCCGATCGTTTTGCGGCACCAACGGTTTCAGGGCTTCACTGCTGAAGGAAGTCGGGTCGTCGAGTGGTCCAAACGGATTCTGGCGGACCGAGACGCCATGCTGCAGGAGCTCTCGGTCCTCAAAAACACGCTGTCGGGACGAATTCGGCTGGGAGCAATGCCGACAAGCTCTCCGGTATTGCCTCGAATTAATGCTTGTTTTCTGCAGCGACACCCCGGTGTGCAGGTAGACGTAAGCTTTCTCGGACTCGACGAGCTGCGGGTCAAGTTGATCAATTTCGAGCTTGACGTCGGCATCACGTATATCGATCAGAAGCATCCGCCGCCCCTGACCAGCCGTCCGTTGTACAAGGAATATCTGAGCCTGCTGGTGCCGGACGAGACGGGCTTCCCAGCCGGCACAACTACCTGGTCCAGCGCCGCCGGCCTGCCGCTTTGCCTGCTGGCGCCCCACATGCACGAGCGACAGATCATCGACGCTGCGTTCGCGTCGGTGGGCAAGGCGCCGACGCCCCTGGTCGAGTCGGACTCCATCGTGAACCTCGCGTTCCACACCATGCTGGGCGGCGTGGTGACGGTCATCCCCAGCCATTTTGACCTGGTCATCGGCGCCTTTCCAGGAACGCGAATCGTGAAGCTCATCGAGCCTGAGGTGGTCCGAGAAGTGGGGCTGATCTGGGTGGATGGAGACCCGATGCTGCCAATGGCGAAAGCCATGCTCGACGCGGTGCGGGATTTGATCATTCCCGAGTTGATGCTGGCCACGCCGCTCAAGGCTTCGAACGGGCGCGGCACGCGGCCCTTGCATCGGCATGGCCACCGCGTCGCATCCCGTTGATTGATCCTCGCCATCTTGGTCGCTATCCAGGTACTCGCGATGGCTTCGAGCCGGGGCTGATCCTGGCGCAGGTATGGCGGCAACTTTCTCGCGCATCCGCATGAACAGGGAGCTCAGAGCGCAATTACGCCGGGCTGCGCCGGCGTTCTTGATAGCCGCAGGAAATTGGCTCATTCGCCGTCGTCGTTTGACAGCCGGAAGCACCGTCCATAGGCTTCACAGAAAACAACGCACCGGGATGGGAAGATTACGGGCTCTCCGCCAAGGGAGGAAACAATGCGTTATCATCGTAGTGCGCCAAGCTTGAAGCCGTCTTTCGTGTCTGACCTAAGACGAAGTCCCGGGTCTCACCCGTTGCTGCTGAGATTATTAGTGGTCAGCTCCTGCATGCTGGGATGGGCGCAGCTGGGATGGTCCGAGGAAGTCAAGGACTACGGCAAGCCGGGCAGCCCGATCAATCTCGTGATTGGCTACCAGCCCTATTACACCGAGTCCTGGTCGGGCGTGATCATGCGGGGCAAAAAGTTCTATGAGAAATATCTGCCTGCTGGTTCGCAGGTCGATTTTCAGATCGGTCTGCAGGGCGCCATCATTGTGAACGGCATGTTGGCCGGCAAAGTCGATGTCGGTTACGTCGGCGACATGCCCGCGATCGTGTCCACCAGCCACGCCGATGTTCGCGACATCCGCATGGTTTCGGTGCTGGGCCTCGGATACGACCAATGCAACGTGTTTCTCGTGCGCAATGATGCGCCCACATTTCAGTCGCCGGAGCAGGCGATAAATTGGCTCAACGGCAAATCCGTCGCAGTACCGAAGGGAAGCTGCACCGACCGCTTCGCCCAGGCCGTGTTCAAGCGCTTCAAGATCGCCCCCTCCGAATACCTCAACCAGAGCATCGAGGTAATCACCAGCGGATTTCGCGCCGGCAAGCTCGATGCAGCGGTGATTTGGGAGCCGACGGCATCGCGGCTGGTGCTGGACAAGCTGGCACGCAAGGTCGCAACCGGCGCCTCGGTCGACGAGAACGACGGCGGCTTCATGGTGATGCCCAGAGCCCTGATCGACCAGCGTCCAGATGTCGCGAAGGCATGGCTGGAGGCGGAGCTGGATGCGCAGCTCTATTTCGCCGATGAAAAGAATGCCATGTCAGTAGCGGGCATGGCCCTCGAGCAAACAACCGGGTTTCCGCAAAAGACACTGTGGTACTCGGCCTACGGCACGTATCCCAAATCGGAGGGCGGGACGGCGACGAGGATCGTTTTGCCCTACACCTTCACGCCTCAGGCGAAGGAGCTGATTGGCAAGGCAGCGAAGTTCCTGGTCGAGATCAAGAGTATCAAAGCGGACATCCGTCCCGAAGCCGTGGTACCTACATTCGCTGACGAAATTCTGAAAAAACGAAATCTGTCGGCTCCTGTGGGCGAGGTGAAGGCGCTGCCTGATTCCGCTTATTCAGGTTCCTGAGGGCCTCCCCTCCCCGGCCGACGCTTCATAACGGAGCTGAGGACGGCCTGCGGCGTAGTCCAGTACCGAGAGGGCTCGCGTGAAAGACCTCCAGTCTGCGTTCGCCGGAGACGTGAACGTCAGCCTCTCACCTGCTTCGTTGCCTGCCGCCAAGCCGGGCGACGGAGCGGGGCGCCAGGAAACAGTAGTCTTCCGCCTGACGCGCTGGCTGCGCAGCCCACGACCCTACCTGATGCTGGTGGGGTTCGCGCTTTTCCTCGGGTTCTGGTATCTGACGGTTGAAGTCTGGAAGCTTCCTCGGTTTGCGCAGATGCCGGGCCCAACCGATGTCATAACCGAATGGCTGAGCCCGGATCCCTCGTATGGGCTCTCCATCTACTCGCCGGAATATTATCAACACATATGGGTCAGCTGGCGCCGCGTGTCCATCGCATTCCTGCTGGCAACCGCGACGGGCGTACCGCTCGGACTGTTCCTTGGGTGGTCGCAGCGGTTCAAGGACTACGTTTTCCCCGTGTTCGAGCTGCTGCGCCCGATTCCGCCGCTTGCCTGGGTTCCGCTCGCGATCATCATGTTTCAGGGGTCGGAAACGCCTATTGTGTTTCTGACCTTCCTTGCATCTTTCTACGCCACGACGCTCAACACCATGCTCGGGGTCGAATCCATCGACGCCTCTTTCGTGCGCGCCGCCTATTGTCTTGGAGCAAAGAGACCTCAGGTGTTCCGGCACGTCATTGTGCCGGGCGCGATGCCATTCATCTTCACCGGCCTGCAGATTTCAGTAGGGGTCGCCTGGTTTTCGCTGGTCGCAGGCGAAATGGTCTCGGGGCAATACGGGCTCGGATATCTGATCAACACCTCCTATACCATGGTGCAATATCCGACCATGGTCATCGGCATGATCACGCTCGGACTCGTCGGGTACCTGACCAGCGCCGCAGTGCGCATGCTCGGCAATTACCTCATGCAGTGGCGGGCACGCGAGCTCGCAATCGGGGCTGAAAGGTGAACTACGAGCCGGCGCGGTCGCGCGGCAGCCCGGACCTCGCTGCAAACGCGCCGGGTGCGCAAGAGCGGCGCACGGGCGCAATCCGCATCGCCAACGTGGTCAAGATTTACGGCTCGGAGGGGGCCGGTATCCGCGCAGTCGATGATTGCACCTTCGATGTTCCCGCCGGGAAAATTACCGTCGTGGTCGGTCCTTCCGGGTGCGGAAAGACCACGCTGCTGAACGCGATTGCCGGATTTCACAGCATAAGCTCGGGCACGATTTATCTCGACGACACGCTGCTGTGCGGTCCCGGCCGGCCGCAGGCGGATCCTGGCCCGGATCGAATCGTGGTGTTTCAGAACGGCGCCCTGTTTCCCTGGAAGACCATCATCGACAACGTGTCGTTTGGCCCAATCGTGCAGGGGCGCCTCACCAGGAAAGAATCGATCGAGAAAGCCCGATTCATGCTTGCCGAATCGGGGCTCCGGAATCTCGAGAGCAATTATCCGGGGGAAATCTCATCCGGTATGCGCCGCCGGGTCGAGATCGCACGCGCGTTGATGAATGATCCCAAGGTTCTGCTGCTGGATGAGCCGTACCGTGCACTCGATTCGCTGACCAAATCCGTCATGCACGAGGCGTTGCTCGAGACCTTCGACAGGAATCAAGTCACCATCTTCTTTATCACCCACGACCTCGAGGAGGCGATTTTTCTTGGAGACCACGTCGTGATCATGACGACGCGGCCTTGTCGGCCCAAGAAGATTCTCACTGTCGATATTCCCCACCCCCGCGATTACAGCATACTGACCGCGAAACGGTTTCGCGAATACTTGGATGAGACCGTGGAGGCGGTTCACGAGGAAGCGCTCAAGGCCTTTGCCGCCGGCGAAAGGGAGCGCTGAATGCCGACGGCGGTCGCTTTCACGAAACGGGCATCTCAACTCCTGGGGAGCGTGACGTTCTGGCGCGGCACTGTCGCCATCGTGGCCTTCATCCTGATTTGGGAGATCGCTTCCCGCACAGGTCTTTCGCGGGTTCCTGCACCCAGTGGGGTGGTTCTCACCTTCAACGACCTCATGCGCGACCCGAGCTACTGGTTCAGCTGGTATTTGAGCGTGCGGCGCGTGTTTACCGGCTTTATTGCTGCAATGCTGCTGGGCATTCCGCTGGGCCTCGGCATGGCGGTAAGCCGGACCTTCTACGGGATTTCGTTTCCGGTATTTGAAGTATTGCGACCGATTCCGCCGCTGGCATGGGTTCCGGCTGCCATCATCTTCTGGCCGACGCAGGAGCTGTCCATCATGTTCGTGACATTTCTCGGCGCGTTCTACACCGTGGTCATCAACGTGATCGGCGGTGCCCAGACAATCGACGTGCGCTATTTCCAGGCGGCGCGCTCCATGGGCTCATCGGGCTGGGACATCTTTCGGCGCATAATTCTGCCGGCCACGATTCCCTCTATTGTCGTCGGCGCGACGGTCGGCATCGGAATTGCATGGGCCGTCGTGGTCGCCGCCGAGATGATCTCCGGCGGCGGGAGCGCCGGATCGATGGGCGGTGCAAAAGGCGGCGGACTGGGCTTCTTTATCTGGAATTCGTATGTGGGTGGATCTTATACCCAGATCGTAGTCGGTATGATCAGCATCGGGATTGCCGGATACATTTCGAGCGCGCTGCTGCGCAAAATGGGAGAGATGGTGACTCCATGGCTGCGCGATCAGTGAGATATCCAGCGGGAGCGCTCGCGTGACGCTCGCCCCCATGCCACAGCCCGTGGGTGGCGAGGGCCACGCTGCACTCGAGCGCGCAGGCACCGGCTCCAGCGCTGAGCTTGAAGTGCTCAAAGTGAGCAAATCGTACGGCACCGCCAAGTTCGAGAAAACGGTGATCCGCGATTGTTCATTCACGATCGACGAGGGCAAGCTCACGGTAATGATCGGACCTTCGGGATGCGGAAAGAGCACGCTCATCCGGCTGCTGGCTGGGTTCGAACGGCCGACATCCGGCGCCATCACCATGCGCGGCAAGCCGGTCACGGAGCCCGGGCGCGATCGCCTCGTCCTGTTTCAGGAGAGCGCGTTGTTCCCGTGGATGACCACCTACGACAACATCATGTTCGGGCCACGTGCTCGCGCCGAGAGGGGGAGCGAACCGCGCAGCCGTGCGCAATTCCTGCTCGACAAGGTCGGACTTGGCGCGTTCCGCCGCAAATACCCGACCCAGCTTTCGGGAGGAATGCAGCGGCGCGCCGAGCTCGCGCGCGCAATGATCAACGAACCGAGCGTCATGATCCTCGATGAGCCGTTTCGCGGCCTCGATGCCATGACAAAGAAGCTGATGCAGGAATACTACGCCAACCTCTACGAAGAGACCCGGCGCACCACATTCTTCGTAACAACGGACATCGACGAAGCAATCTTCCTGGCGGATCGAATTCTGGTCATGACCAACGCTCCGGCAAAGGTGCGCTCGGTAGTGGACGTCACACTGCCGCGACCGCGTCGGCTGGAGGACCTGATCGAGAGCGACGATGCCAACGTGACCAAGATGCACGTGCTCTCGCTGTTGCACGAAGAGGCTATGAAGTCGTTTGCCCACGGCAGCAAGGCAGCCGCGGACTTCCTTGACGCCTATTCCAAACGCATCCGCAACCCCAGCTGAAAATGACCAACCGCTCGCTTCGAGAAGCATGTTGGGGCGTATGCGCGGCGCAGCCGGTTGGACTGCGCCAATGAGCGAGAGCCAGGAACTCACCTTCTCGCCTCCGCGGCCGGTCTCGAAGAGGTCGGTGCTGGTCGAAGCGCGGTCCAAGGTTTCCACCTGCAGCTTCCACGCCGAGCCGCAGGAACCGCTGCTCTACGCCGCGCTCCGTGCAGGCGTGGCGATTCCCTACGAATGTGGAACGGGTACCTGCGGAACGTGCAAGGCAAGGCGCCTTGCCGGCGTTGTGGTGGCCGACTGGGCGGAGTCGCCGGGCAAAGCCTTCCTTCGCCCCGATCGAGACGAGGTACTGCTCTGTCAGACCCGTGCGCTGAGTGATGCGAGCTTCGAGATTCCGGGCAGCGTGAATTTGGCTTCCGCCGCTCGGGTTCGACCATCCTTCGGTCGAGGCACTGTGGGGCGCCTTGACGCTCTCGCGCCTGACATGATGGAGCTTCTGATCGAGCTCGATCCACCGCTCGAGTTCGACGCCGGGCAATTCATTGTGATGCGGGCGCCGCATATCCCCGGTTTCCGCGGCTATTCGATGGTCAATCATCCTGGGACTGTGGAGCAAGCGACCTTTGCGGTGAAGCGCAAATCCGATGGCGCGTTCACGCAGTGGCTGTTCTCTCAGGCCTGCGCTGGCGATCCGATCGAATGGTTCGGCCCTCTCGGACGCGCTATTTTTACGCCGCAGGAGCAGCGGCCGATCGTGTGTATCTGCGGCGGCTCCGGGATCGCTTCCATCATGTCCATCATCGAGATTGGCTGCTCCTCGCGACACTTCGAGCATTTCGAAGCAGCGGTGTATTTCGGCATCCGCACCAGTGCCGATGCATTCTATCTCGACCGGCTGGCGCGCTTTGCACAAGCGTTTCCGAACACGCTGACAATAACGGCCGTGCTATCCCACGATGTCCCTGGTCCCGACATGCGCGAGCGCTATCCCTCGCTGAAATTCGAATCCGGATTTCCGCACGAGATCGCTGCACACGACCTCGCTGGACGATTTAGCGGAAGGGTCGCTTATGTCGCCGGCCCGCCGGTGCTGGTCGACGTTGCGATCCGGATGCTGATCACCCAGGGCAAGCTCCCGGTACGTGACATCCGTTACGACCGGTTCAGCTGATCTGGAGAGCGCGCTTTGCCGCAGAAGAAGAACTCCGCTGGGAATGACCCCGGGACCGGCGACATCCTTGGTTCCACCGAGATTTTGCGCGGAATCGGGAATTCGACCCTGAAGGCAATCGCAGCAGCTGCAATGCAGAAAATGGTCGAGGAGGGTGAAACCCTCTACTCGGTCGGCGATCCCGTACGAAGTGTATACGTGGTCGCGGCCGGTCGCTTGCGCTTCATTCTCGGAGGCGATGGCCGGCCGGCGGCTCAGGGCACGATCATTCGCGCCGGCGACATTCTCGGCTGGGCCGCGCTCCTCGGCGACCAGCCGCGGCGCATCGCAACGGTTATGGCTCTCGAAGAATGCCGGTTGCTCGAGATCGAAGGCGAAGCGCTGCTCGGGATCCTGGAGCGGGATCCACGCTCCGGCTACCTGGTGATGCAGCGTCTCGCCCGGATGATCACGCAAAGCTTTCTCGAGCAGAGCGCATTGCTCAAGGGCGCCACGTAGTTATTGGGTTAGTCATATTCGTATGTGAGCTCACGCTCGAAATCTATCCACAGCTCGCTCTCCTGCAGGCGGACCGGATAGCAGAGAAGCGGCTTCTCGGCCTCCCCTCTCGCCTCCCCCGTTACCAGGTCCCACTGCCAGATGTGCTTGGTGCAGGTGAGGATGCCATCGGAGCAGACACCGGAGATTTCCAGCGGTTCAGCCATGTGCGGACAAAGGGGAGGAAAGGCCACGAATGCATCGTCCACCTGGGTGACCAGCACTTTGTGGCCGTGAATCTCGACGGCTGTCAGCTGTCCGCTCGCAACTTCGTGCGCAGAGCAAAGCCTCTGCCAAGCCAATTGCCAGCTCCCTTTCCGCTTGATCGCGACGATCGACCTGCCCCGCTTCAGATCGGATAATGCGATCCCTTGTCGAGACGGCGTGTGTCGAGAAACACGTTGCGCTCGACAAAGCGTGGCCCATCCTCGTCGATCCGGAACCGGTCATAATATTTCCCGATCAGGAAGAGCTGCGTCTCGCCCGAATCGATGTGCGAGTTGATGCCGTCGAGCATGGTCCGGTAGCACGCAAATGAGGACACGGCTTTGGCCTCGCGTTGCGAGCCATCTGCCTCTACGGTGTATACGGTGACATGCCTGGTCAGCCGTCCGTGGTCGGTGTTGTGCTTCGGCAGCATCTCGATCATCCCGCGCAGGCCGGCCACATCCTGCTGGTACCACGTCATGTTCCTGCGGATTTCGGGGCTGTACGTGGTAATACGATAGTTGAAATCCGGCGCGCACAACGCGAGCCAATCCATGAACTTCTCGTCGTCGAGCAGCAGACAGGCGCGATAAATCGTCTCGCGAATAGCCTGATCCAGCGATTTCAGCTCGGACTTCGCCAGAATGTTCATGACAGACCTGCCGCTCTCTTGCACCTCGAAACTATTCGGCGGCGACAGCCACTTCCGGGAATGGGTCACTGGGCGAGCGCCCCATCCGTCCCGACCACTCCTTATAGAAGTGTCGCATCCCGATCTCGTCGTGGATCGTATTGTTTTCCCGCCTGCCATGCAGAATGCGCCGAGGCGTGGAGCCCGGCTGCATTCCGACGCCCTGCCCCGTGATGCCCAGCAGATCCTCGTGCAGGTTGCGCCCGAACGGCCCCCAGATGGTGTTGTGGTCGCGGACGCGCTGCTCCTGTTCCTCCATCGAGTCACGCTTGAGGCCCAGGCCTCGGAATTCAATCATCACGCGGTCGGGACCCAGCGGAGTCATGGTGTCGACACGCAGAGAGGATCCGCGGATGTTGTAAGTCGCGCCTGGAAACAAATCGACCATCTTCCAGCCGTTTCGGGCCATGCCGGGGAATGACAGCACACGGTCCGCCGCTCCCTGATACGCGTCGTATTTGACCTCCATCGAACCCACCGTGCAGTGGCCGTTGGGAAACGCCGTGTACTGCCGCTCGAAGTAACCCTTCTGCTGCATGCTGGTGGCGCGGTTAAAGTAGTGCATGTAATCGTGGTAGAACTCGCTGTTGGTATCGTGCCACAGCTTGTAGTTACTGGGAATGATCGCCTTGTGATAATGGAAGATCGTGAGCGGCTCGGTATCGAGCTCCTGTTTCATGATGTCAAAGGCAGCGCCGATGTACTCCGAAAGCGGCTCGACATTGCTGTCGAGCGACACCCAGACGAATCCGCCGTGCGCAACCTCGCAGGGCAGCTTCTTGAGCGAGACGTCCTCTTTCCTCAATCGATCCTGATAACCTGCCTTCGCCCGGGGAATATCGACGCATCCTCCGAAGCAATCGAATTGCCAGGCGTGAAACATGCACGTCATGTGGTTGGCATTGCCGGATGGCTCGGCGACGGTAAGGCTGCCTGACGGTTGTCGCAGGATCAGATTGCCGCGATGCGGGCATACGTTGAGGAACGCCCGCACCTTATTGTCCGAGCCGCGCACGATGATTATCGGCTCGCGCGCAAGAGTCAGGGTGCGGAAATCCAGTGGCTCGGGCAGCTCCGATTCATGCACGGTAGCAAGCCAGACTTTCTTCCAGATCTTCTCGAGCTCTTCCTCGAAGATGTTCCGATCGCTGTAGATTCGGCTGTCGACATAGGGGATGGCTTCACCGATGTCGTAGGCGGCCTTTCCCATCTCGATGTTCATGGCAAGCTCCGTGGCGTGCTATGCAAGCACAAGCTGTCCGCTTGGTGTATGTAAGCCAGTATAGCCGCTCCCGCTAGCAGCGCAAAAATCGATCCACTGCATACCGCAATAGCTCGGCTCTATCGGGTTAAGATTGCGCCGCCGCCGATCGAGACCCGAGGTTAGGATCCGGTGCAAAAACTCGCTTTCCTCACCGTCCCCTCAGATGAACACGCGGCTGATCAACGCCAGCACCACCAGGAGCACGATGCCGACTGCAAGGCTCCAGGTGATGAGCTTCTTCTCCACGGGCAGGAGCGGCTCGTAGGCCATCTTGCCCATTTCGTCGGCGATCTTGGGTTCCTGTTGCGACATGCTCTCCTCCTGTCAGCCCGTGACGAGGGGTGGTTTTACGCCGGCGAAAAAGACCAGCGAGATCGCCAGGGCCACCCAGATCACAAATCCGAACAGCGAGAGTAAATAGACTGCGGCCAAGCGGCCGATGCCCTCCGCCCAGAGCTGACGGAAATTGCTCATGACGCCGATGGTGAAAAACGTCAGCACAAAGAAGATGCCGCGGAAGGCATTGGCCTCGAACATCGCCGCCTTGACCTGGGCAGCAACCGCGGGCGAGGCAGCGAGCGCCATGACCAGGATGATAAGGAATGTCAGGACATAGCCGATGACGAACTTCGGGAAACGCTCCCAGATTTCCCCGATCTTTACCGTCTCGCCCTTGCCCACATCGATATGCTTGGTCCAGATCCAAGCCAGCAGGAAGGCCCATACCCCGATGAAGATGTCGATGAACACCTTCAGGGTCGCGGCCGTCCCCAGGATCCAGCCGGGCTGGTACTTGATTCCTTGCGCGGCGGCGTTGGCGAGGATGAGCGCCTCGGTAATGCCGCCGCTCGCTACCGCTGCGCCATCGGTCTTGACCGAGAGCGCCATCCATGCGCCTGCTGCCATCGGCTGCTGGTCGAGGAAATAGGCGGCTGCAAACGGCAGAACGAGCAGCTCGACCACCGCAAACACCACGACCAGGGACGAAACCATGATCGCCACGACGGGGCGAGCGCGAATAGCGGCTCCGGTAGCGATTGCTGCCGATACGCCGCAGACCGCGATGCCCGATGCCAATGGGGCAGCCCATTCCCGGCTGAACTTGAACCAGACGCGAGCGACGTAATACACTACCGCCCAGAATATCAGATAGGCGACGATGATCGAGGCTAGGCCGAGAAACATGAGCGAGGTCGCCAAGCTCAACTTTTCTGCCGAGACAATCCCGAGGAACCCACCAAGAAGGACGATGGCGATCTTGATGTACATTTCCGGCCGAATCGCCTCCTTCATCCACGCGGCAAGCCTTGGGAGGAAATTGCCGACGATCAGTCCCACGATCAGAGCGATCACAAAACCACCCTCGGCCGTGAGCCGCAGCGACCAGCTGATCCCGAATTTCTGCATATCGGCCGGCGTGTTTACCGCGAAATTGGCGTAGCTGCCGATGATCCAGCAGATATAGCTGATCCAGAATACCGCGGTGAAAGCGAGGATGAAGCGCCTAACATTGGCTTTCAGCGCTGCAGCACCGGCCGTCATCAGCGCCAGCAGCCCCACATAGGTGGCGACGAGGGCGCCGACACCGCCCAACCCGGCATACCCTTTTGATATTGGCGCCAGCGCCTTGCTCAGGTCCGTCCATACGGCGGTGGTGACCACCCAGCCGAGTAGGTCCACACCCCCGAGCACGCCAAGGGCGAGAACAAAGATCACCAGCCCTATGATCAGCGAAAGCAGGTCCTCGCTGAGGGCTTTGCCATTGCCATTCATTTTTCCTCCCCTTTTTGCAAAGCGGGTCGTGCGTTAAATTGCACAGGCAATTCACTTCGACCTCTTATCGTGCAGAACTGTTGAGCCTGGTCCCTCCACTCTTATCCGGTGTCACCCAAGCGCCGTCGCAACGACTGAAATCACATCGCCCACTGCAGGATGTGGTGCACGGGAAGCTTGCTCATGCGCCATTCACCCGTCTTCGCATCGTATTCCGAACCGGTGAAAACGTGCCACTCGGCGTCGTCCAACTTCGGATGATCGGCGCGGTAATAGTAACCGGGCCACCGGGTTTCACGTCGGAACAGCGTGTGTCGGGCCACTGCTTCCGAAGTGAGGACCCGGTGATGGAGCTCCCAGGCTCTTTGAAGCTGGTGAAGGTCCTCAGCCCCGAGATGCTCGAGATCCTCCTTCAGCATGGCCAGAAGCTCCATACCCCGGTTCAGCAAGTGCTCGTTGGTGATGTAATAGGTCGTGTAGCCACCGACGTATTCGTCCATCAGCTTCTCCAGCCGTTGCAGGCCGTGCAGCGGCAGCAGGTAGTTCGGCGAGACGGTCCCGGCAACGATCTCGTTTCTGCCTACCTTGTACGTCTCCAGCGGCTTGAAGATTTTTCTCGCAAGCTCCTCGACCCGCCGTTCGTCCACTTCCGGGACGGCTCCTTTCAGATCCATCACGTACTTGACGGCCGATTTTCCCGCGATCCTTCCTTCCGTAAACGAGCCGGACGAGAACTTGTGGGCAGACCCGCCGATCGTGTCCCCGGCCCCGAACAGCCCTTCCAGGGTGGTCATCCGGTTGTAACCCCACTGGTAGTCGCCGGGCGCGCAGTCGTCCGGGCCGCTCGCCCATGCGCCGGAGCAGGTGGCGTGGGAGCCCATGACGTAGGGTTCGGACGTGGTCAACTCCGACGCCCTTTCCTTGGGATCGATGTTCTGCGAGGCCCAGACAACGGCCTGGCCGATGGTCATGTCGAGAAAATCTTCCCAGCCGATCTCCTCCTTCTCCCAGGTATCGAGGACCTGCTGGGTGTGCATGTAGATGGGGCCCCTGCCGGCCTTCATCTCTTCCAGCATGGCATGATTTCGCAAGCAGGTCGGCATCGGCTTGATGTCGGCATACTTGCCGACGAGAGACTTTATCTCATCGAACCGGGTTATCTCGTAATTTTCTCCGTACGCGTTGGTGGCATGCGACTTGAGGAGCAGAAACCAGGCACCGACCGGACCGTAGCCATCCTTGAATCGGCAGAGAACGATCTTGTTCTCCATCTGGGTCATTTTGGCGCCGGCCTCGATCAAAAGACCATACGCGGATGCGCTGCTCCACGGCGCATACCAGGTCCTTCCCATGCCCTCCCCGACCGCCCTCGGCCGGTAGATGTGAGAAGCGCCGCCGGCAGCCACGATGACCGCTTTCGCCCTGAAAACGTAGAAATCGCCGGTGCGCACGCTGAATCCGACCGCGCCGGCAACCCTGTTGGGACGCGTCCTGTCCATCAGCAGATGCGTGACCATGATTCGGTTGTACACTTGGCTGGCGGCCTTCGCGGCGGCTTCGGCTACAATCGGCTTGTAGCTCTCGCCGTGGATCATGATCTGCCATTTGCCTTCTCGCAGGTACCGGCCCGTCTCCGGATTTTTCATGATGGGCAGGCCCCACTCCTCGAACTTGTGCACAGTGGCGTCGACGTGCCGCGCGATATCGTAGACGAGATCCTCCCGCACCAGGCCCATCAGATCGCCGCGTGCATAGCGCACATGGTCTTCCGGCTGGTTTTCACCCCATTGCATGCCCATGTAGCAATTGATCGCCGAAAGGCCGTGCGCAACCGCACCGCTTCTCTCGATGTTCGCCTTCTCGACGACGACAATCTTCAGGTCGCGTCCCCAGTATCTGGTCTCGTAGGCGGCGCCGCATCCACCAAAGCCGCCGCCTATGACCAGAACGTCACAATCCACTGATATGGTTTTTCGGGAGGAGAAGAACCCCATCGGATCACACCTGCTACTTCTTATTAGTCTTTCACGGAGGCGAGCGTAGGGAGCGCCGCCACTTTGAGCGCCGTAGGCTCGTGCGCGAGCAGCGGCGAGCTGAGCTCCTTCGGGTCGGGAGCTTCATACTCCCCCGGCGCCTTGATTGAGCCCCAGGGTGTGGTCCTGATAGGGAACGTAAACTCCTTAACCCGCCCGTCGCGATATTTGATCTTCCACGAGACGGATCCTTTTTCTTTTTCCCTGAGAACCCGAACCTTATGCCCCATCGGCGCGAAGTCCGCGTACCCGCGCACATCAATCGCATGCTGCGGGCATGCCTTCACGCAGGAGTAGCACTCCCAGCAGAAATTGGGCTCGATGTTGTAGGCCCTCCTGTAGGTCCGGTCTATGTGCATGATGTCGGAAGGACAGATCTCGACGCACTCTCCGCAACCGTCGCATCGCATCATGTCAACGAAGGTAGGCATGCCACGTCACCTTATAATGTTGCTGGTCTTGGCGGGCGCCGGGAGGTCCGATGCGCCGCTTGCCTCCTCCCGCCTTTTCTGAAAGGCCGCCACTGGCTTGTAGAACATGTGCGCGAACTTCGACCACGGCACTGAAACGAACAGCAGCGTCGTAAACAAGATGTAGCAGGCCAACAAGAATAGGCTTGCGGCGCCGACCTTGTGTGCCGTTTGCACGAGATGCCACAGCAGCCCGAATGCCACGCTCGCCAACAGGCTTCCGACGAACAGGTCGGCACGAATGAGACGGAAGGGCGATTGCTTTTCATAGGCGACGTTTACTTTCAGAGCGAAGAAAAACCATAGACCGCCCGCGAGGACCATCAGGGCGCCAATGTTCCACAGCGCCGTCACTGGAGTCGGCGTCCGGGCGGCCCTGGGATAGACAAACAGCATCAACACGGTGGTGACCAGATAGATGACAAAGCCGTACATGATCAGGAGATGCGAAGCCTGCCTCTGCCACTTGCAGAATTCGCCCGAGGTCAAAACCTCCTTGCCAATCGTTCTGGCCGCGAGCGAAGCGATCTGCCAGCCCGCAAGCTGCCTCTGCGCAGCAGCCTCTGCTTTCTTTCTCCGCAGAGAAAAGAATTCCCAGCTTCGTTTGTGATAAAGATCAAATAACGTTCCAAGCCCAACCGCCAATATCATCAAGATCGCGTAGATCTGCATGACCAAAGGAGGAACGGATTGCGAGAGGAGGGTGAAAGGGTTGCTGGAGAACATCTTACCTCCCTGCGCGTGCCTCAGTTGTCATATCGGGCAACCCTCGGCTACCTGACCGGGCGCGCCGCGTTTCCGCATCGGCCCCTTCGTTACCGAACAACGGCCGGATCGACCGGCCGGTGTCTCTTTTTTCTTTTCTGCGCGATGTCACTGTATGCCCCCCCTTCATTCGCAATCTAGCAGAGTTTTGAGAGGCTTCAAGACACGCGAGGGGGCGTGCCATATCGGCCGAGCTGATGTGCGCCGATCTGGCGAATGACCTCATAGCCGGAGTGTTTCACCGCTGCGCATGCTGCGACGCGCACTCGCGCCATTGCTCCGGTCCCGATTTCATGGCCTACACGAACATCGAACGACGAACGGGAAATGCTGTCATGTCCAAGCTGGTGCCGCCCCATGGCAGAGCCGAGCTCATGCCGCTTCTGCTGCCGGAGGCCAAGCGTGCGGAAAGACTCAGGCGCGCACAGGGCCTCATCCAGGTGCCGATGAGCAGCCGCGAGACATCGGATTTCCTCATGTTGGGAATGGGAGCCTACACTCCGCTTACCGGCTTCATGGGGCGGGAAGACTGGCACAGTTGCTGCCTCGACATGAAGCTCTCGACCGGCCTGTTCTGGCCAATCCCGATCACGCTCTCCTGCGCCAAGGATCTGGCTGATCGCATCGCCGTGAACGAAACGGTTGCGCTCGTTGCCCAGGATACGGGTGAGATCATGGGCGAGCTCGAGGTTACAGAAAAATACACCATCGACAAAGCATTCGAGTGTCATAACGTGTTTCGCACGGTCGACCCCAAGCATCCGGGCGTGGCCAAGGTCATGGCTCAAGGCGAGATCAATCTGGCCGGCCGCGTAACGGCCCTGAGCGAGGGAACGTACCCGCACCAATACAAGGGACTCTACTACCGACCGGCCGAGACCCGCGCGCTCTTCGCCGAGCGGGGCTGGAGTCGAGTCGCAGCATTTCAGACGCGCAATCCGATGCACCGCAGCCACGAGTATCTCACCAAGATTGCGATCGAAGTCTGCGATGGTGTGCTCATCCATCAAGTGCTGGGGGCGCTCAAAGCGGGCGACATCCCGGCGGACGTTCGGACCAGGGCGATCGACGTGCTCACCGAGCGCTATTTCGTCCCCGGCACCTACATCCAGGCCGGTTATCCGATCGAGATGCGTTATGCCGGTCCTCGCGAGGCGCTGCTACATGCGTTGATCCGACAGAATTTCGGCTGTTCATACTTGATCATCGGGCGCGATCACGCGGGCGTCGGCAGTTATTACGGTCCTTTGGATGCCCATCATATCTTTGACATGCTCGCGCCCGGCAGCCTGGCGATCCAACCGCTCAAGATGGACGTGACGTTCTTCTGCTATAAATGCGATGGTATGGCGACGGCGCGAACCTGTCCGCATGGACCCGAGCACCGGCTGCAGATCTCGGGCACGCGGTTGCGCGAAATGTTTGCCAAGCACGAGAAAATTCCTGACGAATTCAGCCGGCCCGAAGTGGTGGCCGTGCTGCAGGCCTACTATGATGAAATCGGCCGATGACGAACGGGGCGATAACTCGATCCAATCGCGGCAGCCGGACCCTGAGAAGCAACTCCTTCTTGGAACTGAGGCCATTACATGGCATGTGGAAAGTTCCTTTAGCTGCTCCGCGATTTAGTAATCGCTGGCCTGCATGCAGGAACTTGCTCGTAGTTAGATGAAGCATTAAGCGCTCTCCTCCAAACACAAGGAGGGCCAGCACGAATGCTTTGGTTCATCATCCACATTGCTTCGTTCCTCACAGCTCTTCTGGGCTCGGCAGAGGCGGAAGAAGGCATCGCCTCGCAATACGGGCGAGAGAGCGGTCACCGCGTTGCCTGCGGCGGGGAACTCAATGAGGGCGGCCTCACGGCGGCACACAAGACGCTTCCGTGCGGAACTCGGGTCCGCGTCACCAACAAGCGCAATGGCCAAAGCGTGAAGGTAACCATTACCGATCGCGGGCCGTTCGTGCGCGGGCGCGTGATAGATCTTACTCCTGCCGCGGCGAAAGCGATTGGGATGAACGGCACCACATCGGTGTCGGTCAGCAAGGAATAGCAAATACGTCTGGATTTATGGAATTCTACGTCTGGATTTATGGAATTCCACGGCCATACTTTTGTGGGGTCGACCCATTTGGGTCGCCCTGCATCCGGCCGCATGCTGAGAAGAGGGCGAGGCAATGCGGGGCACCCCCAGTCGCCCCTACGGGATCACAGAATTCATGGCGTTGTAACTAGGCCCCTGCTCGTCGCGACGATCCAACGGCTGCCCCACAGCACAATTGAATCGACTCTTCCTAGTCCGGGCACCGTGTCTCCCCGCGCTGCCGTCCAGACGCCGGCGGGGCCCTCCAAAACCGCCGTGCCGTTATAAACGCTTCGCACGCGCCAGCCTTCAATCGTAGTGGGCTTCGTTTCGGGTACCGGTGTGCGCCTGGCAAACCCATTCATCGCCTGAGGTACAACGCTTCCCGTGGGATCGCTGGGATTGTCTAATGCCGCTTCCGTGGAACTCCGGCGCGCAATCAATGCAAATTTGGCTGTCCGCGATTCAGGTGCTTGCGGGATGCTCTGGGTCGATGCGTATCGCCGCCTTGCTCTGGCTTCGGAGACGGCGGGAGGCGCAATCTTTCCAATGACCAATGCACCGGCAGCTGGGTCGCGACGTTCTTTCTCGGCGCCTGCAATTTGATTTGTAGAAGGAGCAGCTGAATAGCCGCCGCTATCTTTCGAGACCGGGATCAAGCTGCGGCCAAAAAAATGATAGGAGCCCAAACCCGCAACCCACCCGATCCCAACCCCTACAAGGAGGGCGCCAGTGAAAGTGATCGCACGGCGTCGATCGGCCAGCGGACGTATCGCCGAGTCCGGCGGGTCCTGGCGCTCGCCGATTTTGATCTCGCTCTCCCAGAAGAATGTGTTTCCGATATCAATCCGATCCGTCTGATCGAGCCCCGAGAACCGGAATTGCGCGTGCTGATTTCCATGCCGGCCGTTCCCGCTCGGGTCTCCAAACGGAGCCAGGCACTGCCCTGAGGCAACATGATCTCCCTCGACTTGCGAGGTACCGTCGTCTGCTGCGATTGAGGATGAGGCCGCCTCGCTCCGCACGAGCTCCGTTCGCTGCGTCACTTGGCCGGAATCGACCTCAGTGGCAGAATCAGCGGCAGTGCCTTCGCGCTCCTCTGCAAGAGTCTGCCCGGCCTGCTTGAGCGGTGCTTCGGCCCCTCCTTCAAGCGTCGTTGCGGCTGACGACGGGGTGCTTGAGCACTCATCTCGTTTGCCGGTGGCTGGCCCGATGGGGAAGTACAGCCGGTGAAGCTCGGCCTCTTCCACCTGCCACTCATCGAACAAGTCTTTGATTGCGGTAATCTGCCCGCGCTCGATCGCGGCCCGAATCGCGGATGCGCCTAAGCCGCTGGCCTTTGCCGCTGCCGCGAGCGTGTAGAACATCCGCCGGCCCTGGTTCCTCAATCGCGCCGGCGATGGTGCGCCACAATGGTTACCGGAAGGTTAACGCCGGGTTGTACTTCGCCACGCTCGACTGTTACACTTAGATCTGTGCCCTATGTCTGCTGCCCGATAAACGGGCGCTCTGTGGCAGCAGTTTCTGTCGGCGCCGAGCCAGGACCATGTCCGGTGTCTTGGAGCACAGTTTCGCGGGGTTGCTCGTAGATATTTGCGTTGCCGGCGCGGTGCTTGGCTCGCTCTATCACCTGACCGCCATCATCCTGGTCCTGCGCTTTCCGCGCGCCCGCAAGGTGCCACCCGCACCCTTTCCCGCAGCGACGATCCTGCGGCCCCTGCACGGAAACGAGCCTGGTCTGTTTGGCCGCATCGCATCGCTGTGCCGGCAGGATTATCCCGGCCGCGTGGACGTCATCTGCGGGGTACAGCAGGAGAATGACTCCGCCATCCCGGTGGTTCGTCTGCTGCAAGCGACCGGTCGTCCAGAGATCGAGCTGAACATTGATGGCTGCGAGCATGGCTCGAACCGCAAGATCTCAAACCTCATCAACATGCTACCGGCAGCGAGCCAGGACGTGGTGGTGATCTCGGACAGCGACATCGCCGTTGATCCGCACTACGTCGCAAGCCTCGTCGCCGAGTTGGAGGAGCCGGGCGTCGGGGCAGTGACCTGCGCCTATCACGGCACTCCTGCGGAAGGCATTTGGGCGCAGCTTTCCGCGATGAGCATCAATCTGCAGTTTCTCCCCAACGTGATTGCAGCAGTGAGCCTGAATGCGGCTCACCCGTGCCTTGGAGCGACCATTGCCCTCCACCGCGAGGTGCTGGCCCAGATCGGAGGCTTTCGCCGCTTTGCGAACGAGCTCGCAGACGACTATGCCATCGGCAGCGCGGTGCGCGCGCTGGGCCGCAAGGTCGTCGTATCGCGGTTTACCGTCGGGCACGTCTGCTTTGAACGCGACTTCCGCGCGCTCTGGGGGCGCCAGCTCCGTGCGGCTCGCACCATTCAGGCGATCGATCCCGTCGGTTATGCCGGAACCATATTCATGCATCCGCTGGCCCTTTCGGTCGTGGCCGCCATTCTGGGCGTGAGCGGATCGTTTCTGCTCATCAGCGCTGCGCTGATCTGCCGGCTTGCGCTGTGTTGGGCGATCGAGCGGGCGTTTGCGCTGCCGCGTCATCGCTACGCGTTGATTCCCGTGCAGGACGCAATTGCATTTGCAATCTTTCTGACGAGCTTCTTCGGCAGAGAGGTCGAATGGCGCGGGAAGACCTACACCGTGGCGGACGGATTCTTGAGTCAGAGTCGTCGGTAAGGAGAGTGATTTCGCGGCGCGCAGCCGCCTGATCGAAGCCCCGCGGCTTCTGGGCACGCATTTCGGCCGAGCCGCTTAGGCATCTCACCCCAGGTAACCGGCGCCGCGGAACCAGCGGATCGCGTCTGCGAGCCCCTCGATGTAGGGCCGCGCCTTGAAGCCGAGCTCGCGCTCGGCCTTGCGCGACGTGAAATACATGCAGTGCTTGGCCATGCGCACCGCATCGATGCTGGCGAATGGCTCTTTCCCGGTCAGAAACGCCAGCCCCTCGGCGGCATAGGCAATGGGAAGCGCGACCGCGTGCGGGATGCGCAGGCGCGGCGCACGACGTCCGACCAGCCGCGATATATCCTCCAGCATCTGCGCAAACGGGACGTTCTCGCCGCCAAGGATATAGCGCTCGCCGATCCTGCCCCGATGCAGAGCAGCAAGCTGTCCGGCAGCCACATCGTCCACATGGACCAGATTGAGCCCGGTGTCGACGAAGGCGGGAATGCGCCCCTTGGCCGCTTCCACGATGATTCGGCCGGTCGGCGTCGGCCGCACGTCACGTGGGCCGACGGGGGTGGAGGGATTGACGATGACGGCGGGAAGTCCCTCGTTCGCGACCAGCTGTTCGACCAGTCTCTCCGCTGCGATCTTGCTGCGCTTGTAAGCGCCGATTCCCTGCTCCTCGGAAAGCGGCTTTGTCTCGTCCGCCGCACCCCCCACGTGCGGATCAAGCGCCAGCGTCGCGACGCTGCTGGTGTAGACGATGCGCTCTGCGCGCGCGCGCAACGCCGCTTCCATGACGTTGCGGGTGATAAGCACATTGTTTTTCAGGATTTCCGACGACTTGCGGGCCCACAGCCGATAGTCGGCTGCGAGGTGAAATACATATTGTATGTCGACCATTGCCGTTCGCGCGGAGCTCGGGTCGCGAAGATCGCCCTCGTAAAAGTCCAGATCAAGTCCCGCGAGATGATGGCGCGCGCTCGTCGGCAGGGCGGTAGCACGCACCGCAAATCCCGCTTCGCACAGCGCTTTTGCCACCGCCGAGCCGATGAATCCTGTGACCCCGGTCACCAGAACCTTTGCCGCGCTGCTCATAGCCTCCCACGTAGCGCGGATTGAGCATCAGCGAAATCCACCGCCGGTTTCCGGATGGGAGGCACCGCATCGCCTCTTCGTAGGGGCGAGGCATTGCCTCGCCCTGTTTCAGCATGCAGCGGCGGATCGAGGGCGACCCAATGGGTCGCCCCTACGAAGGCGCAAGACGCGCCTCACGCCTCCTCGCTCTCGTCCTGCCAGGGAATGAGCCGCCCGCGCAACACCAGCATGGCGCGGTCGAATACGAGACCCGTCGCCAGCATGACCAGGATGTAGACGAACACGGTGGGCGTCTGAAAAAACCGCTGGGCAAACATGAGCGCGGCTCCGACCCCTCCCCCGCCCGCGATCATCTCCGTGGTGAAGGTGATGATCAATGCCACCGGCACCGTTACCCGAATCCCGCTTAGAATGTGCGGCAGCGCCGCCGGAAGCACGATACGATGGAGCATCGCCCGTTCCGAGGTGCCCATCGCCTCCGCGGACCAGATATAGACGCGGCTGACCGACGCCGCACCGTGATAGGTCGCCACGATCATGGGAAAGACGCAGTTGAAGGCGACGAGCAGGATCTTGGAGATGTGATCGATCCCGAACCAGAGCGTGAAGATCGGCACGAACGCAATCTTGGGCGCGGGGAACCCGACCGAGATGAGCGGATCCAGGAACCAATGGACCCATTTCGATCGTGCCATCAGAAGACCTGCCATGACGCCCGCGACCACTGCGATCGCGAGCCCGAGGAAGGTCCGGTAGAGACTCACAAGCAATGGGTCGATGATCTCGCCTTCCCTCAGCAGCACCCAGAACTGCTGGGCCACGCCGATGACGCGTGGAAGAAATAGCGGTCGCACGAGGTCGGCCCAGCCGGCGAGCTCCCACGCTGCGAGCACCATGAGGAGCGGATAGGCGTAGAGGAGGAAGGCCACGAGGGCGGCAATGCCGCGTCGTGCCGTACGCGCTGCCTCAGGCCGTGCGGTGATGGGTATGAAGCGATTCATGCCAGCGCAGGGCGTAGTGCATGACCGCCAGCAGCAAGCGGTCAGCGAGATAGGCGATAACGACGAGAGCAAGGATGCCGCCAAACATGTATGCGTAGGCGCCATTCTCGCCATAGAGGAAGATGAGCTTGCCCACCCCGGTCTTGGCCGCGATCATTTCCGCCGAGATCGTCAGCACGAAGCAAAAACCGAGCGCGATGCGGATCCCGGTGAAGATGGAAAGGAGCGCGCCGGGAAGCAGCACGCGCCACAGCACGAGGTGATGCGGCGTTCCCATCGCCCTCGCGCTCCAGACGAGCAAGGCCGGCACGGCTTTCACGCCGTGATACGTGCTCACGATCACCGGCAGCAGGCAGGCGAGAACGACCGAGACGATATCCGTCACGTCGCCGATGCCGAACCACAGGATGAAGAGCGGGATCAGGGAGGACTTGGGAAGGGAATAGGTGGTTGCGACCAGCGGGCCGAAGAACCTGTCCGCCTGCTGCGAGGTTGCCATCGCAAGCCCGATGGCGATTCCGAGGATCGAACCGATGGCGAGACCGGCAAACGCACGGTAGACCGAGATCGCGAGGTTGAGGGCGAGCTCGCCGTTGCGGGTCATCTCCCAAAGAGCCGCAGCCACGGCATCGACCGGGGGCAGGAATGCGCGGTCGACGAGATCGAGATCGACGGTGAGCTGCCAGATGAGCAGCACGATCACGACCGGCAGGAAGCGCCAACCTGCGCCCAGCCAGCGCCGCTGCGTTCCGCCCGGAAGCGCCGCCACCGTTGTGCTCATGCGGCAATCGTCGCAGCCACCTGGCGGCGCACGGCGAGCCAGACCTCGTTGCGCACAGCATTGAAGTCGGCATTGAGCATCGTTGTCTCCCGGTTGCCGCTGCGATCGATAGCGATGGTGAACTCTGCGACTATGCGGCCTGGTCGCTGCGACATGACCAGCACGCGGTCCGAGAGATAGACGGCTTCGTTCACGTCATGGGTGACCATGACCACCGTCTTGCGGGTCGCCTGCCACAGGCGCAGGAGTTCATCCTGCATGGTTTCGCGGGTCTGGGCGTCGAGCGCGCCGAACGGCTCGTCGAGGAGCAGAATGTTCGGATCGTAGGCAAGCGTGCGGGCAATCGCCACGCGCTGCTTCATGCCGCCTGAGAGCTCGCGGGGAAACCGATGCTCGAACCCTTCGAGCCCGATGGTGCGAACGAGCCGGCGCACCGTCTCCTCGCGCTCGCGCCGTGCCACTCCCGTCATTTCGAGGCCATAGCGGATGTTCTGCGTCACGGTGAGCCAGGGAAACAGCGCATATTCCTGAAACACCACGCCGCGGTCGGTGCCCGGGCCCGTCACCGCTTTGCCGCCGACCTCGATCACTCCGCTGTCGGCACGAATGAAACCGCCCAGGATATAAAGGAGCGTGCTCTTGCCGCAGCCGGACGGGCCGACGATGGAGACGAATTCTCCCTCCGCCACCTCCAGATCGACGGCAGAGAGCGCGGGCAGATTGCCTTCACGCACCCGGTAGCATTTGTTGAGGTTCTTGACGCATATGCTGATCATACCGAGCAGGGATAGGGCAGGAGCCCCATGTTCAGGTGCTCGGCAACGTTCACCGGCTTGTCGATCAGCCCCTCGCTGTGCATGGCATCGATCGGCGTCTGGATCGTCTTGGCGCCCACGCATCCGTGGGGGTCGCGGTAGTAATCGCCTTTGGTCATGAAATACGAATCGAGGACGTCGGCCGGCGACTTGGTGAAGTCGGCGGTGATCTCGATCGCCTTCTTGCGATTGGCCGGATCGTAGAACCATTGCAGGCCGCCCACATAGTCCGCGAGATACGACTTCACCGCTTCCGGATTCTTTTTCAGGAATGCGTTGGTGACCACCTGGAAGATGACGGAATACGGACCGAACGCGTCGCCTCCCGTGAACAGCGCGCGCAGGTCGCCCTTGCGCACCTCAGTCGCCATGAAGGGAAGGATCAGGATGCCGCAGTCGATGCGCTTTTCACGCAGCGCCGCAGCCTGGTTCGGGAATGCGACTTCAACGATGGTCAGGTCCTTGCGCGGATCGATGCCGTCCTTCTTGAGCTTGATGCGCAGCGCGAGATCGACGGCCGAGCCGAAGGCGTTGATCCCCACCTTCTTGCCCTTGAGGTCCTGGGTGGTTTTGATCGGAGAATCGGCAAGCACGAAGAACGTATTCTGCGCGTAGCCGGCGTGCCCGTCCTGATAGTTGTCGGAGACGATGGTCATGCCTTCGGGAACGATGCTCTTGAGCATCGCGGTGGCAAACACGGCAAAGGAGAGCGTCGCCATGTCCGCCTGCCCGGCGGCGAGCAGGGTGCCGGCTTCGGGTGTGCCGCGGGTGAAGGTCATATCGACCGTGTAGTCCTTGCCGTATCCTTTCAGCACGTTCTTCTGCATCCACTCGAGGTAGATGATGGTTTCCATCTCGTTGGGGCCGATGCCCCCGCCGGTGGCATAGCGGATCGTCGCCGGCGCGGCGCGCGCGAGGCGCACGAACGGCATTGCGAGTGCGAGCGTGCCGGCGCCGGCCGATCCGACCACGGCACGACGGGTGAGCGGTACTGTGGCGATGCTCATCATGTTCTCCTGTTCCCTCGTTACATCTACGGTTACGGCCGCGCCGGAGCAGCCGCAACGCCCTCGATCTCGATCAGCATTCCCGGATGCGCCAGCGTCGGTACGCCCACCAGGGTACGCGCCGGCGGCCTGTCCTTGTTGAAGTAGCGGGCGGAGATCTGGTTGAGGATGTTCTGGTTGCCCATATCCGTCGTAAAGATGGTGAGCTTGAGGATATCGGCCATGCGCGCCCCGGCGGCATCCATGATCTCTTTAATGTGAGCAAATGTTCGCTCGGTTTGCGCGCGGAAGTCGGCCGCGAGCCACTGCTGCTCCTCTTCCGGATCGTGGGGATGCTTGTGATAAGTCGGGATGGTGCAGCAGCCGGAGAAGAAGATGAGACGGCCGCCCTCGATCGCATAGGCCGCCGAGAACGGGCTCTTGAACTCGGGCCGCATGGGGACGTGATGGATCGCCTCGACCTTCATGCATGCATCCTCCACGGCTTACCGAGCATAAGCGCAGCGTTTTGCCCGGTGCAAGCGACCTGAGCCGGCAATCGCCGCATTTCTCGGTCGTCATGGCCGGGCTTGGCCTGGCTTGGCCCGGCCATCCACGTCTTGGCCGCCTGAAGAAAGACGTGGATGCGCGGGACAAGCGCATGACGGTCAAAGAGATTTACGCAAGGAGATATCATGCTGGAACGCAAGAACATCTTTCCCGAGGGTCTGTCGAAGCGCATTGTCGGCGGGCACGTGCTCTACGCCCCGGTGGTCACGGTGGTGCCCGGCCGGCTCATCTTCGTCTCGGGTCTGCTTGCCCGCAACAGCGCGGGCGAGATCGTGGGCAAGGGCAACATGCGCGAGCAGATCCGGCAGGTCTGCGAGAATCTCAAGACCGCGCTTGCCGCGGCCGGCGCAACGCTAGCCGATCTCATTCGCACCCAGACATTCACCACCGATATCGATGCCTTCTTTGCGCACGTGGATGTGCGCATGGAATATTTCGGTGCGGCGCTCCCGACCAGCACGACGGTTGAGGTACGTCGCCTCTCCCATCCCGACTTCCTGGTCGAGGTGGAAGCCATCGCCGCTTTGCCGGCTTCGTGATCGAAGCCATGGCTGCATTTCGAGTTGTTTGCGTGGCCGGCCGAAGACACGGCCTTATCCCTCCCCCGAAGGGACCCCGAAGGGGGAGGGCAGACCGCCGGAGCGAAGCGACGGCGGTCGGGTGGGGGTGATGCACGCTGATGCGCTGGAGCATGGCCCCCACCCGGCTCGCTTCGCTCGCCGACCTCCTCCCCCGATGGGGGAGGTATTACTTACCCCGCGCGCTGCGCCGAGCGTGGCGGTGCTTGCGCAAACGAGAGGGCGCCGGCGACGGCGGCGAAGCTTGTGAGCAGCACAATCACGTCACGCCCTGCCGAAATGAGATCATGCATCCCGGCGTGCAGCGTGTTGTGGCCGGAGCCGGTCAGCACGGCGAGCCGCCAGGCGAGCAGCGAGGAGGCGGCCGCAACGCCGACGCTCACCCCACACGCACGGGTCACGTTGAGAAATCCTCCGGCCTCCCCGGTCAGGCTTGCCGGCGCCGCCGCCACGATCGTGCTGTTGTTGGGCGAGACGAACAGCCCCTGCCCCACCCCGAAGAGCGCAAGCGCGAGCATCACCAGCGGCAGCCCGTCCCGCGCACCATCGAGAACGGTGCCCAGCATCATGAGCCCGGCGACCCCGATGAGCATGCCCACGACGGTGGGCGCCCGCGCCCCGAGCTTGTCGTAGAGGACGCCCCCCACCGGCGCGGCGGCTCCGATCAGCACGGGAACGATGCAAAGCCGCAGTCCCGCGGTCAGGATCGAATCGTGATAGGCGCGCACGAACACGAACGGCATCAGAAAGAACAGCCCGAACAACGCCGCATAGGACAGGAGGCCGGCGATGTTGCCCAGCGCGAAGGCGCGCTGGCGAAACAGCGCGAGATCAATGAGCGGCGCGTCGGCGTTTCGCTCGCAGCGAACGAAGAGGACGAGCAGGATCGCCGCCAGCAATGCCGCGCCGAGGAGGAGCGGCGATGTGGCCCCCCACGCATAGCCTTCGTTCAGCACCACCATGACGGCCGTGAGCGCGGGCGCAATCAGGAGCGCGCCGTTCCAGTCGAAGTGCGCCTCAGCCGGCAGGTCCCTGGTGGACGGAAGCACGAACCAGCCCATGACGGTGCCGCCGAGCCCCACGGGCACGTTGATGAAGAATACCCAGCGCCAATCCAGCACGTCGAGCACCAGGCCCCCGATCGCGGGGCCTGCGCTGAGGCCCACGGCCTGGGCCGCGGCCTGGATGCCGAGCGCGCGGCCCCGCATCTGCCCGCCGGCCGCCGCCACCACGATGGCGACGCTGTTCGAGGAGAGGAGCGCGGCGCCGATTCCCTGGAGCACGCGAAACGCGATGAGCACCGGCAGGTTGGGGGCAAGGCCGCACAGCCCCGAGCTCAGCACGAACAGGAGGAAGCCGCCGGTATAGAGGAGCTTGCGCCCGAGAATATCGGCAAGCCGCCCGAAGATCGGCAGGAACGCCGCCATCGCCAGGAGATACGCGACCGCGACCCAGCTGACCGTGCTCAGTTGCGCGTCGAATTCGGATTCAAGGCGCGGCAGGAGGAGCTGCGTGATGCTGGAATCGAGCTGCCCCATGAACGCGCCGATGCACACCGTGCCCACCACGAGC
>Ga0209331_1000023_pt1 | contig 43821 bp, 36 predicted proteins | sample JacPinW_OM3H0_M3_FD_187971 | JGI IMG/M metagenome (GOLD analysis project Ga0209331, IMG submission 187971) | Forest soil microbial communities from Algoma, Ontario, Canada - Jack Pine, Ontario site 1_JW_OM3H0_M3 (SPAdes) (version 2) | ecosystem: Environmental > Terrestrial > Soil > Boreal...
TTGATTTTCGTGATGATGTATTTTGTCATGATTCGGCCGCAGAAGAAACGCCAAGTGGAGCAGCAGCGATTGGTCAACGCGCTCAAAACCGGCGACCGGGTGGTGACTAATGCCGGAATTCACGGTCTCATTTCGAACGTGAAGGAAACGACCGTGATCGTAAAGGTAGCGGATAACGTGAAGATCGAGATGGAGAAGTCGGCCGTTACGACGGTGTTTAAGCCGGAAGCCGCAAAATCGTAGGAGATGAGTCCCGCGCTGACGTTTTTTATCGGCCTCGGCATACTCGTTTTGTTCGGCTGGTATTTTGCGACCGACTACGGTTTGCGAAAACGCATCCTCGCGATGACACTCGTCGCGCTCCTTGTGATCTTTAGTATTTGGAGTAATTGGCCGCCGGAAAAGAAAATCCGACTCGGTCTTGATATTAAGGGGGGCACATCATTCCTCATCCGACTGATGGGCACGGACAAGGAGATAAATAAGGGAATGCTTGATCAGGCGGTCGAAGTCATTCGCAAGCGCGTCGATTATTTCGGTAGCGGCGAGCCGATTATCAGCCCAGTCGGTAACGATCGCATTCTGGTGCAAATTCCGGGTCTTGATACGGCAAAGATTCAGGAGGCACGCGATCAACTCTCGCGCGTGGCCAAGCTGGAGTTTCGCCTGGTTTATCCGGACAACGGCGAGCGGTTGCGAGCGATCGACGCCGGCCAGGAAGTCATCCCGCCGGAGTACCGGATCGAAGTTTACAAGGTGCACCCCGGGCCTAACGAAAACGAAAAACCAAGAGAGGAACGGTTACTGGTCAAAAAGAAAGCGGACTTGGGCGGCAACCGTGTTTCGAGCTCGAACGCTTATTACGGCAACGAAGGCTGGACGGTGCAGCTGAAGTTCGACAGCGAAGGCGCCAAAATCTTCGGCCAGATCACCGAGAAATATAAAGGGCATCGCTTCGCCATCGTACTCGACGGCGTGATCCAATCGGCGCCGGTCATCCGCGATGCGATCTACGGCGGTGATGCCGTCATCACCGGAAGATTTGCCGAGCAGGAGGCGCGCGGCTTGGCCAGCGTACTGGAGAACCCGTTGCAAACGCCGGTCAGCATCGAGGAAGAACGCAGCGTTTCGCCGACACTGGGCGCTGATTCGATTCGGGCCAGCATTCTCGCCGGAGTATGGGGCCTAGTGATTACGCTCGTATGCGTGCTGTTTTACTACCGATTCGTGGGATTGGTCGCTGATGTCGTTTTGATTGTTAATCTCATCCTGCTGCTTGGAGCCTTCAAAATTGTTCCTGGCGGTGTCGTTTTGACGTTACCCGGCATTGCCGGTATTATTCTTACTATCGGTTTGGCCGTCGACGCGAGCGTTCTAATCTACGAGCGGCTTCGCGAAGAAATAGCGCTGGGGAAATCGTTGAAGGCAGCTGTGCAAACGGCTTACGAAAAAGCGTTCAGCTCTATTTTCGATGCCAATGTGACGACGTTTATTACGGCGGCAATTTTGTTCTTTATGGCGAGCGGCCCGGTTAAAGGCTTCGCTATTTCGCTGTCGCTCGGTATTCTCGCTTCGCTTTTCACCGCTCTCATCGTCGGGCGCAATTTACTGGGCTGGTTTGTCGATACCGGTCGGATCAAGAAGATGTCGATGTTGCATCTCATCTCGTCGCAACACATCAATTTTCTCGGCAAAGGCTTTCTCGCCTGCATGTGTTCGCTCGCGCTCATCATCGCGGGGGCGACGTCGTTTTACGTGCGCGGCGAAAAGAACTTCGGCGTCGATTTCCGCGGTGGCGATTTGATTACCTTAAGTGCGCCGCGCACGATCGACATCGGCCAGATCCGCGACGCGCTGAAACCGCTTGGGTTGGCCGACGCCTCCATTCAGGAATCGTCGCAAGGCGGCAAGAGTTACATCACCATACGCACGCCGCTGAACACGAGCGACAAAGTCGAGGCGCAAATTATGAAGACTTTGCCCAGCGCCGGATTGCGCGTTGAAGGTTCCGAACGTGTCGGCGCACTGGTTGGAGGAGAACTCGCTAAGAATTCTCTCATTGCCCTCGGCCTCGGTATTCTTGGGATTCTAATTTTCGTTACGTTCCGCTTTGAACTGTCGTTTGCCGTCGGTGCGATCGTCGCCCTGTTGCACGACGTCATTATTACTGTCGGAGTGTTTTCCCTTTTGCATCGCGAGCTGACGCTGACGATGGTCGGCGCGATTCTCACCATCGCCGGCTACTCTATTAATGACACGATCGTTGTTTACGACCGGATTCGTGAAGGTCTCGCCAGTGGAAAGCGCGGCACGATTGACCAGATCATGAACGACAGCATCAATCAGACGTTGAGCCGCACGCTTCTCACCAGCACGGTCACGCTCATCCCGATTTTGTGTCTCTTCTTTTTCGGCGGCGCCGTCCTGCGCGATTTCTCGCTCGCCATTATTATCGGTGTCGTGGTTGGGACTTATTCTTCTATTTTCATCGCCTCGCCGATAGTCCTTTGGTGGACCCGCGCTCGCGGGGGCGGCACCAGTTCACTGCGCAAGGAAATCATACAGAAAAAAACGGCCATCAGCCCGGCTGCATCGTAAAGCCCACGGCCTGTGCAGCTTCCTAACCCGATTCGGTCGCAAAGTTGACGGCGCGTTGGGGTGGCCTTAAAATCGCTACCGTTAGTCGCATTCAATCAGGAGCTGATTTTATCCATGCCAGAAGTAATCGTTAGAAAAGGTGAGCCAGTGGATCGGGCGCTAAAGCGTCTCAAGAACAAACTGGACGCCGAAGGTATTCTGGAAGAAGTGCGACGCCTGCGCGCGTTTGAAACGCCCAACCAAAAGATCCGCCGCAAAGCGAAAGCGAACGCCAAGCGCGGGCGCCCCAAGTTCCGATTCAATCCGTCTTAAGCGGTCGTTTCCGCTAGTCACATTCGCAGACGATTCGAAATCCGAGATCGTTGCAAGAAAAGCTCGGAACATTTGAACTTCGGACGGTGGTGCGCAAACTGTTGAAGCGCGACTTCCAGCTGCCGCCCCGATAAATTCGCTTAGCGCCCGAGGTCGGCCCGCGCGGATTGACTCTCGGCGTGCCGCGATACGGCTCAACGTAATCGAGGCACCATTCCCAGACGTTGCCGGCCATGTCTTCCATTCCGAATGGACTCGCTCCCAGCGGAAACGCACCCACCGGCGAGCTTTCCGGATAGCCGTCGTCGATTTCATGATCGCTCCAGGCGAAGACGGTGTTCTTGTCCGCGAAATTAGCCAGATCGCCACGACCCTGATAATTGCCCCAGGGAAACTTACGACCGTCTGTTCCGCGCGCGGCGTACTCCCATTCGGCTTCCGCCGGCAGCCGATACTTTTTGTGCTCGCGCGTACTCAGCCACTGGCAAAATTTGATCGCGTCCAGACTGCTGACGTAAACGACGGGATGACGATCTCCTGCGCCGGGCGCGCGCTTGCGCGCATGCGTAGGATCGAACTGTTCGTAATCCGCATTAGTGATGAGGTGACGCGAGATATGAAAGCGGCTGAGGGTGATGCGAGTGATTGGCCGTTCGTTCGGTGCGGCGTCAACCGCATCACTGCCCATGGAAAATTCACCGGAGGGCACGAACAACATCTGACCTCCGACGGAGTTTTGGAAATTGATGAACTGCGCGCGCTCTGCGGTCTCGTTGATTTGGATCTGCGGATTTTCCGCCGCGCTGTCCGGACTCAGCGGAGGGGCGCTGGTGGTAATCGATTCCTTTTGCTTCGCAACCGGCGCAACTGGCTCCGGCATGTCCGGATTCGACATCTTGTTGGCCTCTTCGAGATAAAGATCGACAATATCCTCGGCATCGCCGGGATCGAGACCCAGGTTCTCGGCCATGTTGATAAAGGCGTCGCGCTGATCATCCGTCATCGAATCGCCGTCCAGGGCGCTGAGGCGAAGCATGCGCATGAAATCTTCTTTCGGATCAAGCGAACCGCGCCGACGCGATCTGGGAGTGGAACTCGGCGGCGCGACTGTTACGGGCGGTTCGACACGTTTCGCTCCACTGTCCTGCAATTCCAGTTCGATGTAGCCCAGCATCTGTTCGTTCGTCAGCCCGTGCTCGGCGCCAAATTGGAGAAGATTCTTTTCTGTCTCGGCACTGAGCGTTCCGTCGGCGAGCGCGAAGGCGAGGAACTTGTGAAACTCCGTTACGGCCTCCTCCTGCGCCTGGGCGGACAGTTCGTTGTCTAAAGCACGGCGTCGCTCAGGATCGAGAAGTTCGACACGCGCCTCGGTCAGGTAACGGGACGACTCCTCCAGACCGGAGCGAAGCAATTGCGCGAGCGGATTGCTCGGTTGATTTTTGAGCGGGAGTTTTTTTTGCCACCAGCGCAGAAGCTCGCGGCAATGCTCCTCAATGATCTCGTTACTCGGGTTCGCGCCCGGATCGAGACAAAGCCGTTCGTAAAAATTCGCCGACTTGTATTTGTTCCAGCCGTCCCACTTTCGCGGGTCGTCCGGCAGCGGCAGTGAAAAAGTAACGTCGCATTTCACGTCATTCGACCTTTAACGTCCCCAGCCCGGCTGCGGCCTGTTCGATTTCATCGCGGGCCAATCCCGTATTGCGCTCGATCGAAACCTGAGTGCGATTGCCGGCGGCCTCGACTGCAACCTCCAGCACCTGATTTGCATTGTACTCGTAGCTCAGATGAACCGGCGAGCCCTTCGGCAAGAAGGGTGGCAGTTTCACGTCGCAAAGTCCGAGCGGCGTGCACTCGGCTGGCAGCGTGCTTTCGCCTTCGACAATTTTCACGACGGCTCGCTGCATATTGGCGTCGGCGGTGCCGAATAAATTTTTGGCCGTCGCCGGAATTGCAGTCCGTTTCCGAATCATTGGGAAAACGTATTCTTCCAGATTCGTTTCATCCCACAGGACGACTCCGAGGGTGTGCGAAGTGATGTCGGTCACCTGCATCAGTTTGCCTTCGCGCGAAGAAAATTGTTTTCGCGTATCGTCGGCGAGCAACTTTTCACCGGTGGTTTCCTCTTCGCGCAGCATCGACAATGTCGCCTGAATGGCCGCGCCCACCGCGACCGCTTCATCCGGATTCACGTCGCTGACCAACGATGCGGACGACAGGGCTGCGATCATGTCCCGCACGCTCGGCATGCGCGTCATGCCGCCGACGAGTAGGATTTTGTCGATCTTGTCCCATTTCATGTTCGCTTCCTGCATCGTGATCTCGCAAATCGTTTTGCATTTCTCGATCAGATGACGGCTGCGGCGTTCGAAATCCTCGCGCGTCAGATCCACTTTCACGCTCTTGCCGTTGTGATGGTGAACAAGAACCGTTTTCTGCCGGCTCGACAGTTGGATCTTGGCCGCGACCGCTCGCGTTTGCAGGTCTTGATAACTTTCCAGGCTGAGCAGCGGGTTTTCGCTGTGCGCGCGATCGAATTCTTCCGCGACGAAATTGACGATCGCATCGTCCCAATCCTTGCCCCCCAGCCGGTGATCGCCATTCGTGGCCACGATCTCGATCTTGTGACCTTCGATTCGCATGATCGTCACGTCGAAAGTGCCGCCGCCGAGATCGAAGACGAAGACGGTTTGATTCTCATCAAGCTTGTCGAGCCCATAAGCGAGCGCCGCTGCGGTCGGCTCGTTGATGATCTGGAGCACGTTGAAGCCCGCCAGTTGCCCCGCGGTAATGGTTGCGGTGCGCTCGGCATCGTTGAAATATGCCGGCACGGTGATAACCGCATCCGTCGCCGGCTCCTTCAAATATCTTTCGGCATCGCCTTTCAGCTTTTTCAGGATGAGCGCGGAAAGTTCCTCTGCTGAATAAATCTTGCCGCTGAACTCGCGGTGAAATTGCTCCTTCGGTTTGCCCATTTCACGCTTCACAAAATCGACAATCTTTTCCGGCTCAGCGACCGCGCTGTTCCTCGCTACCGTGCCGACGACGACATTGGCATCGTCAAACAAGATGACTGAGGGCGTGATCCGTTCGTTCTCCGAATTTTGGATGATCTGTGGCTTGCCGTAGGCATCGATGTGCGCCACGGCAGAGAAAGTGGTTCCTAAATCAATTCCGACTGCTTTTCGTTTGGGCATGTGGGGACAAAATTGTCGATCTTAGCGCGCTAAAATGAGTGCAGTTTCCATGCCCGAAATGGAACTGAATGCAGGCCTGATTTGAACCCGCGCGAACGGCTCAATTGAGGCGGATTTTGGGTTCAGCCAAACCGTTTCGCGATGACTTCTTCCGGACGGAGCAGCTTGCCTCGCCAGAAAAAACCACGTTTTACCCGCATCACGATGCGGCCGTCTTCTTCCGGGAAATTTGCCGGCTCGAAACTGACCACGCGGTGCAGCGTACGATCGACCGTCTCCTTTGGCTCGATTTCTTTTACATCGAAGCGATGCAGGATTTCCATCAGCGAATGGAGTGCGTTCTCCAGATTGTCGCTCCATTGTGCCGCATGACCGCCGCGTTCCGCATCGATGGCAGCGGCGTTGCGCAGCTGTTCGGAGAGCCCGGTCAAATCGTCAAACAAAAGCACGAGATCGTGAATGAAGGGTTTTTGGAGCGACTCGTGCAAGAAGTTGTCGCGATATTTCAAAAGCTCATCGTGCAACGTGTCGAAGAGCTGCTGACTGACGCTTTCCGTCTTACGAGCCGAGAGCACCTGTTGCTCGATATTTTGCAACCGTTCCGCGATCTCGGCTGACTGCAATACCGGCGCTGCCGCAAGATTGTCGATCTTCCTTGTTAATACGTTCTCAAGACTCTCGAGTCGCTGGGCAAGCGCTTCAATCTCCTTCGGCAGAGAAGTCCCATTATCGCCGGAGAACTCTGCGCCCACAGTCCGTAGATGCGACGGTAACGATTTCTCCGCTTCGGCACTCAACTGCTGCATCGCCACCGCGAATTCATCGCTGACCTTGATTGGTTGGAGCTTTGGTTTTGTTTTTTTCTTCGCCATCAGTCCCTCGTCGTTTCGAAAAATTTCCGGATCGCTTCCACTAAACCGCCGATGTCGTGACGTTTCGCTTCGATGTCGATCTTCAGGCCGTGGTCGCGCGCCGTTTTTGAAGTGATTGGGCCGATGCTTGCCACCCGCATTCCTTTCGGCCAGGGCAAACCGAGCGCGAGAAAATTTTCTACCGTTGACGAACTGGTGAACGTGATGAGGTCCGCCCCTTCCTCCAATAGGCGGCGCCGCGCCCCTGTCGTGTCGCGCGTTTCCGGAACAGTGCGATAAGCGATACCTTGGTCCACAATTGCCCCCAGATCGGAGAGTTGTTTCGGGAGCACGTCTCGCGCCTTTTCCGCACGGGCCAGGAGAATCCGCAGGTTTTCTACCCCGCCCTGTTTCTGAAACTCGCGCACGACCGATTCCGCTACGAATTCCTCCGGTTGAAGATCGACATGCAGACGAAAATCGCGCACCCGTTGCGCAGTCGCAGGTCCGATCGCGGCGATCCTGGCCGCGCCTATCTCGCGCGCGTCGTCGTAGAGTTTGAAGAACATTTCGAAAAACGCTTCGACGGCGTTCGCGCTCGTAAAGACGATCCAATCGTAAGCGTGCGCATCCTGCACCAGCTCGGCGAATTCCCGCAAATCCGTCGGCGGTTCGATCCGGATAGTTGGCAATTCGAGAATGTCCGCGCCGAGGGCGCGCAGTTGCTCACTCAAGGCGCTAGCCTGTTTGCGCGTTCGCGTCACTACGATGCGTTTCCCGGAAAGCGGGCGCTTCTCGTACCAATTCAGATTCTCGCGCAAAGCAACCACGTCGCCGAATACCGCTACGGCCGGCGCTTCGAAACCAGCTTCGACAACTCGTTTCGCGATGTCGGCCAGCGTGCCGACCAGCGTTTCCTGCCGGCCAGTCGTGCCCCAGCGCACGAGCGCGACCGGCAAATCGGCGCGAACACCTCGCGCGAGCATTTCGCGCGTGATCGAATCAATCCGCTCAACGCCCATCAACATCACTTGCGTGCCGCCCAATTTCGCGAGCGCCGCGAAATCAATTGAGCTTTCGGTCTTTGCCGGATCTTCGTGACCGGTGAAAAATGTAACGTGCGAATTTTGCGCGCGATTTGTCACCGGAATCCCTGCGTAGGCCGGCGCCGCGATCGCAGACGTGATTCCGGGAATGATTTCAAATAGAATTCCGGCATCGACAATCGCCTTTGCCTCTTCCGCGCCGCGTCCAAAGACAAAAGGGTCGCCGCCTTTCAATCGCACGACCTGATTTCCTTCCTGTGCCTTTTTCACGAGCAGCGCGTTGATTTCATCCTGCGTCAGCGCGTGCTCTCCGGCTTTTTTTCCGGCGTAAATAATTTCCGCGCTCTCGCGAGCCCAGGAAAGCATTTCCGGATTCGCCAGATGATCGTAAACGATCACGTCCGCCTGCTCGATGCACTCTTTCGCTCGCAGCGTGACCAGCCCAAGATCTCCCGGACCTGCGCCGACTAGATAGACTCTCCCCTCTTTCTTAGGCGCTTTACTTTGCATTGATTTTCACCAAAAGTTGCCCGGCCAGACCTTCGGCATCTTCGCTCGGGCCTTCAATCTCGGCTCGTCGCGGAGCCGTCGCGCCCAAGTCAAAAACCTGCGCCTGAATTTTAATGAGCGCGCCATTCAGCGTCGCCAGAACTCCGACCGGTTGATTGCAGTCACCGTGTAGGAGCCGCAAGAATTCGCGCTCCGCGCGCAGACACAAACGCGTATCGAAATCATTGATCGATTCCACCAGCATGCGCGCGTGATCATCGTCGCTGCGGATTTGCATCGCAATCACCCCCTGCCCGCCGGCCGGTAGAAAAATTTCGCGTGGCAAAACCTCGGCAAAAAATTCTCTTTGCTCAAAACGAAAATGACGGCCATTCGATTTAAGACCCAGCCGCTCGAGTCCGGCCCGCGCTAGAATTATTCCGTGCCATTGGTCAGTGGCCAGTTTGCGCAAGCGCGTCGGCACGTTGCCGTGAAGATCAACAATCTCCAGATCGGGACGTTTCCAATGCACCTGATGTTTTCTGCGCACGCTGCCAGTCGCAATAATTCCGGCGACTGGCAGCGAGTGCAGATCATGCCGTGCCGGCGCGACCAGCAGGTCGTCTACCGAAGCGCGCGGAAGAACCGCCGCAATCTGAGTTCCCGGAGCGAGCTCGCTCGGCAGATCCTTCGCGCTGTGCACCGCAATATCGATCTTGCGCGCAAGCAACGAGCGCTCGATTTCGCTGGTGAACAATCCTTTTCGTCCTCCGCGAAGATCGACAATCGTGTCTTCGCCCTTTCGCTCATCGCCGCGCGTTTTGATCGCGCTGGTTTCAAACGTCACGCCGGCCCAATGCGCGCGTAATTCGTTTTCAACCAGGCGCGTCTGGGCCCGCGCCAATTCACTGCCGCGCGTTCCGAGCACGATCTTCTCAGCCATCCAATAATCTATCGCGCGCCGGGGAAGCGGAGAGCTTCTCTACAACTCCGACGGCCGCAGTGGATTTTCGGCAATGTTTGGATGCGTCGCGCTCGACCCTCGCCAATTCAATCCGCGCTCGAGCGTTTCTTTAAAACTCAAGACGTGTCCGGCAATGATCGCTTCCGCGGCGGCGATCTGCTGCCGGCGAAGCGCGAGCGACTGGTCGGCGACCGATTGCAACGAATCGATATCGTAAAGATAGACGCCTCCCATTTCGTTCACGGCCGGATCGACATTTCGCGGCACGGCGATGTCGATGACAAAGAGCGGGCGATCGAGCCGCTCGCGCAACATCGGCGCGAGGTTCTCCGCCATCAGCAACGCCGCTTCCGAAGATGTCGATGTAATCAAGATGTCGATCTCGCGGCATTGCTCGGGCCACGAATCAAACGGAATGGCCGTGCCGCCCACGAGCGCGGCGAGTTCGCGCGCCCGTTCCAGGGAGCGATTGCTTACACGCAGATCGGTCACTCCGCGCGAAACCAGCGCGCGCGCCGTGCGTTCACTCGTTTCGCCGGCGCCGAGCACAAGAACTTTGCGGCCAGCCAAATCGCCAAAGATTTTTACGGCCAGCTCCACTGCGACCGAGCCGACCGAAACGGAACCCCGCGTAATGTCAGTGTGCGTGCGGACGTGTTTTGCCGCCCGAAACGCGCGCTGAAATAAACGGTGCAAGCATGCGCCAGCCGCGCCCGACGTGCGCGCGGTTTCATAAGCTTTCTTTGCCTGCCCCAACACTTCCGTTTCGCCGACAACCATCGAGTCGAGGCCGGAGGCGACGCGGAAAAGATGTTCCACACATTCGGGCCCTTCATAGCGATAGAATGCCGAAATATCTTCTGATGATCCGCCAGTCCGGTTCGGACCGATCTTATGCGCAAGGCAGCCCGCGATCTCTTCCGTCGTCACGCGCGTCTCGGCTGCGCCGTAAACTTCCACGCGATTGCAGGTCGTAAGCACGAGCGCTTCGGCGCAACCGGCATGACGCAACAAGCAGTCCGTTTCGCTCCCGCCTGTGAAACGCTCGCGCGTCTCCACATTCGCGCGATGATGACTCAAGCCGACGCAAAAAAGGTTCATGGGATTGAATGCAATTGCGCGCTGAAGGTAATGCCCCACAAGAGCGTGAGTGCAGCGCTAAAGGCGACGATGCAAAGCGCAGCTACTCGTTTCGGCGCGAGCCAGCGAAGATATTTTCCTTGTAAAATCGCGGCGTAAAGAAGCCAGACCGCGACGGCGCAGACCACCTGCACGCGCGGCAACGGTTGGCCGACAAAGAAACCGCTCGCGAGTCCGAGCGTGTAAAGGACAAACCCCAGCCATAACAATCGCGTGATCGCGCTGAAGAGATCGCTTAGCGGCGGCAGGTGATGGAAAATGGAACGGAACTGATGCGTTTTGAGCTGGCGTTCCTGCACCACATACATGACGCCCGCGATGCCGGCGAGCGCGAACGCGCCGTAGGCCACCATCGACATCGATGCGTGAAACTCAAGCCAGGGATTGGGAGGCAATTTCACCGGATGGCGGATGTCGATGGGCGCAATCAAAGCGAATCCTTGAACGATCAACACGAGCGGCGCGGTGAAAGCGCCCATGAGCGAAAGCCGGTAGGCGGGGCCGACGACCATATAGATAAGCGCGATCGACCATGCCAGGAAAATCAAAACCTCGAACAGATTCGTCAGCGGACAGCGATGCAACTCATGACCACGCATCGCCAAAAACGCGGTTTGAAAAATGAAACCGGCTCCAATCGCGAAAAAGTTGAAGCGCCCCGGGCGAAAAGTTCCTCCCCAAAACGCGACGATGGTGCGCACAACCGCCGCCAAAAAACAGACCGTCGAAAGAATGAGAAGATGTCGATCCACCAGGAGCGCAAAGTCTAAAATCGCGCCGCCGAATTAGCAATTAGCCGTTTCGCTTCAGCACGTGCCAAATCGGCTTCCCGCCGCCGAGATCGGGGCGGCGGCGGGTCACCCAGTGTTCAAGGGAGAAAGCCGCGCGGATCGTTTCAGCCGTCGAAGAAAAATAACGGTGCGGCCGGCGCGCCAGATGGCGCACCCAGCCGCTTCGAGGCGAATGCTATACGACCGGCCGACCGCACCGCTGGACCTATCGCCTCGAAATTTTGATGGCTTGGAATTTCTGCTTCGAGACGATCGATCCTCACATAAAGGACTACGAAATGCCGAAGGGGAAGTTCGCGAAAATTTTCGCGCACCATGCCTTGATTGACCTTTAGAGGCGAATCGCTAGCATCCGGCCGATGGCTTCAGAGGTGATAGAACGGTTGCGTACCGCGGTGCGTGACGTGCCCGATTTTCCCAAGAAGGGAATCATTTTCAAAGACATCACGCCCATCTTGAAGGATGGCGGATTGTTTCGCGCGTCGGTCGATGTTTTTCTCGAGCAATGCCGCGCCAAGAAGATCGACAAGATTGTTGGAATCGATGCACGCGGGTTTCTTTTCGGGTCGGCGGTGGCCTACGAGCTCGGCGTCGGCTTTGTTCCCCTCCGCAAGAAAGGCCGGCTCCCCTTCAAAACCGAGAGCGCGAAATATTCGCTTGAGTACGGCGAGGCGGAAATGGAATTGCACATCGACGCCATCACGCGCGGCGAGCAAATTGTCCTGATCGACGATTTACTGGCGACCGGCGGAACCTCCGCGTCTGCCGCGACGTTAATAAAAAAAGTCGGCGGTGAATTAGTCGAAGCGATCTTCCTGATCGAGCTCGAGTTTCTGCACGGCCGTAGAAAGCTCGAGCCAACACCGGTCGTTTCGTTTCTGAAATATTAAGAGATCAATTGTCGATCTTAGATTCTTTTACGATTACTTCCATCTTGATGTCTTGAAACGCGAGTTGATCGTGGATCATCCCCAGTAGCTCGAGCGCGCGAGCATTCGGGATGTGTGCGCAACGCACTTCGATCCGCGCCTTCTTGCCGGCGAGTTCCGGGTGCGTTTCGTCCATTTCGCCATCGAGCAGGAAAGAAGCATAAGCGTTAAATCGCTCCTGCAACTCGCGGAGCTGCGCATCTGATCCATCCCACGCATGCGCCTCATTCATGACCAGCACCGCTTCATCGGTTTTCGCGTCATGCGCGACGACATCGATAATGCCGACGCGACTTTTGATGTTTGAGGTTTGCGGTTTGATCTTCAATTGTTTCACCGTGGCTGGACGTTGCGCAATCCTCTTTGTCTTTGCCTTAATTGGCACCGCATCCGCGCAATTCTCGCCCTCGTTTCCACTGAACAACAGCTATTGGGACGACGGCAAGGCGGAGTTCGATTTTTACGACGCGCAGATCGTTCGCGACGGCCAGCCGCGACAATGTGAAGCGCTGGTGATCTTCGTGCGCGAATCGATCGACGCGAAGACGCTCGCCCGCCTCGACGATCCGAAAAAGCCGGATGCCCTCGCGACCATTCGCCTTCACGAAATTTTCACAGTGCCGCGCGGCATGTTCGTGGAACACCTGTCGCTCACGGCGCATTGGCGGCTCGATTTTCTGTCGCTCGCCCATCTTTCGCTCGTCGGGACGGATGGGATTGGAAATTTTTCCAAACGTCTCGAAGAAAAACGTGAAGCGAATGCGCGATCATGGTTTTCTTTTTACGACACTTATCGGGACCGCGCGGGCTTCGATACCATCGTCCCGGCAACCGACAGGCCGGCGATTTTTTACGACGAGCTGCCGCTGCGCGTGCGCACGATCGATTTTTCAAAACCAAATGGAGAATTCGAAATCCAACTCGCGCCGTCGTTGGGAGGCGGACGGAGAGACACGATCGTGTTCAAGCCGGCCAAAGTTGCGTGGAAGAGCAGCGAACGAACAATCGAGGTCGATCTCCGGCAGGATGCGGGCGCTGCTGATCATTTTGTTCTCGATCGCGAATTTCCCTTTCTCCTGCGCGAATGGAAGATGGCCGATGGTTCGCGTTTGAAACTGAAAAACAGTCTCAGGGCTGAATATTGGAAATACGACAAACCGGGCGATCGCGAGCGCGCACTCAAAGATCCGATGTTGCGGCACCCGGATTAAAGCGCGTTAATTCATTTGTGCCGAAAGCAACAAAATCGAGCCGCCTGACCTTACTCGGGCAAAGCGATGCAAGACTTCCCGCTTCGCCGGGCGAAGCGCAGCTCGAAACATTTCCAAACCCTGCGCGGCGAAATTATTGGATTCATTTCGAAACGGACGATTTCACTTCGCTTTGTCCGGTCACAGGCCAGGCCGATTTTGCCAGGATCGACATCGACTACGTGCCGGACCGGTTGTGCGTCGAAAGTAAATCGCTCAAGTTTTATCTCACTTCCTACCGAAACGAGCGCGCTTTTAACGAGGCCGTCACGAACCGCATTCTCGATGACTTCGTGAAAGCCTGCGCACCGCGCGAAGCGATCGTGACGGCGCAATTCTCTGCGCGGGGCGGGATCGCATTGACGGTGCGAGCTGAACATCCCGAGAAAAAGATTGGCCGCGATGGCCGATGAAACACGCGGTTGTTCTTTTAAGCGGCGGGCTTGATTCGGCCACAGCACTGGCGATCGCCATCGACCAAGGCTACGAAACCTACGCACTTTCGTTCGATTACGATCAGCGCCACAAGATTGAGCTTGAGGCCGCGCGAAAAGTAGCGAAGGCGCTCGGCGCGAAAAAGCATCTCATCGATAAGATCGACAATCGTATTTTCGCCGGGTCGGCGCTCACCACCGGCGCCGATGTTCCGAAGAAGCGCCAGGAAATCGGCACGGGAATTCCAATCACTTACGTACCGGCGCGAAACACGATTTTTCTTTCGCACGCATTGGCCTGGGCGGAGACGATTCCGGCCGGCCACATTTTCATCGGCGCCAATGCGCTCGATTACAGTGGTTATCCCGATTGCCGGCCCGAGTTCATCGCCATGTTCGAAATGCTCGCCAACATTGGAACGAAAACGGGCGTGGAAGGGATGCGCTTTCAGATTCACGCGCCGTTGATCAAAATGTCGAAGGCGCAGATCATTCAGAAAGCGCTCGAGTTACATGTCGATCTTTCGCTTACGCACAGTTGCTACGACCCGGCGCCGGATGGACGCGCCTGTGGCGAATGCGATTCGTGCCAGTTGCGTCGCAAAGGTTTTCGCGAAGCCGGCATCACCGATCCGCTGGTTTACGTGACGCAATGAAAGCGCCGGGGCTCTTTGCTCTGACCAAGCGCGAACAGCGCGTTGTCGCAGTGATTGTGCTGGTATTGCTCCTCGCGGCGCTGACGAAACACTATCGCTATGCGCGAGCACATGGCGCTTCGCCCATGACAACGACAACGCAACCTCTCGTCTCGCCCGTCGCGTCGCCGCCGCAAGAGGAACGTTAATCTCCGGACGAATCGCCTTAGCGTTATTCTTTCCGCAAACCGGGAATGCGCCCGTAGCCGACAAACGTCGGACCTGGCCGGTCTTCGCTCTTTGCTCCGAGCCGCGACACTTTGAAATCGAAAATGCTGACGCCAAACCGCGATTGCCCTTTATAAGTCCGGCCATCACTCGCGCCGACCATGATCCGGTGGTTCGTCGATTTTTCACGGCCGACATAAATCATTGTGTGCGTAATCGCCGGGTCGCGATCCACATTGTAAGTGCCGGCCCAGAAAAGAAGATCGCCCGGCTTTAGCGCATCCAGTTCAAAGGTGTCGTCGCTGTGGCCGAGCACAGCCTGAAAATTTCCCGCCTTACGCACCCAAATGTATTGCTCACGCGCGTCTCGAGGCACATCGGTCATGCCGCTTTTTGAGAGGACGTAATGAATAAAACCCGAGCAATCCAAGCCGCCGTTCACCGGATCGGCCGAGCCATATTTGTAGCCGAGATTCTGGCTCGTGAGATTGATCGCCAGATCGAGAATCTGGCGCACTTCGGTTGGATAACCTTCGTAACCTGAAATTTCAGCGGCCGAGATCGTCGCATTGGGCGCGGAAGATTTTCTGGGAGCCGGAGACAAAGTTGGAGTGGGCGTGACGATTGGCGAGACAAGGGCGAGCGGCGTACTGGTCGGTGTCGGCGTGCTCTTCGGCGTTGCTTTACTCTTCGGCGTAGACGTCGGAGTGGCTTTCGGTGAGGCCGCGGGCGTCGGCGTACTAATTGGCGTCGGTGTGCTCTTTGGCGTTGGTCTACTCTTTGGTGTAGGCGTGATCTTAGGCGTGGCGGTGGCTGTTGGCGTCGGCGTGCGATGCGGCATCGGCGTCGGCCGCGGCTTTGGCGTTTCTGATGGGAGCGGTGATGCTGTAACCGACGGTTGCAATACGGGAGTTAATTCCGGCGTGGGCCTCACACTCGGCTCCGGCAACGGTGTCGGGGTCGGAGTCGGCGTTGGTGAACGCTTCGGTTTCGGGGTTGGTGTCGGCGTTGTTTTCTTTTTTGCTGTCTTCTTTTTATGCCTCGGAGTCGGTGACGGCTTCGCGGTGAAAAAATCTTTAAATCTTTTCCCGAGCGAATCCTCTTCATCGGTCGCTCCGCGACCGTCCGCGGCCAGCGAAATGCCGGCCAGTAAGACGATCAACAATCGCCAGAACGTCTTCTTCGATTTCCGGATCACGCCGCCAGCTCCTCCAGCACAGCTTTATTCATTCGCATGCCGCCGTCGAGATTCTCCAGCGGAAAATTTTCGTTGGGCGAATGCGCGCGGCAATTAGGCAGCGCCAATCCGATCAGCAGCGTTTCTACGCCCAGGATGTTCCGAAATTCGGAGACAATGGGGATGCTGCCCCCTTCGCGAATGAGCACCGCGTCTTTGTTGAATGCTTTCTTGAGCGCGCGCTGCGCCGCCTTGCCAAATTTGGCATTCGGATCGGTTAGATACCATGGACCGTGGTGTCCTCCGGTCATCTCCAGTGTCACGCCTGGGGGTAAATTTTTTTGCAAATGTTTCTTCGCAAGATCGACAATCACTCCCGCGTCTTGCTTTGGCACCAAACGAAATGTCAGTTTCGCGATCCCGTAACTTGGCAAAACGGTCTTCGTCCCCTGCCCTTGGTATCCGCCGCCCATGCCGTTGATCTCTGCCGTTGGCCGCGCCCAAATTCGCTCAAGTGTGCTAAAACCTTTTTCGCCGAAAAGCGCAGGCGCGCCCGTCTCTTTCAAAAACTCGGCGTCGGCATCGACCGGGATCTTGCTCCACATCTTGCGCTCCCAATCCTGCAAAGGTTCGACGTCGTCGTAAAAGCCTTCAATCGCAATGTGACCGTCGCGATCATGCAGACTGGCCAGCAACTTCGACATCACCGCCAACGGATTCGCCACTGCGCCGCCGTAAATGCCCGAATGCAAATCGATCTTGGGGCCGGTCACTTTCACTTCCAGGGCCGTCACTCCGCGTAAGCCATAACTCAATGTCGGCGTCCGCGGCGCAACCATTCCCGTGTCTGAGACGACAACGACGTCGCATTTGAGTGCGTCGCGATTTTGGTTCAGAAACTTTCCGAGATTGGCGCTGCCAATTTCTTCTTCGCCTTCAATAACGAAATGAAGATTTACCGGAAGATCTTTCGCCTGCTCGATCGTTTCCTGGACGCCGAGGATGTGCGAAAGAATCTGGCCCTTGTTGTCGGTCGCGCCGCGGGCAAAAACGTATCCATCTTTCAAAACCGGCTCGAACGGTGGCGATTCCCAAAGCTCCAGCGGATCGGGCGGTTGCACATCGTAATGACCGTAAATTAAAACCGTGCGCCGACCCGGTTTGTGTTTGTTGCGCGCCCAAACCACCGGATGGCCGGCGGTCGGAACCAACTCCGTTTCCAAACCGACACTCGTTAGTTTCTTAACCAGCCATTGCGCGCATTCGTTAACCTTTCCGGCAAAACTTGCGTCCGTCGAGACGCTCGGAAATCGGAGGAAAGAATAAAAATCTTCGAGATAACTTTCGCGCATGCATGCAGTCTAGCGCGGAACTTTGCGGAGCGAACAAAACTTTTTGCGAGCGTCGTGGCATCGACATCTTGTCGATGAAACCATTTTCCGATGTCGATCTTGCGCACTTAGCCGCTTCGCTCGGCGAAGCGCGACACGGAATCTCTTAGACACCTACCGGCGTCGCTCAGAGAGCGACCGCTACAAAGCACCAAATCTTGCGGTGGGAGGCCGTCCCTACCCTGCAAATAGTGTAATTTTGGCCTTGTCTCTCTCTCTTACTAGCTATATTCCCCAGCAAACGGCCGAATTGTTGGCCCGCCATGCATCTTCAATCGCTCGAGCTTCTCGGCTTTAAATCATTCGCCGATAAGACTCTCTTCAACTTTCACGAAGGGATCACGGCCATCGTTGGCCCTAACGGCTGTGGCAAATCCAATCTCCTCGACGCCGTGCGTTGGGTCCTTGGCGAGCAATCGGCCAAGTCTCTGCGCGGCGATGAAATGGCCGATGTCATTTTCAACGGCACTGACACGCGCAAACCGCTCGGCTTCGCTGAAGTCTCGCTCACACTGACCGATTGTGGAACCGAGCTCGGTGTCGATTGGCATGACGTGCGCGTGACGCGCCGCGTTTATCGCGATGGCAACTCCGAATATTTTCTGAACAAAACGGGATGCCGGTTGCGCGACATCCAAAATCTTTTTGCCGACACGGGCGTGGCGCGCAGCGCCTACTCGATGATGGAGCAAGGCAAGATCGATTTGATCCTGAGCTCGCGCCCGGAAGATCGGCGTGCAGTTTTCGAAGAGGCTGCTGGCATCACGAAATACAAAGCGCAAAAACGCGAAGCATTACGCAAGCTCGAAGCGACTGACGCAAATCTTCTGCGCATTGGCGACATCATTAAAGAGGTCAAACGGCAAATCGGTTCGTTGCAACGCCAGGCCGGCAAGGCGCGGCGATATCAAACGTTGCTCGCGGATTTGCAGGTTCTCGACACGCATCACTCGCGCAAACAGCTGGAAAAGCTCGAACGCGAACTCGCGCAATGCCGCGGTGAGATTGAACGAATCAATCAGGAAGAGACCGCGACACGAAGTAAGATCGACAATCGCGAGAGCGATCTCACGGAACGCCGGCGCACTCTGGACGAGCTCGATGCCCAGATTGCCGATGGCCGCGCCGAGCTGGAGCGGCTGCAAAGCGAAATTGGCGCCCACCGTAGCCGCATTGAATTCAATCGTCAGCGGGCCGATGAAATCGCAGAGCTGATTGCACGCGCTAAAACGGAAATCGCCGCGGCGGAAAACAAGCGCAAAGAACAACAGCTGCAGATGAAGGACGCGAGCGCGCTCGTCGAAAAAACCGCGAGAACTCTTGAAGCCAAACAAAAGGAGCTGACAAAACTTACCGATCTGGCGGCGAAGCTTCGCGAAACCCGCGATGCGCGAGCGGCTGAGCTACAATCTTTGCAGCTCGAGTTGTCGAAGAACGAAACGCGGATCTCAACGCTCGAGGACGAACTCTCCGGAATTGCGATTCGACGGGACGCGACGAGCGAACGTTTGCGCGATCTCGACACGGCCGTAAAGGAGGCCGAGGGCGCGCGCAGCAAAACCGAGAAAGCGTTAGCGTCCGCGCGGGCGGCGACTGAGGCTGAGCAGAAAAACGCCGAGCAGTTGCTCGCCGATGTCCGGGCGACTGAGCAAAGCTTGGAGCAAGATCGACAGCTACTCGCGGAGACGGAGAAAGGCTTGATCGCGATCGAGCGGGCTCTGGCCGAGAAAGAGTCGCGCCTCGATGTGCTGAAGCAGCTCAATGAGGAAGGGGAAGGTTTGGCCGAAGGTTCGCGAGCTGTTTTGAAAGGGCTCGATGATCCGAAACGAATTCAAGCGGGGCTAGCCGGCGCGCTCGTCGCCAAGTTGGATGTCGATCCAAAATTCGTCGCGGCGATTGAAGCCACGCTCGGACGAAATCTGCGGGCGATCATTTTGCAAAAGGCCGAGATCGCGCCCGAGATTATCGCGACGCTGACGCAAAAGAAATTGGGAAAGACAGCCCTGTTTATTCCGGAGTTGAACAAAGTGTCTGAAACGGCAAAGCCGGGAGCGCTCCCAAAACACGCCCTGACCTGGGCGGTTGACGCGGTCAATGCGCCCGAACCACTGCGACCACTTTTGCAAACATTGCTGCACAATGTTGTGATTTTCGCCGATCTCGGCGAAGCGATGCAGTTCAAGCGGACATCGCCGCAATTTGCTGTTGCGACGTTGGCCGGCGAATTCGTTTCCGTTGAAGGAATTCTTTTCGGCGGCAGCGGCGGCGCACAAAAAGAATCGCTCCTCGAAAGAAAATCGCGCATCTCGATTTTGACTGCGGAACATTCGGTCTTGAGCGCGCAACGCGATGCGTTGCGGAAAAAGCGAGACGATGAGAAGAGCGCCGTGGAAAAAACGACCTCTCGTCTGGAGGAATCACGTACTAAACATCGAGCGGCCGATCTCACGCAAACGACGTCCGGAGGAAAAATCGCGCTGCTCGAGCGCGAATTGGAAGAAGCTTCTCGCAAGATCGACAATCTCGAGTCGGAGAAAACCACACTGCGGCAGCAGATCGAGGTCGCGGACGAACGCGTTGGCGAACTGGAAGGAGAACTCGCAGCCCTGCGCAAAGATTTCGGCAAGCAGGAACATCGGCAAGGGGTCGCGGAGTCGGCGCGCAAGGAAGCCGCGGCGAAGGAAGAAAAGGCGCTCGAGCAACTGAACGAGCTGCGCCTTGCTCTCGCCACCGAGCAGCAACGTCACGATCATCTCGTCACGCAACGTCAGCCAATGATGGTGCGCGACACCGAATTAGCGGAAACGATCGCGGCACGACATGGCGAAATCACCGCCTTCGAAAAACGGCTGGCTTCGCAGGCAAACGAGTCAAAGGCCGCGGAAGCTGGCATTAAAGAGCAAGAAGTGCGGCGGGAAGAACGCAAAGCCGCGCTGGCTGAGCTCGCGAAACAACGCACCGATGTTGCCGCCGGCTTGAACGAAATCGAAGGCGGTCTGCGCGGAGTGCGCAACTCGTTGAACGAGCTGCACGAGCAGCGCGCCTCTCACCAAGTGCGCGAAACACAATTGCAAATGAAGATCGACAATTTGGCCGAGCACATTCAGCGGCGTTATCATGTCGATCTTCGCAGCTTTGCGCCGGACGCGGCCGCGTTTGAGAAGACGCTGCGCGTGCAGCTTAAGGCCGAAAAGAATGTCGATGTCGATCTTGCTGAGGCAGAAAAAATCATTGCCGAGCTCACGAAACGGCTGGACGACATGGGGCCAGTCAATCTCGACGCCGTCCACGAATACGATGAGCTGGAGGAACGTCACAAGTTTCTCGAAACGCAAAATAACGATCTGACGACGGCGCGCCGCGAATTGCTCGACGTGATCGCACGCATCAATAGCACGACCAAGAAATTATTCGCCGAAACGTTTGCGCAGGTGCGGACGAACTTCCGCGAAATGTTCGCGGAGTTGTTCGGCGGCGGGCGTGCCGATCTTTCGCTGATGGACGAAAGCGATCCACTCAACTGCGGGATCGAGATCTCGGCGAAGCCTCCAGGCAAGCAGTTGCAAACCATCTCGCTGCTTTCCGGCGGCGAGCGCACCATGACGGCGGTCGCATTGCTCTTTGCTATTTACATGGTCCGGCCGAGTCCGTTCTGCGTGCTCGACGAGCTCGATGCGCCTCTCGACGAGAGCAACATCAATCGTTTCATTCGCATGCTCGAGCGGTTCGTGACGCAAAGCCAGTTCATCATCATCACGCACAACAAACGCACCATCGCCAAGGCCGATATTCTTTACGGCGTGACGATGGAGGAGCGCGGCGTAAGCAAACTCGTCGGCATGAAATTGGCGGACCGGCCGTCGGGCGAGCAGCCCGGGCCCCGCGAAGCGATTTCCACGCAACGCCAATTTGCCATGGCTGAGAACGGTCACGGCGAAAAGGCAACTTTCGCCGCGAGATAACGTTGTAGGGCGTCTGTGTCAGACGCCATGCCGTTTCACAGAAACGGCCTACAGTTAAAAAAATTTTGCGCGCGCTTGTCGATCTTGCGTAAAATCGTCGAATGCTTCAGACGGCGGCGCGCAAAGGGAAAAGACCAACCGGCAAAGCATCCGCAGGGAAATCGAAGAAGGTTGCGCACGAGCGTTACGTCGAAGCGTTTCGATGGATGCTTCTCGCCCGCATTTTGGAGGACAAACTCGCCAGTCTTTACCGCGGCGGGATGATCACGGGCGGCGTTTATCTTGGCCGCGGACAGGAAGCCGTGAGCGCGGCCTGCGGAATGTTTTTGCAAAAGGGCGATGTCTTCGCGCCGCTGATTCGTGATCAAGCAGGGCGGTCCGCGTTCGGTGAGCCGTTGCTCGATGTCGTCCGTACTTATCTCGGCTCGCGGCAGGGCCCAATGCGCGGCCGCGATGGCAATATTCATCGCGGTCGGCCACGCGAGAATCAATTGGCAATGATCAGCCATCTCGGCGCAATGATTCCGGTGATCACCGGCAAGTTGCTGGCCAAGCGAATGAAAGGCGAAAAGAACTTCGTTGGCCTAACGACGATCGGGGAAGGCGGGATGCAAACCGGCGCGACGCATGAAGGCTTGAACATCGCGGCCGTCGAGCAAGTCCCGTTGGTGGTGGTCGTGACCAATAATCATTTTGCTTACTCCACGCCTAACGAGCGGGAGTTTGCCTGCGCGCACCTGGTCGATCGCGCCAAGGGCTACGGTTACGAAGGGCACACCGTTGACGGCACCGATCTCAACGCGTGTCTTGAAGTCATTGAAACCGCGGTCAAACGCGCTCGCGCGGGACGTCCACCGCAGCTGGTTGTGGCCACCACTCTGCGATTAGCCGGACACGGCGAACATGATGATGCCAGTTACGTTCCGCCAGAGATGAAGAATGAGCCTTTCGCCCAGGACCCGGTACCGCGGACGGAGAAGTTTATCCTCGAGCAAAACCTGCTCGACGCGGCTGCGATCACGAAGATGCGCGCTGAAATCGCAAAGGAAGTCGATGAAGCCGTGGCCACGGCGCAGCAGGAAGACGCACCGGCTGGGAACGAAGAAGATTGGAGCGCGCTCTCGACGCGCGACCTGAAGGACGAATTCCCGTGAGCGTCACCTACCTCGAAGCGATCCGCGAGGCGCAGACAAAATTGCTGCGCGACGACGAGCGCGTTTTCATTTACGGCCAGGACATTGGAGGAAAATTTGGCGGCGCATTCAAAGCGACGAAAGGACTGGCGGAAAAATTTCCCGGACGCGTTTTGAACACGCCGATCAGCGAAGACGCGATGGTCGGCACCGCGATTGGTGCGGCGTTGGAAGGAATGCGGCCGATTGTCGAAATGCAATTCGCCGATTTCTCGAGCGTCGCGCTAAACCAAATTCTGAATAACGCCGGCACGCATTACTATCGCACTAATGTTCCCGTGCCGATCACGGTGCGACTGCCTTCCGGCGGGACGAAAGGGAGCGGCCCTTTTCACAGTCAAAGCATGGAAGGTCTCTACTCACATTACCCGGGACTGATTGTGGTAACGCCCGCGACGGTCGAAGACGCATACACCATGCTGATCGATGCGGTGGCGATCGACGACCCTGTCATTTACTGCGAACACAAATATCTTTATTACCACCTCAAAGCCGACGCGTTGCCGAAAGACAAGCTACCGATCGGCAAAGCGCGAATCGTTAGGCCGGGGCGCGACCTCACGATTGTAAGCTACAGTGCGATGGTGCACGAAGCGCTGGCGGTGGCTAACGAGCTGAGCAAAGAAGGATTCGAAGTTGAAGTTGTCGATCTTCGCACGGTCAAGCCGCTCGACACCGGCACGGTGCTGGCGTCTGTCGCGCGAACCGGTCGGCTATTGTGCGTCGGCGAAGCATTTCCATGGGGAGGCGTGACCGCGGAAGTGATTTCGCGCGTGACCACGGAAGGTTTTCATTTGCTCGATGCGGCACCCGCACGCGTAAACGCGAAAGACACGCCGATCCCTTATCACCCAAATCTTTGGAGCGCGCACCGGCCGAACGCCAAGACGATCACAGCCAAGGCTCGCCAGGTTCTCGCGGAGTAATATTATGCCTCAAGTCCCAATCACCATGCCGCAGCTCGGCGAATCGATGGCCGAGGCCACAATCGTTGCCATCAAAGTTAAGCCGGGTGACAAAGTCTCCGCCGACCAGGAGATCATCGAGGTCGAGACGGACAAGGCGGTGATGGGCGTAACCACGCCTTGTCCCGGCGAAATCGCGAAGATCGACGCTGAGGTGAAAGGAACTTATGCAGTCGGCAGTGTGCTCGGTTATGTCGAAGCGAGTGAAGCCGATGCCGCGCGTTTCCAGAAGCGCGCGCCGCAACCGCCGAAAGGCGATGTCGCGAAAGAGATACCGGGCCGTGATGAGGAATCAACGAAAGCAGTCGAGAAGCAAAACGGAAGCGGTTCGCACTTTCAAGTGGATGCGGCCGGCCTGCCGCCGGTTGCGGCGGGCTCACATTTCCAAGTTGATCAAGCTGGCGTTTTGCCGGTACCCGCTTCGGCGAAGGGCGCGGGATACATGTCGCCGCGGGTTCGGGCACGCATGGCTGAGCTGCAGCTGACACAGGCTGATCTGGCCGGAATTGCAGGAACTGGCACAGCGGGCCGCGTCACAATTAAAGATCTGGAGACATTCCTCAATGGAATCGAGTCGCAGCCGACAGAGAAACCGAGTGCAATTCGAACGGGTGTCGCTGATGCGATGCGCCGAAGTTGGACGCGACCGCTCGCGACCGTTGGTCTTTCGATTGGTCTCGACCCGGTTCTGCAAGACCGCGCCAATCGCGATCCGAAACCTGGTCCGGCACTTTATGTGTTGCGTGCGCTCGCATTAGCGCTGGCCGAACAACCAAACGCCGCTGCGCGTTTGATCGGTGGCCGCGCCGTTCGATCGGAGTCAATCGACATCGGCCTCGCGGTCGAAGCCGGAGAAGGAATTATGGTTCCGGTCATCCGCAACGCCGACAAGACCTCTCTCGCCGACCTAACGAGTCGCTACGCCGAAATGGTTGATCTCGCGCGTCGCCGACGCCTCACAACCGAGATGACTTCCGGCGGCATCGCTTCCGTTTCGAATTTCGGCACATTTGGCCTCGATTGGGGCACGCCGATTCCGTTGCCTGACCAAACGCTTTTACTCGGCCTGGGCGCCGGCAAAAAGGCACCCATTTGGAGCGATGAAAAACAACAGTTCGTTCCGAGCACTCAAGCCGAGCTTACCTTGAGCTTCGATCATCGCAGCCTTGACGGCGGCGGCGCAGGCCGTTTGCTCAAGCGCGTGGTCGAGTTGCTGGAAAATCCGGCGAAGTTGTAGGTAGGGGCGGTTCACCGAACCGATCCGAGCCGGATTGGCATTCGCGGGCGATTGAGGTCAATCGCCCCTACCTTGCACGCTCGTCGCGGTATCGTACCTTGAGGTTCGATGAATTCTGCCGCGACAATCAATCCCAGCATCACGATGCGCGAGCTTCTGGAACAATTTCCGGGCGCGCAACGGGCGTTATTTCGCAAATATCATATCGGCGGCTGCAGCAGTTGCGGATTTGCACCGGAGGAGACACTGGCCGGCGTTTGCGCACGCAATGAGAACCTCGATGTCGATGAAGCGATCGACCACATCGTCGCGAGCGAAGAAGCGGAGCGCACCATGCAAATCGAGCCGGGCGAATTAGCGGAGAAAATCAAGCGCGGCGAGAAGGTCCATCTTCTCGATGTTCGGACCCGTGAAGAGTTCGACGCGGTCAAGATCGACAGTGCGCATTTGTTCACGCAGGAATTGATGCAGGAAATTTTAACTAAATGGCCACGCGAGAAACTGCTCGTGGTTTACGATCATCAAGGCACGCGCAGCATGGATGCGGCGGCTTATTTTCAAGGTCAAGGATTCAGGAACGTGAAAAGCCTGCGCGGTGGCATCGACGCCTGGAGTGTCGAGGTCGATCCGAACGTTTCTCGTTATCATCTGGAGCAAGCATGAGTCAGGATTTGGAAGCGAAGATCGAGGAAGCGATCAAGAACCCGCGCAACCTCGGCGAGATGAAAGACGCGGACGCGGTCGGGACGGTCGGCAGCGCTGATTGCGGCGACATGTTGCGGATGTGGATCAAGTTCAAGGAACAGGACGGGAAGAAAGTGATCGATCGCGCTACCTTTCAATCGTTCGGTTGTCAGACGGCAATCGCGGTGGCGAGCGTGGCAACGGAAATGTTAAGAGGCAAAACGGCCGCGGAAGCGAGGTCGATGTCCGGCGAAGAATTGGCCGCTCCGCTCGGTGCACTGCCTCCGGTAAAAATTCATTGCGCGCAATTGGTGGAAGACGCGCTGCGAAATGCGCTCAGCGGTGATAGATCGACAGCCGCCTCCGCCGAGCCTACGGCGGCCAAGTCTCCAACGTTGCTCGATCAGTTTGCCGGGGAGAAAAAGAAGCTGAAAGTAGTGATAGAGAAGAATTGAGATCATGCACGAGAACAAAGAATTCACTTTGAGCCGGGATGTGGAGGCAATCCAGATTCCGAGCGGACAGAAATTTACAATTGAGAAGGGAACGCAGGGGGTAATCACGCAAACGTTGGGCGGTAGCTACACGATCGCGACACCGTACGGACTTTCGCGTCTCGCGGAGAACGATTTGGACGCGCTTGGCCTCGAGAAGCCGGCCACGAAGGCGCCGGAGAAAACGAAGGTTTCCTCGACAAACGGCGAAGTTTCGGAAGAAGCGGTCTGGAACCAACTCAAACAATGCTTCGACCCGGAGATTCCGGTCAACATTGTCGATCTTGGCTTGGTTTACGATTGCCGATTGAGCAAGAAGGACGATGGCGGGACGAAAGTGGAAGTGAAGATGACGCTGACGGCGCCCGGTTGCGGAATGGGTCCGGCGATCGCACACGATGCGCAGAGTAAAATTTTGTCCATCGACGGCGTGGATGAAGCCGACGTGCAGCTGGTTTGGGATCCGCCCTGGAACCAAAACATGATCAGTGAAGCCGGGCGAATGAAGCTCGGCATGATCTGATCAGCTGTTCGCCGAAATTTGTTTACGGAAATTTTCGTTTCCGTTGACAGCGTGTGCACGCACTGCTCTTATAAGTCCGCGCGTTGCATTTTCAAAATTTTCCCGCACTAATCTCCATTCATGCCTTCAACTGAAATCATCCTGACTGAAAACGTTCCTGGACTCGGCGCTGAGGCCGATGTCGTGAAGGTGCGTCGCGGATATGCGCGCAATTATCTTTTGCCCCGAGGAAAAGCTTACGAAGTGACGCCTGCTACCCTGCGCGAGCTCGATAATTTGAAGAAGAAACGCGCGGAACGCGAAGCGCGCGAGCTTAACGAAGCGGAAGAGCTCGGCCGGCGGATCAATAAGCTCCGGCTGACGTTCACGCTCGAAACAGGCGAGGCTGGAAAAGCTTTCGGATCGATCACGGCGCAGGACATCGTGAATCGGCTGAAGAACGAAGCCGGCATGGAGATTGACCGGCATAAGGTTGTTCTGGAACGACCGATCAAGGACACGGGCGAACACGAACTTACGATCAAGCTGCATCACGACGTGACCGCCCAGCTCAGTTTTCTAGTCAAATCGGCAGAGCCGAAAGCGGATCAGGCTGTTTCCACCGAAGGACACAGCGAGAAGAAACACCGATCGTTTTTCCGACGACAAAAGGAAGAGAAAAAAGAAGAGAAGTAAATGGCGACTCAACCGTCCTCGCGGACAGCTGAGCAGCCTCGCAAAGAATCGGGCAACGGGCCCGGCCGAGGCTGGCCGGAAAAAAATGGCGGAAGAGTTTTTCCCACTTCGCCAACAGGTTCTGCGCAGGATATTCACCGGACGCCGCCGCATAGCGTCGAAGCCGAGCAAGGTGTGCTTGGCTCAATGCTCATTTCGCCGCGCGACACGATCGCGGAAGCGGTCGAGCGTATTAACGAGGAATATTTCTACGTTCCCGCGCATCAAACGATCTACACCATCCTTGTCGATCTTTGGAATGCGGGCCAAGCCATCGATCTGATCACGTTCACGCAAGTGTTGCGTGATCGAAATGTGCTCGACGCTGTCGGCGGAGCAGCGTTCGTGACCAGTCTTTTCACCTTTGTCCCGACAGCGGCGAACATCGCCTATTACCTCGACATCGTTCGCGACAAATACATTCTGCGCCAAATCATCGCCGCTTCGACCGAGAGCGTGCGTCGAGCCTACGAAGAGCAGGACGAGGTGAACAATCTGCTCGATGAAGTAGAACAGAAAATTTTCGCCGTCGGCGAAGACCGCTTCAAAGGCAAGATGCTCTCAATGAAAGACCAGGTGATGGAAGCGATCGAGTCGATCGAAAAACTTTACGAACGCAAAGGCGGCATCACCGGGATCTCCACTGGATTCGTGGAATTCGATCGGATGACCAGCGGGTTACATCCATCGGAAATGATCGTGATCGCGGCGCGGCCGAGCATGGGAAAGACAGCGTTGGCCATGAACATCGCCGAGCACGTAGCGATTCAGGAAAGATTGCCAGTGGGCGTTTTCAGTCTGGAAATGAGCAGCCAGCAGCTCGTGCAACGCCTTCTTTGTTCGCGCGCGCGGGTGAATTTGCAAAAGGTGCGCGATGGGTTTTTAGCCGAGCGCGACTTCCCCAGTCTGACCGCAGCCGCGTCTAAATTGGCCGAGGCGAAAATCTTTATCGATGACAGCGCCAGCCTCACCATTCTTGAATTGCGCGCGAAAGCGCGACGGCTGAAGGCGCAGCAGGACGTGCAATTGATCATCGTCGATTACCTACAGTTACTAAGATCGACATCTCGGCGTGCCCAGGACAACCGGCAGCTGGAGATTTCCGAAATTTCAGCGGGGATCAAAGGTCTCGCGAAAGAATTGAAGATCCCGGTGATCGTGGTCGCCCAATTGAATCGACAACCGGAAGCCCGAACCGGCGGCAAACCGCGTTTGAGCGATCTGCGTGAGTCCGGATCGATCGAACAGGACGCTGATCTCGTCGGGTTGCTCGTGCGTCCGGAGATTTACGAAGAAGACGAAGAAGCGCGCGCCGAAAAAGCCGGTGAAGCCGAATTGATCATCGCAAAGCAGAGAAATGGTCCAGTCGGCGAAATTGCGCTCACCTTCCTCAAAGAATTCACGCGTTTCGAAGATCGCGCGCGAAACGTGAGCGAGCCCGAAGAAGCGTTTTAAGTAATACTGGGCGCTTCTGGTTCTGTCTTTTCGAGAAGTACGCGTCTCGTTTCTGCTGCTTCCAACAGCTGTTTGGTCTGTGGGTGTGTCGCGTGGCGCAATGCTTCCTGATATGAAAACCAAGTACGCCTACGCTTTTCAATCGGCTCGCTCTCTGAAACGAATTCCATCAGATAGAATTCTATTCGCACGGTTCCTTCTCCCGCTTCGAATTCAACGGTGTCGACTGGGGATATTACTCGCGCGATCGCACCAGTTTCCTCATGCACTTCACGTATTGCGGCTTGGTCGGGCGTTTCTCCTTCCTTGATGTGACCTTTGGGTAAAAGCCATTCGTTCGGCTTCTCCGCACTGGGTCCGATCAAGAGATATTCGGGTCCGGCGGCGCTTGCCCGATACACCACGCCTCCAGCATGAGTAAGACCTCTTAGGTTTTCGGCGCCGGCGGTGTGGGACATTTTCTTACGAAATAACACTGCGCCATGAACGCGGCAAGGAACGCGGTCGCGCCGGATACATAAGTGGTAAACAAATCACAGGCAGAATTGATGTGAATGCGTCCCGGAAAAGCCACTGCGGCAACCATACCGGCAAAAAGAAGACTGTTGATGCCTGCGACGAGATCCGTCAATCCGCCCGGATGCCGTTTGTTCGCAAGAGAAGTCTCCGCACGGGAAGTACAAGGTTTTCTTCCAAAGGGTAGGCGCTTTGGCAGCACATCTTTTTCGTTGAGACGCGTCTGGAAAATTTCACGAATCAGATCCAGTTCGTAGATGAGCGAATCGGTCATTTTGTTTCGTTGTATGATCCGCAATAAAGTGGTCATACCGAAGACAAAGAGGGACGCCAGAGAAGCAATAACAATGAATTTAAGAACTGGCCCGTGGGGTGCATCTTTGGTGACGACAACTTTAAACAAGCCGGCGAGCGCTGCCGTGACGATTCCGATAAACCAGTTCACTCTCGTCTCGCCGATTTGCTCACTCTTCTCCAGGGAATTAGTAAATGCTTTGTATTCTTCCAGCAGCATATCTTTTGCGACGCCTGCCAGATTTGGAGAATCACCGTTCACGGTTTCCGAAAAGTGCTTATTGCAAACGCTTTGCCACTTCGACCACGTGCTGGGCGTCGATACCGAGTTCCTTCATTACCTCGGCGCCCGGCGCGCTCATCCCGAAACGGCGCAAACCAACAACCTTTCCGTCGAGACCGACATATTGATACCAAGTATCCGGAACGCCGGCTTCGATCGCGACGCGTTTACGACACGATTTGGGTAAAACTTCTTCACGATATTTTTCCGATTCGCGCTCGAAACGTTCAAAGCACGCCATGGAGACAACGCGCACGTTTTCTCCGAGTTCTTTCGCCGCGGCCAAGGCATGTTGTAATTCGCTGCCGCACGACATGATAATGAGATCGAGTTTTCCTTTTTCCTTTTTCGCGATATAACCACCGCGCGCCACGCCTTCGCGACGCGCGGTAAGATCGACATCGTTCAACATCGGCACGGCTTGCCGAGTGAGCGCGAGGAGTGTCGGTCCATCAGTTCGCTGTATCGCAGCCACAAACGCGGCCGCGGTTTCCTCCGGATCGGCCGGACGAATGACATCGATCTGTGGCATGACCCGCACCGAGCTGACTGTTTCGACTGGTTCATGCGTCGGTCCATCTTCGCCGACACCGATGGAGTCGTGCGTGAAAATGTAGATGTTCGGCAACTTAGAAAGTGCGGCCAGCCGAATAGAAGCACGGCAATAGTCCGTGAAGACCAGGAAAGTTGCGCCTGAGGCGCGGAAAAGTCCGTGGTAGGAAAAGCCATTCAGGATCGCGCACATGCCATGTTCGCGAATACCGAAACGAATGTTGCGCCCCTTGGGGTTGTCGCGCGTGAAATCGCCGGCGTCTTTCATGTAGTTCATGGTTGAGCCGTAGAGATCGGCACTGCCGCTGATCAGGAGCGGCATTGCTTGCGCGATCGCTTGCAAGGCTTCGCCGCCGGCCTTGCGCGTCGCCAACTTCGCGTCCTTGGGAAATTCGGGAATCTTGGAGAGAAGATCGGCAGGAACTTTTCGCTCAATTCCGTCATCGAGCATTTTCGCCGACTCTGGATTTTTCTTGCGCCACTCGTTGTAGCCTTTTTCCCAACGATCGTATTCGGTGAGCAGTTTCTTTTTGTGTTCGGCGAAGTATTCGCGGGTTTCCTTTGAGACGAAATAATGTTCGTCCGGAAAACCAAGCGCTTTGCGCGCGGCATCGACATACTTTGCGCCGGCCTCACCGTGGGCCTTATAGGTCCCGGCCACTTCCGGTATCCCTTTCCCGATCAAAGTGTGCGCGATGATAAACTGCGGCTTTCCGTTATCGCGCTCCTTAGCGACGTTGAGGGCGTCGAGAAAAGCCTGCATGTCGTGGCCCTCGATTTCCTGGACATCGAATCCGTAGGCTTTGAACCGGGCACCGGTGTCTTCGCTTTGCGTGTCCTTGGCCGGAGCATCGAGCGTGACCGCGTTTGAATCGTAGATCAGAATCAGATTATCGAGGCCGTAATGTCCGGCGAATGCGCTCGCTTCGGAGGCAACGCCCTCTTGCATGCAGCCATCGCCGGCCAAACAAATGATGTGCTGATCGAAAATTCGGTGCTCGGATGTATTGAATCGCGCCGCCGCCATTTTGCAGGCGACTGCAATTCCGACGGCGTTGCCAACGCCCTGGCCTAACGGACCGGTAGTGCACTCGACGCCGGGCGTCTCGCCAAATTCAGGGTGGCCGGGCGTTTTGGAATGCAATTGCCGGAAGCGTTTGATTTCCTCCATCGGCAAGTCGTAGCCGCTCATGTGCAGCCACGCATAAAGGAACATGCTGCCGTGACCAGCGGAGAGAACGAAATAATCGCGACCAATCCAGCGCGGCTTGTCCGGGTTATGTTTGAGAGCGTAGCCGTAAAGGACGGCGCCCATTTCGGCGCAGCCAAGCGGAAGTCCGAGGTGACCGGATTGCGAAGCTTGCACCGCGTCCATGCAGAGCCCGCGCGCCTCGTTCGCGGCGCGGGAAAGAATTTCGACGTTCAAAGGCATGCCCATGTTTACAGCGAGCTTAATGGAATGGAAACGTCATTTTCGCTCGTGCTTTTCGCCAGAAAGATCGACAATTTCATTTCAGAAACGCCGATGCCCGATGAATCAACCTTTCCTTCTCCACGTGGTTGAGCGGCTCGAAAGTTTTGCGGGCAAACTTCCCGCCACCATTCAAAAACCAATTCTGAGCGAGCTAACGCCGCTCAAGGAGTTGTTTTTGCGTCAACGACCTCCGCGATTCCTGCTCGTTGGGTCAAACAAAATTCCGGCGAATCGCATCCTCGCTACAATTTTCGATTCCTCTGTATTGGATGACGATTCAGACCCTGGGGCGAACAGCGCGCAATGGTCGGAACTCAAGATTGCGGATCGTGGATCTGTTTCGTTTCTCGATGCGCGACAACAAAGCGTAGCCGTCACGATAGAGGAAGAACTGAAAGATCGGGCGGCCGATATTATTTTGTTTGTCGATGGCGGCGAAAGTGCGCGCGGCCCTCGCAAGGGAGACGTCGAAAACCTTATCTCTTATGCGCAACGGACTGATGTTGGCGTCGGCGCGAAAATAATCTGTCTTTCGATCGCGCCAAAAGCGAAGAGCTCGCGCGGTAATCCCGACCAGCTGCAGCATGTTCTCGAGTCAAAGCCGGCGCTACGCGATCGCCTGTTGGGTTTCGTTAGTTTTTCTTCGGCGGAAGATTTGCAACACGGACCGCAAAAGTTGATGTCGATCTTAGCGCGCGAGCTGCCGAATGAGGCGCGCATCGAAATGATCCGCATTTCGCGAAACAGCGAAGGACAGCATGAAGTCGCGCAAATTTTGGTCAAATCGACAACGGCGATCTGCACCGCAATCGGCGCACAACCGATTCCACTGGCCGACATGCCGATTCTCACCACGCTGCAACTCGTGATGGTATCGGGCATCATGTATATCAGTGGACGCGAACGCAGCCTTCGCGCGGCCACGGAATTTGTGGGGGCGCTTGGCGCAAATGTCGGCGTAGGCATGCTTCTGCGTGAAGGCACGCGCGCGTTGCTAAAGTTTTTTCCCGGTTGGGGCAACGTGGTGTGCGGAATGGTAGCCGGTGCCGGGACCTACGCGATGGGGCGAGCCGCAATCGCCTTCTTTCTGGAAGGGGCGTCGATCAAAGACGCTCGCAAGACCTACATCGCAAGCCGAAAAAGACCGCAACGTCCTTTGCTGCTAAAGCCCAAAAAGCAGCAAAAGCAACGGACCGGGGCGAAATGACTGCTTTTTCGAGCCGCTGAAAGTAATGTCGCTTAGCCCTTGAATAACTTGTGAATAAAGTCGCCGTCGCGGAGGATTTTGTTCACAGCTTTTTGTGAACAAATCGCGATCACAGGTTCAAAATCCAAGGCGATTTGCGATCTTTGCATGAAGCTTTCCGAGATCTCCGCGACGCTTGGCGAGATACAGGTTTCGCCGGTCAAAAGCCTCGGGCAGAATTTCCTGCACGATCAGAATCTCAGTCGCTGGATGGTGGAACAAGCCGAGCTCTCATCAGACGATTACGTCGTCGAGATTGGTCCGGGTCTTGGCGCACTGACACAACTTGCCCTGGCAAAGGGAGCAGAGGTTCTAGCGATCGAGAAAGACGCGCGGCTCGCTGCATTCTTGCACACACGATTTCCGAGCAAGCAGTTGAAAGTAATGCACGCGGATGCGCTGGAGTTTGATGTCCGTACCCTTTTCGCAAAGTCGCGCGTAAAACTACTTGGTAATCTCCCGTATTACATTGCGAGCGAACTGCTTCTGAAGTTTCTTTTTTTTCCGAGTCCGATCTCGTTGTGGTTGTTTACTTTACAAAAGGAGATGACGGAGCGCCTCTCGGCTGTTCCTTCCACGAAGAGCTACGGCGCATTGACGTTGCAGATTCAATTGCGTTATCGCGTCGAATATCTGCGCACAATCCCGGCGAGCGTTTTTCTTCCGCAGCCTGAAGTCGATTCGGCGACGGTGCGCATATCGCCGCGCGATCCAACCGAGTTGCCCGCGTGCGATGGCGACCTTTTCGTTCAACTCGTGCGACAGGGATTTTCACAAAGACGAAAGCAACTTGGGAAGTTGTTGCGCGAACATATTCCCGATTGGGAACGGGCTGTTGCCGCGCTCGGGCTAGATCGACAAGTACGCGCCGAGGCGCTCACCCTGGCGCAGTGGATCGCCCTGACCAATTATGTGCGGCCAATCGTGGTCCCGGATCGACGCGGGTCGGCTAACGAGTGGTTCCCCGTGGTCGACGCAGCAGATGGCCTTTTACGCAACGCCCGGCGCGGCGAAGTGCATGGGGATAACTTGCGCCATCGCGCCGTTCATATTCTTATTTTCAACCCTGCCGGGGAGGTTTTCCTGCAAAAGCGCGCCCGGTGGAAAGATCGACATCCCCTCCTGTGGGATTCGAGCGCGTCCGGGCATGTCAGTGCCGGGGAGGCCTACGACGACGGCGCTACCCGGGAGCTAAAAGAGGAAATCGGCATCGAAACCCGGCTGGAGAGGGTGGCAAAGCTGCCGGCCTCAGACAAAACCGACCAGGAATTCATCTGGTTGTATCGCGGAGAGCAGGCGGGACCGTTCCAATTGAATCGAAGCGAGGTCGAAGGCGGCGAGTTCTTCCCGCCAAATTTGGTGACGGACTGGATCGCGGCACGGCGCGACAATTTCGCCCCGGCGTTTATCGAATGTTGGAATGTTTACCGCGAAAAGATGGGCAACTAGCGCCGGCGCGACTTGGAGCGTTTGCGCACGCCACTTCGCTTCTTGCGGGACGAAGATGTCGATCTTACCAAGCTCTTAAATTTTCCCATCGCCGAATTTCGGAACTTTCGTGCGGCGCGGCGAGCGGCCTCTTTCCCGCCATGAACGGAATCGCTGAACATTTTTGTGACGGCGGTGGCGCCGCGAAGGAAATGCACTTGAAACCCGTGGGTTTGCTTCTTCGCGCGCGGTTTCGTGTCGATCCGCCGGATATTTGTTTCGGAATTGGGATTAGGACGTCTTCGCATGAGGAATTGAAATTACTGCAGAGATCGAATGAATCAACGAAAGTGCGAGCGTTTTAATTATGAGGGCCAAATTTAGCTGGTGATGGAAGATCCCAGGCCTGCCATTTCTTTTCGTACTCAAGCGCGAGCAAGAGCGCGTAGCAAGGGTGCCGGGGGTCGCGCAGCCAGGTGATCATTCGAACAAGATCGCCTTCGGCCATGGTTGTGCAACCGGCCGTCGGGCGGCTTACCCCGCGCCGAATATGAAAAAAAATCGCGCTACCCTGCCCCGGAACGGGCGGGTCGGAATTGTGCCGAATTTCAACCAGCCAACGATAAGCGAAGTCGTTATGCCGCATTTTTTGTTTCTCGAACCATGGCGGCGGGTTGTCGGGATTTTCGATCGTGACGAAGCGATTGTAATCGGGACTCTTCACATCATCGACCCACGCGTCCGCGCGCGTAACCTGATGAAAAGGGTAATCCGCGCCGGGCGGGAGCTGCGCGTCGTAGGTATAGATTTTTCCAATTCGAAAAATTCCGGCCGGGGCGCGGCCATCCCGCTCCTCTTTTTTGAGGCCGGGTTCAGCCTGGCCGGCGAGTCCGTTGCCCCAGGCGACGCCACTCTTCCCGAAAAGCACTGGAACAGCCGGGCCAACCGGAGCCCACGCACCGCCGCGAGAACGTTCAAAAAGTTGCAACTGCCCGCGCATTGAATTCCACGTTGGCGCGACGGCAAGAACAAGCTGGGTGCATTCATTGGGCACGCCATCGGCACACGCACTGCTACCGGTCAAGGCAACCAGTGCTAAAACAAGCGTTCGATCGAAGATCGACATAAGACTGGCAAAACGAGGCGTATTCCATTGATTCTGTCCATCCGTTTTTCTTCGTGAAGAAAACTGTTGCCGTTCTGCTCATCATCCTTGCTGTCCTGGCAACGTATGCGCCGGCCGTGCGAAACGCGTTTGTCTGGGACGACACCGCACTGGTCTTGCGCGATCCGCTCATCCGAAGCTGGCGTTTGATTCCGGAAGGGTTCAATCATTTTCTGTTTGTCGATGCAACCGCTTCCGATTTCTATCGGCCGCTGCAACGGCTCACCTACACAATCGAGTATGCCGCGTTCGCTTTCCGGCCCGCGCCCTATCATGCGACAAACATTCTCTTGCACGCGGCCGCAGCGATCGCGCTGTTCTTTTTTGCCGAGGAACTACTTCTTCTCTTTGCCGTTGCACCGCGGAAACGGCTTTTTATCGCGCTGATCGCAACGTTGATTTGGGCGGTGCATCCCGTTCAAAGCTCCGCGGTCATCTACATTTCCGGACGCGCCGACCCCCTTGCCGCCGCGTTTGGTTTTCTTGGTTGCTATCTGGTTTTACGGAGCGTGCGCGCAACGGGAACGCACGTTCTGTTGTATCTTGTCGCAGCCGGCGCCGCGTTTTTTCTGAGCGCGCTGAGCAAAGAAATAGGCCTCGTTTTTCTGGCCGTGCCCTTGGCACTTTTTGCGTTAACGAAAAATTGGACGGCGCTTTGGAAGACCGGAGCGATCGCGCTATGCGTGGCCATTGCTTACCTGAGTCTGCGCCTGCCCGCGGAGCATATTCCTCCGCCGCCGTTGCGAGATCCGATACCGCTAGCCATTCGACCGATCAATTTCGCGCGCGCGGTTGCTGAGTACGCCGGGCTTATCGCCCTCCCGATAAATCTTCACATGGAGCGACAACTTAACGCTCCTCCAATCACTTCGCCGAAGGCGGACATGAGCCCGCCGGCCTGGCGCGAATTGCAAACGCTGGCCGGTCTCACCCTGATTGGCGCCGCAGTCTTCTGGGCGACACGTGCTCGAAAGCGGAATCGATTTGTTTTCGCTGTGCTGGTTCTGGCCGCGATCACTTATCTGCCCGTCAGCGGAATCATCACCTTAAACGCCGCGGTTGCCGAACATTGGATCTATCTCCCTTCGGCATTTCTCTTTCTCGCGGCTACTGCCGCAATCCTTGAATTTTTCGAAGGAGCGAAGTGCCGGCGCGCGGTTGCGATCGCGGCATCGACTGCTTTGGCGGTGTGGTTCGGATTTCTTGGGGTGCGCACGTTTATCCGGACATTTGACTGGAAAGACCAACGCACTTTTCTGGAGCGAACGATTGCGGACGGCGGTGATTCGGCGCGAATGCTGATCAACCTCGGCGGCCTGGAACTGAGTAAAGACCACCCGGACGAGGCGAAGAAACATCTCACTGCCGCATTACAAAAGGAGCCGAATGAACCCCTCGCCATTATCAACCTGGCCGTGCTCGCCTTAAAACAAAACGATTTCAAAACTGCGCGCGAACTCTTGACAAGCGCGACGCAGATGCCGGTGGTCGATGCGCAGGCGCATGAACTTCTGGCTGTGCTCGAGAACAAAGAGCACGGGCGTGCCGACCTGATGCGCCTGCGGCTGGCCACGCGGACGGGCCCGCCAAATTGGTCGATCGAGAAACGCTACATCAAATTGCTCGACGAAACCGGAGCGAGGGCGAAGGCAATCGGCGAAATACAAAATTGTTTGCAGACCGAATGGTATCGCGCCGAAAGCTGGCAGTTGTTCAGCTGGCTCCTGGCCAAATCGGGCCGCGCCAAAGAATCTACCGAAGCGCTTACTCGTGCTCGCGCTTACGACGTGCATCTGGACAGCGACAAAAACGCGCTTTAGTTCATGCGTTCTGAATAGCACAGAACTTTATTCGTAGTCTTCAATCGCGTATGAAAGCACTCGTTGCATTCTTATCGACGCTGACGGCCATCTTAACTTTTGCTCAAAGCCCGACGGCAAGCCCGTCTCCAACGCCAAGTGCGACGGCAGCGCCAGGTTCTTCGGTGATTCCTTCGCCAACTCCGACTGCGACCGCGACTAGAGGTAAAAAAGGGCACCGCCGCACCGAAGAAACTACGGCCGAGCCAAGTGCCAAGCCGACGCGCGTCGAGGAACAGGAATAGCGCGGCGTCGCTGCGGTCTCCTTAGATCGACATCTACGCTTTCGCGGTCGCGTTTTCTACGGCCGCAGTATCGGCCGGGAGGTATTTCACGCCGAGCAGCCACGCTACCGCCGCCACTAACATCACGACCGACACAAAGAGAAACGCGACGGTCATGTCGGAGTGCCCAGCGATAAAACCAATCGTAGGAAATGCAGCCGCGTCGCCGAATAGATGAATTATCAAGATATTCAGGGCAAAAGCGGAGGCCCGAACTTTTGGCAGCGAAACATTGGCCAGGGCTGTGTTTGAAGGCCCGGCGTTGAGGAAGATGAAAAACACAGAGGCGAACATTAATACCCAGGCCGCCGGAAACGGCGTGAACAGCATCGCCACGAATAACGGGAATGCGACGACCATGCCGAGTCCCGACACGAGAAAATAGGATCCTGGGTACGACTTACGAAGTCGATCCCCTGCCCACCCGCCGAGCAACGTCGAGATTAATCCTGCAACCACAATGACTACACCGAAAAATTTCGTGGCCGACGCTGGCTGTCCTCGAAACTTCAAATAAGCCGCCACCCAAAATCCAATTCCACCGATAGCGAACGTCATTGCCGTTTGCGCGACACAGTTAAGAAGATAAGAGGGCGTGCGAAACAGCTTGAGATAATCGTCAAGGCTGGCGCGTTGTCGTTCCGGCCGCACTAACCCGCGCGCCCGTGGATCGTGTTGAAAAAAACAGAAAAGAGCGAGCAGCAACCCGGGTGGCGCAACGACGTAAAATGCCCAGCGCCACCCCAGGTGCTCATTGATCCATCCACCGAGAACGTAACCAAGCGCACTGCCCACAGGAATCGCTGTGCAAAAGAGGGCCATCACGCGACCGCGCGTCGAAAGCGGAAATAGATCCGCCAGAATTGTCGGCGCGGCTGGGCCGTAGCCACCCTCGCCAATTCCAACGAAGACACGCGTGAGCAAAAGCGCTCCGAAAGTAGCGGCCAAACCCGATGCGCCGCTCGCCAAGCTCCAAAGAATGACCGCGCAACCGATGACGATCCAACGCGAAAAGCGATCTGAAAGCCAACCCAACAGGGGCGCCGCAAACATGTAGGTGAGCAAAAAAGCTGTACCGAGGGAGCCGGTTTTTGCCATCGCATTTGCATCACCCACAGAAAAAAAAGTGGCTCGAATATTTGGCTCAACTGCAGCAAGGATCTGGCGGTCGATGTAATTGAAAAGATTAATGCCGAGTAACAAGAGGAGCGCGGTACGCGCGCCGGCCTTAACTTGGTTCTGGGTGGACATACAATTGCCGATTGCAGTTAGGCGCAGGCCGAATGTAAATCATAAATCTGTGATTCGTAACAACACGGCCCGGCGCGCCCTTTATTTTTTCGGTTCAATCCTGGTTCGCCTGACTTATCGAGCCACCGCCCTCGGGCTTAAGCATTTACCCGAGGGCGGCTTTCTTCTCCTGCCGAATCACATCTCCTTTGTCGATGCATTGGTGCTCCAGCTCGCCTGTCCTCGCCACATCCGCTACATCATCGACGAAGAATTCTATCGAAACCGGGTTTTGTATCCGATTTTGCGCTTGGCCGGGTGTATCCCTATCACCTCCCGCCGCGCCAAGGACGCAATGCGCGCTGCGGCCGAAGCAATCCGCGCGGGCGATGTCGTTTGTCTTTTCCCCGAAGGCCAACTCACCCGCTCGGGCACATTGCTCCGCCTGCATCGGGGCTACGAAATCATCGCCCGCCAGGCGGATGCTCCGGTCGTTCCGGTTTGGCTCGACCAGCTCTGGGGCTCGATCTTCTCTTATCAAGGCGGGAAGTTTTTCAAAAAGTGGCCGGCGCAAATCCCGTATCGCGTCACAGTTGCATTTGGGAAACCGCTCCAAGCCGAAGCGGCTGATATCGCGACCGTGCGCGAGGAGTTGCTGAAGCTCGGAGAACTTTGCTACAGCCGACGGGCAGCGCTCGATCGAAATCTCGCCGAAGCGTGTGTCCGCGGCTTGAAACGCCATCCATTCGCCATTGGCGTCATCGACGGAATGGATCAGAGCAGATTGAGCCACTCCAAGTTGCTCGGGGCCGCGGCGGCTTTGAGTCGATACCTTCGCAAAGAATTTCCCGATGACGAACGAATCGCGATCGTCCTGCCGGCGGGCAAAGGCGCGGTCGTTGCGAATCTCGCGGTTGCTCTTGCCGGGAAAGTTCCGGTCGGTCTCAACTTCACGAGTGGCCGCGCCGCAATCGAGTCATCGATCAAACGCGCGAGTCTGCGCGTAGCTATTTCGGCGACACCATTCATCCAGCGGTTGGCCGATTTTCCATGGCCGGAACACATTTTGAAATTGGATGAGCTAATGCCCCAAATGAAACCGCAGATTTTGCAGTGGTTGATAATGTCGATCTTACTGCCAGCCGCTTTGCTTCTGCGGATCCTCAAAATTCCAAAACGGGGCGGTCACAAAGAAGCCGTTTTACTGTTCACCAGCGGCAGCTCGGGCGAGCCCAAGGGCGTGGTGCTGACTCATCGCAACATCATTGGCAATGTCTCCCAATTTAACGTCTTGCTCGACGCCAAAAAAGACGATGCCATTCTCGCCTCGCTCCCGTTCTTCCACAGTTTCGGATCGACCGTCACTCTTTGGTACGCGCTCATTGAAGGTGTTCGCATCGTCACTTATCCAAATCCGCTGGAAGCGGCCAAGAATGCAGCCTTGATCGACAAGTACAAGCTGACTTTGTTGCTCGCGACCCCGACTTTTCTCCGCGCTTATCTGCGCAAAGCCGAGCCCGATCAACTCCGCAGTCTGCGCCTCGTCATCACTGGCGCGGAAAAACTTCCGCTCGATCTGGCGAAAAGTTTTGAGGAACGCTTCGGCAAAAAAGTTTTCGAGGGCTATGGCCTGACCGAAACCGCGCCGGTCGTAAGTGTGAATTTGCCGGAACCGCCGCCGACCAAACCGGGCGAGCAAGTGCAACCGTCGGCTCGCGTCGGCTCGGTCGGCAAAATGGCGCCGGGCATCGCCGCGGAAATTCGTGAGCCGGAGACCGATCGCAAACTTTCGTTGCACGAAACCGGAATGCTTTGGTTGCGCGGTCCCAACATCTTCGAGGGTTATCTGCACGATCCGGAGCGCACCGCTGAAGTCTTGCACGATGGCTGGTTCAAAACCGGAGACATCGGGCGGTTCGATGAAGACGGCTTTCTTTATATCGAGGGACGACTGTCGCGTTTTTCAAAAATCGGCGGCGAAATGGTGCCGCACGAAGCGCTCGAACAAAAAATCCTGACCGCGCTCGGATTGGAGGGCCAAGCGCAACGCTTGATCGCGGTGACCGGCGTGACGGATGAAGCCAAAGGGGAAGCCATCGTGTTGCTGGCCGCAGTCGATGTCGATCTTGCGCAGTTGCGCGACAAACTTCGCAACGCCGGCGTTCCCAACTTGTGGATCCCAAAACAAGTCCAGCGCGTCGAATCGATTCCCGTTCTTGCTTCCGGCAAACTCGATCTCGCCAAATGCAAAGAGCTGGCCGAGCGCAAATGATTTCCGATGGGCGAGATCTTTCATTCACTTTCGAATCGTGCGGCGGCGCTGTTGATGAAGTTGCTCTTTGGCTATTCGTCGCGCCTGCGCGTGATCGGACGCGAAAATGTGAATCGGGCCGGCGGCTTTCTGCTCGCGAGTAATCACATCAGCCATTTCGACCCGTTCATTATTTCCTCGGTCGTGCGACGCAAGATCGACTGGATGGCGATGGCGGAATTTTTTCTACTGCCGCTGCTCGGATTTCTCTTGCGCGCGGTCGATGCGTTTCCGGCAGAACGCGATCGTGCCGATCGCAAAACAATTCGGACCGCGATCCAACGATTGAAGGAGGGACGAATCGTGGGCATTTTTCCCGAAGGTGGCATTCGTGATGGAGCACGCTCGCTCCTTGCAGGCGCGCCGCTTCGCCCGGGCGCCTCGACCCTCGCACATATCGCCGGCGTGCCGATTCTCCCCTGTGTGATTGTCGGCAGCGATCGCCTTTACGCGACGAGACGCTGGCTGCCGCTCCGCCGGACACCAATCTGGCTCGCGTTCGGCGAACCGATCTCAAATTTTCCAGAGCTGGAAAAATCGGCCGCGCGCGAGCGGATTGAGCACGAACTCGCTGCTGCATTCAAGAATCTCTACGCGGAATTGCGCCAGAAATTTTCACTCAGCCCCGACGATCTCCCGCATCCGCCGAGACAACGCATGAGTGAAAAGACATCATTTCACCACGAAGATCACGAAGGACACGAAGGACACGAAGGACACGAAGGAAATTTTGCCAAAACCGATTCTAATCATCTTCGTGAACTTCGTGTCCTTCGTGGTGAGTCCAAGTCAAACATAATACACCGTCTTACCGCGACCGGAATCGATTCGCTCATGTGCGCGTCGATGAATCTTCTTCAGTCGCGTCATCGGTTGCACGCGCACAGCCGTGAGGAGATGGAAAGTTATGTCGCCGATTGCGAGAAAATAACGGCGCGTAATTACTACGCCGCGCCGGACGATGTCGATCTTGCGAGTGCGTTTGGCAACGGCGCCAGCATTACCTGGCGAAGTCCGATTGAAACGAAGTTCGCGGCCAACAATGTCGCGCGCGTGGACCTCTTCGCTTCTCCGCGAGGTTGGAGTGCACCGACGGTGTTGATGTTGCACGCGCTGATGTCGGCGACGCACATCGGCTATCGTCGTCTGGCCCGGCACTTCAACGAGCTCGGCTGGAACGCATGCTTTGTGCATTTGCCATATCACTACTCGCGCGTGCCGCGCGGTCATTGGAATGGCGAACTCGCCATCACCGCCGATCTCATCCGCAACGCCGAAGGTCTGCGACAGGGCGTAATGGAATTACGACAATTGATCGGTGCGCTGCGGGCACGGGGTTGCCGTGAATTCGGCGTGCTCGGGACCAGCTACGGCGGCTGGATCGGCGCGCTCCTCGCCATGGTCGAACGCGATTTTCGCTTCGTGGCGTTGATGGCGCCGATCGTGAACGTCGAACATGCTGTCTGGCAAAACCCGGGCTCGGCTTTCATGCGACGCGAATTGCGCCGCGCAAAGATCGACGCTGCGCTGCTGGCGCGACATTTTCATCTCAGTTCTCCGCTGCACAACGAGCCGCTGTGTCCAGCCGATCGCGTCTTGTTTGTCGCTGGCGATTTCGATTCGATCGCGCGTCCGGCCGACATTGAAGCGATTCATCAGAAATGGCGCGGCTCGGAATTGCTGCGGGTGCGGCAGGGACATTTCGGCTATCGCATGATGCGTGAGACAATCGCGCGTTTAAAAGAACGCGGGCTGGCTGTGGTGACCGCGGATTAGGCGCCGTCGATTCCGAGAAATTTCAAACTCGACCCCAACGCCCCGAAGGCCGCATCGGCAAGGACGGTGTGCCCCTGAACTGAGGCATGGCAGCCATCGATGGCGTGCAGCAATTCCGCTCGACTCAAATCGGCCCTCGCGAGTGCATCCGAGTATTGCAGGTGAATGTTTCGACTAGCGTCGAGATCGCCGTTGAATTCGTCCACCATCGCGCGCAACTCGTCATTCACCATTTCGGCAAGACGAATGACATTGCGCCGATAAGCAGGCTGAAATGATTTGAAATACTTATAAGTGGTTTCGAAATGCGGATACAAAGTTGCCGCAGACGCTCGCCGATTTTCGACGTCTTCACGCCCTTTGAAGTAGCTGTCGAAATTGATGAGGCCAAAAACAACGATCGCGACGGCGTGCCGCTTAGTACCAGCATGCTCGACTAACCGGCGCATCTGCCGCTCGAAATTTTCGCGAATCTTCCGGCTCTGCCGCCGCAACTGACCTTCGGGCTGGTTCAGTTGATCCGGCCGACACCACCACGTCCAATCCACATTGTTGTGACCAATCGAGATCAGGACCAGATCGGGAAACCGATCTGTTGTGAGCAATTGATTGATTTGTCCGGAGAAATTGCGCGTGCCCAAAACACGGCGAAAGAAGTTCTCGCGTTCACCCTCGCGATCGACCATGGCGCCGATGCCGGCGTACTCGGTGGCGATGAAAGGTGTGAGCTTTTCCAGCCGTTTCGAA
>Ga0209331_1000024_pt1 | contig 43576 bp, 43 predicted proteins | sample JacPinW_OM3H0_M3_FD_187971 | JGI IMG/M metagenome (GOLD analysis project Ga0209331, IMG submission 187971) | Forest soil microbial communities from Algoma, Ontario, Canada - Jack Pine, Ontario site 1_JW_OM3H0_M3 (SPAdes) (version 2) | ecosystem: Environmental > Terrestrial > Soil > Boreal...
GCGGATGCCGGACTCCCGGCGCTCGAGGTCTCAGACCTCACCGGCTTTCCCGAAATGATGGATGGGCGGGTGAAGACCCTGCATCCTGGCGTGCACGGCGCCCTCCTCGCCGTACGTGACAACGAGGATCACGCCGCGGCGATGGCGGCGCACGCCATCCGCCCTATCGATCTTCTGGTCGTGAACCTCTACCCATTCGAGGCGACTGTCGCGCAGCGCGCCGATTTCGACACCTGCATCGAGAACATCGACATCGGCGGCCCCGCTATGATCCGCGCCGCGGCCAAGAACCATGCGCACGTGGCCGTGGTGGTCGATCCCGCCGACTATGTCGTGATGCTGCAAGAGCTCGGTCAGCACAACGGCATGACCACGCTGCCGCTGCGCAGGAGGCTCGCCGCAAAGGCCTATGCCCGCACCGCGGTCTATGACGCCGCGATTTCCGGTTGGTTCGCGCAGCAGCTCGACGAGGCAGCGCCCGGCTATCGCGCCATCGGCGGCAGCCTCATCGAAAGTTTGCGTTACGGCGAGAATCCGCACCAATCGGCGGCGTTCTACCGCACGTCCGAGGTGCGGGCGGGGGTCGCCAACGCGCGGCAAGTGCAAGGCAAGCAGCTCTCCTACAACAACATCAACGACACCGATGCCGCGTACGAATGCGTGGCCGAGTTCGATGCCGGGCGCACGGCAGCCTGTGCCATCATCAAGCACGCCAATCCCTGCGGCGTGGCCGAGGGGGCAAGCCTGGTGGAGGCTTATCGCAAGGCGCTCGCCTGCGATCCCGTGTCCGCGTTCGGGGGCATCGTCGCGGTGAATCGCGTGCTCGATGCGGAGGCCGCGCGCGCCATCACGGAAATCTTCACCGAAGTCATCATCGCACCCGACGCGAGCGAGGAGGCCATTGCGATCGTGGCCGCAAAGAAAAATTTGCGCCTGTTGCTGGCCGGCGGTCTCCCCGACCCGCGCGCCGCCGGCCTCACACTGAAGACCGTCGCCGGCGGCTTTCTTGCGCAGTCGCGCGACAGCGCCGTGGTGGACGATATGCCGCTCAAGGTTGTCACCGCCCGCGCCCCGACCAATGCCGAGCGCCGCGATCTTGCGTTTGCGTTCCGCGTGGCCAAGCACGTGAAATCGAACACGATCGTCTATGTCAAGGATTGCGCCACGGTCGGGATCGGGGCGGGGCAGATGAGCCGCGTCGATTCCGCGCGCATTGCAGCGCGCAAGGCCGAGGACGCGGCGCAGCAGGCCGGCTCAAAGGACGCGCTGACCAAGGGCTCGGTGGTCGCGTCCGACGCATTCTTTCCCTTCGCCGACGGGCTCCTCGTCGCGATCGAAGCGGGCGCCACCGCCGTGATCCAACCGGGCGGCTCCGTGCGCGACGACGAGGTGATCAAGGCCGCCGACGACCATGGCATCGCCATGGTGTTCACGGGAACGCGGCATTTCCGGCATTAGGCTGGATCTTCAATCATGCGAAGCTCGACCCGACGCCTCGCCATCGGTTATTCGGCAGGCATCAGACACCGGGTCGATGGCGCATAGATAGCTCTTGCTTCTGGAGCAGAAGCCTAGCTCGGAATCCCTGTCGAAGTTCTTGAGGCAGGTGTCCATCCAGTCAATGCTCACCCGAGCCTTGTCGAACTCCTCCTCGCCGCAGAATTGATCGAGATTGGAAACGACCCGCTCGAACTCTTTCGGAATGCCGTGTCTGGTGCGCACAGCCAAGCTTTGCGCCCGCTCGTAATAGGCCTGCGATACCGTGATGCAGTCGGCCTTATCGACGGGGGTTCGGGCTTCCGGGCTGGCTGCCTCGAGCTTCGCTACATCTGCCTTGTGCTTTCCCGCACGGTTGTGTCGGCCCGACTTGTGCCTTGCCGCGGAGGATCTGTGTTTCGCCCCAACGGATGCTTTTTTGGATGTGGCCGAGGCGCGGTGCTTCGCTGCGAACGACGGCGTCGCAGACAGGCACAGTGCGCCCGTGAATGCGAGCAGACAGACCGCTGCTATCAACCCAACCCTGCGCGGCATTATGATACTCTCGCCGCTGATCACGCCTCAGCCCTCAATCCTAGCCAGCATTGTGTCCACTATATAGCGATACGGCCGTGCGGCAGGTGCCGCGTAGGCCGGTCGGAAACCCTGCCTTCTATCCTGCCCTCCCGGAACGCGAACAACGCACCTGGTGAGGCGACCGCGCCCGACACTGCTATGAGCCGCGGACGAGGTCGCCGAGGAGGCTGGCGGCGACCGTGAGCTTGGAGAGCGTGAGGCCGGAATTGGCGATCTCGTTGACCGACATACGCACGCGCTCGACCTCGTGCCGGTGAGGGGACGCCCACGCCTCCACCGCCCCCGCGCCCACGGCACCGTTGCCAGCCATCGCCGCGGTAAGGCGCTGCTCCACTTGCCCGATGGAATCAAGGGCACGGTCGAGCGCAAGCCGGTCGAAATAGTCCGAGACGACGATGCCGCGCGCGGCGGCCGTGATCTCATCGAGACGGAAGAATGCCTCGGCCGCGAAATAGACGGCTGCCAGCTCGCCGATGTCGCGACCGGTGCGGTCCGCGACCACCACGATGTCGGGTGCGGCGGAAAGCGCGGGCAGGCTGGCGATCCGGCGCGCGAGATCCTCGGGGACGCCCCCGTCCCGCAGCTCCGCCACGCGCCCCTCCCAGCGTGCCGCGGCGGCCCGGGTAAGTGCACTGCCGATGGCCGCGTCGACCGCCGCGATGCCGGACCGGTAATGCGCGACGATGGCCGCGAGCCCCTCGCGGAAGTCCACGTTGCGCAGGAACCAGACCAGGCGGTCGAGCAAAAGGTTTTGCACGGCACCATAGAGTTCAAGCTGCAGGGTTCCGGAAACCCGGTTGTCCAGGGCGTCGATCGCGCCGTTGAGCGCGCTCATTCCATAGCTGTCACGCACAGCGGCAAAAGCGGCCGCGATCTGCGCCGCCGCGGCGCCGGTCTGGTCCGCGATACGCACCACAAGCGATGGGCCGCCGCGGTTGATCATCGAATTGGCAAGCTGCGTCACGATGATCTCGCGACGCAGCCGATGCTGTTCGAGCGCATCGGGAAAGGCCTGCGCCAGCGCATCCGGGAAGTAGCGCCCGAGCTCGCGGCCGAGATAGGGATCGTCGGGCACGTGCGAGTGCAGGAGCTCGTGATTGAGCGAAAGCTTGGCGTAGGCGAGCAGGACCGAGAGCTCGGGACGCGTCAATGCCTGCGAGCGCCGCCGCCGTTCCGCGATCTCCATGTCGTCGGGCAGAAACTCGAGCGCGCGGTCAAGCTCCCCCGCCGTCTCCAGGCTCTGCATCAGCCGCTGCTCGAAGCCGAGATCCTCGAGGCCGCGCCGCTCCGCAAGGGAGAGCGCAAGCGTCTGAAGATAATTGTTGCGCAGCACCAGCGCCGCGACGTCCTCGGTCATGTCCGCGAGCAGACGATTGCGTGCCTCACGCGAGAGTCTGCCGTCGCGCATCGGCCTGGCAAGCGCGATCTTGAGATTGACCTCCAGGTCGGAGGTGTTCACGCCGGCGGAATTGTCGATCGCGTCGGTGTTGAGCCGAACGCCGCGCTGCGCCGCCTCGATGCGCCCGCGCTGCGTCATGCCGAGATTCGCCCCCTCTCCCACGACCTTGGCGCGCAGCTCCTTGCCCGTCACCCGGATCGGATCATTGGCGCGGTCGCCAACGGCGTCATCGGTCTCGGCCGAGGCACGGACGTAAGTTCCGATGCCACCAAAAAAGAGGAGATCAACGGGCGCCTGCAGGATCGCATGCATCACCTCCTGGGGCGCGGCCTTGTCTGCCGCCAGCTCGAGAAGCGCCTGGGCCTCGGGCGACAACGCGATCTCCTTGAGCGCGCGCGAGAACACGCCACCGCCCTTGGAGAGAAGCGCGCGGTCGTAATCCTGCCAGCTCGAGCGCGGCAGCTCGTAGAGCCGCCGGCGCTCGGCAAAACTTTTTTCCGGATCGGGATTGGGGTCGATGAAGATGTCGCGATGATCGAAAGCGGCAACGAGCTTGATCGTTTTCTCCCGCAGCATGCCGTTGCCGAACACGTCGCCGGACATGTCCCCCACCCCGGCGACGGTGAACGGGGTACCGGCAATATCGACATTCATCTCGCGGAAATGACGCTTGACCGACTCCCAGGCGCCGCGCGCAGTGATGCCCATTTTCTTGTGGTCGTACCCGGCCGAGCCCCCGGAGGCGAAGGCATCGTCGAGCCAGAAGCCGTGCTTCTGCGCGATGCCATTGGCCAAGTCCGAGAAGGTTGCGGTGCCCTTGTCCGCGGCCACGACGAGATAGGGATCGTCGTCGTCATGGCGCACCACGTTATCCGGCGTGATCACCCGCGCGCCGTCGAGGTTGTCGGTGATGTCGAGCAAGGTCGAAACGAACAGCTCGTAAGCCGCGGTCCCTTCGGCCTGGACCATCTCCCGCGTGGCTCCCGCCGCTATCATGCGACTCAGGAATTTCGGCACGAAGCCGCCCTTGGCACCGACCGGAACGATGACCGCATTCTTGACCTGCTGCGCCTTGACCAGCCCGAGAACCTCGGTACGGAAGTCCTGCGGCCGGTCGGACCAGCGAATCCCGCCCCGCGCCACCTTGCCGAAGCGCAGATGTACGCCCTCCACTCGCGGCGAGTAGACAAATATTTCGTAGAGCGGCTTCGGCGGCGGTACGGCGGCAAGGGTCCTGCTTGCGAACTTGATCGCAATCAGCTGCTTCGGCTGGCCATCCGAGTCGATCTGATAAAAGTTGGTGCGGACCGCGGATTGCACCGCGTGGACGAAATGCCGAATGATGCGATCCTCGTCAAGGCTCTGGACATTCTGCAACGCGCCGTCGATCGCGCCTGAGATTTCAGCCTCGCGCGCGCGGCGCTCCTCCCGCGAGATGAGCAGGCGCGGATCGAAACGCGTCGCGAACAGGCGCGTGATCTCCACGCTGATTGCCGCATGCTTCACCAGGGTCGCCCACATATAGTCCTGGGAGTACGACACCCGGATCTGCCGCAAGAAGCGCGAGATGCAGCGGATCAGCGCTACCTCCCGCCACATCAGCCCGCCCGCCAGCACCAGCGCATTGTACCCGTCGTTCTCGGCGGTGCCGCCCATGACCACCAAGAACGCGGCTTCAAGCGCGCGCTTGCCGGCATCGAGATCGAGCGCGCGGCCATCCGCCCGCTCGAGCAACATGTCGTGAAACCACACGTCGGCGCTGCCGGGAGGCTTGCGCACGATCTGGTACGTGCGCTCGTCCACGGCCTTGAAGCCCATATGCTCGAGCACCGGCACGCGCTCGGAGAGCGCAATGGGCCGGACATTGCTCCATATCTTCAGGGCCACGACACCAGCAGGATCGCCGGCGCGTCGATGGAAATCGACCGCAAGCGGGCGACCGGGGGATAGCCCCTCGATACGGCGGATGTCCGCGACGGCGTCAAGCGGCACGTAGGCCTCGCGATAGCCTTGGGAGAACGCATCCCCGTAGCGCTCCAATAAAGCCCGCGCGGTGGCGGGATCGTAGATCTGCGCAAGCTCGTCGCCGAGCGCGTCGATCCAGGTGCGCACGATCGCCTCGACCTCGCGCTCGAGCCGATCGCGGTCAGGCGGAGGCGGTGCGCCCTCCCGGAGGGCGATGATGAAATGCACGCGCACGAGCGGCCCCTCGGGAAAGAAGGGGTAGAACGCGCTCACGCGGCCATTGAAGGCTTGCGCGAAATAGTCGCCGATGCGCCGGCGCACATTGCCGTCGTACCGGTCGCGTTGCACGTAGACCAGAATCGATTCAAACCGGTTGAACAGGTCGCGACGGGGCAGCACGCGCACGCGCGGGCGCTCATCAAGCTGCAACACGGTGAGCGCGAATTTCAGCAGAGTGTCTTCGTCGATCTGAAAGAGCTCGTCGCGCGGGTAGTCCTCCAGCACGTTGACCAGTGCCTTGCCGGAATAGCTCGCGGGCGCAAAGCCTGCGCGCGTGAGCACCGCATCGACCTTGCGCCGCAGGTAAGGGATGGAGCGCGCGGAATGGTGATACGCCGTCGAAGTGAAAAGGCCGACGATGCGGAACTCGCCGGCGAGCCGGCCGTCCGCATCGAAGCGCTTGACCCCGACATAATCCATGTGGGTACGGCGATGCACACGCGAGCGCACCGATGACTTGGTCACGATCAAGAGCGTGGGCGCCGCCAGCAGATCCTTCGCCTGCGGCACGATCACCATGGGCTGGTTCCACACCCGCACTACCCTCGCGTCGCGCGAGCGCAGGAGACCCAGCCCGCTCTCGAATATGGGTTCCAGCACCTCGCCGCCTGCGCTGAAGCGGTAATTGCGAACGCCGAGAAAGGTGAAGTTGTCGGCTATGAGCCATTCCAGGAAGGCGATCGCCTCAGCGACCTCCTCGCCCGTGAGCGGCGGCGGAGCGAGCTTGAGATCGGCGATCACATCGGCCACGCGCGCCATCATGGTGCGCCAATCCTGAACGCACACACGGACATCCGCGAGCACGCCCTCGAGGGCTGCGGCAACATCCGCCCGTCGCGGCTCCTCTTCGACGCGCTCGGTATGGATATGGATGAAGCTCTCGCGCAGCGCGCCGGGCGTCGGCTCTCTTCCCTTGAAGGCCAGCAGCCGTCCGGCAGCATCGCGCTCCACGCTGAATATGGGATGCACCACAAACCGTATGCCGATCCCGCGCTCGGCGAGTTCTCCCAGGACCGAGTCGAGCAGGAACGGCATGTCGTCGTTGACGATCTCCAGAATCGAGCTGCTGCGCGGGTGCCCCGGGCCCGCCATAGCGGGAGCGGTCTCGAAACGGATGAGCGGAGCCCCGGGTTGGCGCCGGGACAGCAGCGACCATGCGCCCGCCCCTAGCGCCGCGATCTGACGCGGGTCGAGCTGCATGAGGTCTTCCGGGACCGCATGCGAGAACAGGGAGGCGACGAAACCTTCCGGGACGTCCGGATTGTCGCCGCGCAAGAGCCGCTCGGCTGCCGCGATGAGCGCCTGCTCGGCGCGCAATTCATCCCCGCCGGCAAGCTCAGTGGCAAGACTATCGGGTTGGCGGGCCGTGTCGCTACCATCCATCATCAGCACCACAACATCAGCACCGCAAGGTGGTCACAGCACGGCGCAACCTCATTTAGCACCACCGCACCGCGGCTGCCCACTCGTTGTCGGTCCCGGTTTCTATGGGGCGAGGTTCAACCCCCCCTATAGCGCCGAAGCCGCAAGCGAGGTCCAACCGCCGATGATTTCCGTCGCGCCGCGCAAAGCGATATGCTGGCGGCGCAACACCTGGAGGACATGGCTGTGGCGAGAGCAACAAAATACGTCCCCAAGAAAAAACCGGCAGCGCTGAAACGATCAGCGCCCATCAACGGCAAAACCGCTTCCGTGCGCCCGCTTCATGAAGACGATCTCAAGATCACGGCGCTCGCGCTGCCTCCTGGGAAGCTCTCGCCGGAGATGGAGGCCTATTTCAACAAGTGCGACGAGAAGCTCGGCTTCGTGCCGAACGTGCTCAAGGCCTTCGCCTTTGACGATGCGAAATTGCAGGCGTTCGTAAACTATCGCCAGGAGCTGGTGCAGAACGCGGCCAATCTGTCCAAGCTCGAGATCGAGATGATCGCCACGGCCGTATCGGCACAGAACCGCTGCTTCTATTGCATCACCGCGCACGGCAATTCGGTGCGCCAGCTGGGCGACCCCATACTGGGCGAGATGATGGTGCAGAACTATCGGGCGGCCCGCCTCTCCAAGCGCCAGCGGGGCATGCTGGACTTCGCGGTGAAGCTCACGACTACGCCATGGGAGGTCGAGGAGAAGGACCGCAAACGACTGCGCCGCGCCGGCTTTAACGACCGCGACATCTGGGACATCGCCTCCGTCGCCGCCTTTTACAACATGACCAATCGGCTTGCGTCAGCGACCGACATGCGGCCCAACAGCATCTATCACGGGCAGGCGAGGTAAGCGCATCTCTCGCCCAAGGGCGAGCACCTTCAAATCTCCACGAGCGTGTTCGGCAGCTCGTTGCGAGGGAGGGCGCCGGGCGGGAAATGCTCGGCCAGTATGGCACCGCACCGCTCGATCGCGGCAATGAAGCCGTCGGCCGCCCGGCCCTCCTTCAGCCCGGCAACGAGGTCCGCAACCGCTCCTTCCCATGCATCCGGCATCACTTTGGCGTTTATGCCGGCGTCCGCGACTATCTCGGCGTAGCGCTCGGCGACGGAGGCAAAGATCAACACGCCGGTGCGCTCTTCGGTGTGATGCAGGCCCTGGGCGAAGAATTGGCGCATCGCTTCGGCATGGGCGCGATCATGGGCAGCCCTGCCTGGCACGAGATGAAAGCGGAGCGGCGGCCATGAGAGCCCGATCGCGGCAAGGATGAAGGTCGCGAGCTGCGCGACGTAGAGCGCCCAGGCCGGCCAGAGCGTGAAATAAATCAGTGGCGCGGGCACGAGCAGCGCGAGCCCCGTGGCCCACACCAACGGTATCAGGCGGTACTCGCTCGAATGGCGGGCGATCACGCAGAAGATTTCGCCCGCGGTCGTGGCTTCCACCGCCTGGATGGCCTGAGCAACGCGTTCCCTATCGGCTTGCGCGACCAGCACGGTGCCTACCAGCTGCCGGACGAACCGCCGCCGCCGAAGGAGCCACCTCCGCCGGAAAACCCGCCTCCGGAGAAGTCTCCGCCCCCGGAAAAGCCGCCGGAGGAGCCCGAACCCCAGAACGGCCCGGGGGCGCCTAGCCACGGACCGTATCTGCCGCGCCGTCGCGCGCCGGGCGCCGATGCGGCGCCGATCATCAGAAAAATGATCAGGATCACGGCCACGAGCAGAATGAACGTGAGAACAGAGCTCCAGGCCGGCGTCTCGTCGGGCCGCTGGGCCGCGCGTGCCTTCCACTCCTCGGCGTCGCCAGTGAGCACGCTGATGATGTCATCGACCCCGCGGGTGATACCCCCGGCGAAATCATTTTCACGAAAGCGCGGCGCAATCGCGTTCGCGATGATGAGGCGCGACACCGCATCGGTGAGCGTCCCTTCAAGCCCGTACCCGACCTCGATGCGCACCTTGCGCTCATTCGGCGCCACGATCAGGAGGACGCCGTTGTTCTTGTCCTTCTGTCCGATCTGCCTGGCGCGCCCGAGCTCAACGCCAAAATCCTCGATGGATGTGCCCTGCAGCGATCGCAGCGTCACCACGACCAGCTGGTCCGTCGTTTTGGCTTCGAGATCGGCAAGCTTCTGGCTAAGTGCCGCGCGAGTGGCTTGATCGAGCACGCCGGCCTGGTCCACCACGCGCCCGCTGAGCGCGGGCAGATCGAGCGCCTGCGCCGCCGAGACGGCCACGACGGAAAGAAACAGAACGCAAACGAGAGCAATGAGGCCATGCTTTGCTGCTGTTACACCCCTTAAATTAGCGCCTATGGGGATTGAAGGTGGGGGTGAATGAGACAGAGGCATTTGCCGAGAAAGGAAACCGAGTATGCCGCCTCTAATATTCCGACGCTCTAGCTAGAACTTTACCTGCGGCGGTCTGGTCACGTCCTCAGCCACGGTGAATGTCTCCATCGGCTTATCGCTGCGATAGATCGTCGAAGCCCAGAGCACGCCCGGGAACGTGCGCAACTCCGTATTGTAGCGGCGCACCGCCTCGATGTAGTCGCGCCGCGCTACCGCAATGCGATTCTCCGTACCCTCGAGCTGGGATTGCAGCGCGAGGAAGCTCTGATTGGATTTGAGATCGGGGTAGCGCTCCGATACGGCCAGCAGCCGCCCCAGCGCGCCGGTGAGCTGCGCCTGCGCCTCCTGAAACCGCTTGAACGCTTCGGGATTGGTGACGATATCGGGCGGTATCTGCACTTGAACCTGGGTGGCGCGCGCCCGCGCATTGGTCACCTCTTCGAGAACCTGGCGCTCCTGCGCCGCGTAGCCCTTCACCGTCTCCACCAGATTAGGAATGAGGTCGGCGCGACGCTGGTATTGATTGAGCACCTGCGACCACTTCGCCTTGGCATCTTCCTGGTAGGTTGGAATATTGTTGACCCCGCATCCCGCGAGGAGAATGCCAAGACCGCTAACGACGATGCTGATGCGGGCTAGGCGTAGCGCGCTGGAATGTGAATACATGAATGCCTCCGACAGGATACGGTGCGTTGCAAGCCACATTAATAGCATCACGGCAAGTAGGTAGATGGTGGTGAGGCGGATACTGGAGATTTGCGCGTTCCCCCGCAGGAGCTTGCTCGCCCTTTTTTTCTGCGTCGGCTCGCTCGGTGCCGCGTTTCCGCAGGCTCTCGCTTTGGTCGAGAGCGCACCGTCTGCGGCCGCTGCCCTACCTGCAGTGGTGGCGCGCCACGGCATGGTGGTCGCGCAGGAAGCGCGTGCCGCCCGCATTGGCGCAGAGATTCTGGAGCGAGGCGGGAATGCCGTGGATGCCGCCGTCGCGACCGGCTTTGCGCTCGCGGTGACCTACCCCCGCGCCGGCAATATCGGGGGCGGGGGCTACATGGTCATTCACCTCACGCACGGCCGCGACACCACTATCGACTACCGCGAGACCGCCCCGGCGGCGATCACGCGCGAGAGTTTTCTGGACGCGAACGGCGAAGCCGACGCGGCCAAGTCGCGCGATTCTGCGCTCGCCATTGGGGTGCCCGGTACTGTGGCAGGGCTTGCGCTGGCGCATGCGAGCTACGGCTCCGGCCGATTTACCCTCGCCGAGCTGCTTGAGCCCGCCATCACGCTTGCACGCGCGGGGTTTCCCGTCGCCGACGATCTTGCGGATTCGCTGCCGCTCTTCCAGCGTCGGCTCGCGCGCTGGCCTTCGAGTGCCCGCATATTCTTCCACGACGACGGTCGCGTCCTTGGGGTTGGCGAGATGCTGGTGCAGGGCGAGCTCGCCGACACTTTGGCGGCGATTGCGCGAGGCGGACCGGCTGGATTCTATGAAGGGGCCGTCGCGGAGAGGATAGCGGCCGCCGTGCGCCAGGCCGGCGGCGTGATGAGCGGACAGGATCTCAGAGCCTATCGGCCGATCGAGCGCGCTCCCCTGCGCGGCAGCTATCGCGGCTACGACGTGGTGGCCATGCCGCCGTCTTCATCGGGTGGCGTCGTTCTGCTTGAAATGCTGAACATCCTCGAAGGCTATCAGCATCTCGCCGCGGACGAAGCCTTGCGCCTGCACCTTGCGATTGAGGCGATGAAGCTCGCCTATGCCGATCGCGCCGCCTTTCTGGGCGATCCCGCAATGGTCGAGGCGCCGCTCGCCCGATTGCTGTCGAAGAGCTACGCCGCGCAATTGCGCCGGCGCATCGATCCCGAGCACGCGCTGCCGGCCGCGGACATCCGTGGCATCACCGAGCGCGCACGCGAGGGCAGCAACACCACGCATTTTTCTGTGGTCGACCGCTTCGGCAATGCGGTGGCCAACACCACTACGCTCAATTTCAGCTACGGTGTCGGGCTTATCGCCGACGGCACCGGGGTTCTGCTCAACAACGAGCTCGATGATTTCGCGGCTAAGCCTGACACCCCCAATGCGTACGGCCTCACCGGCGGAGAGGCAAACGCGCCCGGACCGGCCAAACGTCCCCTCTCGTCGATGTCGCCGACCATCCTGCTCAAGGAGGGACAACCGTTCCTTGTCACCGGCTCGCCGGGCGGCAGCCGCATCATCACGACGGTACTCCAAGTGATCTGTAACGTGGTCGACCGGGGATTGCCGATCGCCGACGCGGTGGCAGCGCCGCGGCTGCATAGCCAATGGCTGCCCGACGAGGTCATGGTCGAGCGCGGATTCGCCCCCGACCTGATCGATGCGCTTGAAGCCCGAGGCCATCACGTGGTGGCAGCGCCGCCGGGCACGTCGGCCAATTCGATCCTGGTGACGCCCGAAGGCTTCGTGGGAGCCGCGGACCCCCGTACCAATGGGGGGCTGGCGGCGGGATATTAGGGGGAGTCGAGCTGACGGAGACGAGACATGCCGGCGATGGATGATGACGATCGCCCCAAGAAGAAGATCGTGCATGAGATCAGCCAGGATCTGACGCTCCTGTCGGTCAGGGAGCTGCAGGAGCGGATCGCGCTACTCAAAGAGGAGATCGGGCGCCTGGAGGCGGACATTGCGAAGAAGCAGAGTTCGCGCAACGTGGCGGACCAGTTCTTCAAGAAATAGCGTCGCCGGCGCGGATGCGCGCAGGCGAAATCCGGGCGCGCTGCGTTAACCATGACCTGCGGGTCGGGCGCGAAGTTGAGGTGGCGGGCTTTTGGTGAAGAATTAATTCAAATGTTAAGCGCTCGTTAAGCTTTCTCGACCATTACTGTGCGTGTCCATCTTCTGGACGTTGAGTGGCTCCTGTCCACTCTGTTTGACGCCTCCCTGTTAAAACTTAGAGCCGCCGGCAACGGCGGCTCTTTTTTGACATTAGCCGGTTGCGTGAGCGCCCTTCGAGGCCTGGGGGGTCAGCCGCACCGACGCGGGGCGCGCGCGCGTCTGGCAACTATGTCGCGAAGCTGTGGCGGCGAGGTGCTGGACAGGAGATTACGGCCGGGTAATGTGTTCATTCGACCCCAGGGCCGCAACAGCAAGAAGCTGGGAGTAGCGTGAGGGCGTGCCGATGCCTGAGAAATTGTTGAATGGAGCAGTGTCCTTTGGCGAGAGGCTGGCGAGTTCCCAGGTTTTTGCGGACCTGTTCCGTGAGGGCATGACGCTGGTGGAAGAGACCGCTGCCTACCTCGATGGGCCGGGACGCCAGGATTCCAAGAAACTCATACGTACCGCAGCGCTGGCCTACGCCACGGAAAGCATGCGGCTGACCACGCGGCTGATGCAGCTCGCCTCCTGGCTTCTGCTGCACCGGGCCGTCAAGGAAGGGGAGATGTCGCTCGCACAGGCCAACAAGGAAAAGGCCAAGGTCAAACTTTCATCGGGCGAGCATACCGATGAGCAGAACATCAAGCTCGTGCCGGAGCGCCTTCAGGTTCTGATCGCGCGGTCGAAAGCGCTACAGGCCTCGGTCTGCCGCCTCGATGCCACGATCCATGCTGCGCCCGCGCGGATCGACCGCGCCAATCCGGTCGAGCGCCAGCTGGGGCTCCTGAGGGCCGCTTTCGAGCAGCACTGACCGTCTTTACTTCTTCATTCCAATGCCGGCGAATTTCTTCTGGAAACGCGAGAGCCGACCGCCGCGATCGACAAGCTGCTGTTGCCCGCCGGTCCACGCCGGATGCGATTTCGGATCGATGTCGAGGTGCAGCGTATCGCCCGGCTTGCCCCAGGTGGTACGGGTGCTGAACTCGGTTCCATCGGTCATGACGACCTTGATGGTGTGATAATGGGGATGAATGCCTGGTTTCATCGCCTCGCTCCGCCGCGCGCACTGGAATAAGCGAAAAGTCGCGGCTCTATAACGGACCATAACGCACAAGACAAGCCGCACTGGCGCAGTTTGAACCCCGCACCCGACGCCGCGCGCTGGAATGGCACGAGCGTTTGCACCTGTGCAGCGATTGCCCGCGGCCGTGTGCGGCGGCATTGTCGCGCGTTGCTGTAGCGTTGATCAGCCCCTATAGGGCCGGGCGAGATGAATATCGTTGAGCGGAAGCGCACCTCAACCGCGGAAGACGCGGCACAAGCGCACGCATCTGATAATCCGCCCGCGCCGGCGCCGGCGAGAGCGGGCCGGCTGCGACCCCTTCGGTTATTGACACCTTACCTGCGCCGCTATCCCTGGCAGGTGAGCGCAGCCTTGCTGGCGCTCTTGGCCGCAGCCATCACCACGCTGATCGTGCCGATTGCGATCCGGCGCATGATCGACTTTGGCTTCTCGCAGCAAAGCGCAAATCTGATCGATAGCTATTTCGCGGTGATGATCGCAGTTGCAGCCGTGCTCGCAGCCGCGAGCGCGGCGCGGTTCTTCTTCGTCACCAGGCTCGGAGAACGCATTGTTGCGGATCTGCGCGAGGAGGTGTTCGGACATCTCGTTTCGCTATCGCCGGCGTATTTCGATGTGGCGAGAAGCGGGGAGCTGATGTCCCGCCTCACGGCGGACACGACGCAGATCAAGGCGACGGTCGGCAGCGCGCTCTCGGTTGCCCTGCGCAACCTGGTCCTGTTCGGGGGCGCGGCTACCATGATGGTGGTGACCAGCGCGCGGTTGTCCCTGTTCGTGCTCGCCGCCATTCCGGTCATCGTGCTGCCGCTCTACGGCTTCGGCCGCGCCGTGCGGCGGCGCTCGCGCGCAGCCCAGGATACGCTCGCCGACGCTTCCGCCTATGCCTCGGAATTGATTGGGGCGACCCGCGTGCTGCAGGCCTTCACCAACGAGGACCTCGCGCGCAGCCGTTTCACTAGTGCGGTCGAGCTGGCATTCGCGGCAGCGCGCGCGTCCATCCGGGCACGCGCGATTCTCACCGCCATTGCCATCTTCCTCGTCTCCGCCAGCGTGGTCGTGGTGCTCTGGGTGGGCGCTCAGGACGTGATTGCGGAGCGCATCACCGCGGGCAGGCTCTCGCAGTTCGTGCTCTACGCCGTGCTGGCCGCGGCCGGGTTGGGCCAGCTCTCGGAAATGTGGGGCGAAGTCTCGCAGGCATCAGGAGCGGCGGAGAGGCTGTTCGAGATTCTCGCCGTCCCATCCATCATCGTTGCGCCCGCCCAGCCGACCGCCCTGGCACAGCCGGCCCGCGGGGAGGTGTCGTTTTCAGACGTGCATTTTGCCTATCCCGGGCGGCCGGAAAATGCGGTGCTTGACCGCGTCACCTTCACTGTCGCTCCCGGGGAAAAGGTCGCCATCGTCGGCCCGTCCGGCGCGGGCAAGAGCACAATCTTCCATCTCATCCTGCGCTTTTACGATCCGCTCTCCGGCCGCATCAGATTCGATGGCGTGCCGCTGCGCAAGCTCGATCCCCATACCTTGCGCCGCCAGATCGCATTGGTGCCGCAAGAAGCGGTCGTCTTCGCCGCTTCAGCTCGAGAGAACATTCGCTTCGGCCGCCCGGAGGCGAGCGATGCCGAGGTCGAGCGGGCTGCCGATCTCGCGCTCTCCCGGGAATTCATCGACCGGCTGCCGCAAGGGTTCGACACGCCGATGGGTGAGCGCGGCGTGACCATCTCGGGCGGCCAGCGCCAGCGCTTGGCGATTGCCCGCGCCATCCTGCGCAACGCTTCGCTCCTTCTCCTCGATGAGGCCACCTCGTCGCTCGATGCGGAAAGCGAAATGCTGGTCAAGGCTGCGCTCGAGCACCTGATGCAACATCGCACCACGCTGGTGATTGCGCACCGGCTTGCGACCGTACTCTCATGTGATCGCATCCTGGTGATGGAGGCCGGCCGCATTGTCGAGGAGGGCAGCCACGAGCAGCTGGTCGCATGCAGCGGCCTTTACGCGCGTCTCGCCAAATTGCAGTTTCAGACCTGATCGCCTGCGGTACGATGCTTCCCGGATATCGTCAGCCGGGCGTGCCGCAACCTCGCCCGCGCAAGCGCTGCCACTGCGGGCAGACTTCGAGGGAAACGGGAGGCTGAACCCCATGCTGAAAACCATCGCGTTCACAGTGGAACCATTGTCCGAAGCGCTGGGCGCCGAGATCGTCGGGCTCGATCTGCGCCAGGATCTGCCGCCGCAGACGGTCGGGGACATCATCTCGGCTTGGCACGAGCACCTCGTGCTTCTCTTCCGCAACCAGTCGTTGTCGGAGGAGGACCAAATTCGATTTGCCCGTCACTTCGGCGCTTTGCAGCAGCGCACCCGGCCGCCGGAGGCGCGCAACGAAGCATCGCTGCTCAAAAACCCGGAGCTCACGATGCTGGTTTCGAACATCCGGCAGAATGGCAAGCTTATCGGCTCGCTGCCAGATGGCGAGATGCACTTTCATTCCGACCAGTGTTATCTGGAAAAGCCAGCCAAAGGCACGTTCCTCTACGCCATGGAAATTCCGTCCGAGGGCGGCGATACGCTGTTTGTCAACATGTATCGCGCTTACGAGATGCTGCCTGAGCGCCTCAAAGACCGCGTGGACGGACGGAAGGCGCTCAACGCCTACCTCTATGATTCAACCACGCGGGAGCGCAACGCCGCCAAGATCGATCTCTCGGTCCATCCACATTTCGTGCAGCCGATTGTGCGCACCCATCCCGATACCGGGCGCAAGGCACTTTACGTCAACCGGCTGATGACTCGCAGCATCGAACATATGGGGGAGGACGAAGGGGGCGCGCTCCTCGACGCGCTCTTCGCGCATATCGAGCAGGACCGGTTCATCTATGCCCATCACTGGCGGGTGGGCGACCTCGTTTTATGGGACAACCGCTGCACCTTGCACGCCCGCACGGATTTCAGCGACAAGGAACGACGTCTGTTGCGTCGTGTGGTCGTTGCCGGGGACCGCGCCTACTAAGCTGCCTGCCGCCCGTTCGTGAGCAACAAAAACAACACCATGGACCGCAAGTCTGCAACTGCCGTATGGTCGCGTCGTGCAGGCGGACACCACGGTTGCGCAGCAGAAAGGAGGGACGGGCCTGGGGCTCGCTATCTCGAAGCGGATCATCGAGATGCATGGAGGAAAGATCTGGATCGAGTCGGTCCTGGGCCAGGGCTCCACTTTTTCCTTCACGGTCCCGGTCAGGGTGGAGCAGCGAGCTGAAACAGCCGCGAGCGTCGTCGCCGCATAGTCACGCGGCTATGCGCTGCCGGACTGCGGCCGCCAGCTCATCTTGAGCACCGGAGCGCCGGTTCATGGCGTCGGCACACACTGTGAACCCCTGCTTTTCATAGGAAGCGAACGGCACGAGAATTGTCTCTGTTGCGGTGCGCTGACACCCCCTTCACCGCAGCCGCTCATCGGTTGACGGATGGTCCCAGCGCCTCCAAAATGGAGGAGAAATGGAGGACTAGATGGCGACCCTCAACGTCAAGAACCTGCCGGATGCGCTGTATCGCAAGCTGAAGGCGCGCGCAAAGCGCGAGCGCCGATCCGTCGCGCAGGAAGTAACGATCCTGCTGACTCAGGCGCTGGAGCCGACCGCAGCCCGCTCAATCCTCGAACTGCGCGGTCTTGGCAAGGAGCTGTGGGCCGGCGTCGATGCCGCGTCCCACGTTGCGCGCGAGCGGGCGGATTGGCGCTGATCGACGATGTCGGCGCCGGTCCCGTCGGTCTCGATACCGCGATTTTCATCTATTTCATCGAGGAACACCAGCGATTCCTTCCGGTGATCGCGCCATTGTTCGCCGCGGCGGACGCGGGCAAAGTCGAGCTCGTGGCCTCCGCGCTCACGCTGCTCGAAGTGCTCGTTGTGCCCTACCGTGCCGATAATATCGAACTGGCCGAACGCTACGAGGCCGTGCTGACCCGCAGTCGTGGAATCCGCATGGTAGATCTCGGCCGCGATCATCTGCGTTTGGCCGCCCAGGTGCGGGCGCGGACCGGCGCTGCAATTCCCGATGCGCTGCAGCTCGCCGTTTCGCTGGGGACCAGATGTTCGGCCTTCGTCACCAATGACCGCGGCCTGCCGGCGGTGCCGGGGCTGCGAATTATCCAACTCGGCGCCCACGTCGTCTGATCGCGAGATGCTCATTGACACGTCGCCAACGGGTGCGCCCTGCGAATCGCTGGCGCGCAGGGCTCGGAGCTGCACCGCAATTTTCTGATCAAACTCGGCGACGCCAGCGCCGCCGCGACGCGCTCCTGGACGAGTCTACTCGCGCGTGTGTCGAGCAGAACCAGTTCATAGCGTTAGCCATCATTGGGCCGTCGGCGATCTGGTGCTGTGGGACAACCGCTGCACCTTGCACGCGCGCACCGAGTTCAGTCACAGCGAAAGGACCGTCTCCTGAAGGTGTGGTGGCCGCGAGCGCGCGTACTGAGGGACTGGCAGCGCATTCCTGCCGGGCTCTTGCATAGCGCGGCGCGGCGCTGGCAATCGCTGACGAGGTTATCCAATAGAGGCACTGCTTGCTGCGGTGCAGGGAGTCCACTTTGGCACATTGGGCACTGAGCCGCCATGGCGACGTTTCCAGATATAGTTCGGCTATCCATGGACGAGCGGACTTAAATCAAGTCCACCGAGCTGCGAAGAACAGAAAGAAAGTCGAGACGGGAAAGAGGACCCTCGACGATGGCCGGCGACTGTCAACCCGGGGACTGCGGCCTCCAGCTCATCTTGAGCACCGGAGCGCCGGAGCGCCAGTTCATGGCTTCGGCACACACGGTGAACCCCTGCTTTTCATAGAAGCGAATGGCACGGGAATTGTCACTGTTGACGTGCAGATCGAGTCCTTTGGGCGAGACACGCTTCGCCTCCGCCAGCAGAGCCGAGGCGACCCCGGTCCCCCAGGCTTCGGTTGCCACGACGATCTGATCGAGCTCGAGGCTCTCGGGATCGACGGTGACAAATCCGACGACCCGTTCCTGTGCTTCGGCCATGATGATGATGGCCGATGGAACAAGCTCATCGCGCCAGCGTCGGCGCCACCAGTCCAGGCGCACGGAGAAATCGATGGCGGGGTACACGAGCTGCCATGTCTGCCGCCACAGCTCGATGGCGGCGTCTTCATCGGCGGCACAATAGCGCCGCAGGGTGAAACTCGGCTCAGGCATTTCGGTGGAAACGATGGCCGTACTTGAGCGCAAGGCGACAATTTCCTCTTAGCGCTCGGTGAGCTTAAGCTCGATGCGACGGTTGCGGGTGAAGGCCTCTTCCGTCTTCTCGGTTTCGGTCGGCTGGAACTCGCCAAAACCTGCTGCCACCAGGTGCTGCGGCGAGACCCCTTTGGCGATGAGGTATTGCACCACGGAGATCGCACGTGCCGCCGAAAGCTCCCAATTGTTCTTGTAGAGGGGACTGTTGATCGAGCGTACATCGGTGTGCCCGTCGACGCGCAGTACCCAGGGGATTTCGCCCGGGATCTTCTTTTCCAGATCGAGCAGCGCGCCCGCGAGCCCGTCAAGCTCGGCGCGGCCTTCCGGCTTGTCGAGCGTGGCCTTCCCCGTATCGAAGAATACTTCGGACTGGAACACGAAACGGTCCCCGACAATGCGAATATCCGGGCGGTTGCCCAGGATCGTCCGCAGTCGCCCGAAGAAGTCGGACCGGTAGCGTGACAATTCCTGCACCCGCTGCGCCAAGGCGACATTCAGCCGTTGCCCCAGATCGGCGATGCGGGTCTGGGATTCCTTGTCCTTCTTCTCGGTCGCATCGAGTGCCTCCTCGAGCGCGGCGAGCTGGCGGCGCAGCGCGGCGATCTGCTGGTTGAGAATCTCCACTTGCGCCAATGCGCGGGAGCTGAGCTTTTTCTCCGCATCGAGCTGACCGCTGAGCTCAGTAACCTTGCCCTGAGCGCTCGCCGCCCCGCTGCCGATGCCCTCATAGAGGCCGCGATAGCGGTCGCGATCGCCTTCCGCCGTGGAAAGGCTCGAGCGAATCTGCGCGAGCTGCTCTTCGAGGCTGAGCTTGCCGGTTTTTTCCAGAGAGAGAAGCTCCGTGAGCTGCGCGATCTGCGCGTTGAGACGGTTCAGCGCCGTATCCTTTCCGGAAACTTCCTGGGTGAGATAAAACTGCACGACGACGAAAACCGTGAGCAGGAAGATGATGCCGAGGATGAGGGTCGAGAGCGCATCGACGAAACCTGGCCAATAATTGATGCCGACGTCCCGGCGCGCACGTGCAAGAGCCATCGAGCCTACCTATTTGTTCACATTTTCCCGCACGAGGATTTCCAACAGTCGGCGAATATCACGATGCTGCTGGGCCTGGGAGTCGACCCAGTCGCGGATCATCTGCTGCTCCGCGCGCATGTGATGGACCAGTCCCTGAATGGCTTCAGCCAGGTTGGCCATGGCAGTCGTGGTCGCTCGGTTCGACCCGCCTTCTGCGACAACATCGCGCAAGCGGTCGATTGCGCCTTTGAGATCCCCCGAAAGCGCGCCCGCCGGCGCGGCGCCCGGCCCCTCCCTGTCCACGACGAGATCGCGGACCGTGGTGGACAACCAATCCTCGAGATCGGTGTAGAACCGGTTTTGTGCTTGGCTCGTCTGCAGGTCGAGAAACCCGAGCACCAGCGAGCCGGCCAGCCCGAACAACGAGGAGGAGAAGGATATGCCCATTCCGCTTAGCGGGGCGGCAAGGCCCTCCTTGAGCGAATCAAAAATCGCCGCGGCATCGCCTCCGGGCTTGAGCGTGTTGATGACGTTACCCACGGAGCCTACCGTCTCGATCAGGCCCCAGAAGGTGCCGAGCAACCCCAAAAAGACCAGAAGACCGGTCATGTAGCGCGACATATCGCGGGCTTCGTCGAGCCGTGTGGCAATCGAATCGAGAATGCCGCGCATCAGCTGGGATGAGATCGCCATCCGGCCGATGCGGTCGCCGAGCAGAACTGCCATGGGAGCCAGCAGCACCGGCGGGCGCTCGACCGCAATCCCGGGATCGGCAAGCCGAAATCCGTTCACCCAATTCACTTCGGGGAACAGCCGAATGACCTGACGGAACGCAAGCGCAATGCCGATCACGAGCACGCCGATGATCAGCGCATTCAGCCCTGGATTGGCGAGGAAAGCCGTCCAGATCTGCTTGTAGAGTATGAGGACGACCAGTGCGCAGAGGATGAGGAACACCAGCATCCGCACAAGAAAAATCCGAGGTGAAGAAAGCTTAAAAGGATCGATATCTTGCGCCATGGCGTGCAATTCTTCGCCGCTGCTCTCAATCTACGTCACAATACGGCACTGCCGCGACGGAAGGAAGAACCCGCAAGGCGCTCAGCAGCCGGTGTTTCTCGCCCGCCAAGTGAAAAACAGCTGGAATTGACGTGTGCGCCGTCGCGCATCTCTCTCCTACAATGCACGACAAACCGCAGGTCATCCTGCCGCAGCTGCCGCGGGCCGTGCCGAGGGACCGAGCAAGCGCAGGAGATCCCGGTGCAACAGCTCGTTGCCGGCAAGGATGCTGTCGGACGTCAGAGCAATCTCTCGTCCCGACAGGTCGGTGACGAACCCGCCGGCCTCACGCACCAGCGCGATGCCAGCGGCCATGTCCCAGGGAGCAAGACCCCGTTCCCAGTAGCCATCTATGCGGCCCGCGGCGACCCACGCCAAATCGAGTGCAGCGGCGCCAAATCGCCGCAGCCCAGCCACTCTTTCCTGCACGGCCGAGTGCTCCTGCCGCGCAAGCGCCGCATCGCCCCGACTGGGATGGGGCAGCGCGCAGGCAATGACCGAATCCGCCAGGCGTTTGCGGGACGCCACCCGGATGCGGCGGTCATTGAGGAACGCCCCCTTGCCGCGCTCCGCTGTGAACAGCTCGTCGGTGACGGGATTGTAGACGATCCCCGCCACGATGGCGCCTTCGCGCGCGAGCGCGATCGAGATCGCGAAATGCGGAATGCTGTGCAGGAAATTCAGCGTGCCATCCAGCGGATCGACGATCCAGCAGTGGGTTTTATCGGTGCCTTCGTACCGTCCGCCTTCCTCGCCCAGAAAACTGTAGCCTGGCCGCGCCCGCTCAAGTTCCTCGCGCAGGGTCTGCTCGGCCCGGTGATCGGCAGCGCTGACGAAATTCCCGGGTCCTTTCAGCGACACCTGAAGGTGCTCGACCTCGCCGAAGTCCCGCTTGAGCGCGCGAGCCGCCTTCTGCGCGGCTTTGATCATGACGTTGAGCAGGGCGGAGCGGAGCATGACCGGGAGGGAAGGGCCGAAGAATTGCTTTGCTACGGCCGGGATGCGGGCGCATGGGCGCGAGCGGGAAAGATGGGCCGCTGTGCCCGCATGGAGCGGCGACGTCAAGAGTGGGACGCGCGTTTCTCCTTGAGCGCGTCGAGCCAGGGCTTGGCCGCTTTCTCTGCCGCGGTGCGAACCTCCGGAGTCTGTCTTTCCACGAAAGCATCGAGGGGAACGTCGCTCACACCGCCGGCCTTGGCAACCATGTGCCACTTTATGGCCGTGACCGGATCAGCCTTTACCCCATGCCCCACCGCGAGGATGTTCGCGAGACGGTTCTGCGCGACCGGATTTCCCTTGCGGGCGGCCTTGTTCAAGAGCGTGGCGGCAGTCAATTCGTTCCTGGGAACGCCAATCCCATTGAACAGCGCGATCGCGTATTCGACCTCCGCGTCGGTGTAATCGGCCGCGGAGGCGGCGGCCAACAGCCGGGCAGCCTCGCTCAAGTCCTTTGCCACGCCCCGGCCCTCCTTATAGAGGGTAGCCAGTGCGTATTGCGCTTCCGGATTTCCGGCCTCCGCGGCCGCGCGGAACAGCTCAGCCGCCCGGGTGAAGTCCTGGGGAAAGACCCTCCCTTCGAGATAAAGTAGGGCGAGATCATAGGAGGCAGCGGGATGGCCGAGCTTGGCAGCCGCGGCGAGAAGCTTTGCCCCCCGCTCGCCATCCGCGGCTCCGGTTCGTCCGCCGAGGTAGAACATGCCGAGCGCGAACATGGCTTCCCGGTCACCGCGGTCAGCGGCGAGTCGATACCATTCGACGGCTTTCCTGTCGTTGCGTTCTACCCCGTAGCCGTTGGCATAGAGCTCCCCAAGCAGCGTCATGGCCTTGACGTCGCTCTTGTCCTCGACCCGGCGCGTCGCGATCGCGAATGCGGTGAGATAATAACCTCGCTGGTATGCACCGTAGGCGAGATCGGGGGCGTGCTCCCGGTCCGTTCCGGGTGCCTGCGGGGGCGGCGCCGAGCTCACCGGCGCGGCCGCGGCACCCGCTGATGGCTTGGGCGGAACAGGCTTGGGCACTGGCTTGGCCGCGGGCTTTGCGGCAGCAACGGGCGGGGACGCAATGGTTTGTGGCGGTCCCTGGCTGGCTCCGGGCGAGACCCAACCCCCCACTGGAACGAGGAGGAGCACAACCGCGCCTGCGGACACTCGCATCCAGTTCATCTGGGTGCCTCCGCATCCGCTATCCGTCGCGCGACCTCCGCGGCGGCGGCGGCGCATCCGCGCGCATCGGCGAACACGAAATCGCCGACAGCAACAAAATCCGCCCCGGCGCGAGCGAGCGGTTCCACCTCGTCCAGTGCGCCGGCAAACCCGACGCAGGGAAGCTCAAACAACTCGGCCCACCATGTCACTCGTTCCAGGATGGCCTGCAACGATGGCCGCCGGCCGGCGCTGTCCGGCTCGCCGAACATGACGTAATCCGCGCCCAACTCGCCCGCGATCATGGCATCGTGTCGGGTCGCGAGCCGGCCGCAGCCAGCGATACGATCCGGCTTGAGGCTGGGAAGCGCCGCCTTCAGCGCTTCCACTCCGCTGAGATGGGCACCGTCGGCTCCCGCACGTACCGCAAGCTGGGCATCTCCGTCGAGGAGGAGAGCAATCCCCTTTTCCTGCACCCCCGGTCCGAATGCCTTGACGTGGTCCAGTTTCGCGTATTCGAGTGCCGGGGGAAGGCGCAGCACCACGGCGGCAAAATCGGCAGCACCAATGGTCTGCGCGAGCATGTCCCCAGCCCCGGCGGACTCCTCCGGGGTCACAAGGTAGAGACGCGGAACAAGGCGCCTCCCTTCGGTTGGTTTCCCTCGGGACGCCATTTCGAGTCGATTGCCCCTGTAATCCGGCGGAAAGGGGGCATTTGTAAACTATCAAGCCTACGAGAGGGTAAAGACATGCGCCACGGGTCGCACAAATTCCCGCAGCCACTATCTTTATTGGCAGATAATTTCTGCTAGTATGCCTTTATGCCGCTCAATATCAAGGATCCCGCGACCGAGAAGTTCGTGCGCGAGCTCGCGGCGCTCACGGGCGAAACGGTGACAGCCGCCATCCGCCATGCGGCCGAAGAGCGGTTGCAACGGGTCCGGCGCAAGCAGACGGGACGCTCGCTTGCGGAAGAGCTCCTGGCGATCGGCAAGCGGTGTGCTGCGCTCCCGGACCAGGACGTGCGAACGGCCGACGAAATTCTTGGATACGACAGGCATGGCCTGCCAAGCTCCTGATGGTCATCGATACCTCGGCTCTCGTTGCTTTGCTGTTGAATGAACCGGATGCGCTCAGGATCGTCCAGGCGATAGAAGCGGCGAGCGTTCGCCTGGTCTCAGCTGCCACGTTCTTGGAGACCTCCATCGTAATCGAGAGCAAAAAGGGCGAAGCGGGTGGCCGTGAACTCGAACTTTTGCTTTACCGCGCGAGCATTGAAGTCGCTCCCGTCGATCAAGACCAGGCAGAGATCGCACGTCAGGCTTGGCGCGCTGGGCTGAATTATGGCGACTGCTTTGCCTATGCGCTCGCGAAGCAGCGGCACCTGCCGCTGCTGTTTCGGGGCGATGACTTTGCGCAGACGGACGTTCCCAGCGTGCCGTTGTAGCGCAGATAGTTCTGCGGGCGCTGGCCCGCCCGAGGGGTGACAGCCTAATCGACTGCGTTTCGATCAGGCGGCTTTTTTCTCCAGATCCTGTTTCCACTGCCCGCGCGCGGCGAGGCCGTTCATCATGGCCCGGTGCGCGAAAGCGCGCTGCGCGGCGGCAACGTTCTCCGGTTTTCCGGACCAGGCCTTCAGAGGTGCAGCCTGCAATGCGCGCCCGTAGCTGAAGGTCAGGTGCCACGGGAACGGCCCCATGCGGTTCATCGCATCGAGATGCGCGGTCGCCTCCTCGTCCGACTGTCCGCCGGACAGGAACGCGATACCGGGAACCGCAGCCGGCACGCAGGCCCGCAGCACCTTCACGGTCTTCTCCGCCACCTCCTCGATGCCGGCGCGCTGCTTCGCCTTTTTGCCGGCGATTACCATGTTGGGCTTTAGAACCATGCCTTCGAGCGCGACCTTCTGATAGTAAAGCTGCTCGAACACGGTCTTGAGCGACCACTCCGTAATCAAATAGCAGCGTTCGGCGTCGTGCTCGCCGTCCATCAGCACTTCGGGCTCGACGATGGGGACGATGTTTTCCTCCTGGCAGAGCGCGGCATAGCGCCCGAGCGCGTGGGCGTTGCTCATGATGGCGGCGTAGCTTGGAATGCCTGGCCCGATGTCGATGACGGCGCGCCATTTCGCGAATTTGGCGCCGAGCCCGCGATATTCGACCAGGCGCTCACGCAGCCCATCGAGCCCCTCGGTGATGACCTCGCCCGGCGAGAATGGGAGCGGCTTCGTGCCCTTGTCGACCTTGATGCCCGGAAGCGCACCCGTTTTGGCGATCACCTTGACCAGAGGGGTGCCGTCCTTTGCGCTCTGGCGAATCGTCTCGTCGTACAGGATGACGCCTGAAATGCACTTGGACATGGCGTCCGTGGCGCGAAAGAGAAGCTCCCGGTAATCGCGACGGCTGTCGGGTGTGGACTCGACCCCGATGGAGTCGAAGCGTTTCTTGATGGTGCCGGACGATTCGTCTGCGGCCAGAATGCCGCGACCGGGGGCGACCATTGCTTCGGCGATCTTGTTGAGCTCAGCAAGGTTCATCGCAGGTTCCTCCTTTTTCTTTCCTATCCACTCATTGCACCTTGAGAATTTCCACCCCCGGCAGGCGCCGGCCTTCCAACCATTCGAGGAAAGCGCCGCCCGCAGTCGAGACATAGGTAAACCGCTCCGCCGCTCCTGCGGCGTGCAGTGCCGATACGGTATCGCCCCCGCCCGCGACGCTGACAAGGTCGCCCGCGCTCGAGAGTTCCGCAGCCGCTTCCGCGACTTCGATCGTGCCGATGTCGAACGGCTCGGTCTCGAATGCGCCGAGGGGGCCGTTCCAGACCAGCGTCTTGGCGCGGGCCAGCACGGAACAGACGTGCTCGATGCTGCGCCGGCCGATGTCGAGGATCATATCGGAAGGCGCGACGCCTTCGACCGAGACCGTGCGCGAGGGCGCGCCTCGCTCGAGCTTTTCCGCGGTGACCACGTCTACGGGCAGCACGATCTCGCGGCGGCCGGCTTTTGCCCGCTCCAGGATGTCGCGCGCTTGCGCCAGGCGGTCATGCTCGCAGAGAGATCTCCCGATCGGCTTGCCGAGCGCGGCGAGAAATGTGTTGGCCATGGCGCCGCCGATCACCAGCACATCGACCTTCTCCAGGAGATTGCCGAGAAGCTCAAGCTTGGTCGAGATTTTGGCCCCGCCTACAATCGCCGCCAGCGGGCGTGTCGGTGATTCGAGAACATTGGTAAGCGTCTCGACTTCCTCCTGCATGGCGCGTCCGGCGTAGGCCGGCAGCCGGTGGCCTAATCCTTCCACCGAAGCATGCGCGCGGTGGGAGGCCGAGAAGGCATCGTTGACGAAGACGTCGCCCAGCGCGGCGAGCTGCGCCACGAACTGGGGATCGTTGCGCTCCTCGCCGTCATGGAAGCGCGTGTTCTCCAGGCACAGCACATCACCTCTGCGCATCGCATCCACTGCGGTGCGTGCTTCTTTGCCGATGCAATCCGGCACAAAGCCGACCGGCCGGCCGAGCGCAGCAGCAATGGCCGGCACCAACGGCTTCAATGAGTTTTTTGTGTCTGGCCCTTTCGGGCGACCGAAATGGGAGAGGAGGACCACTTTCCCGCCCCTGTCGGCAATTTCGCGGATCGTCGGGACTGAGCGCTCGATGCGAGTCGCATCGGCGACCTTGCCGTCCTCGATCGGCACGTTCAAGTCGACCCGCACGAGCACGCGCTTGTTGTCGAGCTCGGCCTCGTCGAGGCTACGCAATGCCGTCTTGAAGTGTTGGCAACTCACATCAGCTTGCTCATGGCGACGGCGGTATCCACCATGCGGCAGGAAAAGCCCCATTCGTTGTCGTACCAGGACATGACACGGACAAGCGTGCCGTCCATCACCTTCGTCTGGTCCATGGCAAATACCGACGAGTGTGCATCGTGGTTGAAATCCGAGGAGACATTCGGAGCCTCGGTAAAACCGAGGATACCTTTAAGCTGCTGCTCGGCGGCCCGGCGCACCGCGGCATTGATCTCGTCCTTGCTCGTTGCGCGCTTGGCGATGAACTTGAAGTCGATGACCGAAACATTCGGCGTGGGCACGCGGATCGCGACGCCGTCGAGCTTGCCGGCGAGCTCGGGGAGGACGGAGCCCACGGCTTTGGCTGCTCCGGTCGAGGTGGGGATCATGTTGATGGCCGCCGCTCGTGCCCGGTAGAGGTCCTTGTGCACCTGATCGAGCGAAGGCTGGTCATTGGTGTACGCGTGGACCGTGGTCATGAAGCCCTTCTCGATCCCCACCGCGTCGTTGAGCACCTTGGCGACGGGCGCGAGGCAGTTTGTCGTGCAGGAGGCGTTGGAGACAACCCTGTGGTCCTTGCGAAGCTTGTCGTGATTGACGCCGAAGACGACGGTGAGATCGACACCATCAGCCGGCGCCGAGATGATGACTCGGTCTGCGCCCGCAGCGAGATGCGCGATGGCCTTTTCCTTCGACGTGAAGATGCCGGTGCATTCGAGCGCGATCTCAACCCCGAGCTCCTTCCACGGCAGCTGCGCCGGATCCTTCACGGCCGTGACCTTGATCGGGCCATTGCCCACACTGATGGAGTCGGAAGCGACCGTGACCTCGCCGGGAAAGCGTCCGTGCACGGAATCGAACCGCAGCAGATGCGCATTGGTTGCCACCGGGGCGAGATCGTTGATACCGACCACCTCAATGTCCTTGCGGTGGTTCTCCACAATGGCACGCAAGATGTTCCGGCCGATGCGTCCAAAGCCGTTGATTGCGACACGAACTGACATCCCGGGCTCCTCATCCTTCGCCCGCCTCGGACGGGCATGACGCATAATTAATGCCTGCGTGGCGGGGTTCCCACCTGCCGCTTGAGCCGGTCCAATGCCGCCTTGGCGACCGCCTCCGCGGTAATGCCGAAATGCCGGTAGAGGTCCTTGTAGGGAGCGCTCGCGCCGAAGCTTGTCATCCCGACGAAGGCGCCGTCGGGGCCGATGATCTCGTCCCAGCCCTGACGGACGGCGGCCTCCACGGCCACATTGACCTTCGCCACGCCGATAACCTCATCGCGCACTGACGACCGCTGTTTGCGGAACAGCTCAAAGCTAGGAACCGATACCACGCGTGCGGAAACCCCGCGCTCGCGCAGGAATTTCCGTGCTTCGACCGCGATGCAGACTTCCGAGCCAGTGGCGAACAGCGAGACATCGGCGACCCCTTTTTCCGCGGGCACGATCTCATAGGCGCCGGCAGCGCATCGATTCGTCTCCTCCCGCTCCAGCCGCAGCTGCGGCAGATTCTGGCGGGTGAGCGCGAGGACGCTGGGGCTGCGCGAGCTCGCGATGGCGAGCTGCCAGCACTCGGCCGTTTCCACACCGTCGCAAGGGCGGAACACGAGCAGATTAGGGATGGCACGCAGTGCCGCCAGGTGCTCGACCGGCTGATGCGTCGGACCGTCCTCGCCGAGCCCGATGGAGTCATGGGTCATCACGAATATGACGCGATTGCCCATGAGCGCCGCAAGGCGAATGGCAGGCCTGCAATAATCGGAGAAGACCAGGAACGTGCCGGAATACGGAATGATCCCTCCGTGCAGCGCCATCCCGTTCATCGCTGCCGCCATCGCGTGCTCGCGCACGCCGTAATGAATGAAGCGGCCGCCGTAATCCATCGCGGAGAGAACGGGCATACCCTTCGGCCGCGTGTTGTTGGACCCCGTGAGGTCGGCCGAGCCGCCGATCATCTCCGGCAGCGCAGCGGTGATCACCTCAAGGGCATGCTCGGAGGCATTGCGCGTTGCCATCTCTTTTGGAGCAGCCGCCAGCTTTTCCTTCACCGCGAACACTGCGGTGGCGATCTTGTCCTTCCCCACCTCGCCCGCGATGCGGCGCTCGAACTCGACGCGGCGGGTTGCAGGCAGCGCTTTCAGGCGTGTGCCCCAGGCTAGGCGAGCGGCTTGCCCTGCCCGCCCGGCCTCGCGCCACATATCGTGAATGTCCGCCGGAACAATGAAGGGAGGCTCCGGCCAGTTGAGCTTCTCGCGCGCACCCCGGACCTCGTCGGCGCCAAGCGGCGAGCCATGGCATTTCTCCGTGCCCGCTTTCGTCGGCGCGCCAAAGCCGATGGTGGTGCGGCAGGCGATCAAGGAAGGTTTCGCCGAAGCGTGCGCGTTCTCGATCGCGCTCGCAATGGCGTCCGGATCGTGCCCATCGACTCGGTTGGCGCTCCAGCCTGCGGATTCGAACCGGCGCACCTGATCGACGGAATCGGCGAGCGCGAGCGGTCCATCAATCGAGATCCGATTGTCGTCGAACAGCACGATCAATTTGTTGAGTTTCAGGTGGCCGGCCAGCGCAATGGCCTCCTGGCTCACTCCCTCCATCAGGTCACCGTCCGAAGCAAGCACGTAGGTGTGATGATCCACCAGCTCGCGACCGAATACCGCCGCGAGATGGTGCTCCGCGAGCGCCATTCCAACCGCGTTTCCCAGTCCTTGTCCGAGCGGACCGGTGGTCGTTTCCACGCCGGGGGTGATGAAATTCTCCGGATGCCCCGGCGTGAGCGAACCCAACTGGCGGAATCGTTTGATCTCGTCGATCGTCATCTTTTCGTAGCCAAGAAGATGCAGCACCGCATAGATCAGCATGGAGCCGTGTCCGGCCGAAAGCACGAAGCGATCCCGGTCGGGCCAGCGAGGGTCGGCCACATCAAATTTTAGAAAGCGCGTGAACAGCACCGTCGCAATGTCGGCGGTACCCATCGGCAGGCCGGGATGCCCCGATTTCGCCTGCTCGACTGCATCCATCGCGAGTGCCCGGATGGCATTCGCCATGCGGTCATGGCAGGCGCGCAGGTGTTTCTTGCGGTCCTCACCCGGGTTCTCGCGGGGCGGCGCGGCGACCGGCCCTTCCGCGGCAAGCGTTTCCTTAGGGTTGCTCATTCGCCCCAAATGGGTTGCTGGGGCGACGCTCTATCACGGGAATGACCGGAGTCAATGAAAGCACAGTCGACTGCGGCCGACGTGTGTGCAACCGCTCGGGCCACGCGAGACTGCGGTCGGTCCCGCACCCGTCACATTGACGCCAAGCCGCGGAGTAACGTAAGGATCGTTTATTAACTGCTTGCTGCCGCGATGAATTTTACTCGGTGCCGGTGCGGGCGCTCGATCGAGTTTTTGCTGCAATGAGCGAACCAAGTCCGATCGATGCTGCCAGCAAGCGTCTTGCGCTCGCGCTTGATGCGCTGGCGGCGGCTGTTGACCGCCGGCAATCCGCGGATCGGGGAGAGCTATCGCTAGCCAGCCAGCTGCACGCACTCGCCGCCGACCGTTCGCGGCTTGCCGCCGAGCTTGATGCCGCTGCGGCCCGCGCCGGGTCGCTGGAGACGATCAATCGGGACGTTGCGCAGAGGCTCGAAGCGGCAATGGGCGCAATCCGGGCGATCCTCACAGATGATGCCCAACTCTGACCTCTCCGTCCAACGCGCGAGAACCCATGCCGCAGGTCAGTGTCACCATCAACGGACGTCAGTTCCGCATGGCGTGCGAGGAGGGCGAGGAGCCGCGTCTGGTGCGTCTCGCCGAGGATCTCGATCAGCGTGTCTCGCGGCTGCGCGAGCGTTTCGGCGAGATTGGGGATACGCGGCTTACGGTGATGGCGGCGCTCACGCTTGCCGACGAGCTTTCCGATGCCAGGGAGCGATTGCAGAGGGTGGAGACCGAGATGGCAAAGCTCCAGGAGGCGGCGGTAGCTTCCGCGGAGCGGACACAAACGACGCACACCGCCATCGTGGCCGCGCTCAACGCGGCGGCTGAGCGCATCGAAAGCATCACCAAGCGCCTCAACGAGACGGTCACCCGCAGGGAAATTCCGATGGGATGAGCTTACCCGTCGTGCCGTGGGCGGCGGATGCGGATGTAGAGCGCGCCATCTCCCCCATGCGCCGCATCGGCCTGCTCGCAAGCGCTCACATAGGCTCGGAACTCCGGCAGGGCGAGCCACAGCGGCACCTGGCGGCGCAGGACGCCGCCCGCCACTTCACCTTCCCAGGGACCATCGCCGCGAGATGCACCCTTGCCGGTGATGACCAGGACGAACTTGGCGCCCTCGGTCTGCGCCCGCCGCAGGAAGCGCAGGAGCGACGAGTGCGCCTGTGCTTGCGTCTTGCCATGCAAATCGAGACGGGCATCGATGGTGACGATGCCGCGCGCAAGGCGCTTTTTTTCCCGGCGGTCCAACGCTCCGGGGAGCCCCACGGGCGGAGCCGAACGGGCGTTCTCGCTTGGCGCAGTTCGCAACGACTTTAATGCGGGCGCGTGTAGCGCGGCACGCCTTCCACGCAAGGGCTTGAGCACGCGCGTCACCTCATCCCAGAGCGCGCGCTCCTCTTGGTCGAGCTTGCGGCGTCCCCCGTCATTCTCCCCCGCTGTCATAATCGGTAATATCTGTAGCGCAGGCGTGTGGGGCTGGCGTGTCGCCTCGCTCCCCTTGCGGCTCCCGATTCGTCCTGAGCACTCACGCCGTCCTTGGGCTTGCCCCCGTGCTTTTCGGCCTCGACCTCCGGAATGTTCGGCTTTGGCAGGGGCAATGGCATCTGCCGCCCGGCTGCGGCCATGTCGAGATCGCGGGGAAGCAGCATCACGAAGCGTGCCGAATGGCGAATGCGCCCGGCTATGCGCCCGGCATCCTCTCCGGCCCCCCAGAATAAGTCGGCGCGCGCGGGTCCAACGATTGCGGATCCCGTATCCTGCGCGACCATGAGCCGGCGAAACGGGGAAGCGCCCGTTGCGCTTTCGCTCGGCAAGTCCGCGGCGATAAAGAAAGGCATACCGTATTCGTGCAGCCGGTCGACCGCAATCGAGCGGCCCGGCGTCAACGGGACGCCTTGCGCGCCGACGGGCTCACCGTCATTCGACAGCCCGCTGATGCGAAAGAAGACATACGCACGGTTGGTGGCACGCACCTTTGGCGCTTCATCCGGATGCGCCGCCATCCACTCGCGAATTCGCTGCATCGACAGCTCCTCGCGCGGAATGAGGTTGCGCTCCACGAGCACACGCCCGATCGCCGAATAGGGAAAGCCGTTATGCGAGTCGTAGGTGATGCGCAGCGGCGTGCCGTCCTCCAGGATCACGCGCCCCGAGCCCTCTATTTGGATCGCAAGCGCGTCGAAGGGATCCTTGAGCCAACAGATTTCAAGCTTCTGTCCGTCGAGTGCCCCGGCCTCGATTGCGCCGCGGTCATGATAGGGGACGATCTGGTTGCTCTGGTCGCGCCGGCCGATGAGCGCGCCCTTGTTCGGAAAGGGAGTAGAGCCCGGCTTATGGCCAGCCGCCACAAGATCGGGCGGTCGCCGGTAAAGGGGCACGTAAAACTCGGGGTTGGGCAAGCGTGAGCCGGCAACGATCGGCTCATAGTAGCCGGTCACAAAACCGCTGCTCTCCCCCAGGCGCGCAATCCGTACCGGCGCGAAATTCTCCTCGAAGAACGTGCGGGCAGCCTGGGAATCGGTTGGCTGCAACGGTAACGCCTTGCGGCAGGCCTCCCATAAGGCCGCAAGAACTGGCCCGTGATCCTGGGTGCGCGGGATCTGGCGCAGTGCCTGGCAGCTGGTCTTGTACGCCGCGAAGGCCGCGAGGTGATCGTCGCTCTCCCAACCTTCAACGGCAGACCAGTCAAGCGGCTCGAGCTGGGTGTCCGCGAGCTTCACTGGCTCTTCGTTCGCCGCAATCGCGGGCCGTCCACACAGCATCCCGCCTGCGATGCTCGCAATGAGCACGCTCAACCAGGCGACGCGAGCCAGCGCTCTCAGGCATGCGTTGCCGGTTGTAACCTCGAGGCGTTCTGGCGCGCGCACCGGCATCTCGGATCCGTTGCGGTTATTGCCCGGCTTCGGTTGCCACGAGCTTCCAATTGGGATCGCGCGAGGACAAGTCGCGGGCAAACGTCCAGACGTCCGTAACGTCGGTTACTTTTTCCGGATTTCCTTCAATCACAGTCCCGGCCTTGTCGCGGGTGACGGAGATGAGCTGCGACACGAACCGCACTGTGATCTGGGCCACGCGATTGCGCAGCTCTACCCCCGTGATGTCGGATTTCTCGATGGCGACGAACCGGCTCTCAACCGTCTCTTCCTTGGATTCCCGCTCGCGTATCGCCGCTTCGAAGCCTTCATACACTTCGCGCGCGAGCAGGTTCCGCAGGGTGCGGCGATCGCCTTGCGCATAGGCCAGCACGATCATCTCATAAGCGGTTCGCGACCCGCTCACGAAATGTTTGGCATCGAACGATTTATCTTCGCGTGCGATGGCATCGAGGCCGCTGGCCAGGGACGAGCCCGGTTCGGCGATGCCCTTCCAGCGCTCCGCCGCATCGACCGGCTCGGCCGCTGTGGGGGTCGTGTCCGCGCTCCTGCCGGGCAGTCTGACCACGTTGTCATTAGTGGCCCCGCGCATGGCATCCCGGGCCGAGTAAGGATCGTACGGCGGCCGTTCGCGGCCAGTACGTTGCCCGAGAACGCTGCGCAGCTTCAGGAAAATGAGGATCGCAAGCGCCAGAAAGATGATGGTGTAAATGTCGAACACGTATTTCCACGCTCTAGGCTGCCGTAACGCGCGTGATCCGAAGGGTAATCTAACCGGAAACCGGCCGGGGCAGACATAGGTTCCCGGAATGACTATGTAAGCGCGCGACCCCACCGATCCAGAGGCTTGCCGCGGTGCCGGCCGCCGGGACACGAGCATAGACGATCCGAACCATGGCGCCAACAAGGCTTGGCAGGAGTGCAATTCATGTCGTTGGTTAAGTGGATCTTTATCGGGTTGCTGGCACTTCCGGCGGCCGAGTTGATCTGCTTCCTTCTGGTAGCTGCTGTTGTCGGCTGGCTCTGGGCCGCGATGCTCCTGGTCGCAACCTCGGCGCTTGGGGTCGTGCTGCTCAAGCAATCCGGCCGGCGCGACCTCGCCCGGCTGGGTGATATGCTCCGGAGCAATGGGGTTGCTGGCTTGCAGTTGCGCACGCCGGAGGTGGCGAACACACTCGGAGCAGCGTTGTTGGTGGTTCCGGGCTTTCTCACCGATGTCTTGGGTGCCGCCTTGCTTGTTCCGATCGGGCGGCGGTGGGTTGCGGCCGCGCTGGCGAGAGCTGCTGCTCGATCCGAGAGGGTCGCCGGTGTGATCGAGCTTGCGCCCGGCGAATGGCACCACATGACCAACCCGGAGTCCCCGCACGGGCGCGCTGAACGCCACGAACCGTAGTCCCAATGAATCAGCGCATATATCCGGCCCTGTGCTCGGTATTGCGCGCTGCTTGTCCGCTCTGAGCGCGTATGTTAGCCCACCGGCTTGATTGCGGCAGTTCAACCCCAGAGTGCAGCGAGACAATCCCATGACCACCCCCGGTAACGGCGGCCCGGCGTCGACCCCGACGAGTCCCTCGCAAGAAACACAGCCGCAGCAACCACAGCCGCAGCTCAATGTTCTTGGTCAGTACATCAAGGACTTCTCATTCGAGAATCCGAACGCTCCGCGCTCCCTGACCCCCAGTCAGACGCAGCCGGCGATCCAGATCCAGATCAATGTGGGGGTGCAGCAGCTGGCCGAGACCGATTACGAGGTTTCCTTGAAGTTGGATGGCAAGGCCGAGAACTCCGGATCGGTCTTGTTTGCCTTCGATCTCACTTTCGCCGGCGTCTTCCGGGTGCAAAACGTGCCGCAACAGTCAATGCAGCCGGTGATCATGATTGAATGTCCGCGCCTCCTCTTCCCGTTCGCGCGTGAGATCGTGGCCACCGCGGTGCGCAACGGGGGCTTCCCACCCTTATTGCTCGATCCCGTGGATTTTGTCGCTTTGTATCAGCAGCGCATGGCGCAGATGCAGGCGCAGCAGCCGACCACTTCACCGGCGTGAGGCGTACGCGCTTCTGGTAGGGTCGGCAAAGGCGCGCGCCTTAGAGTTCCGCCGCTGCTTAGCTCGGAACGTGCGCGGCTTTGCCCAGCCCACACGCAGCGGTGTCACGCCGCCTGACCTGCACCCAAACCGTCCGCCGTGGACGACAGGTATTGCTGCCAGATGGCCTGCGACCCCAGGGTGGCGACGAATGCCGCATGCGCCTCCTGCTCTTGGGGTGACAGGCGCGGCACCAGCACACACGGGCGCACGCGGATTGGTGCGCTGTCCCCTTGCAGGCCTGCCGCTGCATGGCTCGTATCGAGCAGGATGAGCTGTGCCTGCCGCGCTTCTATGAGCTCGAGGTAGACTTCCGCCAGGAGCTCGGCGTCCAGCAGGGCGCCGTGCTTGGTGCGGCGGCTGGCGTCGATGCCATAGCGGGCGCAGAGATCATCCAGGCGATTGGGACTGGCGGGATGCTTGCGCCGCGCCAGGATGAGTGTATCGACGAGGCGCTCGCGTCCGACCGAAATCTTTCCCGCGCGTTCGAGCTCGGCATTCAGAAAGCCGAGATCGAAAGCGGCGTTGTGGGCAACGAGAGCGCAGTCGCCGATGAACTCCAGCAATTCCTCAGCGATCTCCGCGAACCGCGGTTTGTCGTTGAGGAAATCGGCGGACAAGCCGTGCACCGCAAAGGCCTCGGCCGGCACGTCTCGTTCCGGGTTGACATAGCGGTGGAAGTGTTTCCCGCTCGGCATTTTATTGACGAGCTCGACACAGCCTATCTCGACCAGCCGGTGTCCCTCGACCGGATCAAGTCCCGTGGTTTCAGTGTCGAGCACGATTTCGCGCATAAGCCCGCTCCGCGGCGAATCACCTTCGCCGCTGCGGCATTCTAGCGACCGCGTCCAGGATCGCACGCACCTGTGCGCGGGCCGCCTCCAAGCCGTGCGATGTGTCCACTACAAAATCAGCGCGGCAGCGCTTCTCCGCATCCGGCATTTGTCTCGCCAGAATGGCTTCGAGCTTGTCGCTGGTCATTCCCGGGCGTGCCAGTACGCGTGCGCGTTGGGTCTCGGCAGGTGCCGACACCACCACGACGGCATCCACCCGTCGGTCAGCCCCGGTCTCGAACAGGAGCGGGATATCGAGCACGGCAACCTCCTCGCCGCGCGTCTCTGCTTGCGCGAGAAGCTGCTGCTCGGCGGCCTGTACCAGCGGGTGCATGATGCTTTCGAGCTTGTTCAGCGCAGCGGGATCATCCAGCACCCGAGCCGCGAGCTTGTTGCGGTCGACCTTGCCGTCTGCAGTGGTGCCGGGAAACGCCGCTTCGATCGCGGCCGCCGCTTCCCCTGCATAAAGCCGATGCACCACCGCGTCGGCGTCATGCACAGGAATGCCCTCTTCGGCGAAGAAACCTGCCGTCGTGGACTTTCCCATTCCAAGAGAGCCGGTAAGGCCGAGAACGAACATTGCACAAAAGGCGTTCTATCACGCGACCAACAGTCCTTCTCGGCGCAGACACTCCAGCAACGGCAGGAGCGGCAGTCCAAGAATGACGAAATGGTCCCCCTCGATGCGCTCGAACAGCTGGATACCCGCCGCTTCGAGCTGATAGCCGCCGACGCTTGCCGTTGCGGCAGTCCCGACCGTGGCGAGATAAGCATCGAGAAACTCGTCGCTGAAGTCCCGCATGGCCAGCCGGGCACGCTCGCGATGCTGGAATATGAGCTTGCCGTCGCGTGCAACCGCAAGCGCCGAGTGCAGCTCATGGGTGCGGCCGCGAAGACAGGCGAGTTGCTTGCGGGCAAGAACAGCATTCGCCGGTTTCGAGAACCGGCGTTCACCGAGCGCCAGTGTCTGGTCAGCGCCAAGAACATAGGATCCGGGGCGGCGGCCGGAGATGGCGAGCGCCTTTTCCCGGGCAAGCAGCTCTGCAACCTCACCGGAGTTGCCCATCGCTGCCTGTAACTCGATCGTGCGCTCGTCGATGTCGGCGGGCTCGACGACGTGCGGAATTCCTGCTGCGGTCAAGAGAGCGTGCCGGACGGCGCTGCGGGAGGCGAGGATCAACGGGGCAGTCCCACGCCACAGCGGCATGTGTCAAAGCGCCGGTTGGCGGCGCCGTTCCGCCAGCAGGCTCAGAACCGCCGCCGCGGTTTCTTCGATGGAGCGGCGCGTTACATCGATGCTCGGCCAGTTGTGGCGAGTGCAGAGCTTGCGGGAAAATGCAATCTCCTCTGCGACCGCCTTGCGGTCGATATATTGGTTATCGACGTGGTGAACTTTAAGACCAAGAAGTCGGTTTTGTCTGATCTGAACGATACGCTCCGGGCTGGCGTAAAGGCCGACCACAAGGGGGCGTGACAGATCCTCCACATGCCGCGACACCGGCACTCCCGGAACCAACGGGACGTTGCCCGTCTTCACGCCACGGTTGGCAAGATAGATCGATGTCGGTGTCTTCGAGGTACGCGAAACGCCCACGAGCACGACATCGGCCTCCTCCAAGCCTTCGAGATGCTGCCCATCGTCGTGCAGCATGGTATAGTTGAGCGCGTCGATGCGTCGGAAGTAATCGGCATTGAGCACATGTTGTGCCCCAATGCGGTGTGACGTCTCGGCCCCAAGATACGAGCGCAGGAGCTGCAGCACAGGCCCCAGGATCGAAAGGCAGGGCACGCCGAGCTCGCGACAGTGGTTTTCCAGCCGCTGCATCAGCTCGTCATCAAGCAGCGTATAGAGCACGATCCCGGGTGCTTCCTCGATCTCCGCCAGCACCCGTTCGAGTTGCCGATGCGTGCGCACCAGGGGGTACACATGTTCGACCGGCAGGACTTTCGTGTATTGCGCCGTGGCCGCTCGCGCGACGGTCGTGAGTGTCTCACCGGTGGCGTCGGACACCAGGTGCAAGTGGAAATAGCTGTTGGCGCGTTGCACCTTCGAACCTGAATACAAGCTGTGGATTTATGCGGACAAAGCCATGCCGAAGCCCTCAACGCAAGTCCCTGCGCGGCAGCAGTCCAATTCCTTCCCCACCGCTGCCCCTGGGGACGCATTTGAGCCTTGATCGGATCGTGAGGACGAAGTTGTGGAATGATCGTGGATGGCCTTTGAAGGACATGAGCGCTGAGCCCACAGCGTCAGACATTCTGCAACTGCACATCGCGATCACCACTTCTCCACAGAGCTGGCGTGATGTGACAGGGTGTGAGCAAGGTGTGGACACTGGGGTGTGAGTCTAATCAACCCGCCAACTATCACAACAGATTCTTAAACCTTATTACTTGGAAGAACTCACTCGGGACTGGGACAGCGTGAATAAAGGGCTCCTTGAGGTACTGGGCCGCAAACGCCAGAATCCTCCTCCGGTATGGTTTATGCGCCAAGCGGGTCGCTACTTGCCCGAATACAGGGCGGCTCGTGAACGCGCCGGTGACTTTCTCAAGCTCTGTCTTACTCCAAAGCTGGCGGCCGAGGTGACGCTTCAGCCCGTGCGGCGATTCGAGCTCGACGCTGCGATCCTGTTCTCTGATATTCTGCTGGTTCCCTATGCGCTCGGCCAACGGGTATGGTTCGTGGATGGAGAAGGCCCACGCCTTGCCCCCATCACGGATGGCGGTGAGTTGGCGCGGCTTAAGGACGGCCTTGATCACGCCCGGCTGGCGCCGGTCTACGAGGCCATTGCAGAGGTCAAGGGGAAGCTGTCGCCGTCCGTGGCGCTGCTCGGCTTCTGCGGGGCACCTTGGACCGTCGCAACCTACATGATTGCAGGTGTGGGCACGGCCGACCAGTCTCCAGCGCGCTTGTTTGCGTATCGCGATCCGCAGACATTTGCGGGCCTGATCGATCTCCTGGTCGATAGCTCGGTGGAGTATCTGGCCGGTCAATTCGATGCGGGCGTGGATGCGGTGCAGATCTTCGATACCTGGGCGGGAGTGCTGCCGCCGGAAGAGTTAGACCGCTGGTGCATGCAGCCGACCAGCCGGTTGATTGCAGCGCTGCGGGTGAAGGTCCCGGCAGCCAAGATCATTGGATTTCCGCGGGGGATCGGCAGCGGGATTGTCCGCTATGCAACGGATCTGGGGCTTGATGCCGTGGGCCTCGACTGGACCGCCGACCTCGACTTGGTGCGTGAGCAGGTGCAGCCCCGACTGCCGGTACAGGGCAATCTCGATCCGTTGGTGCTTGTAGCCGGTGGCACGGCCCTCGATCATGCCGTCGACAAGATTCTCGACAAGCTGTCCCAGGGTCCTTTCATCTTCAATCTAGGACACGGAATCTTGCCACAGACGCCGATTCAGCACGTAGAACAGATGCTCAAACGCATACGTGGCTAGATGATGCGTCGACATGTACGACTGGATCAAAGCATTCCACATCATCGCGTTCATTGCCTGGATGGCGGGCATGCTCTACCTGCCCCGCCTCTTCGTCTATCACTGCAAGGCACCACCCGGCTCAAAGCAGTCAGAGACGTTCAAGCTGATGGAGAGTCGTCTGCTCAAGGCCATCATCAATCCTGCCATGACTGTGACCTGGCTACTGGGTCTGTGGCTCGCCTGGAAGGGCGGTTGGTTCGGGACCGGCTGGCTGCACGCGAAACTGGTGCTTGTGCTGATGCTGTCGGCCTTGCACGGCTTTCTGGTTCGCTGGGTGCGTGATTTCGCCTCCGAGCGCAACCGGCACTCGGCGAGATTTTATCGCATTATCAATGAGGTGCCGACCGTGCTGATGATCGGCATCGTCATCCTCGCGGTGGTCAAACCGTTCTGAGCGAGGCGCTCCACCGCCTTCGCGATGCAAAGCAAAAATCCACAAGAGTTCGATCTAAGGAGTACTTGCGTCTGCAACTTTATTTTCATATGTTGGGTCTATCTCCCCCAACGCAGGCAGATGCGTCCAGGACCGGTCCAAAGAATGGGACTGGGCGTGCCGCGGGTACCAAACCCTAGCGCAAAGACCTGCGATCCCCCTCTGTACCATGATCGGTATTTTTTAGCTGGCCGATCTTCTCCATAGGACTACCCCGCATGCGGGAAATGAAACTTCAGGACCTCAAGGCCAAGACGCCGGGCGAGCTCGTATCATTCGCCGAGGAGCTCGCGGTGGAAAATGCCAGCACCATGCGCAAGCAGGAGCTGATGTTCGGTATCCTCAAGCAGCTCTCCATGCGCGAAACCGACATCGTTGGCGAAGGCGTGGTCGAGGTGCTCTCCGACGGCTTCGGTTTTCTGCGCTCGCCGGAGGCGAACTACCTGCCGGGTCCCGACGACATCTACGTCTCCCCCTCTCAGATCCGCCGGTTTGGCTTGCGTACCGGCGACACCATCGACGGCCACATCCGCTCGCCCAAGGACGGCGAGCGTTATTTTGCGCTCCTCAAAGTCAACACGATCAATTTCGAGGATCCGGACAAGGCGCGCCACAAGGTCAACTTCGACAACCTCACGCCGCTCTATCCGGAGGAGCGGCTGCGCATGGAGCATGAGGATCCGACCAAGAAGGATCTCTCTGCCCGCGTCATCGACATTGTCGCCCCGATCGGCAAGGGGCAGCGTGCGTTGATCGTATCGCCGCCGCGGACAGGCAAGACGGTGCTGTTGCAGAATATCGCGCACTCGATCACGGCCAACCACCCGGAGTGCTACCTGATTGTTCTGCTCATCGATGAGCGGCCCGAGGAAGTCACCGACATGCAGCGCTCGGTCAAAGGCGAAGTGGTATCCTCCACCTTCGACGAGCCGGCATCGCGGCACGTTCAGGTCGCAGAGATGGTCATCGAGAAGGCCAAGCGTCTCGTCGAGCACAGCCGCGACGTCGTCATCCTGCTGGATTCGATCACGCGGCTGGGGCGCGCCTACAACACCGTGGTGCCCTCGTCGGGCAAGGTGTTGACCGGCGGCGTGGACGCTAACGCGCTGCAGCGGCCCAAGCGGTTCTTCGGCGCGGCGCGCAACATCGAGGAGGGCGGCTCGCTCACCATCATCGCCACCGCCCTGATCGATACCGGCAGCCGCATGGACGAGGTGATCTTCGAGGAGTTCAAGGGCACCGGCAATTCGGAAATCATTCTCGACCGCAAGGTCGCGGACAAGCGGACTTTCCCGGCGATGGACATCACCCGTTCCGGCACGCGCAAGGAGGAGCTCCTGGTCGCGCCGGATCAGCTCAAGAAGATGTACATCCTGCGCCGCATCCTCAATCCCATGGGTACCATGGATGCCATCGATTTCCTGCTCGACAAGCTGCGCAATACCAAGAGCAACGCCGACTTCTTCGAGTCGATGAACGCCTGAGGCGCGTCTCAACCTCTCCGCGTCATCCTCCTGTACGGCCCCTCCGTAATCCCGGCGAGAGGTCGTATTGCGGTCCCGCCATTCCCTCACGCTAAGAGCTGACGCCACTCCGTTGTAAGCAATATTTTGACGAGTTATACGCATGGGTATGACCGACGCGGATATCAACTTTGTCGCGCGCCAGAGCGAGCGGATCATGAGCGAAATCGAGAGCCTGCGCGACGATGCGGCGGTGCTGACCTCGATTGTGCTGCGACTTGACGGCTCGATGACGGCAGTTTTGCAGGAAATGCGGGCGACCCACACGCAAATTGCGCGGATGAACGACCGCATCCGCAAGCTGGAAGATGACCGCCATTAGCGCAGACTGACTAGGCACCGGCGGTGGGCTTCAATCTGGATTAGCTTAGCTGAACTAGGGCGCGTACTCATTAATCCGGTTCTATAAGCGCGGCTCGCTGAATGTCCGCTTCACTCCGAAAGCGACTGAATTGCTGCGTCGCCGCGAGATGTCGCGAAGTGCCACAACCGGACTAATGCACTGCAGCAAATAGGACCTTGTTTGATCAACGTACTTGATCCACTAGTTAAACCAGCCTGCGGCTGCTCAGGACAGCGCCTTCCGCAATGTCGCTCCAATCGATGATGGCCGGGAGGAATTGCTGGTAGCTCGCGTAGATTTCCTTCGAAAGGTCGTCGTCGGAGCCAGCCTCAGCGACTACGTCCTTGCTGATGCGATAAAGCTCCTTCAGCACCGAGTCGCTGAACTCGAGAATCTTGACGGTGCCTTGGTCGCGCAGCTTTTGTAGGCCAAGTGCATTGTTGGCATTGAATTCCGCGAGGGCGCGGGTGTATTCGGCGGCGGCAGCGTCCTCGATGACCTGTCGCTCGCTCGTATCGAAGCTCTCCCACACGCGCTTGTTGACGCCGAGCGTTAGGCCGGTGCCCGGCTCGTGGAACCCAGGATAGTAGTAATAGCTTGCGACCGTGTGGAGACCCAGGGCCATGTCGAGCCAGGGCCCCACCCATTCACTGCCGTCGATAGCGCCGGATTTGAGCGTCTGTACGATTTCGCCACCAGGCACGTTCACAACGATGGCACCCAGCCGCCGGAGAACCTCGCCACCGAGCCCTGGCATACGGTAGCGCAGGCCTCTGAACGCCTCCGGCGAGGGCACCTCGCGGATGAACCAGCCACCCATTTGGGTACCGGTGTTGCAACAGAGGAACGGCTTGATGTTGAATTGTCCACTCAGCGCGTCCCACAAGTCTTGACCACCTCCGTACTGGACCCACGCGAACAGTTCGTTCGCGGTGAAGCCGAAGGGGACGGCCGCGAAGAAATTAAATGCCGGCGACTTCTTCTCCCAATAGTATTCGGCCGAGTGATACATATCAGCGACACCGGCCGCAACCGCGTCAAAGGTCTCGAACGAACGAACGAGCGTGCCAGCCGGATACATTTCGATGTTAATGCGTCCTGCGGACGCGGCGCTGATCCTCTGCGCCAAACGAGAGGCGCTGGACTGAAGCCCTGGTGAACCTGCGGGCCAGTCGGTCACCATTTTCAACTGTCGGAGTCCCTGAGCGATCGCGGGTGTCGAAACGGCAGCTAGTGATCCAGCACCAATCAAAACATCCCGCCGTCTCAAGCTCAGAGTCGTCGCTTTGCTATGACGCCGTCTCCCCATTTTGCGCTCCCGAATGACAAGGCATTTGCGCCAGGACCTACGCGAAGTCATGGCCATGTAGAGAGACGGTAGCACGCTGTGATCACGCTTCCCGTGTGACCGCTTGACGCTTGTGCGGTGCATCAAATAGCGGCCTATTCCAAAGCTCTCAATGCCCGTTTTGGTTATGGACGGCCCAAAGACTGCGTCACTGCGTCCGCGGTTGAGTCCGATGCTCCTCAGTCAACAGACATTGGCGGGGCGAGTTGGTGCGCACACTTCGTGCCAGGGCACTAAATCGCTTCGCGATAGTGGCGAGGTGTGGCTCGTCCTGAGCGCTTATCCCCAGGGGAGAGATCGTGGGTAGCGGGGGAAGCGGCCTGTCTTGAGGATCGAGGCGTGATCAACCTCACCCAAGACAGGAGTTGCCGATGACAACCGAAGCTATCACCCCGCTGCGTCAGCGTATGATCGAAGATATGAACTCGCGCAAGCTTTGTGCGCACACTCAGCGCAGCCATATCTACAGCTGCAAGCGATTGGCTGGGTTTCTCAAGCGCTCGCCTGAGAATCGCCTTTGAGGATGCGATCGACATAGCCAGCAGCGCGCCGATACTGGTCGAGGCGGTCAGGCCCAAACGCGATGAGGCCGCCCTCGGCGGCAAACGCCGGGTCGGAGTAGACCGCAGGCAGCCGGTGCTGCAGCGCGAGCCTGATGACGACGTCGCGATGCACGGACACCGGCGCGCCACCCGCCACCACCAGGCCGCCATTCGGTTGTTGGGCGGCGAACGCAGCGATGGCGCGCTCGATGTCGGCAACGTTGCGCACGTTCATCGGCCTGAGCTCGATGCCG
>Ga0209331_1000025_pt1 | contig 43431 bp, 43 predicted proteins | sample JacPinW_OM3H0_M3_FD_187971 | JGI IMG/M metagenome (GOLD analysis project Ga0209331, IMG submission 187971) | Forest soil microbial communities from Algoma, Ontario, Canada - Jack Pine, Ontario site 1_JW_OM3H0_M3 (SPAdes) (version 2) | ecosystem: Environmental > Terrestrial > Soil > Boreal...
GTCTGCATCGGCGTCTATGCCGCCAATAACGACATGTTCCAGGTTGGCGAGACCATGTTCATAGGTGTGGTCGGCTACATCCTGCTGCGTCTCGACTTCCATCCGGCGCCGATCCTGCTCGGCTTCGTGCTCGGACCGCGTTTCGAAGAAAATTTTCGGCGCAGCCTGCTGATCTCCCGCGGCGATCTTTTGACGTTCATCGAGCGTCCGATCAGTGCGTTCTTTCTCCTGATCTGCGTCGTGCTGATAGCAGCCCAGATCTATGTCTGGCTGCGCAAGCCGAAGATCTTGGCCGAGGAGAAGGCGATCGAGGCCGAGGTGCCGGCGACGCGGTATTCGGAATTGGCGGGCTAGTGGCGGCTTCGGCGGACCGCGCCGCCCGCACTGACCCGCAAAAAATTTGACACGTCGGGCAAATCACCGGCATATCTTCATCATCGCAAGAATTGAGCCCGCGCCGGGAAACCGGCGCGGGCTTGCATCGGACGCGAAGGGTCTTTCTAGTCTGAATGCGATGCCCGCTCCGGGATAGCCTTTTCAGCTGATGGAGGCGCCGATGACAGCGACAGGATGCGCGGCATGTCGTTTGGCGCTGGCGGGGCTCCTGTGGCTTGATTTTTCCGGCCCTGCGCACAGCAATGACAGTGACGACGGCGCATCGGCAAAGGCCGCGTCGACGCTCCCGAACACATACCTCGACCTCAGGACCAACTATGCGACCGTGCCCGCCAACACGCTCTCGATCGGCTTTAGCAATCCGTCGCTATCCACGGCGATCGCAACGCTGCAGACGCTCTCGACGCTGACGAATTTCCCGACGCTCCCACGGCTCCCTGGGGTTCCGACCCCGTCGTCACCATCAAGCCAGAGCTTCGGGTTCGATGTTCCGCTGACAGTCGATCTCAACGACCGTGTCTCCGTATATGGCGGCTTTAGTGCCAGCGCATCGCAAAGCGGCATGTCCGACTGGTCGACGCTCGCGGTCTCCAGCTGGAATCTAGGATTTCAAGCCGACGTCTATCAGCAGAATGGCGGATCGATCCCGACGATCACGCTGCAGTCGACGGTTACGAGATCGGTACCGGATTCCCCGCTTGCAACGACGTCGTTCAACACCATCGTCGAGTTTGATTACGCGCTGAACAAGGACGAAACCAGGGGATTTCTCGCCGGCGTCCAGTACACCATGGTTGCCGTCGACTCACCGCTGGCGACGGTCAATCCGAACACTGTCGGCTATGTCGGTGGTTACTATCAGTGGGATAACAACTGGAAGTTCACGGGCCGCGTCGGCGTACAATCCTTCGGTGGCGCGCAGCTTCTGAACCTGACGCCGTTCCAGCCCTTTACCCAGCCGATCGTAAGGTTCGATCTGGACCTAATGGACGACAACGACAATCGCCTGTTTGGCGTGACGGCCCAGATCGCGTGGGTGCCGAAGCCGTCTTACCAGCTAACCCTGAGAACGCCGCTTTACGCAGTCAGAAATTAGAGCATCACCAAACGATTTGACACGTCGGGCAAATCAGGCGCATATCTTCACCATCGCAAAGATTGAGCCCGCGCGGGGAAACCGCCGCGGGCTTTTTGAATCGGGCGTTAGCTGCCGCCATATCTCCTTTGTGCCGCCGCAATTTCGCAGTCCCGTGCCTTGGGGTGTACTTAGGGGAACCGCGATGAAGAACCTACTTGTTGCTGCGCTGGTCGCAGCATCATTTGTCTCGTTCGAGGCAAGAGCGCAAAATCGAGCCGGAGATGCCGCGTTGGGTGCGGTGTCAGGAGCGGTGGTGCTGGGACCCGTCGGCGCGGTGGCAGGTGCGGTAATTGGATATACGGCGGGGCCTGCGATCGCACATTCCTGGGGAGCGGGGCGGTCCGCACCGCGATCACGGGCGCGACGAGCGGCGCAATCGGATCCCGCAACGCGACGGCAAGCGGCCGCCGAGGTCGGTGCGTCGCCACCCGAAAAAACTCCGGAAGCCGTTGCCGATAAAAAGACCGCGCCACCGGTGCAGGGATTCGACTAAGCGAATTGCCGGCGACGAAAATCGGCGGTCGTTCCAAAAGAATTTGACACGTCGGGCAAATCACCGGCATATCTTCATCATCGCAAGAATTTTGGAGCCCGCGCCGGGAAACCGGCCGCGGGCTTTTTCAATTGGCACTTTCTGAATCGGACGGCGGCCGCATTGCGTGACGCCACATCCTCCCCATGCACTGCACAGCGTCGCAAGCGCGTTGTCGTCCGAACCTCTATTGGCATTAGCCGGCACGCGCGAACGTGCCGGCGCGCGGCGTGGCTACGTCCATGTCCGCGGCGGCCCCGCCGCGACGATCCGCCATGCGGATCGCGCCTGGAGGGATAGGGTTCGCGCCCGAAACGATCGCAAAGGCGATCTGCCGCGCATTTTATTCGTATCGAGCGTCGTCATGCCAGGACGTGACAAGTTTTGCAAATGAGAGGTCGGCATGACCGCCTATCTGATATCGCTCGCCTTGGTCGGATTGGTCGCCATCGCGGTGTGGGAGGGATTTTCGTGAGCGCAGAGATCATTCGATTCATTCGCGGCCCGAAGCACAATCGCGGCCAAACTGATTTCCCGACCATTGCATTTCGATCAGCGGTGCGGCCCAACGATCTGACCATGGATCATGCCGATACCGCGCCTTGCGAATCTGTCTGGCCGGATCAGAGCGAAGCGCAAATTACAGATGCCTAAATCCAAGACGATCATCGAAATTCGTTCGCTGGCGCGCAGCCATACCAGGACCGCGCTCAACGTCCTGGTTGGCATCATGCGGTCAAAGGATGCGACGGCGGCGGCGCGGGTATCCGCGGCTAACGCCATCCTGGACCGGGGCTGGGGCAAGGCTACTCAGACAATCGAGACCGGCGACGATCGCCCTCTCGAACTTGTCCATAGAATCGAGCGCGTCATTGTGCATCCTGAAAATACCGACCGCAAAAATATTTGAGCCGCTGCTGGCATCCGGGCGTTACAAAGCTGCTCATGGCGGACGCGGCTCGGGAAAATCGCATTTTTTCGGCGAGTTTTTGGTGGAGACCTGCGAGGCCGAGCGTGGCACGTCGGCGGTTTGCATTCGCGAAGCGCAGCGCACGCTGGCGCAATCGAGCAAGCGGCTGATCGAAAGCAAGATCGCGGCGCTCGGTCTCGGTCATCAATTTAAAATATTCAACGACAAGATCGAGACACCCGGCGACGGCATCATCATCTTTCGCGGCATGCAGAGCTATACGTTCAAGGCCGTAATTACAATCATCGCAGCCGGGTTTGTCGGAGCGGTTTGGCTCGGTATCAAGGTTATGCTCGGCAAATGATCTGCGCGATGGTGTTGATTACCTGGCTGCTGGCTTCATTTCCCGCACAAGCGGTGCCCTGCTGGGTGGTTAGGAAGGCCGTCGCCGAATATGGCGAGGCGGCAGTCGAATCTTGGGCGCGGTCCAAGGGTATTTCGGAGAGAGATATCGAGAAAGCCCGGCGATGTCTCAAGTGATGCTGCAATAAGTTCGGTGCTTGAGCAGAGGCCGGCGTGACACGAAAATTCAGCATTTTTCGATCACGCGTTTTGACATCGGGTAGCCGGACCTCGTGCCGAATTTACCGTCGGCTGGCCCGTCTTCCGAGTAGCCTGTTTCGAGATAGAAGCGCCGCGCGGTTTCTGTGCTCTTGAGTGTGCACAGCTTGTTGCCGCGTTCGACCGCGCGCGCCTCAAGCGCGCCCAGCAATGCGTTACTGACACCGCGAAACCTTGCATCGGGGGAAACGTAGTTGAGCGTTATCTCCCCGGAATCGGTGACACACCCACCGCCAGGATCGGATCGTCATCGACGGCAACAAGCAGCGTGTTGTCCGGCCTGATCCACGATTTGAATATTTCGGGTGTCTTATTGCTTAACCATCGTTCCAGAATCACCGGGTCATTACGGTGATCGGCAGCGCACAGCTCCGCAATCGATCGTCGCATCGTCTGGCACGCTGCCGCGGCGTCTTCGGGAACGGCATCGCGAATTTTCATCGCGACATCATCCACCAAGCCGGATCAGCCGGCAACACCGATTTCGTCAGCAGCGGATGTGGGGAGCTTGCCGATGTACAGGATTCGTGAGGTGGACGGGCATGAGGACGAAATCGTGGATACGCTGACGGACCTTCACCGCCTGACATTCTTTGGCGGAGCTGCCATTCCGGAATTCGATCAGGGGCATTGGTGGCTCGCCCTTCACGAGGCCACTCCGGTCGGCTTCGCCGGCGTGGTGCCCTCGACGCGCGCGCTCAACGCGGGATATCTCTGCCGGGTCGGAGTGTTGACGAAACATTGCGGTAATGGTCTTCAACTGCGGCTAATGCGCGCGCTGGAATCGCGGGCGCGGCACAATGGTTGGACCTCGATCGTTTCGGATACCACCGACAATCTTGCCTCCGCCAACAACTTCATCCGGGCCGGCTACCGGCTGTATCGCCGCAATGTCCCTGGGCCTGGCCGAGCACGCTGTATTGGCGCAAGCCGATCGGATGAAGCGGCTGAGGGCCGCAATTGGCGCATGCGCTCCAGCTGTTGCGGCCGTTGCTCTTCTGAAAATACACCTTAAAGTCGCCTGTCGCGCCATCTTTGCGCCAAGTGATACCAGAAGGAAGAGACGGATCATGACTGCCAGACCGCAATTGCCGGACCGTGCGCCACGAACGAAGGGTGCGCCGACTGCGCTCGATGGTCTGCTGGTTGTGGATTTCACCCGGGTCGTCGCCGGTCCTGCCTGCACGCAAACGCTCGCCGATTTTGGCGCGGAAGTCATTAAGATCGAGAACCCGGACGGCGGCGATGATACGCGGAGTTACGAGCACGCCGATCTTGCCGGAGAAAGCGCTGCGTTCGTTAACCTGAATCGCAACAAACGCGGAATCGCTCTCGATCTTACCAAACCCGAGGCGCGCGACATCGCGCGCGAATTGATCGCGCGGGCGGACGTCGTGGTGGAAAATTTCTCCGCCGGCGTAATGAAGAAGTATGGCCTCGACTATGCCTCGGTCGCGCCAACCAATCCCCGTTTGGTCTATTGCTCGATCTCGGCCTATGGCCGCCAGGGGCCGTTTGCATCCCGGCCCGGCTTCGATCCGATCACGCAGGCCGAAAGTGGGTTCATGTCGCTCAACGGATTTCCCGATGGGCCGCCGGTGCGGACTGGACCGCCCGCGGTCGACATGATGACGGGCATGTCAGCCTGCAACGCCATCCTGCTGGCGCTGCTTGCCCGCGACCGGATCGGCCGAGGCCAGCATGTCGAGGTGGCGCTGTTCGATATAGCGGTGGCGATGACCCAGTTTTACGGCATGGCCTACTTGATGACCGGCGTGAATCCGAGCCGTCAGGGCAATTCGCCGAATGGGTCTCCTTCCGTCGGAGTCTACCATGGGTCCGACGCGCCGTTTTATATCGCCTGCGCCAATGACCGACTATATCGCCGTCTTGTCATCGAAGTGCTCGGTCGGCCTGATCTCGCCAGCGGTGAATTCGGCGACCGGCGCTCGCGAACGGCCAACAAGGAGAAGCTGCGCGCAATCCTCACCGGGATCTTTGTGCAAGACCTTCGGGAAAACTGGGTGGCGAAGATGAAATCGGCCAACATCCCCGTCGGTTATCTTCGCACCGTCCAGGAGGCTTTCAACTCGCCGGAAGTGCGCGAGCGCCATCGCATTAGTCAGATTCCGCACCCGACCGCGGGTTCTGTTCCGAACATTGAATCGCCGATTCATCTCAGTCTGACGCCAGTCGTCGACCCAGTGGCCGCGCCCTTGCTAGGCGAGCATACAAAGGAGGTCTTGCGCAGGCAGCTCGGTTATGACGAAACGCGCATGGCAGCGCTGGCTGAGGCGGGGGTTTTTGGCATGGTCGCAACGGTTGAGGTCGGCTGACGGTGCCTCCAGCAGAGCATCGGCAAGTCCATAAATGTGTCCGAGATTGCAACAACGCCCGGTGGCCTGACGGCCGTCGGGCTTTTTTTTGTTTTTGGGTGGTTGTCGTTCAGCCCGCCGTTTGGGGTGGGACATGACTCGCTCGGTGATTTAGGTGCTTGATGGTGCGATATTGCATCGCAAAGGACAGCTCAGCGGCGTACCGTTGGCTGCCATTCGGGGTAGGCTCTGGTCGAGTGGTAGCCTGCCATGCTTTGATACGGGAGGCTTAGGTCTGAACAACACCGTGCAAACACGGTGAGCGGTCGTCCCCGCTGGCCTGAGTGATAATAGGGGAGGATAGGCCATTGCAAAAGCCCGGCCGTACATTGCTGGCTAAGATCTGGGACCAGCATGTCATCGCGCGAATCGGCGATGATACTGATCTCCTCCACGTCGACCGTCATTTGTTGCACGATCTCGGCGGGTCGCGCGGCTTGCTCGATCTCAAAAGCCGCAATCTTTCGGTCCACAATCCGGAACTGACATTCGCGACGCCGGACCACGCGATTTCGACGGCACACGGGCGCGCCGGCACAAGCAAGATCGGACAGGAACTATTGGCGGCGCTGAGGGTGGAAACTGCGGCCAGCGGAATTGCGATGTTCGATGTCGACGAGCCCGGTCAGGGCATCGTCCACGTCATCGGGCCCGAACTTGGCCTCAGCCTTCCCGGCTGCCTGATCGTTTGCGGCGACAGCCATACCTGCACGCATGGTGGATTGGGCGCACTGGCCTTCGGGATCGGCTCCAGCGAACTCACGCATGTACTGGCAACGCAGGCCATCATCCAGCGCCGACCGAAAACCATGCGTGTCAATTTCGAGGGCAGATTGCCGTTCGGCGTGACCGCCAAGGATCTCATCCTGACGCTGATCGGCCACGTCGGCGCTGCCGGCGGAACCGGCTACGCCGTCGAATATGCCGGCAGCGCGATCCGCGATCTGCCGATCGAAGGCCGTCTTACCATCTGCAATCTTTCGATCGAGCTCGGCGCCAAAATGGGCCTGATCGCGCCGGATGAGAAAGCGTATGAATATATCCGCGGTCGCGCCTACGCGCCGCAAGGCGAGATGTGGGAGAGGGCCGCCGCGGCGTGGCGCCAGCTTCCGAGCGACGCCGACGCGGTGTTCGACAAGGAAGTCATCATCGACGTCGAAAAAATCATTCCACAGGTGACCTGGGGCATTAGCCCTGAGCATGTCATCGGCGTCGACGGTCGCATCCCTGATCCAAGCAAGATTGCCGATCCGGCACGGCGCGCCGCGATCGAAACTGCTCTCGACTATATGGGTCTCAAGGGCGGAGCGCCGATCGCCGGCACGCCCATCGATTGGGTCTTCATCGGATCGTGCACCAACAGCCGGCTGAGCGATCTGCGCGCCGCCGCAGCCGTCGCGCGCGGCCGCAAGGTTGCGCCCGGCGTGCGCGCCTGGGTGGTGCCGGGTTCGGAGACAGTCAAGCGGAATGCGGTTGCCGAAGGGCTCGACAAGCTCTTCACTGAGGCCGGCTTCGAATGGCGCGAACCGGGATGCTCGATGTGCTTGGCCGCTAACGGCGAAACCGTCGCTCCCGGCCAGCGCTCCGTATCGACCTCGAACCGAAATTTCATCGGCCGCCAGGGGCCGCGCGCGCGCACCCATCTGGCGAGCCCAGCCACGGCGGCGGCGGCGGCGATCGCAGGGGCCATCACCGACGTTCGGACCATAGAGCGCTAGCATGCCGAAGCCCTTCACCAAACTAAGCGCGATTGCTGCACCTATCATGCGCAGCAACATCGATACAGACGTCATCATCCGCATCGAGCGTCTGGTCGGAAATTCGGTTCGCGGCACTTTAGGCAAATGGGCATTCGGCTCGCTGCGTTATCTGCCTGACGGTTCGGAAAACCCCGATTTCATTCTCAATCGCGAACCTTACCGGCACGCGGAAATCCTCGTCACAGGCTCCAATTTCGGCTGCGGTTCCTCCCGTGAAGGGGCGGTGTGGTCGCTGCAGGAAATGGGTATCCGCGCCATCATCGGCTCCGGATTCGGCGATATTTTCTTCGCCAACTGCTTTCAGAACGGCATTCTGCCGATCGTGGTCGACAAGACGATCGTCGATGACCTAGCCGCAGAGATCGAACTCACCCAGGGTTCGGGCCGTATCGGTGTCGACCTTGAGGAACAGACGATCGCCTCGCCAACAGGGCAGCGGCACCGTTTCGAGATCGACCCGCGCCGGCGCACCGGATTACTCGAAGGTCTCGATGAGGTCGCGATGACATTGCAGCGCGATGACGAAATCCGCGCGTTTCAGGCAGCTGACCGCGCAGAGCGGCCGTGGATCCATTTCGCAAGGAAATCGGCATGAACAGCCCGTCCAACATGATCAAGGTGGCGGTGGTCGGCGGCGAGGGCATCGGCCCGGAAGTGACGGCGCAGTCGCATCGCGTGCTCAACTGGTTTGCCACACGGCGAAATGCTCCGATGATCCTGCGCGAGGCGCAATACGGCCTCATTCCCTATCTCGCGACCGGCACGGTATTGCCGCAGGACACTGCGGAGGCAATGGACGAAGCCGACGCGATCCTTTGGGGCGCGACCGGTGGCCCGGAGACGAAGGAGGTTCCGGCGGCGGCGCGCAAGGCGGGAAGCCTGTTATCGTTGCGCAGCAAGTACGATCTGTATGCAAATCTTCGGCCGATCGTCGCCAATCCGGCCTTGGCCGATTCGGCGCCACTCAAGGCCGATGTGCTCAGGGGTGTCGACTTCGTCATCATCCGCGAGCTCACCAGCGGCATCTATTTCGGCGAGCCGCGCGGCATCGAAACACTCGCCGACGGGCAGCGCCGCGGCTTTAACACCGAGCAGTACACCACCAACCAAATCCGCCGCGTGGCGCGGGCCGCTTTCGAACTGGCGCGCACGCGAAAGGGCAAGGTCTGCTCGGTAGACAAGGCGAACGTGCTCGAGACCAGCGTGCTATGGCGCGAGGAAGTCATCGCACTTCATGCTGCCGAGTTTTCCGATATCGAACTCAGCCATCTCTATGTCGACAACGCCGCGATGCAGATCGTGCGGCAGCCGGCGCAATTTGATGTGATGGTGACCGGCAATATCTTTGGCGACATCCTTTCGGATTGCGCGGCGATGGCGTCGGGCTCGCTCGGCATGCTGCCGTCGGCCTCGCTGGGTCCGGTCGACCGTTTCGGTCGCCGTAAGGCCCTCTACGAGCCGGTCCATGGCAGCGCGCCTGACATCGCGGGCAAAGGCATCGCCAATCCACTCGGCTCCATTCTCAGCGTTGCCATGATGCTGCGGATGACGCTCAACCGGCCCGACGACGCGGCTCTGCTCGAAAAGGCGGTTGATACCGCCTTGGCAGCCGGCGCGCGAACAGCCGACATTGCCGAGCGGGGCGCGACAAAGCTTTCGACCGAGCAAATGGGTGACGCGGTGCTCGACGCCCTGGAACAGGCCGTCAGCAAGGAGAGGGAGCGCGCCTGATGACCAAACGTTTCACGAGACGATCGGCGTTGACGATCATCGCCGGGGCCGGCGTGTCTATCGCGGCTGGTCCTGCGCGGGCCGAAGACAAGACCGGCCGCGTGATCTATCCGGTCGCGGTGCCAGTTTATCAGACCCAATTCGTGGCCGACAGAATTGGATACTTCAAGGAAGCGGGCCTCGATTGCAAGCTGATCCAGGGCGGCAGCGGCGTCAAGACGCGCGAGATCATTGCCTCTTCTCAGGGCGACATCGGTATCGGCGATATCACCCATCCGATGCAGCTCAGCAATCACGGCCGTGCCGGTCGCGTGCTGATGCCGGTCGACACCCGCAGCAGCTCCGTAATGTTTATCATCCGCAAAGACCTCAAAGACCAGGGCATCACGTCGCTCGAGGCGCTAGCGGCCTGGAAAAGGCCAGACGAACGCAAGCCGATCGTCTCGGTGTCGTCACTCGGGGGCACCAATCATGTCTGGGCTTCTTACTATATGGAAACCATGGGGCTCGACGACAAAGTCACCTGGATTGGCACCGGCAATGTCGACACCATGCTGGGCTCGCTGAAGACAAAACAGGTCGACGTGCTCGTGAGCTCGCTTTCGTTGCTGAATGAATCGGTGGAGCAAGGTTGGGGAGCCCTGTTGTTCGATGGCACCGACGAAGCGATCTGGAACAAATATATCGGTGGTAAAGTCCCAGTCACCTCGCACTTCACCCTGCAGTCGACGATCGACAAGGATCGGCCGAAGATGCAGGCATTCGTCACCGCTCTATGGCGGGCCACACAGTGGATTAAGGCGCATTCGCCCGACGAGATCTACAGCACTATCGAGCCTTATGTAGGCAGTACGTCACGCAGCGCCAACATTCTTGAGATCACGTCACTCCAAAAGGTCGTCGACTATGAAGCCAGCATCGATGCGGCAGGTTGGGCGCGGGGCGAAAAAGTGTGGTTTCGGGAAATGACCGGTATCAAGCCGCTCACGATTGCCGAAGTGATCAGCCCCAGCTTTATCGAGGCGGCACGAAAAGCATATCCGACTTGAGAGCCCATGATCTGAAGATGCAAGGCATGTCTGCGGCGCCGCCTCCGCAGCGAATCGACGTCCGGCGATTGAGTAAATCGTTCCAGCTCGCGGGCACGGCAGTCGAGGCGGTGCGGGATGTCTCCTTCAGCGTTCGGCGCGGCGAATTTGTTGCCTTGCTAGGGCCGTCCGGTTCCGGCAAGAGCACCATCCTCAACATGATCGCAACATTGATAAGGCCCTCGAGCGGCCAGATCCTGATCGACGGCACTCCTGTCGTTGCCGGCAAAGCGACGCCCAATGTCGGCTATGTGTTCCAGCGCGACACCCTGTTTCCATGGCGCACGGTAGCCGATAACATCGGCTATGGTCTGCAACTGGCCGGCGTTCCCGAGGGGGAACGCAAGCAGCGTGTTGCGGCCTGCGTGGCGCAGGCGGGCCTTAAGGGCTTCGAACAGGCTTACCCATCGGCGCTGTCTGGCGGAATGCGCCAGCGCGCCGCCCTGATGAGGACGCTGGTTGTCGAGCCGCAGATTTTGCTGATGGACGAGCCGTTTGGTGCGCTCGATACCCACACCAAAATCGACATGCACGACGTCTTGCTGCGAATTTGGGAGCGCGAGCAGCAAACGGTTTTATTCGTGACCCACGACCTCGGCGAGGCCTTGACGCTGGCGGACCGTATTATCCTGTTTTCGGCACGCCCCGGCATGATCAAGGACATGTTCGGGGTCGACTTTGCGCGGCCGCGCGATGCAATAAAGGTACGCGAGACGCCGCGCTACGCCGAGCTATTCCAGCACATCTGGCACTCGCTCGGCGAAGAATTCGTCAAGGGACACAGCCCATGAGGATCCGGCGGCCCATCAGCATACTTGCATGGCAGGCGCTGATCTGTGTCGGTGTGCTTTCGACCTGGCAATGGGGATATGATTTGCATGCCAGCGTCCCCGGGCTGGTGCCTGATCTACTCGACCCGTATTTCGTTTCGAAACCCTCCGAGATATTCGAACATTTTCTCATCGTGAGCTGTATCAAGTCGAAGATGGGCGTGTTCAATGGCTGGTTCAGCGGCGATTTCGCCAAGTGCATGGCTCGCAACGAGAATAATTTGTGGATTGCGACGGCCATCACACTGAAGAATACCTTCTTCGGTTTCGTGATCGGTGTGTCAACGGGCTTTGCCGCCGGGCTAATACTGGGCCGCTCCGATCAGCTCAGCGCCATTTTCCAACCGTTCATAACGGCGGTGAATTCCATTCCTCGGATCGCGCTGGCGCCGATCATCGTGCTGGCATTCGGGATCGGCGACACCTCGAAAGTCGTGACATCATGGATCGTGGTCGTGTTCCTGGTTTTCTTCAATACGTTTGAGGGCGCGCGCTCGATCGACGAAGGTTTTGTCAACGTCGCGCGGCTGCTAGGCGCCAGCGAGTGGCAGATTACACGCACGGTGGTGATCCCCTCGACCATGGCCTGGGTCTTTGCCTCACTTTCTCCGGCAATTTCTTTCGCGTTGATCGGCGTCATCGTCGGCGAATTCATCGGGGCGGAGCGGGGCATCGGCCGCTTGATTATCGAGTCGGAGGCACGCGCCGAGGCGTCGGGGATGATGGTCGCGGTGATCGTGCTGATGTTGGTGGGGGTCGCGCTGTCGGCCATGATCTGGCGGCTCCAGGCCTATCTGCTGCGCTGGCAGCAGCATAACATGATGGAGTAAGCGAGACTGCTTGGTGTTCGCTAACGGACGCGGATACGTGCTGAACACCCTCGCGGGTGCGATCGATGAGTTTTGCGACAAGCTTCAGACTTTCTGGTACCGCCGTTCTGCTTACGCTCATCGTTATCGCCACGTCGAGCGGGCAAGGCCGGGCTGAGGAAATTCGTCTGGACGAAGTGAAAATCCCTGTGATCATTCCCGGATCGAGTAGGCCGGCATCCGTTGCGTTGGAAGCCATCGTGCTTCGGCCGGACGACGGGCTGCCGCATCCCCTGGCCGTGCTCAATCACGCTCACCGCGAAATGAGAGCGACCGCCCCACGATGAACCCTTACCGGGTGTGGCCATCTCGCGCTCCGCGACAGGCTCATTGAGGTTCCATCGCCGGACGTGGCGGCGCCATCGAGCTTGAATAGCCGTGGCCGCGAAGCGTTCAAGACGTATCTCGATAGCGGACCGAACCAGGCTTTTGCGGTCGCCGGCGACGCGCATTTCGGCTGGGCCACGGGCCGCCGGTCGACCAATGAAGCCATCAAAGATGCGCTGGGGTTTTGCGGGCCCGGCACCAACGCCAAATGCACGGTCGTCAACGTCAACAACAAGTCAATTGAATAAGCGATCGCATGCAAGTAATGGAAGATGCCTGCGTTGGCTTCCGGTATCGTTCGGTGTAACTGAGCCGGAAAGCGGCTAAGCAAAGGGGGCGCCCGATGAGCATACAGATCTACGGATTTTGGCGGTCGATTGCTTCATTTCGCGTGCGGGTTGCGCTGCGGCTCAAGGGACTGCCATTCGAGGAAATTCCGATCGACATTCTGTCCGGAGAACAATTCAAGCCGGAGTATGAAGCGGTCAATGCCGAGCGCGTGGTGCCCACCTTCATTCACAACGGCCATTCCATATTCCAGTCGCTGCCGATCATCGAATATCTCGACGACATCCAGCCCAAGCCGCGGCTGATACCGGAGGACGCGAAGGAGCGCGCCTATGCGCGCTCGCTGGCGCTGATGACGGTTGCTGATTCTCATCCGCTGGTGACGCCCCGCGTTCGCAACCATCTGGCCAAGACATTTGGCGCCGATACCGAGGCGATCGAGGGTTGGGGCAGGCATTGGACAACCGAGGGGCTTGCGACTTATGAACGGCTGCTCGCCCACCGCGCACCGTCTCCATTTGCTCTGGGCGCCGAGCCTGGCCTTGCGGATATCTGCATTGCAGGCCAGCTCGTCACCGCACAGTACCTAAAACTTGAACTGGGCGCTTTTCCGACGGTCGCGCGTCTGGCCGAGCGCTGTTTCGAGATACCGGCCTTTGCAACGTCGCATCCGTTCGAGCAGCCGGGCTACAAAAGCGGGAACGCCGCTCGCTGAGCCATCTAAGCTTCAGACATCAAAACCGAGCACCCTGGCCGCATTTCCACCGGCGATCTGGGCTAGCGTTGCTTCGTCTATCCCGGGCACGCCTGCAACATGTCCGATCGGGTTATATTCGGCCATGTCGAAGGGATAGTCGGTGCCCATCATGATGCGGTCGGGACCGAAAACATCGATCAGATAGGCGAGCTGGTGGTAGGTAAAGACTACGGTGTCGAGATAGACCTGCCGCAGATAAGTCGTCGGTGGCAACGGCAGATCGCGGTGGCAGTCCTGTCGTGCGCCCCAGGCATGATCAATCCGCCCGGAATAGCCGGGCAGGTAGCCGCCGCCATGCACGGCCATCAGCTTCAGATCGGGAAAGCGCGCCAGCGTTCCCGAAAAGATCAGGTTGTGAAGCGCGAGCGTGGTGTCGAGCGGATTGCCGAGCACGTTGTTGAAATAGAAATGCGTCAGTCGTTCGCCATGGGTGAACCCGTTCGGATGCATCATGATGAACGCGCCGAGCTGCTCGGCCCTGGCAAAGAAGGGACGGAATTTTGGATCGGACAATTCCTGGCCGTCGACATTGGTCAGGATCTCGACGCCCTTCAGTTTCAAGTCCTTCGTGATGTAGTCGAGCTCGCGAACCGCGATCTCCGGCTCCTGCAAGGTCACGACGCCTAGTCCGACAAAGCGATCGGGCTTGCGCGCGCAATATTCCACCACGCCCTCATTGGCGAGGCGGTGGGCGGCTTCCGCGATTTTCGGATCGATCGAATAATAGCATTGGCCCGGAGCCGGCGCGACGACCTGAACGTCGATCCCCATCTTATCGAGATCGAGCAGACGGCGATCGACCGTGGTCATGACTTCGCTGACATCTTTTTCTTGCTGCGTATTGATCTCCCGGGTCGCGGGATCCGCAAAATACGCAAGTGGGATCCGGCTGATATCGATGTGCGGTTGCGCCAGCTTGGCGGCCTGGGGAACCACGATATGGGCGTGAATATCAATCGTGACGGATGACGGCCGCCGGGCAAGGCCGTCGGCGTCGTGGATGCGGGCGGCGGTTCGGCCATAGCGGTTCTTGCGATCGATCATCTTAGTTTACTCTTTTTGCTGAAGTTGATTGTACAGAGTGTGAAGACTAGTCGATCCGACTTATTTAGGTCCGAAGCGGTGGGTCCAACGGGTCGAAACCGCGGTTGCGTCGGCGTCGCCCAGGCCCGCAGCCTCTGCTTCCTCAAAACAAGCTAGCGCGCTTGCGGTGACCGGCAGCTCAGCATGAATCGACGTGCCAAATTGAACTGCAGTCGCCAGATCCTTTTTCGCTGCGTTGAGACCGAACGCAGCTTCGCCCAGCGGTGCTCCGCCCAACACCTTGGCGATAGCCGGTCCGCGCCCTTTCATGGCGGTCGGCGTGCCCGAGGTGTCGGACAGGATGTCGATCAGCCGGTCGGCTGGAAGATTGAGCGGCTTGCAGATCGCCAACGCCTCACCGAGCGCCTGCCAGTACACCAATAGCGGCAGATTGACCGCAAGTTTCATCGTCGAGCCCGCGCCGAGTTCGCCGACATGTTCGATACGGCGGCATAATTGTTCGAGGATCGGCATCGCCCGGGCGACGTTTGCCTGCGAGCCGCCGACAAGGCCGAGCAGCTTGCCTTCCTTCGCCGGACCGGTACTTCCGCCTACGGGAGCTTCGACAAAGGCGGCGCCCTGCTGCAGCACCGAAGCACCGTTCATTTTCATCGTGTCCGGGCGCACCGTGCTCATGTCGATCACGAGCTTGCCGGGGAGCATGGCTTTCAGGATGCCGTCAGGCCCCCCATAAATTGCCTCGGTTGCGGCGTCATTCAGCAGCATCGCGATGGTGACTTCGCTGCCCTCGACTAGCTGCGCGGGAGACGCGAACGACTTCGCACCGGCATCCATCAGCGGTTTTGTCTTCGCTGAACTGCGATTCCAGACCCCGATCTCATGCCCCACCGACATCAATCGCTGCGCGATCGACGATCCCATACGTCCAGTTCCGCAAATGCCGATTTTCATTGTTTGACCTCAAAGTGGGGTGGATAGACAAAGTCTATTGAGCATGAAAGACCCCGAGATTCTGGTTGATCAATTCTTCATTGTCCAGAATGTCTTGGGCGCTCCCGGCAAACACACAGCGTCCAGTGTTGAGGATCACCGCCTGATCGGCGACGTCGAGCGCCAATTTGAGATTTTGCTCGACCAGAACGATGGATTGTCCTTCCTCTTTCAGGCGCCGGATGGTGCGGCCGACTTCCGCGACGATCATTGGCGCCAAACCTTCCGACGGCTCGTCGAGCAGCAGGACCCGGGGGTTTCCCATCAGCGCCCGCCCGATGGCGAGCATCTGCAGTTCGCCGCCCGAGAGTGTACCCGCGATTTGCGCGTGACGTTCGTGCAGCCGCGGAAACATGCTGTAAATCCGCTCGAAGTTCCATGGTTTATCGATGGTACTCTCACGCTGCTGTGCTACGAGCAAATTTTCTCGAACCGTGAGAGAGGGAAAGATGCGGCGTCCTTGCGGCACGAGACCGATGCCGAGGTGCGAGATACGTTCGGGGCTGAGTCCTTCAATCGATTCCCCAAACAACCTGATTTCGCCTTCGTGAGGCTTCAGGAAGCCGATGATCGTCGAGATACAGGTGGTCTTGCCCGAACCGTTGCGTCCCAGCAGTGCCAGCACGCCCCCTGGCCGCAGGGAAAACCCCACGCCGTGCAGGATATGGCTGTCACCGTAAAATGAATGCACATTTGCAAGGCTGAGTGCATCAGGTGCCAAGATACACCTCACGCGTTCGCTCGTCCGCAACCACGTCGTCGCGCTCGCCATCGACGATCACGCGGCCGTAGTTCAGCAGGGTCACTGTCTCGGCAAGGTCAAGCGCTGTGTCCATGTCATGTTCGATCATGATTACCGTAGTCTCCCGCGGGATCGACGCGATCAGCGACTTCACCTGAGATCGCTCGGTGTTCGAAAGGCCCGCCAGCGGCTCGTCAAGCAACAGTAGGCGCGGCTTTTGCACAAGTGCCATCGCGAGTTCAACCCGGCGCTTTTCACCGTAGGCGACCGCGGCTACCGGATCGTTAGCCAGATGCAGAAGTCCGACCGTATCGAGAATCCGGCGCGCCTCGGTTGCGACATCGCTGTAGAATGACAACGGCCGCCACATCTGCCAGCGCGAGGGCCGCAAACCGAGCAGGCCGAGCCTGACGTTGTGCTCGAGCGTGTCGCCGGAAAACAGCGTTATGATCTGATATGTGCGGGACAATCCGAGGTGCGTGCGCTGGTAGGGCATCAATTGCGTCACATCGGTGCCGAACAGCTTGACCTGCCCAGAATTCGGGCGCAAGTCGCCGCTGATCTGATTGAACAGGGTAGTCTTGCCCGCACCGTTCGGACCGATGATCAGGCGGCGTTCGCCTGGCCTGATGGCGAGAGACACGTTTTGCGTTACGACAAGCCCGCCGAACGCTTTTCTCAGGTTGATGACCTCGAGCGCATGATTGGGGGTTTGCGGGGTCATCGCGATTCGTCCCGCAATGCCGCCGTGAGGCTGCTGACGCCGGGAACGATTCCTCTCGGCATGACCAGGACGATGAACAGGAACACCAGACCCAGCAACATGTTCCATCGCTCGATGTAGGCCGAGGCATAGTTCTTCAGTAGCAGCACGAGCGCGGCACCGACGACCGGACCGCCGAGCGTTCCCGAGCCCCCGGCAATGACGCCGAGCAATGCTTCGGCCGAACTCGTGGTAGAGAGCGAAGTCGGGTGGATGTATTTGTTGTAATAGACGTAAAGCAATCCGGACACGCCGCCCCAGAGGCCGGCATAGGTGAACGTGATCCATCGGATCATCCAGGGATTGAAACCCAGCGCGGCCATCCGGCGCGGCTGATCGCGTACACCTTTCAATGACGATCCAAACGCCGACGACACAAAAATCGTCATCATCAGGCAGGCAAACGTCGCCACAAGCAGCGCGAACCAGTAAAACGATGCTGCGCTGTCGAGCGAAATTCCAAAAGGCGTCGGCCGTGTCAGGCCGGCTATCCCATTGTCGCCGTTGGTCACATTGGACATGCGATAGGCGAGTCCCCACAACACCTGGGATAAAGCCAGCGTGATCATCAGAAAGCCCAAGCCCGTGGTGCGAAGCGCGATGACGCCGAAGAGGGCGGCCGTCGCGGTCGTGCCGACGATCGAGATGATGGCAGCGGTGCCGTGCCCGAATCCGTAACGGCTTGTCAGCAGCGCCGAAATATAGGCGGCGACGCCGAGATAGGAGGCGTGTCCAAGCGACGTCATCCCGCCGAAACCGACCAGCAGGTTGAGGCTGAGCGCGAAAATCGCTGCGATCAGGATTTGGCTGGCGAGGTTGATGTAGAAATCGCCCGCGAAGAGGGGCGGTAGAAGAAGCGATGCGGCAATCAAGGTAATGCCGATCCATTTCATGCGCCGACGCGCCCAAACAGGCCTTGCGGCCGGAACGCGATGACAAAGATCATTGGCAGGAAAAGGATGATGTAGGCCAGCTCGGGAAAAAGCGCCGTTCCGAATGTATAGGTGAACCCGACGACGAAGCTGCCGATAAAGGCGCCCAGGAGGCTCCCGATGCCTCCCAGAATGACGACGATCAGCGCTAACGGAAGCATGTCGGCGTCAAGGCCGGGATAGGCTGATAGAAGCGGTCCGCCCAGCACGCCGCCGGCGCCGGCTATTCCCGCGCCAAGACAAAACACTACCGTGAACAAGTTTGAGACGGGGATTCCTACCGCGCGTGCCATCTGCCGGTCGTCTACGCCGGCACGGATCATCGCGCCCAGCCGCGTCCGCTCCAGAAGGAAATACAGCACGATCGCAACGCCAATTGCGCATCCGACCAGCACCAGCCGGTAGGTCGGAAACACGAAACCATACACCCGCGTCGGCGACTGCAGGCTTTGCGGCGTCGGCACCGGTATCGGATCGCCTCCCCACAGCATCAGGCAGGCGTCGGAAATGATGAACGACATGCCGAGCGTAACCAGCACCTGCCCGAGTGGATTGGTCTTGAGCCGGGTCAGCACCATCCGCTCGAAAAGACCGCCGATCGCCGCGACAGCGATTCCGGCGCCGAGCGCGGTCACCCAAATATTCAAGCCGCTGTAGGAACGCAGCGCCGCCGCGCCGAAATAGGTGCCGAGCATGAAGAAGGCGCCGTGGGTCAGGTTCGCCAGCCTCATCAGGCCGAAGATCAACGAGAATCCCGACGAGAGCAGAAACAACAGACCACCAAGCGACAGGCTGTTGAGACCCTGGATGATCCAAAACTGCATCGTTGACCGATCTTGTTCGGAAAGTTGCTAGACCCGCGCCCCGCGCCGGAAAGAGGTTGGTTACTCCAGGTTTTTCGCCGGCGGATAGTCGCGCGAATAGACCGGATTCTTCAGGAAAGCGGTCTTGTCATAGGTCCAGAACTGGCTGACATTCGGATAGGTCTTGATCACGGAATTGACCAGCCGCCCATCGCTCCTTGTTACCTTGCGTATGTAAACGTCGCCGATCGCGTTACCGAATTCGTCGAGTTTGACGACACCCCGCACTGTATCGACGTTGCTACTGCGGATCGCCGCCATCAGTGCTTTTTTGTCTTCGACATTTCCCTTCGTGGTCCTTATCCCGGCTTCGAGGACTGCAGCCGTGACGTAAACGCCGCCGGCGTAATAGCCCGGATCATATTTGAACTGTTTGCGGAAAGCCGGCGCGAAGTGCCTGTTGGGCGGGTTGTCCAGCTCTGCGGAATACCAGCTTGTGGTCAGGATCCCCAGCGCCTCATCGCCCATATTGCGAAGCACGGATTCATCGAGCGCGGTCATACCGCCGATGACGGCCATCTTTTCCTTGAGCCCGTATTCGATGAATTGCCGTAGGAACCGAAATCCGTTCGAGCCTGCGGTACCAAGGAAAATAGCATCCGCGCTCTTCACCTGGGCCACGTAGCTGCCGTAGTCAGGTGTTGCCAGTGGCGTGAAGATTTTTTGTATGATCTTGCCGCCGTTGTCCTCGAAGACGCGTTGGAAGCCGGCGCACATTTCATGCCCGTAGGCAAAATCGTCGGCGATGGTGACAATCTTTTTATATTTCAAATCCGTGGCAGAATAGTCGGCAAGCGGGTAGGCGCATTGCGCCGAGGTCGACGTCAGGCGGACAAACCACGAGCTCGTGTGTCGCTGCGTCATGTCCTCTGCCGCGGCGACGCCCAGGGTGGGCATTTCCTTTTCATTGAGGTAGTCCGCGATCGCCAGCGCCTCGAAGGCGGCGAGTGGGCCGATGATGCAGTGGACGTTATTCTTTTCGATCAGCTCCTGCGCCTTGGCCCGCGCCGTTGCCGGAGTGCCAGCGGTGTCGGCGACGATCAACTCGACCTTGCGGCCTGCGATAGTGTAGTCGCGCTCCTTCAGGAACATCGTCATGGCAAGTTCCATGTCGATACCGCCGGAGGCGAGTGGTCCGGTCTTGACCGCCAGCATACCGATGCGGATCGGGCCGCTATCCTGCGCAATGACGGCGCTGGGGGTCGTCATGCTGGCGATACCTGCGCTGGCAACGCCGCCGACAAACTGTCGTCGCGATATCGTCATTGGAGCCTCCCCGGAACGCTGGATTTGAACATCAGCTGTTCCCGTGTTTATTGATTGAGCAATTTATCGGACGGAAGTTACAAATGATCAAGTGATAACCACGCTATCGACTTGGCATGCTGGATATTTTCGCGACGCGAATGGTGGGATAGCCCAAATTAGCGGCGCCTTGATGCGGTGCGGTATTGCGGGCGCGCATCTCCTATCGCGCGGCTATCATCATTTCGCAGCTCGGTGATTGTTCGAAATCCCCGAAGTGAGACGGCTAATCCCGATCGCGACCGGCCGATTTGGGAGGCACGACGATGGTTCTCTTCAACACCTCGAATACCGCGGCCGTGTCCTGGTTGCCCAGTCCCATCGCCAACGCTTGCGCGTAAACGGGCTGGGTCAATGCGAACAGCGGCGTTGCACATCCAACCTCATCGGCAAACTCGGCGATAATCGTCATGTCCTTCTTCCAAGTCGACACTTTCATGGTGGCAGGCTCATAAACGCCTTCGACCATCATCGGCGCCCGCATCTGAAACATCCGGGATCCGCCGGCGCCCGGGCCGATCATGTCAACCACCATCTTCGGATCGAGCCCGGCACGCTCCGCCAGGATCATCGCCTCGGCAGTGGCGACGTTGTGGATGGCCACCAGATGATTGGCGACGAATTTCATCCGGCTGCCATTGCCGTATTTGCCAAGATCGGCGCTTTGCTTGGCGAAGTCGGCGAACAGGCTTTCGCATTGGGCAATGGCGTTGCTGTCGCCGCTGGCGTAGACGACCAGATCGCGGTTCTTGGCCTGTGCTCCGGTCCCACTGAGGGGGCAGTCCAGCGCGATGTGACCGGCTCTGTTCAGGATGCTTTCGAAACTGAGCTTGTCGGCAAGAGTGAGAGTGGATAGCTCGACCACGATCCGCGGAGACTGCCCGGATTTGGCGATTGTCTGCGCGACGTCCGCGACGGCCTCGGGAGTGGGAAGACTGGTCATGACAACAGGCGCGTCGCGCACGACCTGACCGACGTCGGCAGCGATGGTGACGCTCGCAAGTCCAAGCTCGGCTCGTCGTGTGGCGTCGATATCGAAGCCGATCACCCGCCATCCGCGATCGACGAGATTGCGGGCGATTGCCCCTCCCATGATCCCAAGCCCGATGATGCCAACGATCTTGTTCATGAGAAATTACCTCCAAACCTAGCCGCGTCATGCATCCTTTAGTTCGTATTCTGAATAACCGTTGATCAAGCGATAAACAATCATCAAGTCGCCTCCCGTTGGAAACGGCTTCGACGAATTTAGGATTTTTATGCAGATATTGTGCAATTGCCGCCAATGCGCTGGTCTTCGACAGACAGGATTGATACCCGGGATGATCCGCGAATTCCTCGCACAAATGATCGTCCAGTCAGATGACAAGATGCTACGGCACCATTTCACTCTGGATCTTCGGATTGGTTTTTCTATTCGTGGGAGTCAATATTAATGAGCCCTACTATCTGATTTCGCTGCGTGGATTGGGTGCCGCTGCTCTCCTTATTGCGAGCAATGGTGTTTTCGTTCTCCTGATCAAGCGGGGATATTGGAACGGACGAGGTGCTGCGGAGAGATTGCTGATTTTGTTGTGGTGTTTGCCATCACTGTCGATGCTGTACGCCAAAATTTCGTTCGAAGTCGGTAAGCGAAATGTCCTACGAACTGACGTCGCGCGGGCGCACACGCTGGGGCGACATTTCGTCGTAGGCTACTCGTCGTTCGATGAAGTCATGCCGCTAGCCGAAAAAGGTCTGATCTCGGGCGTCTATATTTCCCGGCACAATATCACCGGGCGTCCAGCCGACGCACTAAAGTCGGAGATTGCCATGCTGCAGGACGCGCGGCGCATCGCCGGCCTGCCGCCCTTGATCGTTGCTGCAAGAGGGCGGCATCGTATCACATCTGTCGCCGCCACTGACCGCATAGCCGTCTCTATCCACTCTGGCGGATCTGCCGCCGAACATTCGAGCAAAGAGAGCGGAAGAATTTGGGCGCGTTCACGGGCAGGAGTTAGCGGCGATTGGCGTGAATCAAGATTTTGCGCCGGTCTTGGACCTGCGGCCGGAGGCAAGCCACAACCGGTTTGACTTCAACACCCTCATCTATCAACGCGCGATATCCGGCGACCCTGTCGCGGTAATCGATATCGGCCTGGCTTACATACGTGGACTCGACGCGTTCGGTGTTGCGGCGACCGTGAAGCACTTCCCGGGATTGGGTCGCGTGCGCGCCGATACGCACCATTTCAACGCTGATTTGGACACGCCGTTAGCCGTGCTTAAGGCGTCCGACTGGCGTCCCTCCAGGGACGTTTTGGCAGGTTCGCGAGCGCAACTCATGATAGGACATGTCACGCTGACTGCGGTCGACCCGGATCGTCAGGCGTCGCATTCCAAGCTCATCGTCAACGGAATCATTCGCCAGAAATGGAACTACCAGAGCGTAATCATTACCGACGATTTGGTGATGGGCGCGATCTATAGCCACAGCATCTGCACGGCCGTCGTTGAGGCGCTCAACGCAGGCGTCGATCTGCTGCTTGTCGCGTTCGATGGTTCGCAATTCTATCGCATTTTTGCGTGTGCGTCTGACGCATTCGCCCAAGGAAAGCTAGATACAGCGATGGTGCGCCCGAGCGAGGCGCGGCTGGAGCGGACGCTCCCGTCAGATTGAAGGGGAGATTTTTCGATATGGTCGATGGACCCTTGACGGGCATCCTCGGCCGCGCCTTAATTAGTGATCGAGCGATAAACGATCGTCGAGCAGCTTCGGCCGGTCAACGTTCGATGCGGAAGCGCTAAAAGTGGCCGACTGTCTCCAGGCATTCATGTCGGCCGCCTCTCGAGAGCCCAAGACCGGCGAGATAGCGAGGAACGCCAAAATGGCAGGTGTTGGTCGGAAGCCAAACACGAGCCCGTCTCCGCAGCCTGATGCGGACGACCCCGCTTATGCCGCCATGATCGCGCGCGCCGAGGCGCTGATTCCGCGCTTCCGCGATCGCGCGTCCCGGACTGAAGAGTTGCGACGCCTGCCGTCGGAGACTGAGCGCGATTTGCATGAATCGGGCTTGTTGAGGATCGTGCAGCCGAAGCGGGTGGGAGGCTCCGAATTCGATTATGTTGCGTTGGTAGATTGTGCCGACGCGATCGGGCGGGCCGACGCGTCGGTAGCCTGGAATCTCGCCAACCTCGCGAGCCACCACTGGATGCTGGGCATGTTCGACAAGCGTGCGCAGGATCTGGTGTGGAACAAGGACGCCGACGCCCTGATTGCGTCCTCCTTCATTTTCCCGGCTGGACGCGCAAGGAAAGTCGATGGCGGATATGTGCTGCGCGGCAGTTGGCCGTTTTGTTCGGGGGTGGATTCCTGCGAATGGAATATGCTCGCCAGCGTCGTTTCGTCCGACGACGAAGCCGACGGCATCGAGTATCGCATCTTCCTGCTCAACAAAAGCGACTACAAAATCAAGGACACTTGGAATTCGGCCGGATTGAGGGGAACAGGATCGAACGATGTTGAAGTCAACGATGCCTTCGTTGCCGAGCCGATGACGGTTGCCGTGAACGATCTCGCCGGGGGCCCGACGCCTGGAAGCGCCGTCAATCCGAATGCACTCTATGCGCTGCCGGTGTTTTCGCTGTTTCCCTATGTGCTATCCGGCGTTGCCGTGGGAAACGCGCAGGCCTGTCTCGACGACTATGTCGAGGTCGCGCGGCATCGCGCCTCGACCTACAACCGCGCCAAACTCGGCGATATGCAGAGTACGCAGATCAAGATTGCGGAAGCCTCCGCCAAGATCGATGCGTCCCGTCTGATCATGCGCTCGACATGCATCGAGGTGATGGCCGACGCCAGGCGCGGTCGCCTTCCGGACATCGCCGCCAAGACCAAAACGCGCCGCGACGGGGCGTTTGCCGTTAATCTCTGCACCGAAGCGGTGTCGCTATTGTTCGCGGCGAGCGGCGCGCGGGGATTGTCCACGACGGCTGCATTGCAGCGTCAGTTTCGAGACGCCCACGCGATCAATTCGCACCTCGCGTTCAACTTCGATGCGGCTGGCACCAATTATGGGCGCGTTGCGCTCGGCCTGCCGTCCGAAAATCTGACGCTTTGAGGCTGAGGGATGACCGACGCGCCAAAGCATCCGACCGAACCGGACCCGGCCAACGAGCTGGCCAGCGATAGCTCGCTGATTGATCCCAGAGATTTCCGCAATGCGCTTGGCACTTACGCCACCGGCGTCACCATCATCACTGCGGCGGGACCGGACGGCAAGCCCTATGGGCTTACCTGTAATTCGTTCGCCTCGGTATCGCTGAACCCGCCGCTCGTGCTCTGGAGTCTAGGGATGTTTTCGCAGGCGTTGACTATCTTCCAGAACGCCAGCCATTTCGCGGTTCACGTACTTGGCGCATCGCAGCAATCGCTCGCGAGCAAATTCGCAAAATCCTTGGAAGACAAATTCGCCGGGGTCGAATGGACGCCGGGCCTTGGCAATGCGCCCCTGCTTGCGGATAGCGTTGCACATTTTCAGTGCCGAGCCGCCAATCGATATTATGGCGGCGACCACGTCATCTTTCTTGGCGCGGTCGAGGCCTACGCGTACAACCGCAAAGATCCGCTATTGTTTGCGCGTGGCGGCTATGGCCACTTTCTTCCAGGCGACGGTATTTCAGCGGCCGTTAAGCCATGAGAAGGAAAGCGTCTCCTAAGCGAATTCGCGCAAAACAGAAACGGTTGTCGCCGCACGATCGCCGCAAAGAGTTCGTTGCCAAGGCGACCGAATTCTTCTCGGAGGAAGGATTTGGTGGCGGAACGCGCGACCTGGCGCGCCGTCTCGGCGTCACTCAGCCGCTGCTGTACCGTTACTTTCCAAGCAAGGATGATTTGATCAAGGAGGTCTATCGCACGGTTTATCTCGAACCGTTCGATCCCGGCTGGGAGAAGCTTCTCACCGACCGCTCGCGACCGATCCGCGATCGGTTGCTGGAATTCTATGGCGCCTACACGGATGTGATTTTTACCCGTAAATGGCTTCGCATCTATCTTTACGCGGGCCTGAAGGGGCTAGACATTAACCGGTGGTATGTCGGCGTGGTGCGGGACAAGATCTTGTCACGCATCATACGGGAATGCCGCCATGAAGCCGGGCTTCCGGTGCAAAGCAAACCGACCGCGTCGGAGCTCGAGATGGCATGGGTGTTCCACAGCGGAATCTTTTACTACGGGGTCCGCAAGTACATCTATGAGTCGCCCGTGCTCGAGGATAAGGAACAGATGATTGGCGACACGCTGGATGTTTTTCTGGCGGGATTCGAAAGGGTCTTTACCGTGCCAGCCCTTCCAAGGCGCGCGCCGATAAAGGCTGTGGGGTAGCGGGTTCAGATCATCTCGATGCCGCCGCCACTTTCAACCGACCGCTGGATCGCCTCACCATGCGCGGCTTCTGGTTCCGATTATGATTTCGACATTTCGGTTCGGTACCAGTCGCCGATTTCGCTCGCGGTCATCAGGGCGACGCTATCGTGGCCGATGACATAGTCGAGCAACGCCTCCAGATATTTGATGCGGTGCGGGACGCCGGTGATGTAGGGGTGAATTGAGATTGCCATGATTCGGGCGTTGCTTGCGCCTTCAAGGTAGAGCCGGTCGAACTGGTCGGTGCAGCGCTTCAAAAATTGCTCGGACGGCAGATACTGCAGTGCATGGATGACGATATCGTTGGTCTCTACCGAGTAGGGTATCGTCGTGATGGTGCCATGGGGCGTTGCGATATCCTGGGGAAGATCGTCGATCACCCAATCCGCCACGTATTCGATGCCATTGAGACGCAACAGATCAAGGGTTTGGTCGGTCTCCGTCAATCCCGGGCTTTCCCACGACCTCGGCGGTTTGCCGGTGAATTTTGCGATGGTGTCGACCGCTCGTTTGATCGCATCGGCCTGATCGTCCAATTTGTGCATCGGGCCCTGCACGAATCCGTGGCCCATGAACTCGAAGCCGGCCTCGCGCGCGGCTGATGCGACGCGGGGATAGGAGCTGCACACCTTTGCGTTCAGCGCGAGGGTAACCGGCATGTTGCGGTCGGTCAGCGCCTTGAACTGCCGCCAAAAGCCGGCACGCATGCCGTATTCATGCCACGACCAGTTGGGCACATCCGGCAACAACGGTTGCCCCATCGGCGGGCTGAGCACGGTTCGCGGCATCGCATTTTCGATCCGCCACTCCTCGACATTGAGGATGACCCATACCGCGAGCCTCTTGCCGCCCGGCAACCTCAACTTCGGCCGGTCGATTTGCGCCTGATAGGGAATGCGATCGGTCAGAGCCACGGCGTACCTTCTCAAAGTCGATTTACGGACTATCCCGCAGCGTTGGATTATTTCGATGTGCCGGCGCTAACAAGCGGCATGACCTTTTCTGCCATCAGGATCATGGACTGTCGCCCAAGCTCGCGATCCTTCCAATCTTTGCCGGCATATAGCAGAGTGCCGAACGTGCCGACCTCGTCCTGAAAGGCCAGCAACTGATCCGCGACACTTTCAGGCGTTCCATGGATGATCAGCTTGTCGCAGATCATTTCCAGCGTCACTTCATCGTCGGGTTGGTCGCGGCGCGTTTTGAACAATTCGATGCGGCCGCCCAGTTTCAATTTAGTGAACAACGAACGATAGTAATAGACGTAAGGTCCTTCCGGGTCGGTCGCATAGGCTTTTGCTGTCGCCGCATCGTTAGCGACAAAGACGCTTTTGGCGACACGCCAATTTGCTGGCTCGGCGGGGCGGCCGGCGCGCTCGCAACCTTCGACATATTTTGGCCAGTGACTTTTCACCCAGGCCGGCATCAGGAAGTTTGCCGATATCGGCTCCCAACCACGTGCGGCAGCCTCGGTGACGCCCTTCGAGAACGGCGCCACGGCGGTCACGACGATCGGTGGATGCGGCCGCTGCAATGGCTTTGCGATGAAACCCTGGCCGATGTCCCCGATCAAAGTCTTTTGCGTCGAGATGTTCCAGTATTTTCCCACGAAATTGTATGGCGGCTTTCCTGCCCAGATCTCGAGAACCTGATTGATACATTCGAGAAACATCGCGTTACGATTGGCGTCGAGATTGCCGAACAACTCCGCGTCGGAGAGAAGCCCGCCGGGGCTAATTCCAAAGATCAAACGCCCATCGAGCATGTGATCGAGCATCGCCATAGAGGCAGCGACGGTGGCGGGGTGCGTGTTCGGCATATTGATCGTGCCGGTTCCGAGCTTGATCTTTTTGGTAGCGGCGGCGATCCACGCAAGAAATGCGATGCAAGAGGTGATGTTCTCCGCCTTGTCGGTGACATGCTCGCCGACATACGCCTCGGTAAATCCCAATTCGTCGGCCAGCAGGAAGGCTTCGCGGTCTTCCCGCAGCGACAGCCGCCAATCCTTGTCGAGAGGGTGGATCGGCATCGTAAAGAAACCCAGTTTCATCGCCTGCTCCTCTCCCGGGCCGATTTGACGCGATTCAAACCGTGCGTCGTTCGTAACGATATCACAAGTCCAAAAGTCTAATCTCTCGAAATAATCGTTCGATAAACAAACTTGACCTTTGATAGTCGGCGCCGTCTAATCTTCGCAAAACACGCCATAATCGGGCCGGGGAGGATCGCGCCAAATGAAAGCCTCGGCTTTCAGCTATGTACGCGCTACCAGCGTTATGAACGCGTTGGAGTTGCTTGCCGCGCATGGGGACAAGGCGAAGGTGTTGTCGGGTGGGCAGAGCCTGATGCCCGCAATGAACCTGCGTTTGATCTCTCCCGAACTTGTCGTCGATATCGGCGGCATCACCGAACTGCGGGACATCGCTGTGAGAGGAGATGTCCTTACCATCGGTGCGCTGACGCGTCATGTCGACCTCCTGAAATCGCCTGAGATCGCGGCGCACGCACCGTTGCTGACGGAAGCCATCGCCCATGTCGCGCACCCTGCGATCCGCAACAAGGGAACGCTTGGCGGCAGCCTTGCTCACGCCGATCCCGCCGCCGAGCTGCCGGCCTGTATGCTGGCGCTCAACGCGACCATTATCGTCAACGGGCAGGCTGGCGAACGGCGGATCGCGGCGGAAGATTTTTTCAGGGGAATCTATGAGACGGCGCTGTCGGGGCACGAATTGCTCACCGCCGTTGAGCTGCCAGTCGCGCGAGGAAATTTTGCGCATTTTTTTTGCGAATTTGCCCGGAGGCACGGCGACTATGCGATCGCGGGCCTGGCGGCGCAGGCGGTCGTCGAAGGCAAGGTTTTCATGGGTCTTCGCATGGCCTTTTTTGCCGTCGGCGATCGGCCGCTATTGGCGAGGGCGGCAGGGAGGCTGCTCAATGTCACCGTTACGCCTGCGGTGTTGTCGGAGGTGTCAACGGCGCTGGCTGAAGAACTAGATCCCCATGGCGATCAACAGGCGTCAGCTCCGATGCGCCGTCATCTTGCGAAAGTGCTGATGGCGCGTTGCGTCTCCGCGCTGCTGGGTGGCCCCGATCTCAATGCCAGGGGATCGGTTTGACGGCCCAGATGCCAATCTCGCTTAAGGTGAATGGCGAGCGTATCGAAGCGCTTGTTCTGCCGCGTCTCAATCTGGCGGACTTCCTGCGCGAGCATCTGAAATTGACGGGAACACATGTCGGCTGCGAGCACGGGGTTTGCGGTGCTTGCACGGTACGCGTCGATGGCGAGATCGTTCGCTCCTGCCTGATGCTTGCGGTGCAGATGCACGGGGCATCGGTCGAAACCATCGAAGGGTTGTCCGACAGTGGCGAGGTCGCCGATCTGCAGGCCGCCTTTCGCGAGCGCAATGCCTTGCAATGCGGCTTTTGCACGCCGGGAATGCTGATCGCCGCACAAGATTTGCTGAAGCAGAATTCCGGGCCCGACCGGGAACGGATTCGCCAGCATCTTTCCGGCAATTACTGCCGCTGCACCGGCTACCAGGCCATTATCGATGCGGTCGAGAATACGGCTCGAGCACGCATGGGGCGCCAGTCATGACCGTGTCGCCTGCAAAACCGGAAGGACTTTCGGAACTTGATCGGCCGAATTCGTATATCGGCAAGATCGTTCCGCGGCCAAACCTTGAGCGGCTGATGCAGGGACGAGGGCTCTATGTCAGCGACGTGGAACTGCCGCGCATGGGGCATGTGGTTTTCCTGCGTTCCCCGTATGCGCATGCGAAAATCGTCGGGATCGACGCTACAGAGGCGGGGCGCATGCCGGGCATCCACGCCATCGTGACCGGCGAACAGCTTAGCTCCGTGATCACGCCGTGGGTTGGCGTGCTCTCGCACCTGAAGGGCCTCAAGTCCGCCCCGCAACATGCGATCGCGATCGATCGGGTCTGCTGGCAGGGGGAAGCGGTCGCCGCCGTCGTGGCGATCGGCCGGGCTGTCGCCGAGGACGCAGCCGAGATCGTCAAGGTCGAATACCAGGAACTCGATCCGGTCGCGGACATGCGCACGGCGCTGGATCCGGAAACGCCTGTTATTCATCCCTGTCTTGGCGACAATCTCGCTTTTAAGCGCAGCCTCGATGCCGGCAGGGTCGATGCTGCGTTTGCCGATTCCGACGAGGTGGTGGAGGCGAATTTTATCTTTGGCCGGCACACGGGCGTGACGCTGGAGCCGCGCGCGGTGGTAGCTGACTGGAACGCGGCCGAAGCGCGGCTGACGATTTATCAGGGCACGCAGGCGCCGCACATGGTTCAGAACATCGCCGCGCTGCATCTCGGACTTGAAGACGCGCAGGTTCGCGTGGTTTGCAAGGATGTCGGCGGTTCGTTCGGCATCAAGGTCCACATTTACGCCGACGAAATGGCTACCTATGCGCTGTCGAAACTGCTGCGACGGCCGATCAAATTCGTCGCCGACCGGATTGAAAGTTTTAATACCGACATTCATGCCCGCGACCACCGCTGCTGGGGGCGGATCGGCGTCAACCGCGACGGGACGATCACGGCGTTCGAGATCGACGATCTCACCGGTATCGGTCCCTATTCGATGTATCCGCGCACCAGCGCCATCGAAGCCAATCAGGTCGTCAATCTGGTCGGCGGTCCCTATGTGACCAAGAACTATCGCGCGCGGGCCCGCGTCGTGTTCCAGAATAAGAATGTGATGTGCCAATATCGCGCTGTTGGCCACCCGATCGCATGCTCGGTGACGGAAGGTCTGGTCGACCTGGCGGCGGCAAAGATCGGGAGGGATCCGGTGGAAGTCCGCCGCCACAATCTTATTGCCGACGACGCTTACCCATGCACGTCGCCTTCGGGCCTGAGGTTTGAGCAGCTGTCGCATCATGCAGCGATGAACAAGCTGATCGCGATGATGGACTATGACGCGTTGCGTGCAGAGCAGGCGGCTTTGCGCAAGCGCAACATTCATCGCGGCATCGGCATAGCGAGCTTCATCGAAGTCACCAACCCAAGTGCGGCGTTCTATGGTGTCGGTGGTGCGCGGATCTCGTCGCAGGATGGTGTTGCCGTGCGGCTGGACGCTCAGGGTTCGGTGATCTGCCAGACCAGCATCACCGAACAAGGGCAGGGCTCGGAATCGCTCACGGCGCAAATCGTGGGAAGCGTGCTCGGCGTCTCGATGGAGCGCGTCCGCGTCATACTGGGCGATACCGACAACACGCCCTATGGCGGCGGCACCTGGGCCTCGCGCGGCGCTGGAATTGGCGGTGAGGCCGCACTGCAGGCCGCGAAGATTTTGCGGAAGAATGTGCTGGATGTCGCGGCCGCCATCCTGCAATCCTCGCCCGGCGAGCTTGACATCGCCAACAATGTGGTCGTGAACGCAAATGACGGATCACCCCGCATCGAGCTGCGTGAGCTTGCCAGAATAGTCTATTTCCGCCCGGATACGCTTCCGCCCGGCATTCAACCCGAACTGATGGCGACTCGCCATTTCGTGCCTCGCGAATATCCGTTCGCCTTCACCAATGGCGTTCAGGCCTCCTGGCTAGAAGTCGATACCGACACCGGGTTCGTAAAACTGCTCCGGCATTGGGTGGTCGAGGATTGCGGCACTATCATCAATCCCCAGCTGGTCGACGAGCAAATCCGGGGCGGCGTCGTGCAGGGCCTGGGAGCTGCGCTGTTCGAAAAATGCATTTACGATGAGCGGGGGCAACTGACCAACGCCAACATGGCCGATTATCTGGTTCCGATGTCCGGCGAAATGCCGGATATCGACGTCGGGCACGTGGTGTCGCCAACGTTGGAAACGGAGCTGGGCGCCAAGGGCGCGGGCGAAGCCGGGACGGCGGGAGCCGCCGCGGCCGTGGCCAACGCGGTCAATGATGCGTTGAGGCCATTCGGCGCAATAATTACCGAGATTCCGTTGACGCCACAGGTTATCCTGACGGCCTTGGGGCGAATCTGAACCGGGATGCGCCAACAAAACCAAACAGAATTGCAGGGGGAGGAGCTATGACCAGGAAGACGACCAAATCGGGATCGATTTCCCGCCGCCGTTTGCTGACGACGGCAAGCGCCGGGGCAGCCCTTGCCGTCTCGCCGCTTCGCATCAATCTGCTGCGGGCACAGGAGGCCAACATCAAGATCGGGTTTCCCGTTCCGTTGACCGGGCCTTACGGCACGGAAGCCCAGGATCAGGTGCGCGCCGGGCAGCTCGCGGTCGCCCAATTCAACGACGGCGGCGGACTCAATGGGCGCAAGGCGGAATTGGTCGTGCGCGACGACAAGCTCAATCCCGGCGAGGCGGCAACGCGGACGCTGGAATTGGTCGAAAAGGAAAAGGTGAACTTTGTCGTCGGCAGTCTTTCCGCCGCCGTGCAACTTGCGATCAACAACGTTACCAAGGAACGCGGTATTATCTTCAATTCGATCAGTCAGTCCGATACCATCAACGAAGCCTCCGATTTCAGCCGTTTTACCTTCCACGAGGCCTTGAACCCGCATTTGACCTCGGGCGCGGTGGGGCGCTACGCCTTCTCAAAATTCGGCAAGAAGGTCGCGTTCCTTACCGCCGACTATGCCTACGGTCACGAAATGGTCCGCGGCTTTCTCGAGGTGGGCAAGGCATTCAATATCGAAAACCTCGGCGATATCCGTCACCCCATCGGAACATCCGACTTCTCGACGCTGCTGCCGCGCATCCAGGCCCTCAAGCCTGATATTCTCTGCATCAGCAATTTTGGCCGCGACCAGCAGATCGTGCTGAAGCAGGCGACCGATTTTGGTATCAAGAAGACGACCCAGATCATCGCGCCGCTGCTTTCCCATGCGAGCCGGGTTGCGGCGGGGCCGCAAGCGTTTGACGGCGTGATCGGCGGATGCTCGTTCTATTGGGGCATAGAGGACAAATTCGCATCCACCAAGGCGTTCAATGATGCCTTCAAGAAGATGTATGACGGGCGGCTGCCATCTGATTACGGCGCGCTCGGCTATGGCGGTGTCAGCGCGGTGCTCGCCGCCGTCAAGAACGCCGGCAGCGTCGACACTGACAAGGTGATCGCGGCACTGGAAGCGCTGAAGTACGATTTTTACAAGGGACCGCAATATTATCGAAAATGCGACCACCAGTCGGTCCAGTCGGTACTGGTGATCAAGTCGAAATCGAAGGACATGCGCAACGAGTCCGACGTTTTCGAAGTCATCAGCACCGACGAGCCCAATGAGGCAAACTTGCGCACCTGCGCGGAGCTCGGCCATAAGGCCTGACGCGGTGAACGATGTGTGCCCTTCTCGGCACACATCGATTTTTAGGGGGAACGCATGGCTGGTCTCAGCCTCGATCTGATTGCACTGCAATTGTTTACGGGTCTCGCGCTCGGCGCGATCTACGTGCTGTTTGCGATCGGCCTTTCGCTGATCTTCGGCATGCTCACCGTGGTCAACTTCGCCCACGGCGCGTTTTATATGATCGGCGCCTATGCCGGAGTTTACATTCTCTCGTTCGGCGGAAATTTCTGGATCTGCCTGGTCGCCGTGCCGTTAGCCGTCGGCCTGTTCGGTCTTGCAGTGGAACGCTTCTTGATACGGCCGCTCTACGGCAGGGGCATCGACTATCCGCTGCTGCTGACATTTGGCTTGAGCTACGTCATGGTCGAGCTCGTTCGAATTGCCTTCGGCAAGACCGGGTACCCCTTTGACACGCCCGAAGTTCTGCAAGGGGCCGTCAATATCGGCGTCGGTTATTTTCCGCTCTATCGTCTGTTCGTTATCGGCGCGACCGCTGCCGTGCTGCTGGCGCTTTGGCTGTTTCTTGAAAAGACAAGTTTCGGCCTGATCATTCGCGCCGGCGCGCGCGATCCGCAAATCGTGCGCGTGCTCGGTGTCGACGTCGCGCGGGTCTGGCTGATCGTTTTCGGAATAGGGACTGCGATCGCCGGCTTTGCAGGGTTACTGGCAGCGCCGCTTCAAGGCGTCATCCCCGAGATGGGCGGCACCATTCTCGCCGAAGCCTTTGTCGTCACGGTGGTGGGGGGCATGGGGTCTATCGGCGGCGCCGTGCTTGCCGGGCTGCTGGTCGGTGTTGTTGTTAGCATGACGTCGCTGTTTGCGCCCGAAATGGGCAAGGTCTCGATCTTCGCGCTGATGGCGGTGGTTCTGATCGTTCGTCCGCAAGGATTCTTCGGCCGCGCCGGATTGATGAGTTGAAGGTGAAATTCAGGGGTATGAATGAAATTACCCAGCCGCAACAGCGGGGGGCCGCGACGCGCGTGAGCTGGTTTCAGTTCGCAACCGAGCATCGTGCCAGTATTGCGAGCCTTGTCGTTCTGGTGTTTCCGCTCGTTATGCCGTTCACCGCGCTTGCGGTTAACATCCTGATCTACGGCCTCTATGCGCTGGGCTTCAATCTCGTCTACGGCTATCTCGGCCTGTTGTCGTTCGGCCACGCCGCATTGTTCGGCACCGGCGCTTATCTTTGCGGTATCGCGATCGCGCATTTTGCGCTGCCGTGGTTCGTCTCCATCGCCGTCGGAATCCTCGGCGGGTTGTTGATGGCGGCGCTGATCGGTGTGCTGGCGATCCGGACCCGCGGCATCTACTTCGCGATGGTCACGATGGCGCTGTCGCAGTGCGTCTACTATTTGTTTTATCAGGCCGTCGACTGGACCGGAGGAGAGAATGGCCTGCGTGGCATCAATGTCCGCGTCATCGACATCCTTGGCGTCAAACTCGACTTCATCAACCCGCTAACGCGCTATTATGTGATCGCCGTATTCGTGATTGCCGCGTTCTTCGTGCTGTCGCGAATTCTTGCTTCGCCCTTCGGGGCCGTGATTGAGGCGGTGCGCGAAAACGAGACCCGGGCCAAGGCTTCCGGTTACGACGTGACATTGACGCGTTTGATTACGTTCATTCTGTCCGGCGGGTTTTGCGGACTGGCGGGCGCGCTGCAGGCACTGCATCTGTCCATCGTGCCGATCGAAATCCTGCATTATGACACCTCGGGCATTGTGGTGATGATTGCGCTACTTGGCGGAATGGGAACGTTCTTCGGGCCGATGGTCGGCGCGGCGGCGTTTCTGCTCCTGGAAAATCTCGTCTCGCTCTGGACGGTACATTGGCAACTCATCGTCGGCGCCATCTTCATGATTTGCGTGCTGTTCTTTCCGGCCGGAATTTGGGGGACCTTGATTTCGCGAGGCAAGCCATGACCGCGCTCGGTACGGAGCAGCCCATTCTGCGCACCAAAGGCGTGGGCAAGACGTTCGGCAAATTCGTCGCGTTGAACAACATCTCGGCCGAATTCACCAAGGGCGCCATCACCTCGATCATCGGACCCAACGGCGCGGGAAAGAGCACCTATTTCAATCTGCTGTCAGGCGCCTTGAGGCCATCAAGCGGCAACGTGGAATTCGAGGGCAGGGATGTTACCGGACTTCCGCAGCATCGCTTTGCCCATATGGGCGTCGCGAAGTCATTTCAAATCACCAACGTGTTCCCTCAGCTGTCGACGCGCGAGAATGTCCGCATCGGACTACAGGCGCTGGTGTCGCGCTACGACATGTGGCGTCCGCGCGCGAGGCACACTGAGTTGATAGAGCAGGCCGATGAATTGTTGGCGTTGGTTGGATTGTGGGACGCGCGCGAACGAACGGCGAAGGCTCTGGCCCACGGCGAGCAGCGCGCACTAGAAATCGGAATGGCGCTGGCGAGCCGGCCGCGGCTATTGTTGCTCGATGAGCCGACCGCCGGAATGAGTCCGGAAGAAACCCGCGTCATGATGGATCTTATCGTGAAGCTTGCTAGCGAACGCACGGTCATTCTGGTCGAGCACAAGATGAAACTTGTGCTCGGGATCAGCGACCGCATCCTGGTATTGCACCACGGCGAGCTGCTGGCGGTGGGAACGCCATTGGAGGTCCGCCAGAACGAGGCCGTCAAGCGGGTCTATCTCGGCCAGCGGGAGCACTGATCAGATGTTGCAGATCGGCAATCTGAACGCCTGGTACGGTTCGAGCCACGTCCTGCAAGACATCTCGATCGAGGTGGCCAAAGGCGAGATTGTTTGTCTGATAGGGCGCAACGGCGCCGGCAAGACCACAACGCTGAAATCGATCATGGGTCTGATGGACAAGGCTCGGGGGTCGATAATTTTCAAAGGCCGGGAGCTGCTGACCCAGCCGGCGCATCTGCGCTTTGCGCTCGGGCTGGCTTACGTGCCGGAAGAACGGCGCATCGTGCAGGGTCTTTCGGTGCGCGAAAATCTCAGGCTGGGTCTGGTGGCGTCTCCCGAAAGGAAAAGGGAAGCCGAGCTGATCGGAGGCATCGCCAAAATCTTTCCACGACTGGCCGAGCGCCTGGATCAGGAGGCCCAGACGATGTCCGGCGGTGAACAGCAAATGCTGGCGATTGCGCGGGCGATGATCGCAAAGCCCGATCTCATCATGCTCGACGAACCATCGGAGGGAATCATGCCGGTGCTGGTCGATGAAATGTTCGAGCTGTTTCGCGCCATGAAGGCGCAGGGAACCACGGTCTTGCTGGTCGAACAGAATGTGGAGCTGGCGCTCGACATTGCCGATCGCGCCTATGTGCTGGATCAGGGTGGGGTAGTTCATCACGCATCTGCGAAAGAGCTACTGGCCGACAACGATATTAAGGAACGTTATTGCTCGGTGTGAGCAATCGGGTCGTGCCCATCAGCCAAAATTGACCGATAAGGCTTGGCGGAAATCCGCTTTGGGTCGTATTATGGGGCTGGAAACGGCTGCTTTGCTCTTGAGCCTGGCTTAAAGGACGAAGCCTAAAACAAATAACATTTGGGGGAAATGCCTTGAGCCTAGCTAATCGGCTGAGCGCTCGCTCAACGCCTTCAACTTCAGCGCGCGGTCTCGCGCTATTGCGCGATCCGCTGCTCAACAAGGGTACTGCCTTCAGCGAGGCCGAGCGCGATGCGCTGGGACTGCGCGGCTTTTTGCCCGCGCATGTGTGTACGATGCAGACGCAAGTCGAGCGCGTGCTGACCAATCTGCGCAGCCTGTCCAGCGACTTGGCAAAATACGTCGCACTTAACGAGCTGCACGACCGCAACGAGGCGCTGTTTTTCCGCGTCGTGTGCGACAACATCGATGAAATCCAGCCGCTGATCTACACCCCAACGGTGGGTCTCGCCTGCCAACGGTTCGGCTACATCTTCCAGCGGCCGCGCGGCCTGTTCATTGGAGCCGATGATCGCGGGCGTATCGCCGAACTCCTGAGCAACTGGCCTTACCCGGTCAAGTTGATTGTCGTGACCGACGGCGAACGCATCCTGGGCCTCGGCGATCTCGGCGCCAACGGCATGGGCATTCCGGTCGGGAAGCTCTCGCTCTATTCCGCCTGCGCGGGGATAGACCCCGAGCTTTGTCTGCCGGTGATGCTGGATGTGGGCACCAACAACGAGGCCTTGCTGAACGATCCCTATTATATCGGCCTGCGCCAGAAACGTATGTGCGGCGCAGCATACGACGAGTTCATGGATGAATTCGTTACCGCAGCGCGCAAGACGTTTCCGGGCGTGCTGCTGCAGTTTGAGGATTTTGCCAATCACTCTGCATTCCGGCTTCTGCACAAATATCGCGACAAGATCTGCGTCTTCAACGATGACATCCAGGGGACGGCCGCGGTGGCGCTCGCGGGTCTGCTCTCGGCGCTACGTGTGAGCGGTAGCAAACTCGGGGAACAGCGGCTGCTATTCCTCGGCGCAGGAGAGGCTGCGACGGGCATCGCCGACCTGGTGGTCTCGGCCATGATGGCGGAGGGTGTATTCGAAGCCGAGGCGCTGCGGCGCAACTGGCTCGTGGACTCCCGTGGCCTGGTCGTAAAAGATCGGCCAGGACTTACCGAGCACAAGCTTCGCTACGCGCACGATCATACGCCGATCAGCGATTTTCTGACCGCGATCGAAACGCTCAAGCCCACCGCGATCATCGGCGTTGCGGCCGTCGGCGGCGCCTTCACGCCGGAGGTGCTTGAGGCCATGGCGCGGATCAACGATCGGCCGATCGTATTTGCGCTCTCCAATCCAACCTCGAAGGCGGAATGTTCCGCCGAGGCGGCTTACCGCCATACTGACGGCCGCGCGCTATTTGCATGCGGCAGCCCGTATGATCCAGTAAAACTCGACGGCAAGACGTTCGTGCCGCGCCAGGGCAATAATTCCTACATCTTCCCCGGCGTCGGCCTTGGCGCCATCGCGAGCGGATCAAGACTGGTGACGGATGAGATGTTCATGGCCGCCGCGCGCACCCTGGCGTACCTCGTTGACGAAGCTGACATCGAACAAGGCAGCCTGTTTCCGGCGTTGCCGAGGATCCGCGAAGTGTCGGCTCATATCGCAGCCGCTGTTGCCGAGGTTGCCTACAAGCGCGGCCTTGCAACCGGTCCAGTGCCCAACGATCTCATCGGATACATTCAGTCGCAAATGTACGATCCCCGCTATTGAAGCGGCTTGATTGGTATTTCCCAGGCGACGGCCGAAGACAGTAGCTTCGTCCTTGCGTTACCGCTGCTTCACTCTGCCGCGACGCCGGCAAGCATCCCCGCTTGTCGAGTGGTGACGACGACCTTGATGGCGTCCTCGACCCGGTCGCGTGCGTATCGGAGCGCGGTCGGCAGATCGGCGAGCGCAAATGTGTGGGTATGAATCTTCGTCGCATCGAATCGCTTTTCGGCCATCAGCGCCATCGCGCGGTGGGTGGCGCTGCGGCCCTCGCCACGAATGCCGTAGACATAGATGTTGTTCTTCACGAGATGCTTGATATCGGTCGCCACAGGATCGTGCGGGAACGCCGCCAGGCAGATTTTCCCGCCACGATTGGCCATGTGAATGGCTTGATTGACCGTGGCTTCGGTGCCGGCGCACTCGACCACATAATCCGCGCCGATCCCGCCGGTGAGCCGTTTCACGACATCTACCGCGTTCTCTTCGGCGATGTTGATGACGCGGTCGGCGCCTAGCTCCCTGCCGATCGCGAGGCGCTTGTTGCGTGTTCCGGTCAGGATCACGGGGCTTGCGCCCAGGGCCTTTGCGACGGCGACGGCGAGCAGTCCAATGGGACCGGGGCCGATGACGACCACGCTTTCACCGGCAACCAGCCCGCCAAGTTCGGTCAAGCCGTACATCGAGGTCCCTGCGGTGACGACAAGCGTGGCTTCCGCGTCGCTCATCGTGTCCGGCACCCGCACGAGCGTGTTGATGTGATTGACCGCGTACTCGGCAAAGCCACCGTCGGTCGTAAAGCCGTTGGCGCGATGGCCCTTCTCCGGTTTCCCATAATTGAGGCATGAGGTGTACATGCCTTGGCGGCATCGCTTGCACTGGCCGCAGCCGGCGTGGATTTCCACACTGACGCGTTCGCCGATCTCGAACTCGTCGACCTCAGGTCCGAGGGCTGCGACCGTACCCATATATTCATGGCCGGGTGTAAAATTCTTGTTGAAGGGCACGCCGCCGCCGATGCTCGCCGGCGATCCGCCGCGAATGATCTCGAGGTCGGTTGCGCAGATCGCGACCGCGTCGATGCGAACCAGTACTTCCGCGCGCCCAGGAACCGGCGCGGGCTTGTCGCGCAGGAAAAGCTGGTCGGGGTCGCCCAGGACCCAAGCCTTCATCTGATCGGGGACAGGAAGCTTGGGCGATGTCTTGACGCCGGTGGGGTCGTACATGGCGCATGTCCTCTTCTAGGAATATAATCCCATAGGATTTTTGGCAACTGAGATCCCCAGCTTACCGATCCAGACGGCCTCAACCAACCTCGGAAGCCGACAGTTTATAGATTTCAAGCGCGTCGGCATCCGCGCCCCGCGCCGTCTTGGCCAGTCTGAACAATTGCGCGGCCAGCGCCGACATCGGCACCGGGCTGGACGTATCACGGGCGACATCGATCACCGTATCCAGATCTTTCAGCATTGTTGCGATGTGGCCGAGCGGCGGCGAATGAATGCCTTGCACCATGCGCGGCACGAACAATTGCAGGGGAATTGAATCGGCAAAGCCGCCGGCGAGCGCCTCCGGCAGCCGCTTGGCGTCGATCCCGGCGTTGACGGCAAGCCGCGTCGCTTCCGCAAGCACAGCCATGGCGCAGCCGACGATCACCTGATTGCAGAGTTTCGCGGTCTGGCCCGCGCCAGTCGGACCCATATGCGTGAGCCGTCGTGCCATTGCCAGGACGTAAGGCCGCACTCTTTCGACATCGGCGGCATCGCCGCCAGCCATCACCGCCAGCGTGCCTTGCTCGGCGCCCGGTGTACCGCCGGAGACCGGTGCATCGATCCATCCCATGCCGTTCGACGTCTTCAGCCGCGCGGCTATCGAGCGTGCCGCGTCCGGGTGGATCGACGAAAAATCCACGACGAGTTTTCCGGAGCCGGCCGCGCTCGCAAGGCCGCCGGGACCGAACATTACCTCTTCCACGGCGGCGGCATCGGTGAGGCACACGAAGATGATGCTGGCGCTATCGGCGACATCGCGCGGATGGGCTTTAAGCTTCGCCCCCGCCTCCACCAGTGCGGCGCCTTTGCCCGGAGAGCGGTTCCAGACGGCGACGTCGTAGCCGGCGTTCAGCAGCCGTCGCGTCATGGGAAATCCCATCATTCCAAGCCCGAGATACCCGAGCCTCTCTCGGTTTTGTCCATCCGCTTTGCCAACCATTGCCATTCCACGTCTCCCAAGCTTGGCGGCCGGTAAAACCCTGTCCGGCACGCGGGGTCTACCATACGCCAGGCCTTGCCGGGCGATGATAGGCAATCTCCGGTGGCTTGCCTGATTGTTTGAACCATGAAAGGTTTAGCGAAACTAGTTTTGCGCGGGTGCCTGTTGGCATCGAAAAAGTGGAGCGGGGATGATGCGGGTACCTTCGACATGGATTTTGGCCGCCGGAGCGATGGCCGCCGCACTTGCGGGCGTAAGTTCATCCTACGCGCAACAGACGATCCGTGTCGGCTGGACCATTCCGGCCGAGGAATCGAAATACTGGATGATGCGAAGGCCCGCGGAATTTCCCGACCTCGGCAAGACCTACAATGTCGAATGGACGCAATTCCAGGGCACCGCGCCAATGACGCAAGCGCTGGCCGCCGGCGCGCTCGACTGCGCGACGCAGGCGCCATTGTCGCTGGCGAACGGCGTGGTCGGCGGAAATCTCAAGGCCTACATCGTCGCGCAGCACGTCTTCGAGAAGCCTGGCGGCTTTTCGGTCTATTGGGCGGTCATGGACGATTCCCCGATCAAGACCATTGCTGACCTCAAGGGCAAAACCGTCGGCATTTCGGTGATCGGCGGCGGCACCCAAGGGCCGTTCAACATGCTTCTGAAGCAAAACGGCGTCGACCTCGCAAAGGACATCAAGCTGGTCGAAGTCGGCTTCGCTGTCTCCGAGGACGCGCTGCGCCAGGGCAGGGTGGATGCCGTCAACATGAACCAGCCGTTCGCGGCGCGCGCCGAGGCCAAGGGCGGGACACGCAAATTGTTTTCGCTTTCCCAGGCAATGCCGAACATCGTCCATATCCTGGAAGCCTGCCGTGCCGACTTTGTCGACAAGAATCCGGAATTGGTAAAGGCTTACGTGCGCGATATCACTTCCGGCATGAAGAAGGCGCTGGCTAATCGTGAAGAGACGCTCAAGGTTGTCAACGAAGTGCTGAAGGCGCCGATCCCGGTCCTCGACACCTATCTGCTCAAGGACAATGATTTCGGCCGCGATCCCGGCGCCGCACCGAATTTCCCGGCGATCCAGAAAATGCTCGATATCTATGCCGAGACGGGAATGCTGCCGAAACTGGATGTCGCACAGTTCAAGCATCCGACCATCGTCGCGCCGCTGCAATAGGCAGAATTGATCCACGAGTCGTCTCGGCGTTCGCCGGGACGACCTGGAGAGAGATTTATTCCGATGAAGAAGTGGCGATCACGCGTGACGACCGATGGTCTGGATCGTGCGCCCCACCGCGCCTTCATGCGTGCGATGGGCCTCGACGACGAGGCGGTGGCAAAGCCGATGGTCGGCGTTGTCAGCATGAAGGGCGAACAGACGCCCTGCAACATGACCCACGATTTCCAGGTCGAAGCGGCGAAAGCTGGGATCGCGGAGGCAGGCGGCACGCCGCGGGAATTTTCAACCATTTCGGTTTCCGACGGCATCAGCATGAACCATGAGGGAATGAAGTTCTCGCTGCTCTCCCGCGAGCTGATTGCTGATTCAATCGAGGCCGTGGTGCACGGCCTAGCCTACGACGCGCTGATCGGCTTCGGCGGCTGCGACAAGACGCTTCCCGGCGTGATGATGGGCATGATCCGCTGCAATGTGCCGTCGATCTTCATCTACGGTGGCAGCGCGCTGCCTGGCCGGTTCGAGGGAAAGACCCTCACCGTGCTCGATTCCTATGAGGCCGTCGGCAGCTTCATGACGGGCGAAATCGACGAGGCGACGCTTGAGGGCATCGAGCGCACCTGCCTGCCGACCATCGGCGCCTGCGCCGGACAGTTCACCGCCAACACCATGGGCATGGTGTCCGAAGCGATGGGGCTGACGATGCCCAATGTGTCGATGATCCCCGGCGTCTATGCCGAGCGCGCGCAGGTTGCGCGCCGCGCCGGACGCCTTGTGATGCAGATGCTGGAGCGGGGCGGGCCGTTGCCGCGCGAGATCGTGACGCGGCAGGCGCTGGAAAATGGCGCAGCCATCGTCGCCGCCACCGGTGGCTCGACCAACGCGGCGCTGCATCTGCCGGCGCTTGCCAACGAGGCCGGCATTTCCTTCACCATCGACGACGTCGGCAAGGTTTTTGCGCGCACGCCGCTGATCGGTAATTTGCGCCCCGGTGGCAAATACACCGCCAAGGATGTCTACGACATCGGCGGTACCGCCGTCGTCATCCGCGCGCTGGTCGAAAGCGGCCATATCGACGGCAGTTGCCTGACGATAACAGGTAGATCAATCGCCGAAGAATACGGCGGCGCGAATGCGCCTGATGGCGAGATTATTTTCTCCACGAAGACGCCGATCATGCCGGATGGCGGCGTGGCGGTTTTAAAGGGCAATCTTTGTCCCGATGGTGCCGTCATCAAAGTCGCGGGCCTGAAAAACCTGGTGTTTGAGGGCTCGGCGCGGGTGTTCGAGGACGAGGAACACTGCGTCGACGCCGTGCGCAATCGCAAATATTCAGCCGGTGACGTTCTCGTCATCCGCAACGAAGGCCCGGTTGGCGGCCCGGGCATGCGCGAGATGCTGGGTGTCACCGCGCTGATTTATGGCCAGGGCATGGGCGAGAAGGTCGCACTTATCACGGACGGGCGTTTTTCCGGCGCCACGCGCGGGATGTGCATCGGCTATGTCTCGCCGGAATCGTTTATCGGCGGCCCGCTGGCGCTGGTGCGCGATGGTGACCGCATCAGGATCGATGCCACCGAGCGCCGCATGGATCTGCTGATTGAAGAGAAGGAATTCGCAGCGCGGCGAAAGGCCTGGACGCCGCGACCGCCGCGGCATCGCGCGGGCGCGCTCGCCAAATATGCCCGCCTGGTCGGACAGGCGCCCGGTGGCGCCGTCACGCATGACGGTGCGGCGGAATGGCCGTGGTTCGACTAGCGCATGTTCTGGCAGCCTCAGGTGACTTCAAGCTTCCGGTTGTAGCGCGGATCGCGCCAGACCTCCGCGTTGATGCACTCGGCGAGTATTTCGGCGGCATCCCAAACATCTCCGAATCG
>Ga0209331_1000026_pt1 | contig 43271 bp, 40 predicted proteins | sample JacPinW_OM3H0_M3_FD_187971 | JGI IMG/M metagenome (GOLD analysis project Ga0209331, IMG submission 187971) | Forest soil microbial communities from Algoma, Ontario, Canada - Jack Pine, Ontario site 1_JW_OM3H0_M3 (SPAdes) (version 2) | ecosystem: Environmental > Terrestrial > Soil > Boreal...
AAATAGACGCCGCGCCGGCGCACGAGCAGCACGCCCAATAAGGCGCCGGCAATGCCGCCGAGCAGCATGCCGCAGAGCAGCGATAGGGGCGTGCTCGGCGCCAGAAATTTCAGAGCAAAGCCGGCGCCATAGGCGCCAAGCCCGAAATATGCGGCATGGCCGAACGAGAGGACGCCGGTAAAACCCAACAGGAAGTTCACGGACATTGCGGCAAGCCCGAGCACAAGCACGCGCGTCCCCAGCGCCGTGTAGCCACCGAGCGGCACCATCCAAAAGGGAGCGAGCAGAAGCGCCGCCCAGATGGCGGCGAGCGCGATCAGCTTGCGTGCATCCCCCTCTCCTCTCACGTCAGCATGCCTTCCTCGCCCAGCAAGCCGCGCGGTCGAATGAGCAGCACCAGAGCCATGATCACGTACATGATCGCTTCGCTCGCGGCAGGCAGGAATACCGCGGTAAGCCCCGAGGCGACCCCGATCAGCAGTCCGCCCAGCAGCGTCCCGGTGAGGCTTCCGACCCCACCGACGATGATGGCAATGAAGCTCGGCATGAGGAGACCCGTGCCCATCGTCGGTTCGAGACCGAGTTGGCCTGCCGCCAGCACGCCGCTGAGCCCGGCGAGGAATATGCCCATGGCAAAATTGAGCGAGCGCAGCATGCGCACGTTGATGCCCAAAGCCGCGACCGTCTCCAGGTCGAGCGTGCCGGCGCGGATGCGGATGCCCAGCCGCGTATATCGCAGCAGCAGGAACAACAATGTCACGGAGATCACCACCATCACGACCATGAACAGGCGATAGCCGGTGATGAAGAAGAAATCGCTGCTCAAGGGCTGCGCCAGTACGGCCGGGATGGTCACCGGCTTTCCCTGTGCTCCCCAGATGAATCGCGTGCCGTCCTCGATGATAAAGGCGAGGCCGAAGGTGAGCAGGAGGCTGTAGAGAGGGTCGCGGCCATAGAGCGGCCGGATCAGCACCCGTTCGACCACGAGACCAATGAGCGCCGTGAGCGGAGGCGCGATCAGGAGCGCGCCCCAGAAGCCCACGTATGGCGTGATGGTATAGGCAATGTACCCGCCGATGACGAGAAATCCGCCATGGGCGAAGTTGATGACGTTGCTGAGATTAAGGATGAGCGAGAGGCCGAGCGCCATGAGCACGTAGAAGGCGCCGATGATCAGACCATTCGTGATGTTGAAGAAGAGAAGCTGCGTCATTGTGGGCCCACTCCCCTCCCCGCAATACCTCCCCCTGAAAGGGGGAGGTCGGCGACCCCCGACTTGGTCGGGGGGAGCCGGGTGGGGGTCAACTCGCGGCCCCAATGATCAGCCAATGGGAGCGCCGGGTCGCAGACCCCCGCCCGACAGCATTTGCTTCGAAACGAAGCAAATGCTGTCGACCTCCCCCTTACAGGGGGAGGTATGGAGCTTCTGCCTTGCGGCCAAACCATGTGCGATGTGGAAATCGGCCGCAGGTCCTGACTACATTTCACCGGAACGCGCGGTGAATCAGCTCGGCATTGTCAGCTTGCAGCCGGTGTCCGCGACCGGGGGCGCCGTCTTGTCCCCGGCTACCACCTGATCGACCTGGAACAGATCCTCCGGATCGTCTTTCCCGCTCGATTGCGCCGAACCCACGAAGGCCGATGTCATCAGCTGATGATCGCCCGCGCGATAATAGCACTTGTTGGGTTGCAGCTTGACGTCCGGCGGCAGCTCGAAATCGCCCAGCGCTTTCGCAAGCTTGATCGAGTCGATGCTCTTTTCCTGATTTGCCACGAGCGCAAACGTCATCGCCGAGGTATAGCCGAACCAGTGCCGCGCGGTGGGGACTTTGCCGCCATTCACCTTGCGGATGTCGGCAACGAACTTGTCGACAGACGGAACGCCCGGCTGCTTCCAATACCATTCGAACATCCAGATGCCGATCCGCGCCTCCGGCGGCAAGCCTTCGAGGGATTCCAGCTCCTGCTGCGTTCCGGCAACATGAATCTGCTTGTTGATGCCGAACTGCACGATCTGCTTGAGGCAGTTGATCATGTCCGACCCCTGCACCAGCAGAATCAACACGTCGGGATTGGCGGCGCGAGCCTTGATGAGATAGGCGGAGAAGTCGGTGGTGCCGAGCGGGGTCAGCTCGTTTCCCGTCATGGTGCCGCCGAGTTTCTCCAGATTGGCCAGGCAGGCTTTCTGCAGCGTGTGACCGAACGCGTAGTCGGGCGTGATGAAGTGCCACTTCTTGCCGTACTTGTTGAACAGCAGATCGGAAACCGAATTGGCCTCCATGCGGGTGGTGTTGCAGACGCGATAAACATTCCATTTGCAGTCGCTGCCGGTGATGGTGTCCGTATGTCCCCCGGACACGATGTGCAGCACCTTTTTCTCGTTCGTCACCTGCGCGATTGCCTGCGCGATGCCCGAGTTCACATCGCCGATGATGAAGTTCACCTGGTCGCGCTCGATCAGCTTGCGCGTCTTCTGCACACCGGTGCCGACGTCGTTGGCGGAATCCTCGACGAGCAACTCTGCTGGTCGGCCCAGGATGCCGCCCTTGGCATTCATCTGCTCGAGCGCGAGCTTGGCGCCGATCACTTCGTTCCCCGCCGGCGCTGCGTAAACCCCAGTGAGCGGGTCCACCATCCCGATCCGCACCGGGCTCTCTCCACGCGCGCTTATGATGAACGGTGACGCAATCGGCAGAACGCCGACAGCGGCGGCACCCTTGAGCACGGAGCGGCGGTCAAGCTTGGGGCTGATAATCATGCAGTTCCTCCCAGATCTGGAATCGTTAAGGTTTGCCGGCATGCGTTGAAACCGGGCAGTCTCGATCGGCCGATCTTGGCTATGTACGCGCCGCGGCACAAGAGCCCCAGGACGAGTGTCGTACACCAGCGAGCCGGAAGGAGCCGGCTCGATGGCTAAACCAAGCTGACGGCCCTACAGCCACGACATCAAATTTCCGCCAACGGCAGGGTTGCACTTCCGCGCAAAACGGCTTCGGCCTCTCGCGTGGGCCGGCCCGCAGCGTCATTGAGGAAGAACCCAGGGAGGAGGCTCAACGGCGCGCGGCTGCCTTTGCTGGCGCGCACGAGCACCCGGAGGGCCGCTCGTCCTGCCTTGGAATGGATCGGCAGGACGCTCGCAGCGCCGAACGCAGGAGCAAGTGCCTCCAGCACTTCGGCAAGCCCCTGTGCACGCCAGATCAAGGTGAGAGTTCCAGACGGACGCAGAAGTCTCCCGGCGGTGCGGACCCACGCAGCAAGCGCACCGCGAGGACCCATATGGGCAGATCGGCGTCTTTCGTCCGGTGATGCCCTTTGCCGCAGGGGATCATTGAAAGGGGGATTCATCAGAACGCGCATCTGAGATTCGGGCGCAAGACCCGCAGCTGCAAAGACGCGCGCGGACGCAGTGACATCCAGGTTTGCTACGTCGATCCGTGCGGCCAATCCGTTGTGCTCGGCGTTCTTGCGCGCGAGTGCCGCAAGACGCGGATCCGCTTCAACCAAGGTAACACTGATGCCCTCGACCCGAACGGCGAGTGCGAGCCCCGCAGCACCCACACCCGCGCCAAGATCGACCGCCTGCTCGCCTGCCCGTCCCGGGCATGCGGCTGCGAGCAAGATCGTGTCGTGCCCGAAGCGATGGCCATGCTTGAACTGGCGGAGCCGCAGGCTGCCGCCAAGCACTGCATCCTCGCTCTGCAAGCAGGCATCAGCTCTCATCAGGACGCAGCTCATGTCCAAGGCCAGCGTCGCCGAGCAGCCGACGGGCAGCAGCCACATGATCGTCCGCGACGAGAATCCGGCGCGGCAGGACGCCGATAGAGCCTTCCAGAACGCTCATGTTCTGGTCGAGCAGCACATGCGGGATTTGTGCGGCATCCAACAGCGCCTGGATGGCGGAAACCAGCACTGCGTCATTGGTTCGGACGATCTCGCGCAAGTCTTTTCTCCAAGAGCTAGCGACGCCCCTCGCTGTGCGCGCCCGGCGCCCTCTGCTGCAAATAGGCGATCAGCTTGGCTTCACGCCGGCCGCGGGTCACGGTATCGAGCACAAGGCCCGCGACGAGCGAGAGGAAGGCCAAGAGCATGAGGCCCGTGGACAGGATTGCAGTCGGAATCCGCGGCACGACGCCTTGCTCGAAAAACGTCACAAAAATCGGAATCGCGAGCACGATCGAAACGGCCGCCAGGGCGATACCGATCGCCGAGAAGAATATCAGCGGACGCTCCGATCGATAGAGCCCCACGATCGTCGAGAGGATGCGCAGCCCATCGCGCCAGGTGTTCAGCTTCGAGACCGAACCTTGCGGACGCGCGTAGTAGGGGCTCAAGACCTCCGCTACCGGGAGCTCGAGCTCGAGAGCATGCACGGCGAGCTCGGTCTCGATTTCGAACCCGCGCGAAAGGACCGGAAATGACTTCACGAACCGGCGGGAGAACACGCGGAAGCCAGAGAGAATATCGGTAAAGGTTGCGCTGAACGCTGACCTGAAAAAACGGGTGAGCACCCGGTTTGCGGTCCGGTGACCCAGGCGATAGGCGTTGTGCTCGCGATCCACGCGCGCTGCCACGACCATGTCGAGCCCGCCCTCGAAAAGGCGCGCGATCATGGTCCGCGCGGTCGCAGGATCGTAGGTGGCATCCCCGTCCACCAGCACGTAAATATCGGCGTCAATGTCGGAAAACATACGTCGGACCACGTTGCCTTTGCCTTGATGCTGCTCATTGCGCACCAACGCGCCCGCGGCACGCGCCTCTTCGACAGTCCGATCCGTGGAATTGTTGTCGTAGACATAGATTAGGGCGCTCGGCAGCGTCGCGCGAAAATCGGCCACCACTTTGCCGATCGAGGCCTCTTCGTTGAAGCAGGGCACGAGAACTGCAACGCGCTGAGAAATTTCCCAGTCATGCTGCGGAACGTGCGTCGCGAGCTTAGGGCCGCCGCCGTGCGCGATCTCCACGGTGCTCTCATTCAAGGCGATAGCTCGCAAACTTTTGCGTCCCGGCGCACTTGCCGCCTCACTGGTTCTATGCTCCCTCATCCCGTCTACCGGAGCAACCGCCTTTGCCCGTCGTCGTACCGTTCGAAAGCCGCTCGCCCGCCTCCATGGACCGGCTGCTCGACCTCGTGGCCGAGGACATGCAGCGCGTCAATACGACGATCCTGTCGCGCACGGGATCGCAGGTGACGCTCATACCGGAGGTGGCCAACCATCTGATCGCTTCCGGCGGCAAGCGCCTGCGCCCGATCCTTACGCTCGCGATGGCGCAGCTTGCCGGTTATGCGGGAGACGGACACGTCAAGCTCGCTGCGGCGGTCGAGTTCATGCACACCGCGACGCTGCTGCACGACGACGTGGTCGATGAAAGCCAGATGCGACGCGGCAAGCTCGCCGCGCGGATGCTCTGGGGTAACGAAGCAAGCGTGCTGGTCGGCGATTTTCTGCTCGGCCAAGCGTTCAAGATGATGGTCGAAGTGTCCTCGCTCAAGGCGCTCGGAATCCTGTCCTCAGCTGCCGCGGTGATCGCGGAAGGCGAGGTGATGCAGCTGGGAGCCGCCAAGAATACGGCCACTACGGAGGACGATTATCTCGCCGTGATCCGGGCCAAGACGGCCGAGCTCTTCGCGGCGGCGTGCGAGGTGGGACCCGTACTGGCATCGCTGCCACGAGATGAACAAGCAGCTTGCCGGTCATTCGGCATGAATCTCGGTGTCGCATTCCAACTCGTCGATGATGCGCTCGATTATGGAGGCAAGGCGGCCAAGCTCGGGAAGAACATCGGCGACGATTTTCGCGAAGGCAAGATCACCCTGCCCGTCGTGCTCTCTTTTCGGCGCGGATCGGACCACGAACGAGCATTCTGGCGGCGTACTCTCGAGCAATCGGATGCCACGGACGCCGACCTCGAATATGCCGTCAGTCTGATGACGAAGCACCGTGCGCTGGAGGACACCATCCAACGCGCCCGGCACTACGGTGCAATTGCGACTGATGCGCTCGCGCTGTTTCCAGCCTCGGCGATGAAAACCGCTCTGGAAGAGACGGTCGAGTTTTGTATCTGCCGCTCCAATTGAGCCAGTCATCAACCAGCCAAGGTGGTTGTGCGTATCCACCACGTCGGGTGCTGCGCGCGCAGCCTGCGCCCTGAAAAGCTTGCCTCGCGCGCCGTGGCAAACAGCCCAAAGCAGGTTGCGCCGGAGCCGGACATGCGCGCCAGTTGACAGCCCGGCAGCGTAGCCAAAGCCTGCAGCACGTCTGCGATCACCGGCCGAAGTCGGATCGCCGGTTTCTCCAGATCATTGCCCAGGCTCGCCAATCCCGCGACCAGCGCTGCGAGCCCGCTCCCCCACCCGACCCACGTGTCCTGAGGCCCACCCGATATGGGCAAGCCGGCGACTTTGGCTACGGGCCTGTTTACCTCGAGCGCCCTGAATACCTCCCCGGTTGCAACCATCACCCCTGGATTCACCAGGATCGCAGGGAGCGGCGCCAGCTTAATACGATCTGAGAGGACGTCCCCAATGCCGCGCATCACGCGAGTTTGCGGGTCGAGGCACACCGGGACATCGGCTCCGGTCGCCTGCGCCGCCTCGATCAGACGCGGATCTTCGAGTGAAAGGTGATTGGCGCGCGCGAGCAGCCGCAATGCGGCCGCCGCGTCGCTCGAGCCGCCGCCCAATCCAGCCGCCACCGGAAGCCGTTTCGAAAGCAGGAAACGGCCGACCTTGAGACCCGCCACACGCTCGGAGAGCGCGTGAGCGGCCTTGAGCACGAGATTGTCCGCAAGCTCGCCGCACCGGGCCGCCATTGGCCCGCCCACCGCAAGCGCGAGCATGCGATCAGGCGTAAAGCTCAGTCGATCCGCGACGCCGGCGAAAGCGACCAGGCTTTCGATGTCGTGATAGCCGTCAGGGCGCCGCGCGATGACGCGGAGCGTCAGGTTGATCTTGGCTGGCGCCCGTTCGACCCGCGCACCGGCCACAATCACCCGCCGCCGGGGCCGACCTTCTCCACTTTCCTGTGCTCGGCGTCCGGGCCCGAGGATGTGTCCTCGGAAAGACCGACTTTCAGCTTGGTCTCGATCTTCGACAAATCCTCCGGCTCGGGCTTGAGGTCGCGCGCATGCGACCATTGGAACCGGGCCTCCAGAACCCGACCCGCCCGCCAGTAGGCATCGCCGAGATGATCGTTGATGGTGGGGTCTTCCGGCTTGAGCTCGACAGCGCGCTCCAGCTGCTTGACCGCTTCATCGACATTGCCGAGGCGGTAATAGGCCCACCCGAGCGAATCCACGATATAGCCGTCGTCGGCGCGCTGCTCGACAGCGCGCTTGATCATGCTCATCCCATCGTCGAGATTTACTCCCTGGTCGATCCAGGAATAGCCGAGATAATTCAGCACCAAGGGTTGCTCGGGGTAGAGCTCCAGCGACTTCCTCAGATCGGCTTCCGCCTTTGACCACTGCTTGGAGCGCTCATAACAGATGCCACGGAAATAATAGAGGACCCAATTCGGTTTTTCCTCTTTTGTGATCGTGGAAACGGCCTTCGAGTAGATATCGGCGCATTCGGCAAACTGCTTGCGTCCGCGCAGCACATTTCCAAGCGCCATGATCGCCTCGACGTCGCCCGGATTGGCGGCGATCAGCTTTTCCAAATGAGCCTTGGCCTCATCCGTATGATCGAGCGTATCGAGGTTCATCGCCAGCTGGATCTGCGCATTGCGCTGCAACGGCGAGCTCGGCAGCACCCGTTCATAGATTTTGTTGGCGAGCTCAGGCTTCTTCATCGCCTCATAGAGATCAGCCAACGACAAAAGCGCGAGCGGATGCGATGGCGCGAGGTAGAGTGCCAGCTGCAGGTAAATGAGACCAAGATCCTCGCCACCACGTCGCCCGAGCGCAGCACCGAGACCATAGAGCGCCTCGGCGGCGCCAGCCTGTGGACTGTCGACCAGCAGGGGAAGCTTCTTTCCCGCCTTGATCTCGCTCACCGCCTCGACGATCAGAGGATGACGGGGCAACGCCTCGTCAAACTTGGCAAATACGTTTAGCGCCTCCTCGGTGCTGCCCTGGCGGGAGAGGAAGCTGCCGTAGCTCTGGACCACACGCAGCGCCGCAGGATCGTTCTTGTACGCACGCTCATAGCGCTTGGCGGCCTCCTTCTTCTGACCGACCAGATCAAGGATCAACCCCGCGTGCAAATCCTTGAACGTGGCATACCCGTCGGCGCTCGCGAGCTTGTCGATAGTATCGGTCGCAAGCTTGGCTTCGGACGGACTAGCCAAGCTCCATGCGGAGAGCAGGGCTGCCACAAGATCGGTGACCGGGCCGCGAATTGATTGTGCAAGTTCCCTTCGTGCTGCCGGATACTGCTTCTGCTTGATCGCACGCACACCGAGCACGAGTCGGGCCACCTTGTCATTCTTGTCGACCTGCAGAACGCGCTCCGCCAGCTTCACGCCATCGTCCAGCTCCCCGTTTGCGAGCACTGACAGGAAAGTACGCCCGAGGAGCTCGTTGTTGTGGGGATCTCCGCGGAGCGCGGCCCGATAGTATGCAGCAGCAGCAGCGGCATCGCGCTCACCGCCTGCGTGTCGGGCAGCGAGATAGTTGCCGGACGTGGAGGTATGAGCGAGATTTGCTGGTGCCTCGGCCTGCGTGCTCAGGGTTCCCGCCCAGGTAAGGACGAGGGCAGCCGCGGCAACAGCCGCACGCCTCAAATGCTGCAGGATCACGGTTTGTCGACTCCGTTGCGGACGAACGCCCTTAGCGCGGCCGCATTCATGGGTATGGCCGGTATGGCCCCGTCGGCCCAGGCTCCGCAATAACGGCCCTGAATGGATATGTCCATTGCCTTTCAAGGCTGGGATAACGGCAGTATCGTGACGCTCCAATTCACATGTTCGGATAGTTTGGGCCGCCACCCCCCTCCGGCGGAACCCAGGTGATGTTCTGATTCGGATCCTTGATGTCGCATGTTTTGCAATGGACGCAGTTCTGCGCGTTGATCACGTAGCGGGACTGCCCACCCTCCTCGAGCCACTCGTACACGCCCGCCGGGCAATACCGTGCCGAAGGCCCTGCGTACCGGTCATGCTCGGAGGTCCTCTGCAGGACGGGATCCGCGACCTTAAGATGCACCGGCTGATCCTCCTCGTGATTGGTGTTGGACACGAACACCGAGGAGAGACGGTCGAAGGTGAGCTTGCCATCCGGCTTGGGATAGACGATGGGCGCACACGCGGCTGCCGGTTTTAACGTCGCAAAATCCGGCTTGCCGTGCGCGAGCGTCCCGAACAGGGAGAACCCGGCGCTGTTGGTCCACATATCCATGCCCGCGAGCGCTACCCCACGCAAGGTTCCCAGCCGAGACCATAGGGGCTTGGCATTGCGCACCTTCCACAGATCGCGCCCGATGGCGGATGAGCGCCAAGCGGCGTCATAGCCGGTCAGCTCATCGTTCGCGCGCCCTGCTTTGAGGGCGTGCGCCGTGTGCTCAGCCGCCAGCAAGCCCGACAGAATGGCGTTATGGCTGCCCTTGATGCGGGGGACATTCATAAACCCGGCCGCACAGCCCAGGAGCACCCCTCCGGGGAAGGCCAGCTTGGGGACGGATTGCCAGCCTCCCTCGGTGAGAGCGCGGGCGCCGTAGCCGAGACGCTTGCCCCCTTCCAAAGTGCTGCGCACCAGCGGGTGAGTCTTGAACCGCTGGAATTCCTCGAAGGGCGAAAGGTACGGATTGGCGTAGTTGAGATGGACCACGAACCCGACAGAAACGAGGGCGTCATCGTAATGATAGAGGAACGAGCCTCCGCCGGTTGCATCGTCCAAAGGCCAGCCGAATGTGTGCTGGACCAGGCCCGGGTGATGCTGCGCGGGGGCGATCTGCCACAGCTCCTTGAGCCCAAGCCCAAATTTTTGCGGCTGGCGGCCCTCATCCAAGCCGAATCGCTGCATGACTGTCTTGCTGAGATTGCCGCGCGCGCCTTCGGCGAGAAGAGTGTACTTGGCGCGCAATTCCATGCCGCGCGTGAAGCTCTCCTTGGGACGGCCGTCGCGCGCGACACCCATATCGCCCGTGGCAATGCCTGCAACCGCTCCGTTGGCCTCAAGAAGCACCTCGGCGGCGGCAAAGCCGGGATAGATTTCGACGCCGAGCGCTTCCGCCCGGGTCGCGAGCCAACGACATACGCTGCCGAGGGACACCACGTAGTTGCCGCGGTTGCTCATGAGCGGCGGCATCATGAAGCCGGGCAGACGCACCGCGCGGCTCGCCGAAAGCCAATAGAAACGGTCATCGCTCACCTTGGTTTTGATCGGCGCATCGTCATTGCGCCAATCCGGAATCAGCTGGTCGATACCGATCGGATCAATGACCGCACCGGAAAGGATGTGGGCCCCCACTTCGGAACCTTTCTCCACGACCACGACAGCGGCGTCGGGCAAGAGTTGCTTCAATCGAATCGCGGCCGCGAGCCCGGACGGTCCCGCTCCGACGATCACCACGTCGAAGTCCATCGCCTCACGGGCAGGCAATCCCTCAGTACTCATAAGAACCTCGATGCTTGACGCTGCGCCGAGCCAACTTCCACCTCTTGCACATCATCGCCCTATAGGGGCGGGTTTGAAACCCGCCCCTACATGTAAGGACTTCGTAGGGGCGACGCACTGCGTCGCCCTGCTGTCTGCACCGGCGCGCGCCGAAAAGGGCGAGGCGGTGGGGGCACCCCAAAAAACGCTTTGCGTTTTTGGGACCCCGACTCGCCCCTACGAACAGGAAGAGAGAGGATCTGTCGCGAGCGCTTCCCATGCCGGGCGAGAGAAGGCATGCTGCCGCCATGACCGGCGACCATAACCGTGAGATCGCAACGCTCCTCTCCTTTTATCAGGATGCGGGCGTTGATGCTCTCCTCAACGAGCACCCGGTCAACCGACTGAGCGAAAACCCTGAGGGGAAGATCGAAACCGCGCGGGTGACTGAGGCGGTCGCCGTCAGCGTGCCCCAACGGCAGAACCCATCCCTGCCGCGCGCAGCTTCGCCGCAAGCTCGCGAGCTTAAAGCACGGGTAAGCCTGGCGCCGCCGCCTTCTCCCGAAGCGGCGGAGCTGGCAGCCCGGAACGCGGCGGCCGGCGCCGCAACGCTCGAAGAGCTGCGCGCAATCCTGGAACGCTTCCAGGGCTGCGCACTGCGGGCCACCGCAACCCAGCTTGTGTTTGGGGACGGCAATCCGCGAGGACGAGTCATGTTCGTGGGCGAAGCTCCGGGTCGCGATGAGGATCTAGCCGGGCTGCCGTTTGTGGGGCGCTCGGGCAAGCTGCTCGACCGCATGATGGGCTCGATCGCGCTCGATCGGAGATCCGTCTACATCGCCAACATCGTCCCATGGCGGCCGCCGGGCAACCGCACGCCAACGCCGCAGGAATCGGCAATCTGCCTGCCGTTCATCCTGCGGCAGATCGAGCTCGTCGCTCCGGATATCCTGGTGTGCCTCGGTGCACCCTCCGCACAGACGCTGCTCAAAGTGCGCGACGGCATCCTCAAAATCCGCGGGCGCTGGTTCACGCATCGGACCGGCGCACGCGAGATCCGGGCGCTGGCAACACTGCATCCTGCCTATCTGCTCCGCCAGCCCCTGCAGAAGCGGCTGGCATGGCGGGATTTTCTCGAGATCAAGAAGGGCTTGGCGCAGACTGCAAGGGAGTAGGAGGCGCGCGGCATGGCGAAGATGATCGAGCACGTCCACTGGCCCGATGCCCCGGACATGTGGATGCCCTATGCGCCGGCGATCAAGGTCAAAGGCGGAACGACGGTTTATCTTGCAGGGGTCACGGCCGCGCCGGTCTACCATCACCATCCCCACCGGCCGGAGGAATTCGATTCCATGCCGGCGGACATGGAGGGACAAGCGCGCGCCGCGCTTGAGAATCTCAAGCGCGGGCTCGCGGCTGTGGGAGCGAGCTTCGCCGACGTTGTCACCGCGGATCGTTTCGTCACCGATCTCACCGACCAAGACGCGCTCAATCGGGTCTGGGGGGAGTATTTCCGCGACGCCAAGCCGGCAACCACGACAGTGCAGGTGGTACGGCTCGCCACCGATGCGCGCTGCCTGGTCGAGATCAACGCCGTGGCGGTGGTCGACTAGCGTTGCGCATCACCCCGGCAGCGCGAACTTGATGGCAAAGACCAGCGCGAGCACGAGCACCGCTGGCTTCGCCTCGTCGAGTCGCCCCGCGATGAGCTTGGTCAGCGCGTAAGTGATGAAGCCGAGCCCGATCCCGGTCGCGATGGAATAGGTGAGCGGCATGGTGACCGCCGCCACCACAGCGGGCGCATATTCCGTCATGTCTCGCCAATCGATCTCGGCAAGACCTTGGGTCATGACGCAGGCGACGTAGAGAAGCGCTGCCGCCGAAGCGTAGGTCGGGATCATCCCGGCGAGCGGAGAAAAGAACAGCGCCAGAAGAAAGAAAAGCGCAACGAACGCGGCGGTCAGGCCTGTGCGCCCGCCGGCGGAAACTCCCGCAGCACTTTCGATGTAGCTCGTCGTTGTGGAAGTGCCGATCAGGGCACCAAACATTGCGGCAAAGCTGTCGGCGATCAGCGCCTGCTTCATGCGCGGCAGATTTCCTTGCGGATCAAGCAGACCGGCGCGATGCGCAACGCCGATAAGGGTACCGGCATTGTCGAATAGATCGACGAAGAGAAAGCTGAAGATGACGATCAGGAACGTGAGCTCAGTCACGCGCGAGAAATCGAGCTGCAAGAAGGTCGGCGCGAGCGAGGGCGGGGCAGCGACCAGCCCGGAAAATTGAGCCAACCCCAAGGGCAGGCCGATGAAGGTTACGGCGAGGATGCCGATCAGGGTCCCCCCGATGACGTTGCGGGAGTTAAGTGCGACGATAACGACGAACCCAAGGAGACAAAGCACCGCGGGCAGCTGCTTGAGATCGCCCAGGGTGACGAGCGTCACGGGATGGGCAACCACAATCTTCGCCTCTTCAAGCGCGATGATGCCGAGGAAGAGGCCCACTCCGGCCGAGATCGCGAGCTTGAGATTCTTCGGGATCGAATTGATGATGTATTCGCGCAAGCGAAAGACGGAAATCAGAAAGAAGATCGCGCCCGAGCAGAACACGCCGGCAAGTGCCTGCTGCCAGGTATATTTGTAACCAAGCACCACGGTGAAGGCGAAAAAGGCGTTGAGCCCCATCCCCGGCGCCAGCGCGATGGGGTAGTTGGCATAGAAGGCCATTACCAACGTCGATACTGCGGCGGCTATGCAGGTCGCGACGAATACAGCACCTTTGTCCATGCCCGCATTCCCGAGAATCTGCGGGTTCACGAACACGATGTAGACCATGGTCAGAAAAGTCGTCAGGCCGGCAATGAGCTCGGTGTGGATGTCGGTGCCGTTTTCGGTCAGCCGGAAATAACGATCAACAATCGACCTTTCCTCAGGCTTTGCAACGTCGGTCATCGGAGCCCCTCAATCGCAAGTTCGCCGCACCGTTGAACATACGTTCCGCTGAGGCGGCCAGTCATTTGTTTTCCGTTGGCGTTTCGGTCTCCGGCGCGCGTGGCCTGATGACAGCCCACCCGATACGAAGTAGCGGGAGCCGCCCCTGCACCCGGCGCTCGAAGACGCGCGGGACCTCGGCTACCAGCTCCGGGAACTGCTGTTTGAGCCATCCGGGAGGCGTCCCGCCAGTGTCCGTGGTCGGCCATACCATCATGGCGCCTCTGCTCTTGATCGCATCCATCGTGACCCAGGGCGAATGCTGCGGCGCGGCATTGATGAAGAGGTCAGGACGGCCGGGGCCGCCAAGAGCAATAAGCGCCGCGGTGCGCGTGTCGCCACCCACGATGTGCAGCGGCGAGCCGGTGCGGCGCTGGAAGCTTTCATAAAAGAACCGCGCCATGGCCTGCGCCGGCTGGCCCACGCGCAGGTCGACGCCGAGCCAGGGCATTACTGCCGTTGCGCCCGCTGCCATGATCGGCGGCACGAGGAGGAGGCCAAACCAGGCGGCGATCAGGATGTGCTGGCGCACCAAGGTGATGTCATCGCCTGCAATCATCACGGCAGCCAGGCCGGAGAGAATGACCAGGGGAGCAACGCCTGCGATCCATCCCGGTATACCAATGATAATGGCCAGCAGCGAGCCGGCGAGTGCCGGGGCGAGCGCGAAAAAAAACACAAACTGCCGCGCGAACGGATGCACCCTCTGGCGAACGATGACGGGGGCCGGCTCCCCCCGCGGCCAGGGCCAGCCCGCAACCAATGCCATCAGCACAATGAGCCCGGCATGCGCAGCAAAGATGAGCCCGATCTGCCGCCCCCAGCTCAGCAGGCTGCCCACCATGGCCGAAGGCGTGCGCAGCCCGACCGGCATGTGGAAGATTCCCCCACCCCCGTCAGCTATCCATATGAGATGCGGGGCGGCGACCAGAACGGCGACGCACGCCGCGATCAATGGATCATATGACTTGAGCGCCTCACGCGCCTGCTTGTTCACCAGCGTGAACAGCACGAGCAATGCGAGCAGGATGACCCCGATATAGCTCGTCATCAGGAGGAGCCCAATCTCGATCGCGAGTGGCAACCAGAATGCCCGCTTGCCCTCCCCAACCGCCCGCCAATAATGCAGGAGGATGATCGCCCAGAGCGGCATGGCGAGCACGAACGGACCGAAATCGGGCGTCGGCACCGTGAAAGCGGCAACGCCCACCATCAGCAGAACTGCCAGCGCAGCATGTTGCGCCCCCACGATCGATCTTCCCAGCAGGAAGACGGCCCAATAGGTAACAACAATGCAGGCCTGTGAAAGCAGGTACACGCCGAAGAGACTGTGCCCTGCCAGATCAAACGCGAGCTCGGCGAGCCAAAAAGCAAGGGGTGGACCGAGATACGACCCGAGCTGGAATTCGTGCCCGATCGCGAGCACCATTGGCAGGTCGCCCGGCGGGCCGGCGTAGAACAGGCTCGGGACAATCGTCCACAACAGACCTTGGGCGAGAGCTGCCAGCCAGACTGCCGCCGCCGGGCGTGAGCGCAACAGTTCAATGAGAACAGAGACGTAGAGCATCAGGGGGGCGGTGGAGGGTGAGCGCGAAAAGCTGCGGGTTTATCGGATGAGTTTATGCAGTGAAAGGAAGATGAGCCGGGGCCGCTTCGCTTCGATAAGCGACCATACCGCAGGGGACGGCGCAACCGGCACGGATAAGATTGCGGCCCCTACAGCGGCAACACCGCCGTTTCCCCGAGCGCGCTCTCCGGACGCTCGCCCACGGGATCGCCATAGGCGGCTGCCACGGGAGCAAACGAGCGACGGTGGTGAATGGTGGGTCCTAGTCGCACGAGCGCAGCGAAATGTTCCGGCACGCTGTAGCCCTTGTGATGCTCAAAGCCATAGCCGGGATAATGCAGGCCCAATCGCGTCATCAGGCGGTCGCGGGTCACCTTCGCCACGATCGAAGCAGCTGCAATCGAGGCGATGATTGCATCACCGCTTATGACGGCTTGGCAATCGCAATTGACATCGATCCGGTCGCGGCCATCCACGAATACGAGCTGCGGCTTCACCGGCAATGCGGCAACAGCGCGGGCAAGCGCCCACAGAGAGGCACGCAAGATATTGTCGCGGTCAATACGCCAAGGCGGCGCGCAGGCCACCGCAACCTCTGCGCTCGCGCAGATCTTGAGGTGAAGCTTTTCGCGCGTTTCGGGATCGAGCTTCTTCGAATCGTCAAGGCCGCGCGGCACGCGCTTGGGATCTAGGATGACCGCCGCCGCAACCACAGGCCCGGCCAATGGTCCCCTACCCGCTTCATCGCATCCCGCGATTGGCCAAATGCCCCGCTTGAGCGCGGCCCGCTCGCGCCGGAAGGTCGGACGAATTGCATCCTCTCCCAGCGGCAACTTGAGCTCGACCGGCCTGACATGTTGAGCTTGTTCGCGACTCACCCCACGATGGTGCCTGCCATCGCCGCCGAGTCAATCGTGCAATTAGGCGCCTGTGGACGCGGGCCTCCCCGGGACCGAGCGGAAGCGAGATTCGGAGCAAACCTCCCGCTGGTGCTGCGCTCATGTTGGGAGGATCTGAGCCGCGCTAAAACAAGCTCAGTTGCTCCGTCTCCCGACGAGGCCGCTGGAAGTGCTGGGTGGTGAGAGCGGTACGGGCTTGATTGAGGCCCAGCTTCTCGCAGGCAAGCTCAAAACGCCGGCCAATCATCCAGGCCACTGGCCCGCCGCCGGTCATGCGCTTTCCCCAATTCGAGTCGTAATCCTTGCCGCCCCGGGTCTCGCGAATGAGCTTGAACACGTGGCGGTAGCGATCGGGAAAATTGGCCATCAGCCATTCCCGAAAGAGGTCGCGCACTTCCAAGGGAAGCCGCAGAAGGACGTAACCTGCTTCCTTGACCCCTACTGCCGCAGCCGAATCCAGGATGCGCTCGATCTCCGAATCGTTCAGCGCAGGGATCACCGGTGCCACCATGACAGATGCAGGCACGCCCGCTGCTGTTAGCTGGCGTAGCGTATCCAAGCGTCGCTGAGGCGGCGACGCGCGCGGCTCCATGGTCCGCGCGAGCTTGCCATCGAGGGTCGTCACCGAGAGGGCGACCTTCACCAGGTTGCGTTGCGCCATGCGCGCGAGGAGTTCGAGGTCTCGCAGGATCAGCGCCGATTTGGTCACGATGCCGACAGGATGGCCGTAACGGTCCAGCACTTCCAGAATACGGCGCATTACCTGATGATCCCGCTCTATCGGCTGGTACGGATCGGTATTGGTGCCGATCGCGATCGTGCGCGGGACGTAGTCTGCTGCCGCGAGCTCCCGTTCCAGGAGCTTCGGCGCATCCGGCTTGGCGAACAGCTTCGTCTCGAAATCAAGGCCGGGCGAGAGTCCGAGGTAAGCGTGTGTAGGCCTCGCAAAGCAATAGATGCAGCCGTGCTCGCAACCGCGGTAGGGGTTGATGGAGCGGTCGAATGAGATATCGGGCGAGGTGTTGCGTGTGATGATCTTCCGCGACGAATCGATCGTCACGGTGGTCTTGAACGGCGGCAGCTCCTCGAAGCTCTGCCAGCCGTCATCGAACGCGGTGCGAGCGAGCGGCTCGTAACGGCCCGAGGCGTTGGACTGTGCGCCGCGCCCCCTCCGGCGTTCGCGCTCGATCGCCACATTGGCATCCGCCGGAGCCTTGAGATCGACAGCGGCAGGACGCGCTCGTTGCGCCGCCAACCGCGCGGCCGCGCTTGGCGAGTCGGACGAGCCGGGTCTGTCTGGGATGGACCAACGTGCTGCAGTGGAACGCATGCTCCGAAACCTCTTCCGAACAAAACAAGAACATAGGCACTCACTCCGGACGATGCAAGCGGCCTCTTCCTCGTAGGGCGACGCCCCGCCTTGCCCCTACGACCACCGCGCGACGCAATGCGTCGCCCAACGAAGGGCCAAGCCTATACGGTTGCGCCTTTGGCTTTGGGGCGGCGCAAGTGCTCGTCGAGCCGGGGCATGATCTCGACGAAGTTGCAGGGGCGATACCGGTAATCGAGCTGATGCACGAGGATAGCGTCCCACGCGTCCTTGCATGCGCCGGGGGAGCCCGGCAGGCAGAAGATGTAAGTCGCCCCTGCCACACCCGCCGTGGCCCGCGTCTGGACGGCGGACGTGCCGATCTTGCCGTGGCTTACCATGAGGAAGAGCATGGAGAAGGCATCCATGCGCTTCTCAAACAAAGGCTCAAGGGCCTCAGGCGTGACGTCGCGTCCGGTGAAGCCGGTACCGCCGGTTGTTATGATCACGTCGATCGCGGGATCAGCGATCCACGTCTTTACGCGCGCGCGTATCTGCTCGACGTCATCGGCCACGATCGCACGTTCGGTAAGTTCGTGGCCCGCCTTCCCGATGCGCTCGGCCAGGGTCGCGCCGGATTTATCATCGGCCATCGCGCGTGTATCCGAAACGGTGAGCACCGCGATCTTGAGGGGAATGAACTCCCTGCCGGGATCGATGCCGGGCATGCCGTCACAGCTGCGCGGAGGCGAAGGTATTGCAGCTTTGCACCGCACCCGAGCGAAAGCCCATGTTGAACCAGCGCTGGCGCTGCTCGGCGCTGCCATGAGTGAAGCTGTCGGGAACAACATAACCTTGCGAGCGCCGCTGCAGGGTGTCGTCACCGATGGCGGCGGCCGTGCGCAAGGCCGCCTCGACATCGCCCTGCTCGATGAACGGCGGCTTGCCCTGGCTCTTGAGATATTCGTTCTGACGATTGGCCCAGACGCCCGCGAGGCAGTCGGCCTGCAGCTCGACCTGGACCTGGATGTGATTTGCTTCCGCCTTGGTGCTGGCAACGCGCTGCGCGTGTTGCGCCTTCGGCAGAATACCAAGCAGGTTCTGCACGTGATGACCGACTTCGTGGGCGATCACGTAGGCCTGCGCGAATTCGCATGACTTGCTGCCGACCTCACATCCGCGAAAACGCCTGGCGATCTCGTTGAAAAACGAGGTGTCCAGATAAACTTTGCGATCTTCCGGGCAGTAGAACGGACCCATGGCGGATTGGGCCATGCGTCCGCATTTCGCGTCGGTTGCGCCGCGGTAGAGCACGAGCACCGGCGGCCGGTAGGTTTTGCCGTCCTGCGCGAAGATGTCCTTCCAGCGCGCCTCCGTGCTCCCCAAAACCCGATCGACGAAGCGTCCCGTCTCATCCTGCGGTTTGGTGGTGCGGCGCGCGCTCGGAGGGGTCTGCGTCTGATGCTGGCCGGGCCCGGACAGGATCTCGGCACCGCCGATCAGGAGGCTTGGATCGATGCCGAGCGCCCAGCCGATGAGCCCCAGCACCACGACCGTGCCGATGCCGAGTCCGCCGCCGCCGATGGGAAGGCCGAACCCGCCTCCCCCGCCGTAGCCCGTTTCGCCGCGCCGATCCTCTATGTTGCCGCTTTCCGGCAAATCGTCCAAGCGCATGGCTTTGTCCTCCTGGGTGCGGCGATGTTTGCGTCGCGCGGCTTTCGCATAAACACGCAGGCTTACATGCCGCGCTCAATATAATAGTGGCTGGGCCATTCTTCCCAGAGGCGGCACGCAGGCGGTTAAGCCGATTTTTACCTTAGGCGCCCATAGTGCGTCGGTGTCGGTTGTAGGTCCCGCGTCACCGGCCGCGTCGCCTGAGTCAGAAGCCTGAGTCATGGTTGTGTCGCGTCGCGGGGCGTCCGTTCGGACGCCCCGCTTCAGTTTCGCGCCATCTGTCAGCATCATGCTCGGCAACTGCGTTGCCGAGATGGCAAAGCTGCCGGCCGAGAGCATCGATCTCGTCTTCGCCGACCCGCCTTATAACCTGCAACTGCAGGGCGATTTACGACGCCCCGATGATTCGCGAGTCGATGCCGTCGATGACGAATGGGATCGATTCGCGAGCTTTGCGGCGTACGACGAGTTCACCCGGGCCTGGTTGATCGCCTGCCGACGCGTGATGAAGCGCAGCGCCACGCTGTGGGTGATCGGCTCCTACCACAACATCTTTCGCGTCGGCTCGCTCCTCCAGGATCTCGGATTTTGGATTCTCAACGACGTCATATGGCGCAAAACGAATCCCATGCCGAACTTCCGCGGGCGGCGCTTCACGAACGCACATGAGACCTTGATCTGGGCAGCGCGCGAGCCCGAAAGCAAGGGCTATACCTTCAATTACGAAGCGCTCAAGGCGGGCAACGACGACGTGCAGATGCGCTCGGATTGGACATTTGCATTGTGCACCGGGGAGGAAAGACTCAAGGACGGCGCGGGAAGGAAATTGCACCCGACGCAAAAGCCGGAGGCGCTGCTCGCGCGGGTGATTCTTGCATCCTCGCGTCCTGGAGACGTGATTCTGGATCCCTTCTGCGGTACCGGGACGACGGGCGCAGTCGCCAAGCGCCTTGGGCGGGGATTCATCGGCGTGGAGCGCGAAAGGTCCTACGCTGCCGCCGCCGAAAAACGGATTGCAGCAATCGAGCCGCTAGCTGCAGCTACCATTGCGCCTTTCATGACGGCACGCGAGGCCCCGCGCGTGCCGTTCGCGGCCCTGATCGAACGGGGAATGATCGTGCCAGGTACGCGCCTGCGCGACGCCAAACGCAAGGTCAGCGCACTGGTGCGCGCCGACGGCGCCATTGCCATTGGGGAAGCGGTCGGCTCGATCCATCGTATCGGCGCCCTGGCGCAGGGGCTGGATGCCTGCAACGGCTGGACATTCTGGCATCTGGAAACACCAGCAGGGCTCGTCTGCATCGATACCTTGCGCGCAGCCATCAGAGCGGAGGGCATTGGGAAAACGCGTGCGCAATGACTTTGCGCATGAGCGTGGGGAGCGCTTCATCGGCAAGGGCGGACAGCGCGACCCAGCGCGTCCCCTCCGGGGCCGGCACAGTGCTGGATCCAACGGCAGCCACGTAGACCGTGAGCCGCAGCGGAAAATGCGTGAACACGTGCGCGACGGCTCCCGGTAAGCGGCGCCACCGCGGCCTCGCACCTTGCGGCCGTGGCGAAGCAGCCAAGGCCGTGCGCTCGTCGAAGTTCTGCGTCCATTCGGTCGTCGGCACTTCGGCCATGCCGCCGAGCAGTCCGCGTGGCGGGCGTCTGCGCAAGAGAATTGCATTGTCGGCGCGCATGAGAACGAAGGCCGCACCGCGGCGAAGGTGACCGTGCGGTTTGGGCATCTTGCGCGGAAACGTCTGCGGATCGCCGCGCTGCCGCGCCAAGCAATCCCGCATCCATGGGCACAGCGCGCAGCTCGGGTTTTTGGGCGTGCAGAGAGACGCGCCGAGGTCCATCAGCGCCTGGGCGAAATCGCCGGCGCGTGTCGGCGGGAGCAGCCCCTCGGCAAGGCTGCGAATCCGCGGCTTGGCCGCGGGCAGTTCCGCCTCGATGGCAAAGAGACGGGCGAGCACCCGTTCTCCGTTGGCGTCGATTGCGGCCGTTCGTGCCCCAAAGGCAATCGCCGCGATCGCTGCGGCGCTGTAGGGGCCAATGCCGGGAAGCGCTACAAGCTCTGGCTCCTCGGAGGGGAATTCTCCGCGATGACGCTCGACGACCGCCTTGGCGCAAGCGTGGAGGTTGCGCGCCCGCGCATAATAGCCGAGCCCCGCCCAGAGCCGCAGCACCTCTTCGAGGGGTGCTGCGGCGAGTGCGCCCACGGTCGGCCAGCGCGTAACAAAACGAAGGAAATAGGGTGCACCGGCCTTCACCGTCGTCTGCTGCAGCATGATCTCGGAGAGCCATACGCGATAGGGGTCCGCCTGTTCGCCGGGCTGTGCGCGCCAGGGCAGAGTGCGGCGATGGCGGTCGTACCAGGACAGGAGCGCCGCGCCGCGGGAACGCGATTCGGGGCAGGTTTGCGAGTGCCCGCCATCCCGGCGTTGTGTTTTATGGATTCGACTTTTCTTTTCTTGCGCCATCTGCACTGCTAGCCTGATCACCGCTCCATGACAGAGTCGCAAGCGCATGAACAAGCCCCGCACATCGCAGCCGCGACCTCTCTCGGCGCTTCTGCACAAGACGCTGGGCGACGCTTTTGCCAAGCGGGGATTTGCCTCGGCCGAGCTGGTCACCCGCTGGACCGAGATCGTAGGGTCTGAGATCGCAGACCACTCGCAGCCTGAAAAAATTCAGTGGTTGGCTGCGCGCCAAGGCCAGCTGCCGGAGCCGGGCCGGCTGGTCCTTCGCGTCGAAGGGCCGGTAGCGCTGGAGATTCAGCATCTCTCCGGAGTAATCCTGGAGCGGGTCAACCGCTTCTTCGGGTGGCAGGCGGTAGGAACCGTCAGGCTGCGGCAAGCCCCTTTGCGCCGCGCGGCCGCGCGTCCTCCGTCTCGGCCCGACCCGCAACTGACGGCGCGAATTGCCGCTTCTCTGGCAGATATCCGGGACCCCGATCTGCGCGATGCGCTGGCCCGCCTGGGAGGCGCGGTCAAGCCGACGTGATGCCGTCGAGCACCTTGGCGGCCCGGCTTGCGGTTGCCACATTCGAGCCCTCTAGACTATCTCTCAGTCCAGAACCGCCTCAGCATACGGGTTAACCAGGCATGGATACGATGAAGGAAACTGCGGCCGCGCCGAGCGTCACCCGCCGGCACCTGCTCCTGGGAAGCGCTGCCGTGATCGCCGTCGCCGCGGCAGGCGCGGGTTATTATTTCTGGACCCGGCCGGCGGTCTCGGCTCCCGAGCCGCCCGGCGGTGCCGACGTCCCTATGGCAGAGCTCATGGCACCCCCTCCCCTGGGCGATGAGTCCCTGGGATCGGCCAACGCCCCGGTCACCATCATCGAATATGCATCGATGACGTGCCCGCACTGCGCCCACTTCCACGAGACCACATTTCCCGAGCTCAAGAAGAAGTACATCGATACCGGAAAGGTGCGCTTCATCTTCCGGGAGTTCCCGCTGGATCAGCTCGCGGCCGCAGGCGCCATGCTCGCGCGCTGCGCGGGCAAGGATAAATATTTTCCGATGATCGACACGCTGTTCTCGCAGCAAAGGGAATGGGTGGTGCAGAAACCGCTCGAACCCATGTTCAACATTGCCAAGCAGGCAGGCTTTACGCAGCAAAGCTTCGATGAGTGCCTGGCGAATCAGCAGATGTTGACGGGATTGCAGGAGGGCCAAAAGCGCGCGACGCAGTTTGGCGTGAATTCCACCCCGACGTTCTTCATCAACGGAAAAATTGTTCGTGGCGGCATGTCCCCGGAAGAGCTGGACAAGCAACTCGCGCCGTACCTTAACGGTTGATTAACCTTTTTCGCCTTGCCTGAAGGCGCCCCGGGTAACCGCGTCTGATGTTGTAGCAGTGGGTTGAGCTGCCCGCGGCGGGAATAACCTACCGTCGATATTGCGGAATCACGGCACCCGATTCATTCTCCTGCAGATGTGGCAAATCGCGAATCAGCATAGCGTGGAGCAATTCCACCACAACCCTGCCGCAACCCATGAAACGGCGGCGGCATGAAATTCACGCGCCTGCGCCTCATCGGCTTCAAATCGTTCGTCGAGCCGACCGATTTCCTGATCGAGCCCGGCCTCACTGGCGTGGTCGGCCCGAACGGCTGCGGCAAATCCAATCTGGTCGAGGCGCTGCGCTGGGTCATGGGCGAGACATCGCACAAGTCGCTGCGCGCCGCCGACATGGACGACGTGATCTTCTCCGGAACCGGCGCTCGCCCGAGCCGCAATCATGCGGAGGTTGCAATCCACGTCGACAACGCTGCGCGCAAGGCGCCGGCCGAATTCAACGAGCATGATGCGCTCGACGTTTCGCGCCGCATCGAGCGCGATGCCGGCTCGACCTACCGCATCAACGGCCGCGAAGTGCGCGCGCGCGACGTGCACATCCTTTTTGCCGATGCTTCGACAGGCGCGCGCTCGCCCGCCCTGGTGCATCAAGGACGGATCGGCGAGATCATTCAGGCGAAGCCCGAGCAGCGCCGGCGTGTGCTCGAAGAAGCGGCCGGCATATCCGGGCTACACGCGCGCCGGCACGAGGCGGAGCTGCGCCTGCGCGCAGCCGAGCACAACCTGGAGCGGCTGCAAGAGGTCATCAACCAGTTGGCCGGCCAGATCGATGGCCTCAAGCGCCAAGCCCGGCAAGCGGTACGGTACCGCAACATCTCCCAGCACGTGCGCAAGGCGGAGGCTACCCTGTTTCACCTGCGCTGGGTCGGCGCCAACTCCGAGCTGGCCCAAGCCAGCGACGCCAAGAATTCGGCTGCTCAGCTGGTCGCCGATCGCACGGGCGAGCAGGCCGCGGCGGCAAGGCAGCAAGTCACCGCCGCCGCTGCTCTCCCCGAGCTGCGCGATGCGGAGGTGAGAGCGGCGGCGGCTTTGCAGCGGCTCAATCTCGCTCGCGAGGCGCTCGAGCGCGAGGAGACACGTGCCCGCGAGCGGATGGCGGAACTAAACCAGCGACTGCTCCAGCTGGAGGGAGACATTGAGCGGGAGCGCCGCCTCGCCGCTGACGCAACTGCGGCCCTGGAGCGCCTGGGGACCGAAGAGCAGTCGCTCTTGCAAGAGGCGCAGGCCGCTGAAATGAACAGCGCGAGCGTGGCGGAGCGTGTTGCCAAGGCCGAGGCGACCCTCTCCGTGTCTGAAAGGGCATTCGATGAGCTCACCGGGACGATTGCGGATCTCACAGCCCGGCGACACGCGTTCGAAAAGGCATTGGCGGAGCACAGCAATCGGCTCGACCGCCTCACCGGTGAGGCCGCCGCGGTAGAGGCGGAGCGCCAACAGCTCGAAGGAGCCGAACGCGTCGATCTGACCGGCCTTGCCGAGGCTGCGGAAGCCGCACAAGCCGCACTGACCGAGGCGGAAGCTGCCGCGCTTCGAGCCGAGGCCGCCCATTCCGCTGCCCGTCAGGACCTTGACGTGACACGCATCCCGCTGGTCGAGGCGGAGCGCCGGGCACACCGGCTGGATACCGAAGCCAAGACGCTCGCCAAGCTTCTGCATGTCGATACCAAGAGTCTCTGGCCTGCCGTTATCGATGAGATCACGGTGGACAAAGGGTACGAGGCAGCACTCGGGGCGGCTCTCGGCGACGATCTCGAGGCGCCCATCGATCCGTCGGCGCCCATGCGCTGGAGCGGAGCCGATGTGGACCAAGCCGACCCGGCTCTGCCCGCGGGCGCCGAGGCTCTCACCGAGCACGTGAAAGCACCGAAGGAGCTCTCCCGCAGGCTTCTGCAAATCGGCCTGGTGACCCGCGAGCAGGCAACCGCTCTGATGCCGCAGCTCAAGCCGGGACAGCGGCTCGTCTCGCGTGATGGGGATCTCTGGCGTTGGGATGGTTTTTCCGTCGCGGCCAATGCGCCAACCGGGGCAGCCCGGCGCCTCGCCGGCAAGAATCGCCTCGCCGACATTGAAAATGAGCTCCAGGAGGTGCGCCGCGACGTCGAGCTCAAGCAGGAACTGGTGCGGCAAGCCGAAGCGGAAGTTGCTGCGAGCGCCGAAGCCGACACCGCGGCACGCACCAGCTGGAGATCGCTGCAGCACGATGCTGATGCGGCCCGTAGCCGCTACCTCGATGCCGAGCGAGAGATCAGCCGCAACGCAGCGCGGCTTTCCGCGCTCGGCGAAGCCCTGGCGCGGCTCGCGGCGAGCCGGGATGAAGCCCTCGCGGCGCGGCTTGCGGCCGAGCAGGGGCTTGCATCGCTGCCGGCGGCCGACAGTACCGAAGGGCAGCTCGCAAGCGTGCGCGCTGCGATCGAGGCTCACCGCGCAGAGCTTGCGGAAGCGCGCGCACAATCGCAGGCGCTGGCACGCGAGGCAGAGATTGCTGCGCGCCGGATCGCGGCGATTGCGACCGATCGTGCGGGCTGGAGCGAACGCCATGGCGGCAGCGCGACCCAGATCGCCGCGCTGTCGGCGCGCATGGAGGAGGCCAGGACTGAGCGCACGGCGCTCGAGCAGATGCCAGCGCTGTTTGAAGAGAAGAGGCAGGGATTGCTGAGCGAGATCGAGAGCGCCGAGGCGCAACGCCGTATGGCTGCTGATCGCCTCGCGGAGGGGGAAAATGCGCTGGCGGAAGCCGACCGTGGCGCCCGCGCGGCACTCGAAGCCATGACTGCCGCGCGCGAGCAGGCGGCACGGGCAGAGGAGCGATTCGAAGGCGACAAGCGCCGCCTCGTCGACGTCGAACATGAGATACGCGAGATGCTGGAGGCTGAGCCGGCAGAAGTGGCAGAGCTTGCGGGCATCAAACCAGACCAGGTCCTGCCCGAGCCGAGCGAGATCGAAGCCACTCTCGAGCGGTTGCGGCGGGAGCGCGAGCGTCTCGGCGCAGTCAATCTGCGCGCAGAGGAAGAACTGCGAGAAGTGGAAACCCGGCACGGCACGCTCGTGACGGAGCGCGATGATCTGGTGGAAGCGATCAAGCGGCTGCGCCAGGGCATCCAGAATCTCAATCGCGAAGCGCGCGAGCGTCTGCTGGCATCGTTTGAGCAAGTCGCCACCCATTTCAAGCACCTGTTCACCGAGCTGTTCGGAGGCGGCACTGCCGAGTTGCAGCTCATCGAAAGCGAAGATCCCCTTGAAGCCGGGCTCGAGATCATCGCGCGGCCGCCGGGAAAGAAGCCGGCAACGCTGTCGCTGCTCTCCGGCGGCGAGCAGGCGCTCACCGCACTTGCGCTCATCTTCGCGGTCTTTCTTACGAATCCCGCTCCAATCTGCGTACTCGATGAGGTCGATGCCCCCCTTGACGATCACAACATCGAGCGCTTCTGCGGTCTGCTCGACGAGATGACGCGTTCGACCGACACGCGGTTCATCATCATCACGCACAATCCGATCACCATGGCGCGCATGAACCGGCTCTACGGTGTGACCATGGCCGAGCGCGGGGTTTCCCAGCTCGTCTCCGTCGACCTCGAAGTAGCGGTGAAATTGCGCGAGGCGGTCTGAGCGGCACAAAGCTCTGCCCAGATTATTTATCCCACTGTCGGCAAGTTCCGTTTGCGCGTTGTAAGGGCTTGTTTCAAGCCCCGCCCCTGCCTCTGCGCGCTTGAGCTGTGCCGCCGGCGGTTGGGCCGCGGCTTTGCATTGCCGAGCAGCAAGCGTTAGCTCACTCTGCCCAGAGATCCCAAGGAGAACACATGAGAGCTCGGCGGTTGTACACCGTGGTCGCGTGGCTGCTGCTTGCAGGCTCATTATCGCAAGCCGCTGCGCAAGGGGACACCTATCCCAATAAGCCCGTTCGGATCATCACCCACTCGGCGGCAGGCGGGGCGCCTGATGTCATGCTGCGCATCGTCGGCGACCGGCTTGGCGCGTTCTTGGGGCAACAGATCGTGGTGCTCAACCAACCTGGCGCCGGTGGCGCCGTGGCTGCACGCGCAGGGGCGGCAGCCGCCCCAGACGGCTACACGCTCTACATGCCCGCGGCATCCGCGTTCGTGACCTTGGCCGGGCTGCAGCCAAACTTGCCGCTGCACGTGCCGCAGGACTTCACGCCCATCGGGTTTGTCGGCGAACAGCCGATGTTCCTGACAGTCACGCCAAAGCTCGGCGTCTCTACGCTCCCGGAATTCGTTGCGCTGGCGAAGAAGCAGCCGGGGGAACTGTCGTACGCGGCAACGGGACGGGGCACCATGACCCACCTCACGGGGGAACTGCTGAAGTCGAAAGCGGACATAGAGGTGCTCGCGATTCCCTATAACGGCGGCGCGCCACAGGCGCTCAATGATGCGCTGGGCGGTCGCGTGTCGATGGTGATCGAGGGGTTGGCCGCCCTCGCGGGCAGCATCGAGGGCGGATCAATGAAAGCAATTGCGGTGGGCTCGCCCGAACGGCTTCCCAATTTCCCGGACCTTCCCGCAGCGGCAGAGACGTTGCCCGGATTCAACGCGCGCGGCTGGGCTGCTTTGGTGGCCCCCGTCGGCACGCCCGAGGGAATCGTACACAAGGTCAGCGAGGCCTTGCGCCAGGTCGTGAGCGAAAGCGAAGTGCAGAAGAAGCTCGCCTTGACGGGCAACTACATGCGCCCGATGGCGCCTGCTGAGGTCATGGCGTTCATCCAGGCGGAACAGCAGATGTGGACGCCCATTCTGGAGCGAATCGCCGCGCAGCCCTGATCAGATAGGGGCGACGCATGCGTCGCCCCTATGCGTTCCAGCAGCGAGGCAGGCCGCGTGAGGCGCGGGGTCAATCCTTCAGCAGTGCAACACCCTTCGGGTCAGACGGACCGGGCAACGACTGCAAGTAGGCATAGATATCCGCAAGCGCCTGATCGGGGAGAACTTGCGCGGAATAGCCGGGCATGTCGTTCGAGGGGTTGCGAGTCTGACCGACAAGACCTTCGTAGGGCATCGCGGTCTTGGCCAGTGCCGGCGCGGGACCGTTGTAGGCCCCGCCTTGCCCGACGCGGCCATGGCATGTGTAGCAGTAATTGGCGAGATAGAGGCGTTTGCCGTTTGCGGCATCGCCACGCGGAGCCTCCTGTGCCTGCGCGGCGACGACAACAGCGCTGCCGCAAACCGCGGCGAATACAATCGTACGCACGAGCCGGTCCACGTCTTGACCTCCTCAACGCGGATCGGTGACGACGTCGACCACCGCGGTCTGGCCGGCCTTCACCGCGGCAACGGCCCGCGTGAGGGCCGGCGCGAGATCCTTAGGATCCGCGATGGGACCCTCGCCGTGGACGCCGAAACCGCGCGCCACGGTGGCGAAATCGATGTTCGGGTCCGTGAGCGTCGTGCCGATATGCGCGTTCTCGATGCCGCGACTGCGCCGCGCCGCCATGGCGGTGAGATACATGAGCTCCTGATGATAGGCGCGATTGTTCTGTATGATGTAGAGCATCGGGATGCGGTGGTGCGCCGCGGTCCAGAGCGTACCCGGCGCGAACATAAAGTCGCCGTCGCCCCCAAAGGAGACCGTGAACCGCCCGTGCCGCTTGTTTGCGAGCGCCGCCCCGAGGGAGGCCGGCAGATTGTAGCCCACACCGGCGCCGCCTGAGACTCCGTTCCAGCGGTAAGGCTTGTCGAAATTCCACAGCCGGTGCGGCCAGCTTAACCGGATGGAGGTGCCGACCATGGACCAATCCTCATCCTTGATCTGGGCGTACACTTCCGCACACATCCGAGCGGTGGTGATGGGACTTGCGTCCCAACCGACCGTCGCATCCGATTTGCTTTGCTCTACCATGGCCTGATGCGCTGCCGCGAGCTTCTTGCCGCGCGCTTCATAGGCAGCCTTGCGTGAGACATCCACGTGGCGTTTCACCGCCTCGCTAAGCAGGGCGAGACTAGCCTCCCCGTCGCCCGCGATCGCGAGGTCCGCTTCCTGATAGCGCCCGAAGTCCTGATAATTGGCCTTCAGGTACGTGTCCCGCAGACCGAGCGTGATGATCTTCGCGCCCTTCTTCGTCGTGGACCGCGTCGAACGCGCGATGCGGTCGCTGAACGCGTGCAGGCTTCCAAACGGGTCGTTCATCTCGATGGCGAGAATGACGTCGGCCTGCGAGATGACGGATCTGCGGAACGAATGGTTCAGCGGATGGCGCGAGGGGAAGTTCATTCGCCCGGCGTTGTCCACCACGGCGCACTGCAGCGTCTCCGCGAGCTCGACCAGACGCGCCATGCCTGCTGGCGTGCGGGCGAGCCGATCGCAGATGATCACCGGATTCTCTGCAGCCACCAGCATCTTTGCTGCGTCGGCAAGCGCGCCTGCATCTCCTACCGGAGGCACGACCCGGGCGAGCTTTGGTATGCGCAAAGTCTCCGCATCGGCGACGGGATTTTCCTGCAGCTCCGCGTCGAGCGAGAGCAGCACCGGGCCCATCGGCGGCGTCGTCGCGACCTTGTAGGCGCGCACCGCCGACTCGGCGAAATGCTGGAGCGAAGCGGGCTGGTCGTCCCACTTGACAAAGTCGCGTACGATTGCGGCCGGGTCGATCGCCGAATGCACCCACTCGACCCCGGGCGCCCGCTTGTCCCCCTCGATGATATTGCCGATCATTACGTACACCGGAACCCGGTCGCACCAGGCGTTATAGAGAGCCATGCTCGCGTGCTGCAGCCCGACCGTGCCGTGGCACATCATGGCCATGGGCTGGCCTTCGATCTTTGCGTAGCCCTGCGCCATGTGGACGGCGATCTCCTCGTGCGGGCAGGTGAGGATTTCCGGCTTGGTGTTCTTGCCGTAGTTGATGAAGGACTCGTGGATTCCGCGGAAAGCCGACGCGCAATTCATGGCGAGATAGTCGATATCCAGTGTCTTGAGCACATCGACCATAAAATCGCCGCCGCTCGAGGTCTGGTTGATCAGATCCTTTATCGGCGGCAGGGTCTCGACCGCGATCTGCTTTGACCCGGGCGCCGGCGCCTTGAGGTCCTGCTTGGGCGCGGATACCTGCGCGCCAGCTGCCATAGGACTGAGTGCTGCAGCTCCGGCGAGGCCAGCGCCTTTCAGAAAGTTGCGGCGATGCGAGTCAGGCTCGTTGCGGCGTTTCGGCATGCGCTCCTCCCATCCTCAATGCGTGACTATGCGAGATTACTCAGGCTCGCCTGAAATCCAAGGCGAGTCTCGCGCCTGTGCCCGTCTCCGTCAAGACGCGCGAGACAGACGCGCGAGACTAACACAGGGGGCACCGCGTCACGCGTCCACCATATCGTTGAGATCCCTAAGAACGGGACATGCCCTCGGACGTGTAAATCCTCCGAAGGTCAGGCGCAGTTTTGGCTGGCCGCATTGGAGGGTCTGTGCCATGCTTTGCGCGTCATACCACAACAATAACACCAAACCAGGGAGGTTATGGATGGCGACAAGGCGGAAGACATTACTCACTGCCGCGGGCGCAGCGGGTTTTGCCGCAACGACTCTCATGGGACTGGTATCTCCCGCGCAGCCGCAGGCGGGCAAGACGTTCGTAATGAAACTCAGCACTGCCACGATCAACGACACTCAGCACGAGTGGCTGCGGCGCTTCACATCGGCCGTCGAGAAGGATTCGGGCGGCCGCATCAAGGGCGAGATTTATCCAGCCAGCCAGCTCGGCTCGATTCCCCGCCAGATCGAGGGCGTGCAGTTCGGTTCGATCCAGCTCTGGATTGGGCCGCCTGAATTTCTTGTCGGTGTCGACGAACGTTATGAAGCCCTCAGCGCGCCGGGCCTGTTCACCAGCACCGACCAGGCGGTGCGGGTGATCTCGGATCCAGTCGTGCGCGAGGCGATTCTCGGGTTGGGCGCAAATAAGGGACTGATCGGCGTCGGGATTGCGCCGATCGGGCCGTCCTCCATTGTCACCCGCAAGCCGTTGCGCCACCTCGCCGACTTCAAGGGCACCAAGGTCCGCGTGCTGGCTTCGCCGTTCCAGCTGGAGATGATCAGACGCATGGACGCCTCGCCGGTAGCGATGACACTCGCCGATGTCCTGCCCGGCCTCCAGCAGGGCGCCATCGACGCGGCACTCGCGACCATTACCGTGTTCACCACCATGCAATATCAGGATGCGGCGAAGTATATCGTGGAGAACGATCAGCCCTACCTCAACTCCATCATCGTGATGAGCAGGAAATGGCTCGATGGCTTGCCTCCCGATCTGCAGAAGATCGTGCGCGACGATGCGCAAAGCACCTCCACTGAGATCGTGCCCTTCGTGAAGGATTTCTTCGCCAAGCAGCGCCAGATCTGGACCGAGAAGGGAGGCGAGCTGATCAGTTTCCCGCCGGCCGAGCAGGCCGCGATGCTGGAGAAGATTTCCACCATCGGGGAAGACCTTTCCAAGTCCAAACCGGAGCTGAATAAGACCGTGATGACCGTATTCGCATCGGCAAAACGAAACAAATAATCCCCCCGGGCGCCGTCTTGTTGTAACGTCCTTGGCGCTTCTGGCCGCTTGGGTCCCCGATCTCGTTCCGTTCGAGCGATACAATCCGGGTCTGCAGGGCCACAGAAACGGGGCAGGTGAATGACCGAGAAGCTACTGCGGCTGGTGCGTGCGCTGGTTGCGGTGATCGGCGTGCTCTCAGGAGTACTGCTGGTCGCGAGTGTTGCCCTCAATTTCGCGAACGTGGTCGGTCGTTATTTCTTCAATGCCTCCATCCCCTGGGCCGAGGAGGCCATGCTGTTCCTGATGGTGGGCTGCGTGTTTCTCGGCAATGGCGTTGTCGCCTGGTCGGGGCGACAGATTCGAATGGACGTTGTCGTGCGCATGCTGCCGCCGAAGGTGCGCGAGGCGCTCGATCTGTTCTCCGAGCTCGTCTTCCTCATAACCGCGGTCGCAATTGTCATCTTCGCCTGGCCGGTGATCCGCGACCTCGCCGAGTTCGATCAGCGCAGCCAGGCCGCGGATTTTCCGCTGGTGATCCCGCAGGCGATGGTGCCCATCGGCCTATCGATCATGGCATTCCTCGTTGCCGTGCGCCTGCTGGTCCCGCAGTTGCGCCGCAAGTCTCAAATCCCAGGTCATTGAAGAACGCTGGTCGAGGCGAGTCGCGGAAACACAATTGATGCTGACCGCTCTCGTCTACTTCGTTCTTCCAACGCTCCTCCTGGTGCTGGGGCTGCCCATCTTCGTCGTCCTGCTCGCAACCTGTCTTGTTGCAGTGCTGCTCGTGGCCGATGTGCCCACGGAAGCGGTCCAGACCTACATCTTCGGAAGCCTCGACAATTTCCCGCTGCTCGCAGTGCCATTCTTCGTATTGGCCGGCGAGATCATGGCGCAGGGCGGCATCGCGCGACGCGTGGTCGTGTGGGTCATCTCGCTGATCGGCGGGGTGCGCGGATCGCTCGCGGTCACGACTGTCGCGGCCTCCGAGCTATTTGGTGCGATGGCCCACACTGCCGTCGGTACGGTCGTTGCCGTCGGCAGGATGGTGTACCCCTCGTTGCGCGAGAACGGATACAACGAGCGCTTCACGGTCGGGCTGATCGCTTCCTCAGGCGCTATTGCCGTCGTCATCCCCCCTTCGATCGCGATGATCCTCTATTCGCTCTCCGCACAGCAGTCGGCAGTGGCGCTGTTCACCGCCGGCATCTTGCCGAGCCTGCTCATCGGATTTGTCGATGCACTCTTCGTGATGGGGTATGCCCGCATCAAGGCGGTTCCGCTCACCGCCGGGGTGCGCTGGGCGGCGGTCTGGGAATCGACCAAGGAAGCGAGCTGGTCCATCGGAACCGTTGCCGTCATTTTCGGGGGCATCTACGGCGGCATTTTCACCCCTACCGAGGCAGCGGGCGTGGCCGTGATCTATTCGCTATTCGTCACCATGGTCATCCATCGCGAGGTGGGCCTGCGCGAGCTCTGGCGCATCATCATGAGCGCGGTGTTCCTGATCTCGCAGATCCTGATGATCGTCACCGCTGCAGGGCTCTATTCCTGGCTGCTCACGACCAGCGGCATTCCGCAAGCGATGGTGGCGCAGATCAACGGGTTGGATCTGCCCGCCTGGGGGCTGCTCCTGTCGATCAACCTCGCGCTCCTGGTGATGGGAAGCTTTCTCGAGCCGCCGGCCGCCATCCTGATCCTCACCCCGCTGCTTCTGCCGCTGGTGCAGGCGGTGGGCGTGAGCCCTATTCACTTTGGTATCATCATGGCGGTCAATTTGAGCATCGGGATGTACACGCCGCCGTTCGGTCTCAATCTCTTTGCCACGCAGGCGGTGTTCGAGACCCCGCTCGGGAAGATCTATGTGGGCGTGCTGCCGTTCTTGCTGATCAATTTCGCCACCCTGATGATCATCACCTACGTGCCGTCGATCTCCATGGTGCTGCTCGGGCGATAGCCCGAGGCTCGGTGCGGCGTGACCATTAAACCGTGTGGATCGCGCGGAAGAAATAGCAAGCCCGCAACCCTGGCTATGCTATTCCCTGTGGCGCGAGTGCCGATTTTTGAATAGCATTGCCCCTCTCATGAGCTTCAGATGAGGGGCTCTATGCAACGACGCACGTTCATCAAAGCGATGGCAGGGTCACTGGCTGCGGGCCCGTTCGCTGCGAAGGCGCAGCAGCCGCCTGTGGTCGGCGTTCTCGTCAGCGCGTCGGCACAAGGATACACGCGAGTTATGGGTCCCGTCCTGGAAGGGCTCAAGGAGACCGGCTATGTCGAAGGTCGGAATGTCGCGATAGAATCGCGCTGGGCCGACTATCAATATGACCGCCTGCCCGACTTGGCGGCTGATCTGGTCCGCCATCAGGTCGCCGTGATCTTCACGACCGGCAGCGTGGTCTCCGCGATTGCCGCGAAATCCGCAACCCGCACAATACCGATAGTGTTCGCGAACGGCAGCGATCCAGTTCGATATGGACTCGTGGCCAGCCTCAATCGGCCCGGCGGCAACGTCACGGATGTAACCTTCTACAACAGCGGGCTTGGACCCAAGCGGATTGAGCTCTTGCGCGAGCTCGTACCTAAAGCGGCTGTCATTGCCGTCCTGGTCAATCCGAAAAATCCCAACGCTGAGCCCGATTCCAAGGAGATACAGGAGGCAGGTCGCAGCATCGGCGTGCAGATCGAGATTGTGCACGCCGCGAGCGAGCGCGAGCTGGAAGACGCCTTTGGCAAGGTTCGCCGCCTGGGCGCGGATGCCCTCATGGTCCACATAGATGCTCTGTTCCAGGCGCAGTACAAACAGATCGTCGGCCTGGCCGAGCGACACGCCGTGCCTGCCATGTATGCTTCTCCCCACTATGCCCGGGCCGGCGGACTGATCTGCTATGGAACCAACGCAGACGAGATGGACCGCCAGGCGGGGACCTACGTCGGAAAAATTCTCAAAGGTACGAAGCCGGCGGACCTGCCGGTGCTGCAACCAACCAAATTCGACTTGATCATCAACCTCAAGACCGCCAAGGCGCTCGGCCTCACGGTGCCGCTGATCATGCAGATGACCGCCGACGAGGTGATCGAGTGAATATCACCGCCGCCGCATGACGGCAGCTTCCAGCCACGAGATCGCGAGATACATGAAGGACGAGACGATCGCGAGAATCGTGATCGCGGTCATCACGATGTTGAGCCTGAAAATCTGACTCCCATACTGGATGAGGAAACCGAGGCCGATATTGGCGGACTGAAACTCCCCGACCACGACCCCGACCAGCGACAGCCCCACGTTCACCTTGAGCGCCGCAATCAGGGTCGGGATGCTCCCAGGCAGCACCACCTTGGCGAGGATCTGCCTTTTGCTCGCGCCGAAGGTCTGGGCGAGCTTGATCTTGTTGGGATCAATCCCCTGGAATCCACTGTAGATCATCAGGATACTGATGAACAACGAGATCGCAAGCGACATGCCGTAGATGGACAGCGTAGCGCCGAGCCAAATGTAGAAGATCGGCACGAACGCAGTCTTCGGCATGGCGTTTGCCACCACCAGATAGGGATCGAGCACCTTGTAGAGGTCGTGCCACCACCACAGCGCCGCCGCGATGGCGATGCCCAGCACCATGGCGGCGGTGAATCCGATGATAGTTGCAAAGACGGTGAACCAGGTGTGGGTGAGGATGCTCGCCTGGCGCGGGGTCGCCTGCAGCAGCTCGACGAAGGTGGGCCACAACGCGGAGGGATAGCTGGTCAGCATCGGGTTGACGATGTGCGCCCGCGGCAGCACCTCCCAGAGCAACAAAAATACCAGGAGAATCGCGATCTGCGCGGCACGCACGCTGATGCGCGCACGCCTCTCCTGTGCGAGCCACGCGAGATATTGCGGGCTCACTGGAGCCGCAACAACGTCAGCCTTCGACATGGACTTCGAGCTCCTGCCAAAGCGTATTGAAATAGCGGTTGAACTCCGGCGCGTTGCGCGCCGCGAACGTGGTCGGCCGCACCCCCGCAGCGCAGGAGCCGAAACGAATGACATGCTCCGATTTGATCTGTCCGGGGCGACGGGACAGCACAATCACGCGTTCCGCCATGCTGATGGCTTCCCCGATATCGTGCGTAACCAGGATCGTGGTCTTGCGTTCGCGCCGCAGAATCTCCGTGACCTCGTCCGCGAGCGCCAGGCGGGTCTGGGAATCGAGCGCCGAGAACGGCTCATCGAGCAGCACGACATCGGGCTCGGTACACAGCGTGCGCGCGAGTGCCACTCGCTGGCGCATCCCGCCCGAGAGCTGCCGTGGAAGATGCGAGAGGAACTGGCCGAGGCCGTATTTGGTGAGAAGCTCCTTGGCGCGCGCGCGCGCCTTAGCCATGTCCGCCCCCTGGATCTCGGCGCCAAGGACCGCGTTTTCCAGGATCGTGCGCCACTCGAACAGATAATCCTGCTGCAGCATGTAGGCGACCTTCCGGCTCGGGCCGCTCACCGCTTTGCCGTCGACGAGAACGGTGCCGCCGGTGGGTTTGAGAATGCCGGAGATGAGCGAAAGAAGCGTGCTCTTGCCGCAGCCGCTCTGTCCGATGATGGCGACGGACTCCCCGGTAGCGACCGAGAATGAGATGCCTTTAAGCGCCTCGGTCTCCCCCTCCCGGCTGAAATACCGCATGTTGACGTCGCGCAGCTCGACTCGCGGCGCAATCCCGCCGGTGGACGTGTTGTGCACGGATTGCTCGCCCCCAGGGCGGATCTGAAACCCGCCCCTACTTGGCTTTGCTGGCGAACTCGGTGAGGATCAAGTCCTCGAATTTGACGCGCTTGCCCGGCGCGAGCACGTCGCCCTGCACCAGAATATCCTGGAACTTGTCGATTGGCCCTCTCTCGATGACCGGCGTATCCTTCCAGATCTTGAGTCTGCGGTAGCGATCGGTAGCGTACACAAGCGCCTTCGGATCAACTCCAGGAAAAAACTGCTCGATCGCCTTCACAACATCAGCGGTGGATGCAGTCTGCGTCCATTTCTGAGCCTTGTAGATGGCGTTGGTCCAGCCCTGGACGACGTCGGGGTGCTCACGGATGTACTGGTCCGTGGCCATGAAAGCGGTGTAGTCGGCGGGGCCTACGGTCGCGCCGATCGAGGCCATGAAATATCCCTTGCCGTCGAGCTCGAGTTGCGACGGATCGGGCTCGGTGAAGATGCCGTACTGATTCTGGCCGGCGAGCCAGGAGCCGACGCGCGCCGGAATGGCGACGTTGTTGACGAGCTTCACGTCTTTCTGCGGGTCGATGCCGTTCTGCCGCAGCGCCGCTTCCAGGAACAGAAGTGGCGTGCTGCCTGGCCGAAAGCCGAGGATGTCCTTGCCCTTGAGCATGCTCCAGTCGAACTTGTCGACCTTCTCGCGGCCGAGCAGCATGAAGCCATCGGTAGCGGTGAGGCCGCAGAAGATGCGCACCTTGGTGGGCGAATCGCTGGTCAGGACATAGATCGGCGCCTCCGGTCCCATGAGCGCAATATCGGCGGCATTGGAGAGAAGCGCCGCCATTGATTTGTCGCCACCCTGGGCGGTGGCCAGGGTCTGCTCGATGCCCTGCTCCTCGAAATAACCGTTGGTGATGGCGACGTAGGCCGGCACATAAAGGACCGAGCGCACCACCTCGTTGTAGCGGACCTTTGCCAGCGGCTTCTTCTGCGCACGCGCGATGCGCGGCACGGCAAGGGTGAAAGTGCCGGCGGCGAGGCCGCTTTGGATGACGCGTCTGCGGTCAAGCATGTGCTACTCCAGGATCGGATGCATGGGCGCCCGGCATCAGGGGCAATGGCGTAAGCTCAGAATTGTAAACCAACAAGCGAAGAAGACCAGAAACGATTGGCATCGGATGTGACCGTTTCGTGAGCAACCGCTATGGTGTCCGCAACGCCACAGGGGCGGGTTGGCCGGCAATTGGCTCCAAGCCGAGTTGAGTTGCCGCGTACCTGCCTCTTCCGGCGGATTACGTTTCGCTGACCTGATCCGCCCCACGGACCGTGGAAACTTGGACAAGGTAGCCGGATGCCCACCTCCAATACGCGGCGACGCGAGCCCGCATTTCTGTGGCTGTTCTTCGGCAAGGTCGTGTTGCTTATGGTGACCATCGCCGTCGTCTATGCCATCTACGCCTATCTGCACGCTTACCGGCTCGATTGGCTAGGCAGGGCTTACAGCAAGCTGTTGCCGGTGACGAACGAGCTCTACTCGCTGGTCGAGACCTATTTTCCCGATGACGTGAAGTACAAGATCCGCGGCGCCATCACCGACGACCTCGGCCAGCGTTCGCTCTTCCTGCTTTTGCTCACGGCTGCGGTCGAGCTCACCCTCTATAGCCTGTTCAAGTTCTTCAAGTACGTCATTCTGGGCCCGCGACGCGCTTAGAGAGAATCGAGGTCCGAGACATGATCGATGCGCGTCTCAGCGCCGGTTGTGCCAGCGGCAATACGAGTGCATCCAATCCGCTTGCGCGACTGCTCGCGCTAGGACGTCCCCTGGTCATGGGCGTACTCAACGTGACGCCAGATTCCTTTTCAGACGGAGGAGAGTTCTTCGATCCGGCGCGCGCCCTCGACCAGGCCGGGCGGATGATTGCGGAGGGCGCCGATATTCTTGACATCGGGGCCGAGTCGACCCGCCCCTATGGCGGCGCGGTGCCAGTGCCCTTGGAGGAAGAGATACGGCGGCTGGAACCGGTCCTGCCTGCGGCAGTAAAGCTCGGCGCACCGGTCTCAATCGACACCATGAAGCCCGAAGTTGCGGCCTGGGCGCTCGCGGCCGGCGCATCCATCATCAATGATGTCTGGGGCTTGCAGCGCGACCGTGACATGGCCCGCCTTGCCGCGGAACGCACGGTTCCGGTGATCGTCATGCACAATCGGGAGAGCGCCGATTCTTCCCTAGATATCATGGCCGAAATCGCAAAATTCTTTGCGCGCTCGCTGGAGATCGCCGAGGCTGCCGGCGTGGCTCATCAGAACATCGTGCTCGACCCCGGCATAGGCTTCGGGAAAACCCCGGAGCAGAGCCTGATCGCAATCGCCCGACTGGGCGAGCTCAAGTCGTTTGGTCTGCCCCTGCTGGTGGGCGCCTCGCGCAAGCGCTTCATCGCCAAGGTCTCGCCCGCCCCGCCCGATCAGCGTCTGGGCGGATCAATCGCGGCTCATGTCATGGCGGTCGCGAATGGCGCTTCCATCATTCGCACGCACGACGTCGCCGAGACTGTGCAGGCGCTGCGGATCGCCGCCGCGATTCGGGATCTGCAATGACCGACCGGGTGTTCGTGGCAGGACTTGCGCTCCACGCCTATCACGGGGTGATGCAACACGAGGCCAAGGTGGGGCAAACATTCAATCTCGATCTCAAGCTGGAGCTCGATCTCACCGAAGCCTCGCGTTCGGACAAGCTCGCCCACACCGTGGATTACGATCAGGTCGTTGCCACTGCGCGCCGCGCATTCTGCGCGCGGCGTTATCGGCTGGTAGAGGCCGCAGCCGGAGCAGTGGCAGAGGCGGTGCTCGATCGCTTCTCCAGCGTGCTGAGGGTGGAAGTGACCGTGCATAAGCCGCATGCGCCCATTGCGGCAACCTTTGCCGATGTCGGCGTGAGCGTCATGCGCGCGCGCTCGGGCCATGCCTGAGGCACTGGTCGGGCTCGGCGGCAATGTGGGTGATGCGCGCGCTACGCTCGGTCGAGCAGTGGCAATGCTGTGCAGCCAGGCCGACATACGGCTGCTCGCGCGCTCCTCGGATTATCGCACACCGGCGTGGGGCATCGAGGACCAGCCAGCGTTCATCAATGCCTGCCTGCAACTCGAAACCAGTCTCACACCGCATCAACTGCTCGCGCGCACACAATCCGTGGAGCGGGCGCTCGGGCGCGAGCGCGGCCGTGAGCAGCGGTGGGGTCCGCGGCCCATCGACATCGATCTCCTCGCCTATGATGACCTGACGCTGCAAACGGCGGACCTGACGCTGCCGCACCCTCGACTGCTCGCACGTGCGTTCGTCCTGGTGCCGCTGGCGGAGATTGTCCCGGAGCGCCGGATTTGCGGGGTGCGCGTACGTGATGCGCTGGCCCGGGTGGATGCTTCAGGGATCGAGCGCCTCGCCCCCAGGTGAACTCGCACGGGTTCATTCAACCGAACTCGTGAGACCCTGCGGGGGACGCCTGGGCACCGACTGGCCCAAAACTATTCAGGCACCGACGTTGAGCGACTGAATGGCTGCGGCGCTGCTCAGATTGGGCTTGACGCAATCTGTACGGCGCCGTACGGTTAGAAACACAATCGGAGCTAACCCGATGCTGCGGAAAGGTGCCGAAGAAGCCCGCAATGAGCTTCCGGATCTTCTGGATGCCGCTGAGAAGGGCCGCTCGACGATCATTACCCGACATGGCAGGCCGGTTGCGGCATTGGTGCCCATCGGGGCCTATGGCGCGGCTGTTCGCCAACCGTCGCTCCTGCCGCTGCAAGGATCCGGTCGAGGCTTATGGGGGAAGAACAGCACCGACACCATCCGGAAGCTGCGTGACGAATGGGGCCGATAGAATTCGAAGAACTCCCTGAGCAGGCGCTACTCCTGGTCGATTCAGCCCCGATCATCTATTTTCTGGAAAGCCATCCGAGATTGGCCCCGCGCTTCAAGCCCCTGTTCGAAGCTCATGGGCTTGGGCGGCTGCGCTTCGCAGTGACGCCTATCACCGTCGCCGAGGTGCTGATCGGTCCGCTGCAAGCGGGCGATGAGGCGCTCGCACGGCGCTACCGCGCGATGCTCGAACAATGGCAATTCGTCGCACTCGATGTTGATATCGCCGAGAGCGCAGCGAGACTCCGCGCGTCGCTTCGCCTTAAGCTGGCGGATGCTATTCAAGCGGCGAGCGCGCTGGCGATCAATGCAACGGCCCTGGTGACCTACGACCGCGATTTCTCACGCGTGCATTGGCTGCCCATCATTTCCTGACCGCCCCTGTGACGCAGCTGGTTGCAAAACGCCGGGAACAGCTGGCATCTCGGTTGTCCTGCTTTCCTCGATATGGCGTTCGATCAGAATCACGATCATCGCGCTCGACAGCAGCAAGAACTGGGTCGCGTGCATGCGAACCAGGTCCGGATCTGCCGTGGAGAGTGCGGGCCCGGCCCAAAACATCATCGCAATTGCCGAAACGACAAGCACCGTGTCGAGGGTCTCGCGATTGACATCGCGGCCGACTGCCAGAGCGCGGGCAAAGTCGATCAAGTACGCCAAAAAACCTATCGCAATGACGAATTTGGTACCGGCGAGAACGTTCGAGAGCTGCAAAAGGCCGCCCAGATGCAGGTCGAACAGCGCGCGGAAATAGCCGAGAGCCACGGCATGCACCCGATCCTCAAAACCATAGAAGGGCGATGTCAAAGCTCGAAGCGCATCAGCACCCCAGACCGGTGCGAAATAGAGCGCGACCAGAGCCGCATTGACCGAGCCGAGCCGGGGAAATGACTGCACGAAGGCCTCCCAGGTCAGATCACCGGGCCGTTGCTGCGTGACAACGGCATCTCAGCGAACGAGGGAGTCTCCTCTACCCAGCTAGAAGTCGAGCGACAATCGAAACCCTTTTTTAACCTTAGCGCGTCGGGGCTCACACGCGCTTGTAGGCACGATCGTGGTAGACGAGGGCGGGGCCACCTGGTCCCAGCCGCACCGCTTCAACTGCCCCGAAGAATACGTTGTGACTGCCCACCGACCGGACCTCCACGATCCGGCAATCGAAGGCGATCACCGCCGGCACCAGGACGGGACTGCCGGTCGAGAGCACAGTCCAATCACCGCTCGAGAACCGGTCGCTCCCGGAAACACCTGTTCGCCCGGCGAAGATATTGGCGATCTCGGCTCCGCCATCCCCAAGGGTGTTCACGCAAAACACCCCGTTCTCCACCACCGCTGGATTGGTCTGGCTGCTCCGGTTGAGGCACATCAGCAATGTCGGCGGAGCGTCCGAGACGGAACACACAGCTGTCGCCGTTGCACCCGCTTTGCCGCCGGGTCCGGCCGTGGTGATCACATGGACCGCAGCGCCAAGCCGGCTCATGGCTTCTCGGAATAGAACGGAATCGACCGTGTGCACGGGCTCCGGACCGACTGCCGTGAAGGCGCCATCCATGGCGTCGTCGGGCCGTTGATCAATCCAGCTCATCATTCCGCCGCGTGTTTAGTACCGTCGTCTGCCCCCGACACAGAAGAATCGTCACCAGGATTGAGCCAGGTGGGGCCGCACCAGCCCTCCTCATCGTAATCTCGCAGGCACTGCTCCGCGAGAGCGATCATGCCGTCGAGCGCGCCGGTATTGCGCGCGTTCCACATGGCCTGAATGCGGATGTCCTCGTGATTGCCGGCGTAATTCATCTCATAAAGCTCATGGCGGCCACCGAATTCCGTACCGATGGCGTCCCACAACAGCTTCATGACCTTGATGCGTTCCTTGTAGCCGATACCGTGCGAGCCCCGCACATATTTCGCCAGATATTTGTCGATGACAGGATTCTGGAAGTCCTTAGTCGAAGACGGGAGATAGATCAGCGCGGCGGCGATAATCTTCTCGACGATCTCCTTTACGCGGCCGTAGGCGTCCCCCGCAAATACCCGGTAACTCGACCCGGACTGCATGTTGGGCAGCACCGCCCCGTCTACCCACGGGGTGGGACTGGCAGCCATGGCATCGGTAAGGGCCCAGAACAGATTACGCCAGGCAATGATTTCGCCCAGCATGGCCTGATTGCCGCGGAAATCGTCGGCACCGGTCGTGCGCAGCGCCTTGGCAATGACGCCTACCAGAAAATCAAGCTTGACCGCCAGCCGCGTGCACCCTTGGAACTGATAGCCCGCGAGGAAACCCGACTGCGGAAAAAAGATTTTCAACTTTTCCAGATCGCGGTGAAGCAGTACGTCCCCCCAGGGGATGAACGCGTTGTCGAATACGAAAATGGCATCGTTCTCGTCGAAGCGCGACGAGAGAGGATAATCGAACGGGCTCCCCATGACGGTCGCCATCATCTCGTAGGAAGCACGACAGATAAGCTTCACTCCGGGTGCGTTCATGGGAGCAATGAACATCACCGCAAGATCCGTGTCGTGCGTGGGCACGGCGGCGTTCTGGCCCAGAAAGTTGTAATGCGTAAGCGCCGATGAGGTCGCCACGACCTTGGCGCCGCTGACATAGATGCCGGAATCGGTCTCCTTCTGGATCGTGATGAAGACATCCTTGACCTGATCTACCGCCTTGGACCTGTCGACCGGCGGATTGACGATCGCATGGTTCATGAACAGCACATGCTCCTGTGCGCGGCGGTACCAGGAGAGCGCATTACTGGAGAATTTGCCGTAGAACTTGTGGTTCGCCCCCAACGTATTCATGAGCGACGCCTTGTAATCGGGCGAGCGTCCCATCCAGCCGTAGGAAAGACGCGCCCAATGCGCAATGGCATCGCGCTGGGCGATGAGCTCCTCGCGCGAGCGCGCAGCACGAAAGAACTTGTGAGTGAACCCTCCGGAGCCGGTGTCGGTTGCCCAGGTCAGCACGTCTTTGCTGCGCGGATCATGCAAGGCGTCGTAGAGCCGGGCGATCGAGCGCGCCGCGTTGCGAAATGCGGGGTGGGTAGTGACGTCATCCACTCGTTCGCCGTAGATATAGATCTCCCGCCCGTCGCGCAGGCTGGCGAGATATTCCGAACCGGTGAAGGGGCGTCCTTTCGCGCCAATCGCGTCCTCGGACTTCATCCCGGTCATGCAGGGTCCTTCCACACGCGCCGGCGCAGCAGCCTACGTGCCGCGCCGGGACCAAGGCACCCGTAGCAGGGCTCTGCCCTTTTCGGAAGGTGCGCCAGTGCTGCAGGATGAGCGGTCGGACATCGATTTGGTCCGGAAGCTGCCAAGGGGGAAGCGTGCCGAACTTCCCACGCAGCGGCGGCAGCGGTGATGGCTGTCGGCGGG
>Ga0209331_1000027_pt1 | contig 43059 bp, 30 predicted proteins | sample JacPinW_OM3H0_M3_FD_187971 | JGI IMG/M metagenome (GOLD analysis project Ga0209331, IMG submission 187971) | Forest soil microbial communities from Algoma, Ontario, Canada - Jack Pine, Ontario site 1_JW_OM3H0_M3 (SPAdes) (version 2) | ecosystem: Environmental > Terrestrial > Soil > Boreal...
TGTTCGCGTGGGTGATCTCGGGCACCAATACGGCGGAGCCGCGTCCCATCGAGCTCGGCCCGACGACGAAGGACCTCGCCGTCGTGTCATCAGGCCTGCATGACGGGGAACGCGTGGTCACCGGCGGGCAATACAAGCTCAAGCGCGGTGCACCGGTGACCATCGCATCACCGCCCGTGGCCGCATCGGGCAGAGCCTCGTGAACATTTCCGAACCGTTCATCCGCCGGCCGGTCGCGACCACCCTGGTCATGGCGGCGCTCGCATTCGTGGGTCTCGCCGCCTATCCCTTCCTGCCGGTCGCCCCGTTGCCGCAGGTGGACTTCCCCACCATTCAGGTCACTGCCACTTTTCAGGGGTCGAGCGCCGAAACCATGGCATCGTCGGTCGCCGCTCCGCTCGAGCGGCAACTCGCACAGATCCCCGGGGTCACGCAGCTCACCTCTCTGAGCACGCTCGGCGCGACGACGATCGTCATTCAATTCGAGCTCAACCGCAACATCGATTCGGCGGCCCAGGACGTGCAGGCGGCAATCACGGTCGCCAGCAAGACCCTGCCGCAATCCATGACCACGCCGCCGAACTACAAGAAGGTCAATCCGGCGGATTCCCCCATTCTCCTGCTGGCGGCGCATTCCGATACGATGCCGCTGACCCAGGTGGACGATTACGGCGATCTTTTCCTGGCGCAGCAAATCTCCCAGGTGTCCGGGGTCGCACAGGTCTCCATATTCGGCGACCGGCAACCGTCGATCAGAATCCAGGTCGATCCGGCAAAGCTCGCTTCGAGCGGCATCACCTTGGAAGAGATCCGCAGCACTTTGGTAACGTCCACCGCCAATGCCGCAAAAGGCACCATCAACACGGACAAGCTCAGCTTCACGATCGCCACGAACGACCAGATCACCGATGCCGAGCAGTTCAACGACGTCGTTCTGGCCTATCGCAACGGAGCGCCGATCCGTGTGAGGGACGTCGGTCAGGCCATCCCGGACGCAGTCGATCGCACCGTGGCGGCGTACCAAAACAATCAGCCCGGGATCATTTTGGCCGTGTTCAAGCAGCCGGGCGCCAACGTGGTCGACACGGTCGATCAGATCAAGGCGCAGCTGCCGCAGCTCACGGCCAGAATACCTCCGAGCATGCAGGTCGAGACCATACTCGACCGTACCACGACGATCCGTGCCTCGGTGCGCGACGTCCAGTTCACGCTGGCGCTCACGATTGCCCTTGTCGTCCTCGTCGTCCTGCTGTTCCTGCGCAATTTCTGGGCCACGTTCATCCCCAGCATTACCGTCCCGCTCGCGCTGCTTGGCTCCTGCGGAGCGATGTATCTTCTCAATTTCAGCCTCGACAATCTCTCGTTGATGGCGCTCACGATTGCCGTGGGCTTCGTGGTCGACGATGCCATTGTAGTGGTCGAGAACATCCACCGTCACATCGAGAATGGGTCGAAGCCCCTGGAAGCCGCTCTCGAAGGCTCGCGCGAGATCGGCTTCACGGTGCTCTCCATCAGCATCTCGCTGGTCGCGGTGTTCATTCCGCTCCTCCTCATGGGCGGCATCATCGGCCGCCTGTTCCGGGAGTTTGCGCTGACCGTCACCGCCTCGATTGCGGTCTCGGCGCTGGTATCGCTGACCCTGGCGCCGATGCTCTGCTCGCGCTTCATGCACCGCGAATCCGGGAGACACGGCGCCATCTACCGCGCCATCGAAGCGGGCTTTAACGCGATGCTTTCGTTTTACCGGCGCACGCTGGACGTCGTGTTGCGTCACCAGGCCATCACCCTTGGGGTCTTTTTCGCCACAATGGTATTGACGGCGATCATGTTCCTGCAGATCCCGAAGGGCTTTTTTCCCATCCAGGACACCGGCTTGATCTCGGGCTTTGCCGAGGCGTCACAAGATACGTCCCCCGACGAGATGATGAAGATTCTCCGCAAGATGGGGGACGTGATTCTGCAAGATCCGGACGTTGCAGCCAGCGCGATGTTTACGGGCACCACGGGTGGTGCGCAGACCGCCAACACCGGGCGCGGCTTCATCGTGCTCAAGCCGCGCGATGAACGCGAGTTGACCTCCTCGCAGATCATCGATCGACTGCGACCTCAGCTGGCCAAGATCGAGGGAGCAACGCTATTCCTGCAGCCGGCCCAGGACATCACCGTGGGCGGCCGCATCGCGCGCGCCAGTTTTCAATACACCCTGCAGGATGCCGATATCGGCGAGCTGGCCGAGTGGTCGGACAAGATGCTGGAGAAAATGCGGACAATGCCGCAATTGGCGGATGTCTCCACCGACCTGCTGTCGAATGCGCCTCAGCTCAAGATCACGATCAACCGCGACCAAGCCTCGCGTTTCGGCATTTCCCCCCAGATCATCGACGATACCCTCAATGACGCCTTCGGACAGCGCCAGATCACGCAATATTTCACCCAGCTCAAAACGTATTGGATTGTTCTGGAAATTCTTCCGGAGCAGCAGCGAGACCTGGCTTCGCTGGATCTTATCTACATCAAGTCTCCGCTCACCGGCGGAGCAGTCCCGCTTTCAACGCTGGTAAATGTCGACTCCGGCAAGGTCGGTCCGCTCTCGATTGCGCATCAGGGACAGTTTCCGGCCGTCACTCTGAGCTTCAATCTGCAGCCCGGCATTGCACTCGGCGAGGCTGTGGATGCGATCGGCCAGGCTGCACACGAAATCGGCATGCCCGCGAGCGTCATCGGGAGCTTTCAGGGCAACGCGCAGGCATTCCAGTCGTCACTGTCGAGCGAGCCTGCACTGATCGGGGCTGCCCTGATAGTGGTCTACATCATTTTGGGGATCCTGTATGAGAGCTTCATCCATCCGCTGACCATCCTTTCGACTCTGCCTTCCGCCGGAGTGGGTGCGCTCTTGGCGCTCAACCTCGGACACATGGACCTTTCGGTCATTGGCATCATCGGCATCATCCTGTTGATCGGGATAGTGAAGAAGAACGGCATCATGCTGGTCGATTTTGCCATCACGGCAGAACGCGACCAGCACATGCGCCCAATCGATGCGATTCGCGAGGCATGCCTGCTGCGCTTCCGCCCCATCCTGATGACGACAGCGGCGGCCATGCTCGCGGGCGTACCGCTCGCCTTCGGCCATGGCACGGGGTCGGAACTGCGCCAGCCGCTGGGTTATGCCATGGTGGGGGGCCTCGCAGTAAGCCAGCTCCTGACGCTCTACACCACGCCCGTCGTCTACCTCTATCTTGATCGCCTGCAAGTCTGGCTGCGAGGGGATAAGCACGCTCCGCAACGAGAGCCGCAACTCATCAGAGCGGAGGCGGCCGAGTAGTCGGAGGCTGTGTCAGGCCATCAGCAGCCCCTGCAGCGCGAGAAGAGCTTCCTGATAGGCGGCATTGACTTCTTTGTTTCAGCCTCGGCGAGTGCCGTGAACGCGGTGGACATGCCCTGGACCCGATCAGGGTGGTTCTGTTTGACTCGCTCCCTGTAGGCTTCTTTTACCTCCTCGATTGTCGCCACGGGTGAGAGCCCCAGCACATCAAAACAGGTCCGCTCCAGCGTGATTCGGTCAGAGGGCTCAAGCGGCGTGCCGGACGCATCCTCGCTGTAGAGCTCCTGAACCAGCCGATCCGGATCGGCAGCCGCAAACTGTTTGCATAATCGGAGCTGCATCCGATATTCGCGACTGAGCTCTACTCTGCGATAAAGGTAGACGGCAGGCAACGTAGCTAGCATCAAACCGGCCGCAAGCCAGTTGGCGTAAAGCATGGGAACCCGAAGCTCCTCCCAACGGGAAAATAGCGCAAAGCTTATCTCGCTTTCATCGACCACGAGCAGCTGTTGCAGGCAATAGAGCTCGATCAGCCCCAGGCAGGAAATGACTGCATAGGCAGTGAGAGAACGGCCAAATGCCAGCTGTGCGCTACAAACATGCAGCCAGCATCTTAGTCGCTGGATCGGCTTCCTTCGCAGTCGAACGATTGTCGATCGAAGATGGTTTCCGTAGGCCTCGATGTCGTCCAGTTCCTCGGCGTATTTCCGCCTGATTATTTTTCGCCGTCGATAACGGGCAAGCAGATCTCCTTCTATCTCGTTAGCCAGCTCATGAATTTCACTCCGTCGTTCGTGAACTTTCTTGTACAGCAGCATCGACCGGTCCAGCTCGACCGACTCGAGGCTTCTAAGCTGGAAGGTGTGGCTGACCCTGCTCGCGGAAATTTTGTACCGGACGAAGCATCCCGTTGAAATCAAAACGAGCGCGAGCGGTGCAAGGACGCCAGCATCGCTCAAGGCGGCTGCGAAAGCTTCATTTACCGTCGACATGGATGCGTGATAATCGATCAACGCTCGGCAAGAGCGCGAAGCTGCTGGACGGCTTGGGCTGAACCAAGGCTCTCGGCTTTTCGATACCACAGACGCGCTTTCTCCACGTCCATGTCGATCCCCAATACCCCAAGCTTGGTAAGTACGATCGGATCGTAGGCCGCCGCCAGTGCCAAGGCTGCCGTCGCATTCTCGGCCGTGGCCGCACGCTCGAAGATCAGTCGGGCGGTAACGATGTCGCCCGCAGCTATGAACCTCTCCCCTTGTTCAAGGAGTACGTCGATTTCCTCCGGCTCCAAAGCGCGAACAGCACTGTTTGCGCGGGAAGGCGTATCTTCCTCATCGGTGGGCGCTGCCTTGGCGAGGGAATGGCGCTCAGAGATCACCGCAGCTGGCGACGTCGCGCTCGTCGGCTGGGACGTTTCGATTCTGGCGAGCTCAATCTGCGTAGCTGAGCTCGGGGACAGTGATCCTTCCGCCCAGTAGGGTGCTGCTCGCGAATGAACCTCGGGTCGGCTCGAACCCTGGGGCTGGGGGGTTCGCGCTCGAGACGAGGCCGCCGCAGTGAGTATCTGAGTCGTGGCTGGGGAGTGCGAAGAACGCGCAGGCATGAATGCGTAGTATGCAATCGCCCCTGCGAAGCAGGCGATGGCGAGAATCAAGCTCACATGCAGGTTGCGAGCGGGTTTGAGTGGGGGCGGCAGCATGACGGTAGGTTCAAGCGAAGGCGGGCGCGCAAACCATTCGATCACCTTCTCGCGCTTGCTGTCGCTCCCCGCCATTGTGTCCCCAGCAGAGAGCGCCGGATGGCCCGAAAGGGCAAGGTTAGGCCCACGAGGAAGGCGCGCGCCTGCCATTTGTCGATGCTGCAGCAGCCGCAGACTGACTTCAATCCGCGCAAGCTCCTGGTCGGCCATGATCCTGCGCCATATTTCACTCGGCGCGGGCTTGGCTGCTTCATCATTGTGCGCGCGAGCCGGCGCGAACGCACTGATCGCGCCTGGGTCGGCGGGATGCTTGCCGCTGTGAGCGCGCGCCGACATTCGAGACTGATTTGCCGGTTTGTCCTTCTCGGGAGGCGCTCTGCCCACCTGGGGGGACTCTGCGGATGCACTGTCGGGCGACAGGGAAGGCGCATTTACGCTTGCGACATCTTCGGAATGAGCAAGGGGGGGGCGCCGCTGCGTACCCGGGTTCGCGTGCGGACGCGACGGGCTCCCCATCTGGACCGAAGCTCGGTTCTGCTTCCGACCACCGCGCTCGCCTCGGAGCATAAGGTGAGGAAGCAGGGTCGCCGTCATTATTGGCGAGCACTCGCAAGCGCGCGGCGGCGCGCTCACGCGCGGACTTAGGTGCATAGGGAGAGCGAGGCAGATCACTCTCGGCCTCGACCGGATGCTCCGGTTCTGAAGAAACCGGCTCGCGCATTTGGCGCGCAAGGTAGTCAGATAGTTCGACGAGCTCAGAATTTTTTTCTGACGGGGTACTCATGTATACAACTCCCCTGATAATGCCCGGCTGAAATGCCACTCCCTGTGTCTCCTGCGTGTTCCGTATTTCCTTTCCGCTGCTGTTTGATGAATGATGTGGATGGACTCGGGTGCGAAGCTCAGGGTTGGCTTCGATTACGCTGCTTTTGCCACAGCAAAAAATCGCGGAAGATCGACTCGCGCTGCTCCTGGGTCAGATTGGCAAAGGCAGGGCCTTTGTTTTTGAGGAATGCCGAGAATTCGGTGCTGGTCGCCTGCTCGGCCACGACCTCTTTCTCCCGCAACCGACGCAACATCTCCTCCGCAACACTGGACCGGGTCCATCCCGGCACAGTGGCGGCGAGGTTTACGTCGCGCCATTTGGGATGCCGCGGAGGCTCGCGAAATTTCCCCCATTTATTGAAAAGCGTCTCCGTGAATCTTTCAACCCGGCGGTAGCGATCACTGCCCTGGGGCCAGTTGTAGACCGCCAGTACCGCAGGAACTCCAAGGGTCTCCACTGGATGGCCCTCAGGAACCAGGCCGGGATATTCTTTGCTCGTCAGCTCGCTCACTGCATAGTAGTCGGCGAAGACCTTGGAGAAAGGAATCGAAAGAAAGTGCAGGCCCGAGTTCGGAGGTATCCGCGCAAAGAACTCGATCGGCTTGCCGATCACACGCACCAAAGCAGAAAGCTCCCCCGACCTGAGCTGTTGCAGTGCCGTCGAATTATCCACCAGGACTTGGTCTACCTGAAGCCCAAGCCGTTGAAAGACGATCGTTCCCGTCAGGCTCGACGCACTTCCCGCCGGCCCGAAGCTGACCTTCTTGCCCCTGAGATCCTCCAGCTTTGTGATGTTCGGGCCCGCCAGGACATGCACCTCGGAAACAGGGAGGCGCACAATGTAATGGACCCGGTATGGAAGGTTGGCGATCTTTCTTTGCGTGCGGAAGTAATCGAAAACGTCCGACTGGGTGATCGCAACATCTACCTGCCGCAGGTAGAGCAGATCGTCCATGTTGGATGCGGCGCCGTAGGTGACGATCGGGATGACACGCAGATTATCTCCGTCGTCGAGGACCTCCGCCATCTCGTTGGCGAAGGTCATGTAGGTTCCCGAAAGCTGCCCGCCCGCGATACCTACGGTCCAGTTATTTATTCGGTTTCGCAGTGCCGCATCGCTGCCGCCTTGTTCGAGCGACTTGGGCACCGTTTGTGCTTGGGCCGGCGCGAAGTTTCCGCTCTCGAATCCTCCAGATTGAAATGTGTAAGCCAGAACAAGCAGGGCAAGGTGCCTGCTACACGATGCAAATACGCGCATCCGACGTCACCCCTCACAGAGGAATTCTTAACAACATCTTACTCCTGCATCGGGTGGAACTGTGGTAATGGTCTGCTCCCAACCCCTGTGTAGATGTTTTTTTATGACAACCTTTGTTTGTTTTTGTTGTTGAATAAACGAGTACGGGTGTTTTAGGTACAACAGTAGTGGTGAATTGCTCAGGCCTGCTCGGCCTGATCCGCAAACGATTTGCGGTAGCCGAAGCTCCGGGCAACGGCCCAAGTCAACAGCAGCAGGCCGACGACGCAGGTAACGACATAGATCGACGCATAATCGACGAAGGTGCCGTAGCTGCCACCCGACATGGTGAGCGCGAGACGAAAGTTCTCTTCCAGTCGCTCACCGAGCACCAGCGCGAGCAGCAAGGGCGCCATTTCGTAGCCGAACTTTCGCAGGACGTAACCAATCACGCCGGAGATGACCATGATCCAAATATCGGACGTGGAAAAATTTACGCTATAGACTCCGATCACCGAGATGATCAGGATTATCGGAACCAGCCAGCTGTAGGGAATGCGCAGCAGGTTGACGAAAATCCCGACCAGCGGGAGATTGAGAATGAGCAGGATCACGTTGCCGACGTACATGCTGGCCACCAGCGCCCAGAAGACCTCGGGATGATCTGTCAGCAGCAGCGGACCGGGCTGCACACCATGAATTGTCAGTGCTGAGATGAGGAGCGCGGTTGCCGGGATCGATGGGATCCCGAGCGCGAGCAGCGGGATCATGGCGGTGCCGGTGACTGCGTTGTTGGCGGTTTCCGGTCCGGCGACACCGGCAATTGCTCCCTTGCCGAATTGCTCGGGATGCTTCGAGAGCCGCTTCTCCACAGCGTATGACACGAAGGTAGAAACGACGTGGCTGACGCCTGGGATGATCCCGAAAACGAAGCCGATGACCGATGCCCGCCCGACCGCCGGCGCCGATTCCCGCAGGTCGGCCCAGCGCGGTATCAACTCCTTGAATTTCGGCCGGATCGCTTTGACCGCCGCGACATTTTCCAGGTTGATCAGGATTTCCGAAATGCCGAACAGGCCGATCGCGAGCGCGGTAAAGGATAGCCCGGCCGTGAGCTCGGCGCTGCCGAACGTGAAACGAGGAACGCCTGTCAGCCTGTCCAGCCCCACGGTGGCCAACGCGAGCCCGAGCGCAATCATGGCGGCAGTCTTTGCCCGCGAACCACCGGACACCGCAGTTATGACGGCGAGCGCCAGCAAGATCAGCACGACCTGCACCGACGGACCGATGGCAATCATCACCTTGGCAAGCGGAGGTGTGATGAACATTAGGCCAAGTATGGAAACCGTACCGCCCACAAAACTGCCAAGTGCGGCGATCATCAGGGCCGGGCCGGCTCGGCCCTTGCGCGCCATCTCATAGCCGTCGATGCATGTGACGACAGATGCCGCCTCGCCTGGAATTCGCACGAGTATCGAAGTGGTGGAGCCGCCATACATGGCTCCGTAAAAGATACCGGTCAGCATGATGATGCCGATTGCGGGATCAAGCCCAAACGTGAGGGGAAAAAGCAGTGTCATTCCGGCGAGTGGCCCCAGCCCGGGCAATACGCCGACCACGGTCCCCCACAGGCAGCCGAGGAAGCAATAAGTGAGCCCCTTCCAGGAAAGGGCGACTGAGAACCCGCCGAGGAGCTGATCAAAGCCGCTCATGTCACAGCGGTCCGATGGGCAGTTGAACTCCGAGCAGCACCGCAAAGAAATACCAGCACGCGGTCATACCCAGGCCGCTCGCTGCAATGGCGAGCAGGGGCGAGACCCTGCCGATCAGCACAAGACTTGCCATCCCGAATAAGCCAAGGGTGATCGGGGCGCCGGCTGGTTCGAACAGGACCGGTACCGACAGCAAAGCTGCAATGCTGATGAGCACGTCACGATGCCCGATTTCGACTGCTTCGCTCGCCGACGAACGCCAGCAATCGATAGCAAGCAGCAAAGCGATCCCCAGCAGACCTGCCGCTAGCAACAGTGGGAAGAATCCCGGGCCGGGCAGCCCCGCATCGCCGATATCGAGCAGCAAAGCTTGCCAAGCCAAAAATGCACCGCAACCAGCGAGGAGGCCGGCAATAATGGCCCCGCCGCCCCGCTTGCTGAATGCGCACGGAGGCAAGCCACGGGGCGCAAGTGTAGAATCTCTGCTGGCGACCTCGTGCGTTTCTCGAATGCAGCTGTTGCGATCGCTCCGACGCGGCTCGGCCGATTGCGTTGCTTTTTGCGAGGCTGTTGCGCTCAAGAGCGGAACTCGAACCGGCGACCGCTGATGATGAGTTCTGTTACTTCTTAAGTCCCAGATCGACCATGAGTTGCGCCAGTTTGGCGTCGTCGCTTGCGATCAACATTCCGAATTCCTCGGCGGAGAGGTAAGCCGGCGTGAACCCGAGCGCCTTGCCGGCATCGGCAAACGACTGCGAGTGGACAGTCTTCTCTGCCGCGCCCTGCAAGCTGATAATGATCGGCGTGGGGGTGCCCTTTGGCGCGGCAATACCCCGCCACATGTCAAGACGTACGTCGTATCCGAGCTCGGCTGCAGTAGGCACGTCCTGAAACACCGGGTCGCGCGCGGAGCCCAGCACTGCCAGAACGCGAAGATCACCATTCCTGACGTGCGGAACGAGAGCCGCAGGGAGTTGAACTACGCCTTCGATTCTGCTGCCGAGCAGATTGACGATGGCCTGGCCTTCGCCGAACGGCACTTCGATGACCTTGGCGCCGGAACTCGTGAACAAGGCAGCGGCAGAAAAATGCGTATGACTGCCCGTCCCGGAATTGCCGATGCGAACCTTGCCGGGGTTGGACTGCGCGTGCGCGATGAGCTCGCGCAGGCTCTTCCAGGGGGCATCGGCGCGCACGGCGATGGCCGGCGTCTCCAGGCTGACACGGGCCACTGGATCGAACGCAGTGTAATCAAACGGCAGAACACCGGAGTGGTAGGTCGAAGAAATCGAGTTCGAATTCCAGATGATGGAATGCCCGTCCGGCTTCTGCTTGCTCACGTAGTTGTATCCTATCGCCCCGCCGCCGCCGGTTCGATTCACCACGGGAACCGGGACGCCCAAGAGCTTTGCGATTCCGTCGGCGAGATAGCGGGCGGTCACGTCGGCGGCACTGCCGGCTCCGAACATGACCGTCATTTCGATGGGCCTGCCCCCGGGATACTGATCCGCACGGGCGGTTGCGGGTAGCGCGCCGGCCGCGAGAAGAAACGCGGTCACCTTGAAAAAAGACCTGTTGCTAAAGGACTTCTTGATAAATGACCTGGATATGATCGGACGCATCACTTACTCCGCTCGACCGCCTGGTTACGCCAGAAAATCAAGACTTATTTGTTCGCTCCAGCTCCTCATGGAGGGCTGCTCCGATGCCTCCGCGTGGAATGCGAACAGCTCGACTGGGGTTGGTCGCAAGGTCAGTGGTGATCGGTGCCGGTGACGGAATGATGGCGACACCGATCACTGCATCTAAAAAACAGATGCAACTAATTCGTTTGTTCCTGGTTGAGACCTTGTATTAGTTTAACATGTGGTGCTGTGTTACCCGAACAAACAAATTACCCACACCAGAGCACCGACACAGGGTCGGAGTGTGCGAGCGCACCACCCGGACGCGGGTAAACAAGCGCACCCGTTCACATTCCGGTCCAGCGCTCGGAAAAGGAACGGTTCGCTATCCGGCTACACAGCGCACGAACCTTATTCTCAGAATCGGGGCCAAGGCCGCACGCAACACAGATGCATCTTCTTACAAAACAGGCGCGAGTCTCCCGCGATTGGCATCCCGATCTGACGAGCCGCTCTGCACCGGGGGCTACGAGGGTGCTGCTCTCGAAATGGGCCGCACATAGTATGCCGGTCCGTTGATGAGTCCGGCCGGTCGCGAGCCCAGCTACCACTCCAATGACCCCAAATGACCGCAAGCAGGCTGATGACGGGGCGCAACATGGGTCCTGTCCGACGACTGCGCCTCCAGCTTGCCGCCAGGGCAGCCCGAGCCCGTGATGCAGATCACAAATACGCCTGATTTTCTTTACCCGCTGCGAGCCAGCCCCAAAATCCCCATTCAGGCCAAGCATTTAGCCGCAGCGTTGACCATCTTTCGGCCAGTTTCTCACGGTTTGAAAAACAGCCGGGCAAACATGGCTATTAATTAAGTGGTCTGCCGAGCAGGCGGGCTGCTAAATAGGAATCACAACGGGCGGGGCTGGGGAAGCATGCGAAGCCGGCACGCATGGCCGCCCCCGTCCGGGGGCGCGTGTTGCGTTGAAAGTCGGTCCCATGTTCGAGGAGTTGCGAACACGTGCGCTGGCGGTGAAAGCCGCGTGTTCTCGCTCCTCGTTGACAGGTTTGGCGGGATTATTTCTGGTGCAGATCCTATCCGGGTGCATGTTCGGCACAGAGCGGCCGGACCTCGCGCTTTCCGCCCCGCCGGGCTATCGCGCCACACGCGGCGATGTCCACGCCGCGGTTCCAGCCCTTGACTGGTGGCGCGGCTTTCGTTCTGCGGAACTCACCAGGTTCATCGAAGAGGCTCAGACCGAGAGCTTCGACATAGGCGCAGCGATTGGCCGCATTCTGCAGGCTGACGCGCAAAGCAAGATCGCCAGCGCGCCGCTGCTGCCCGCGGCCGCTTTTGCCGGCACGGGGGCCCGGCTGAAAAGTGCGGGGCTTCCCGAGCGGGGCGACTATCGCGTCGTGCTCAACGCAGCCTACGAAATGGATTTCTGGGGCAAGAACAGGGCCGCCTCGCTCGCTGCCGAGGAAAACGTCGTGGTGGCGCGCTTCGACAAGGAGGTCGTCGTCCTTTCCACGATCGTGAGCGTCGGCACGGCTTATCTCCAGATCCTGGCCTCGCAGGACCATTTACGGATCAACCGTGAGAACCTTGTCGCCGCCTCGCGCATCCTCACGTTGGTGAAGCAGCGGGCGGAGCAAGGGACCGCTTCCGCCCTGGACGTCGCCCAACAACAGAGTCTGGTCGACCAAGTGCGCGCAAATATTCCGTTGTTTGACCAGACCCTGCGCCAGAACATCGCGATTCTTGCGGCGCTTATGGGCCGCGCCCCAGAAGATCTCGTTGTAAAGGGGGGCAGCCTCTTTCGGCTCGGCATACCGCTGGTCACGCCGGGATTGCCCTCTGAACTGCTGCTGCAGCGCCCCGACATTCGCGCGGAAGAAGCGAACCTCGCGGCTGCCGAGGCAAGCGTTGCATCTGCCCGCGCGGCTTTTTTCCCTACCATCTCGCTCACGGCCCAAGGCGGATATGAAAGCACGGCGTTACGGCTGTTGTTCACGCCGCAAAACGCGCTTTACAATGTTGCGGCCAACATCACCCAACCCATATTCGACGGATTCCAGCTCGAAGGGCAGCTGGAGTTCGCGCAGGGCAGGCAATTCGAGCTGCTCAAAACCTATTGCCAAACCGTTCTGAACGGATTCCGCGACGTCGAGATCGCTCTGATAGCAATTGCGGATGGGGCAGAGCGAGAGCGCCTCCAGCAGGCGGTCGTCACCAGCTCGCGGCGGGCGTTCGAGCTCTCCGAGGTGCGATTGCGCGAGGGCGTGGCGGACCTGGTTGTAGTGACCCAGACGCAGCAGACCCTCTTCACGGCGGAAGATAATCTGGTGCTCGCGCGGCTTGCGCGATTACAAGCGGTGTTGAGCCTGTTTCAGGCGCTCGGTGGGGGATGGTTGCCTCCGGGAGTGCAGGCTCCGGGACGGTTGGCGCAATGAGCTTCAAGGGACGCACTGCCAGTACGTTGATCGCCGGCCTGGTCATCGCCGCCGTAGTGGGCGTCTATTACATGCCGCAGGCGCAGCAGCCGCGGCAGCTCCAGGATGGCTCCAAGGGCGGCCAGCGCGGTGCAATCGCCTCAGGCGATTCGGTCCCGGTGCTCGCGACCCCGGCGAAATTGGCCGATGTTCCCGTCTATCTCGACGGCGTAGGCACCGCAAAGGCGCTCAATACGGTCACGGTACGCTCGCAGGTGGACGGCAAGCTCATCAAGATTTCTTTCACGGAAGGACAGGACGTCGAGAAGGGGTACGAGCTGGCCAAGATCGACCCCGTCACTTACCAGGCTGCATACGACCAGACCGTCGCGAAGAAGGCGCAGGACGAAGCGCAGCTCGCAAATGCTCGCCTTGATCTCGAGCGTTACACCCGGTTGGCTGCCACCAATGCGGTCAACAAACAACAGCTCGACACGCAAAAAGCGATGGTCGCCCAGCTCGAAGCCCAGACCAAGCTCGACCAGGCCGCCATCGACAATGCGCGGGCCATCCTCTCCTACACCAACGTGATAGCACCCATCACCGGGCGCACGGGCATTCGCCTGATCGATGAAGGCAATATCATCAAGGCCGCCGATGCATCGGGCATCGTCATTCTCACCCAGCTGCGACCGATCTCCATCTTCTTCAATCTACCGCAGCAGCATCTGCCGGAGCTGAATAAAGGCTTCGCCGAAGCTCCGTTGGCGGTCGATGCGATCGGCCCCGACGGCAAGTCGGTCCTCGACCAGGGCAAGGTCGTCGTGATCGACAATCAGGTCGATCAGACCACCGGGACCGTGAAGCTCAAGGCCGAATTCCCCAACGCCAACCTGCAGCTTTGGCCCGGGCAGTTCGTCAACGTGCGCGTCCTGATGGATACGCGCCGTCAGGTGGTCGTGGTGCCAACGGCCGCCATCCAGCGCGGCCCCAACGGCACGTTGATCTATGTCCTGCGCGACAACGGTACCGTTACGGTGCGACCGGTGACGCTGAGCCAGCAGGATGACGTCCAATCGGTCGTCGATTCGGGCCTGCAAGCCGGGGAGCGTGTGGTCACCACGGGATTTGCCCGCCTTACCGAAGGCACCGCGGTAACGGTTTCAAACGCCGAGGACACCGGGCAGGCCACGCCCGCCGATCGGCCGCGCCCCGAAGGAGCGCGCGGAGGACGCGCCGCGCAGAAACGAAATCCCGGCGCAGCAGCGCGGCCGACCGCCAATCCATGAGCGTATCTTCGCCCTTCATCCACCGTCCGATCGCGACTTCGCTGCTTGGAGTAGCGGTCATGCTCGGCGGAGTGCTGGGGTATCTTTGGCTGCCGGTGTCTTCACTCCCGCAGGTCGACTTTCCCACCATCCAGGTCACCACGCAGCTTCCGGGCGCGAGCCCCGACGTGATGGCATCGCTCGTCACCGCCCCGCTCGAGCGCAACTTCGGACAGATACCCTCGCTGCAGCTGATGACATCGTCGAGCTCGTTCGGGGTAAGCCAGATCACCCTGCAGTTCGAGCTTAACCGCGACATTGATGCTGCTGCGCAAGACGTGCAGGCGGCCATCAATGCCTCCGGATCGACCCTGCCAAAAAATCTGCCCTACCCTCCGGTCTATGCGAAGGTGAACCCGGCTGACGCACCGATGGTAACCTTGGCCATCACTTCGAGCACAATCTCGTTGAGGAACCTCAGCGATATTGCCGACACGCTGCTCGCGCAGCGGCTAAGCGAGCTCACCGGGGTGGGGCGTGTCACCGTACAGGGCAACATCAAACCTGCGGTCCGCATCCAGGCCGACCTCTCGCGGCTCGCCAACTACGGCATTGCGCTCGAAGACCTGCGCAATGTCATTGTGGCTGCCAATGTGGCGGGCCCGAAGGGCGCGCTCGACGGCGCCCACCAGTCTTACACAATCGCGGCGAACGACCAGATCACGGCGGCGGATGCTTACCGCAACATCGTGATCACGTTTCTCAACGGCGGGCCCGTCCGGCTGCGGGACGTGGCCGATATCATCGATGACGTTGAAAACAGCAAGGTGGGCGGTTTCTATCAGGGCACGCCGGCCATCGTCGTCGACATCCAGCGCCAGCCGGGCGCGAACGTGATCGAGACGGTCCAGCGCATCAGGACCGAGCTGCCGAAGCTGCAGCGCTCGATGCCAGTCGGAGCGACGCTCACGATCGTGCATGACGCCACCTCCAGTATTCGCGCGTCCGTGCGCGACGTGCAATTCACGCTCATCCTCAGCGTCGCGCTCGTAATCATGGTGGTGCTGATCTTCCTGCGCACCATCCGCGCCACCATCATTGCCGGGGTCGCCCTGCCACTCTCCCTGATTGCGACGTTCGGCATCATGTGGTTCTGCGGTTTTTCGCTCGATAACCTCTCGTTGATGGCGCTCACCATCGGCACCGGCTTCGTCGTGGACGATGCCATTGTCATGATCGAGAACATCGTGCGCCACATGGAGGATGGCGAGCCGCCGTTCGAGGCGGCCCTGCGTGGGGCAAGCGAGATCGGCTTCACGGTCATCTCGCTGACGGTCTCGCTGATCGCCGTCTTCATTCCGCTGCTGTTCATGACCGGCCTGGTGGGCCGCATGTTTCGCGAATTCGCGCTCACGCTTACCATTGCGGTCGTGACGTCGGCGGTAGTCTCGCTCACGCTGACCCCGATGATGTGCAGCCGGCTCTTGCAGCATCAATCCACGCAGGGTGCGAGCCGCGGCGTGAGCCACGCCTTTCATGGCGCCATTGATTGGTCCGTCGAGATTTACCGGCGAACGCTTGAATGGGTGCTGCGGCACGAGAAGCTCACGTTGTTAGTAACGGCCGCGACCCTCGTGGCGACCGTCTGGCTGTACGTGATTATTCCGAAGGGCTTTTTGCCGCTGCAGGACACTGGCCTCATTTTCGCGGTCATGGAAGGCGGACAGGAGATCTCCTTCAGCGAGATGAAACGGCTGCAGACTGCGGTGGAGAGCGTCATCCGCACGGATCCCGATGTCACCGGAGTCGTATCGGTCATCGGCGTCACGCCTATCAATGCGACACCAAATGCGGCCAGGCTGGCGATCACGCTGCGATCGCGTGATCAACGCAAGACGGCGGTCACCGAGATCATCGGGCGACTGCAGCAGGCAGTCGCAGCCGTGCCCGGCACGATCGTGTATTTCCAGCCGGTGCAAGACATCCAGATTTCGACCCGCGTGAGCCGGGCGCAGTTTCAGTACACGCTCAGCGGTACAGATACCGATGAGGTCGGCATCTGGGGGGCGAAATTGGCGGAGCGGATGCAGTCCTCGCCATTTCTGCAAAACGTCGCGTCGGAAGCGCAGGACAACGGGTTCCGCATGCAGGTGCAGGTCGATCGGGAAACAGCAGGGCGGCTGGGGGTCTCGATGCAGACCGTGGTCGACACCCTCAACGATGCATTCGGACAACGGCAGATCTCGACCATTTACGGGCAGTCCAACCAATATCGGGTCATCCTCGAGGCGATGCCCGCCTACAAGAATGATCCCACCGCGCTTGCAAAGATCTACGTACCCGCCTCCGGTGTTCAGGCCATAGCGCAATCTACCTCCTTGACGTCCACTGCACCCGTCTTCATCCCGTCGGTATCGGGAAGCCCCATGGTGCCGCTGAGCACTTTTGCGCGCTTCGAGCACACGACCGCCCCGTTGGTCGTTGCCCACCAGGAGCAGTTCCCGGCGGTTACCATCAGCTTCAACCTTGCCCCCAATGCCGCGCTCAGCGATGCCGTCCACGTGATATCGCAAGCGGAGCAGGCTATCGGGATGCCGTCTTCGGTGATCGGCAGCTATTCCGGCGATGCCGCCGAGTTCGCCAAATCACTCGCTGGCGAACCCTGGCTTATCCTGGCCGCGGCGATCACGATCTACATCGTGCTCGGCGTGCTGTACGAAAGCTTTATCCATCCGCTCACTATTCTTTCCACCCTGCCGTCCGCGGGCGTCGGTGCGCTCCTTGCCCTGATGCTCTATCGGCTGGATCTCTCGGTCGTCGCTTTGATCGGCATCGTGCTGCTGATGGGGATCGTGAAGAAAAACGCGATCATGATGATCGACTTTGCGCTCGAGGCGGAGCGCAAGCAGGGCTTGTCGCCGCGCGAAGCCATCCTGCAAGCCTCGCTTCTGCGTTTCCGTCCGATCATGATGACGACGCTGGCCGCCCTTTTCGGGGCAATTCCGCTCGCTTTCGAGCAGGGCACCGGCTCCGAATTGCGCAACCCGCTCGGGATCACGATCATCGGCGGCCTGCTGCTCAGCCAGCTGCTCACGCTCTACACCACCCCCGTGATCTATCTGGCGATGGATCGCATCAAGACGCGTCTGAGCCCGCAGCAAGCGCTGCAGACCGAGCTTGATCTGTCCGAGATCCCGGAACCGTCGCAACGGGCCGCGGAGTGAAGCATGAGCTTCGGCGGATTCTCCGAACCCTTCATTCGCCGACCGGTTGGAACCACCCTGCTCGCCATCGGCCTGTTTCTGGTCGGCGCGGTAGCCTACCGCTTCCTCCCGGTCGCCAGCATGCCCACCGTCGATTTCCCCACCATCAATGTCAACGCCACCCGGCCCGGCGCCGATCCTGAAACCATGGCCGCGACCGTCGCCGCGCCGCTCGAGCGCCGACTGGGCGAGATCGCCGGGGTCACCGAGCTCACCTCGCGCAGCTCGCTGGGATCCACCCGCATCACCATTCAATTCGATCTCGCCCGCAAGATCGATGGCGCTGCGCGCGATGTGCAGGCGGCCATCAACGCGGCGCTGACCGACCTGCCCGGCGATCTGCAGGCAACGCCGACTTTTCGCAAGTCGAATCCGGCGGCGACCCCGATCATGATCCTGGCATTGACGTCGAAGGTGGTCCCACCGAGCGCGCTCTATGATGCGGCCGATACGGTGATCGCACAGCGCCTGTCGCAGGTCGACGGGGTTGCGGAGGTCAACGTCAGCGGCGCGGAGCAGCCTGCGGTTCGCATCCGCGTGAACCCTATTGCCCTCGCCTCGATGGGCCTCGCCATGGAGGATGTGCGCACGGCGATCGCCAACACCAACAGTATCGGACCGGTCGGCGTCTTTGACGGCAACGACCGCGCAGTGACGCTGGGGACCAACGGCCAGCTTCAGACGGTCCCGGAGTACGATGCCATCATTGCACGCAGCGCCAACGGGACCGTAGTGCGACTCTCGTCGGTAGCCTCGATCATGTCGGGGGTGCGCAACAGCCGCGCCGCCGGTTGGTTCAATAGCCAGCCCTCGGTGTTGCTGATCATCAACAAGCAGTCCACCGCTAATGTGATCGAGACCGTAGACCGGATCTACGAGGTGGTTCCCGAGCTCAAGCGCTGGATCTCTCCTGCGATCGACATTTCGGTTCTGTCGGACCGTACCCAGACCATTCGCGCCAGCGTGAGAGACATGCAGCTCACGCTTGCCGCGACCATCATCCTGGTCATGCTGGTGGTCTTCGTGTTTCTGCGGCGCACGGCGGCCACCTTGGCAGCCGGAGTCACGGTCCCCTTGGCGTTGGCCGGAACCTGCGGCGCGATGTGGCTTGCGGGCTTTTCGATCGACAACCTCTCGCTGATGGCGCTCGCGGTCTCGGTCGGCTTTGTTGTCGATGATGCGATCGTCATGATCGAGAACTGCTTCCGCAATCTGGAAAACGGCATGTCGCCGTTCCGCGCTGCCATGGAGGGTGCGAAGCAGATCGGCTTCACCGTGCTTTCGATCAGCATCTCCCTGGTGGCAGCTTTCATCCCCCTGCTGTTCATGACCGGGCTGATCGGCCGCGTGTTCCGGGAGTTCTCGGTGACGCTCGCGTTTGCGATCGCCATATCGACGCTGGTTTCGCTCTCGCTCACACCGATGATCTGCGCGCATTTCGTCCGCAAGCCGCCGAGTCCCGACGCCACCTGGCTTGATCGGCTGGTCGAGCGCATCATGCGCGCCATGGTGCGCTTCTATGCGAGCACGCTCGGCATGGTGCTCAACCATCGGGCGCTCACCCTCCTGGTCATGGTCGCCACGATGGCGATCACCGTCATGCTGTACATCCGCACTCCAAAAGGCTTCTTCCCGATCGATGATACCGGTCTCATCTATGGCGGAACTCAAGCCTCCACCGAAGTTTCGTTCCAGGCCATGTACGAGTTGCAGCAGAAGACGGAAGCGATCGTGCGCGCCGATCCCGCCGTCGCATCCGTCGGTTCATCCATCGGCACATCGCCGTGGAGTGCGTCGGTGAATCGCGGCTCGATGTTCATCAGCCTCAAGCCGCTGTCCGAGCGGGGCGGCACGCCTACCCAGGCCGTGATCGCGCGCCTGCGGCAAAGGACCGCCGATATCCCGGGTCTGCGCGTGTTTTTCTTTGGGATGCAGGACGTGCGGGTCGGCGGGCGCCAAAGCGATGCCACCTACCAGTTCACGCTCTGGGACAGTGACTATAACGAGCTTGTAACCTGGGCGCCGCGCGTGCTCGAGACGATCCAACGCGTCCCCGGCCTGGTCGACGTCTCCAACGACCGCGAGCAGGGCGGGCTGCAGGTGAACGTCTCGATCGATCGCGTCTCCGCGGCACGGCTCGGTGTGCGCGTGCAGGATATCGCCAATGCGCTCAACAATGCCTATGCCCAGCGGCAGGTTTCGACCATCTATACGCAACGCAACCAATATCGCGTGATCCTCGAAATCGATCCGCAATATCAGCGTGATCCCGGCAATCTCGATCGGGTCTACGTCAGTGGGGCAAACAACACCCAGGTTCCGCTCGCCGCGGTGACCAAGGTCACCCGCGGACTCTCGCCGCTCGTGGTCAACCACCAGGGTCAGTTCCCCGCCGTCACCATCGGCTTCGGTCTCGACCAAAATACGCCCATCCAGGAGGCGACGCAGCGCATCGATCAGGCGGTGGCGCAAATGCATCTGCCCGATTCGCTGCATGCCGAATATGCCGGCGATGCCCGTGCTTTTCGCCAGTCGATCGGCGCGCAGCCGCTGCTGATCATCGCGGCCCTGATTGCCGTCTACATCGTTCTGGGCGTTTTGTACGAGAGCCTGGCACACCCTCTGACCATCATTTCGACCCTGCCCTCCGCTGGTCTCGGCGCGCTCCTCGCGTTGCAAATCTTCAATACCGAGCTCACGCTGATTGCATTCATCGGCATCGTCCTCCTGATCGGGATCGTCAAGAAGAACGGAATTATGATGGTCGACTTCGCCTTGGAGGGGGAACGCCAGCGCGGGCTTGCGCCGGAGCGGGCCATCTTCGAAGCGTGTCTCGAACGTTTCCGCCCAATCATGATGACGACCCTCGCAGCCCTGCTGGGCGCACTCCCGCTCGTGGTCGCAACCGGGCCCGGATCGGAACTGCGCCGCCCTCTCGGCATCACCATCGTGGGCGGGCTGCTCGTCTCGCAGGTGCTGACGCTTTATACGACCCCGGTGATCTATCTTCTCCTCGACAAGCTCCACCGTGGGCTTTGGGGAGCACGTGTTCACCGCGAACGCGGAGAATTGCTGCGCGCAGGAATACGCGCGCTGCGTCCGTAATCGACAAGCAAGCAGGAAGGCTTGAACATGATTCACAAAAACATTGCAGGCGCAATGTCTGTAGTTGCCATTTTGGCCGGATCGACTCCGATCGCGCGGGCGCAGGACGTCCTGCGAATTGCGGCAGGGCTGGCTGGAACCTGGGAAAACTCGTTTTCAGAGCTCGGTCAGAACGCGGGATTCTTCAAAAAGCACGGAATCACTTTGCAGATCTTTTATACCCAGGGAGCCGGGGAAACTCAGCAGGCGGTCATTTCCGGGAGCGCCGATATCGGGACCGGAGTTGGCGCATTCAATACCTTCGGGGCCTTCGTCAAGGGCGCCCCTATTCGGGTGATCGGCGCTACCCACACCGGCGCAAACGACCTGACGTGGTATGTTCGTGCGGACTCCCCCATTAAAGAGAAGAAGGATTTGGCCGGCAGAAGCGTGGCGTACTCCACCAATGGGTCTTCGACCTACGCGACCGTCCTTGCATTCCAGAGAGTGTTCGGAGTGACTTTCACTCCAGTCGCCACCGGCAGCCCGGCCGCTACGCTCACGCAGGTCATGAGTGGCCAGATCGATGTGGGCTGGACCTCCCCGCCGTTCGCGCTCGATCTGGTCCAGCAGGGAAAGATCCGGGTGATTGCGCGCGCGAGCGATGTTCCGGAAATGCGAAACCAGACCGTGCGGTTCATGACTGCCAATGCCGGCGCGCTGGAGCAGCGCAAGCCGGTCTTCATCCGTTATCTTCAGGGCTACCGCGAAGCGATCGACTGGATGTATTCGGATCCGGGCGCGATAAAGGCGTTTGCCGATTGGGCGCACGTTCCCTTATCGCTCGCGAAGCTCATTCCCGATGATTACTATCCGAAGAAAAACATCCTGCCTGACCGCATCGAGGGCATGGACCTCGTCATGGCAGATGCGGTCTCGTTCAAATACATCGGCGCTCCGCTTTCGCAGGATCAGCTTGCCCAGCTGCTGCTGGTTCCGTTGAAATAAAGCCGCTCATCTCTGGACTTGGCCTTGTGTGGGCTGTTATTCAGCCGTGATCCGAGCCTCCCAATCTCTACTGAAATCACGAAGAGGTATTGCATGTGGCGCGTTGCTGTTGGTTGCCTGTTGTCGCTTTGGGTCTTGCCGGCACAGACCGCCGAATACATGGAAAAGACGCCGTTTCAGCTGAGCCGTGCCTTTTCCCCGGGCGTGGTGACCGACGGCGGAAAAATCGTCTGGGTCGCAGGGCAGACCGCTACGCGCGACAAGGACGAGAAGGATATTTCCGGCAATTTCGACGCCCAGGTACGCCAAGTGTTCGGCCAGATCGATGCGATCCTCAAGCGTGCGGGCGGCAGTCTCGCCAACGTAGTGAGCATGACGGTATTCATCAAGGAGCCGCGGTATGGAGACCGCTTTGTGGAAATGCGCAAGGACTATTTCCACAACGGCAACTATCCCGGGAGCGCCCTCATCACGGTTTCCAACTTCGCACGCCCCGGCATCGAGATCGAAATACAGGCTGTTGGCGTCATTGACGATCGCTGCTCGAACGAGAATCCCTGCTCGGCCGAAGGGGTTGCGCGAAAGAAATAGGCGCTTCGCCCCTCAGACCGGGCACACCTTGGCAGGGGCGCGGTAGAGCGATTCATCCATCTGCGATTTCACGCCTTCCTCGGCCAAGGTGGACTCGTATTCCTGCCGCAGGAACGGATCCTCGAGGCAGTACGGGATGGCGGTGCCGCCCTCGGTAACGTCGATCGCGCCCTCGTCGGTGTCCTTCTCGCCGGGCACGCCTGCTTTGTCCTTGCGGTGATTGTTGGGACCGTACCAGCCGATCAGCCGCAGAGGTTCCTTGCTGATCCCGAAATGGGCGTGGAACCAGTCGCCGCCGTAGGGCGCAGCGGTAACGAGACCTACGGGCTCGTAGTCCTGGCGATAGATCTGATCGGTCTTGCCGTCCTTCCACGGGGTCATCCCGATCGCGCGTGGCCAAGTGTAGGTATAGCCCTTGCCCTTGATGCACACGAGCACGGCCGACGACATGTGGGCGTGGGCCTTGGAATAACGGCCGGTGACGTGCTCCCCGACAAATCCGTAGAACACGTTGGCCGCCATGTTCGGCTCCATCCGCTTGTAGCCGGGCGAGCGCCTGTTATCGAGGTAGAGCTCGGCATTGAAGATGTCGGGGATGAGATTGGTCTTGCGCATGGCGAGCCCGCGCAGCGGGTCGGGCGCAATGTCGTCCCGCGGCTTGAAATAGTTGTCGCTGCCGTCGAACCGGGAGGCAAACGCGACCGGACAGTTGAAGATCCAATCGATGTCACGGAACAGGTTCATCACGTTCGGCGCTGTCGAGGCGACGAGGATGAGCGCCGGGCTCGAGGCCGCATTGATGATGCGGTGCCAGGTATTGAGCGGGATAGAGAACATGGAGCCGCGCTGCCACTCGAAGCTGTGCGGCTTCTTCTGAGCGTCCGTCCAGATCTCGGTCGTGCCGCGACCCTCGACCACGACCATGATCTCTTCGTACATGTGGCGCTCGGGGTTGAGTGCTCCCGCACCTGGGATCTCGACCACATAGCAGCCCCAGCGCCCTTCGGTGCCGTAAAGCTGGATGAAGGTTCCGTTCCCTCCCATGCGCTCCCACCGTTTGAGCGGCATGTCCTGTACGCGGCGCACGCCGATCCCGCGATAGATCGGGATCCCCTGCGCCTCCATGTAGTTGTCATAAGGCGTATTCGGCCGTTTCCAGGCGCCATAGCCCGCGTTCTTGAACCCTTCCGGCTCATGCCAGTGGTCACTGGTGATGTCGTGCATGCGATGTCTCCCGGGCAATTGCCGAAGATCAAGCCGACTTGGCCATCGGCGGCAGATCGGCACGCTCCTGTGCATACGCCTGGTCCATGCGCGAGGTAATGCCGTGCCTGGCCATTTCCTCGGCGAACATTCTTCGGACGATCGGCTGCTCGTCGGCGTAGTCGATCTGATCGCCGCCCACCCGGCGGCTGATCCATGCCTTGGGCACACCCTGCGTATTACGGATGGCAACACCCTCGTGCTTGAAAGCGAGATAACGCGCCGGCGTAGTGCCGGTGTTGAAGTGCTGGTGGAACCACATGTTCGGCGGCACAACGAGCGTGCCGACCTCCCAATCGTAGCGGCGGGGTTCATCCCCTTCCGGCCACATCAGCGAATAGCCCGCACCCGAGAGGATAATCACATGCGCACCCGGCCCGTGCGCATGGCCCTTTTTATAGGTGCCGATCGGAAACTGAGAGATGTGGCTGTTCATTGAGCCTTTCGCCATGTTGAAGCGAATGTGTCCACCCCCGGCGCCACGCTCCTTGGCGCTGATCAGCGGCAGATTGACTGCATCGGCGACGAAATTGGTGACGAGGAGCAGCCCCTTCTGCTCGCCCTTCGCGCTGAAATAGTCCGGTTCGCCGTTGAACCGGTCCTTGAAATCATGCTGGGTGTTGAACACGAACTCGATGTCTTCATAAAGGTTGATCACCGGGGGCGCATTGGTGACGGCGACGTAGCGGGCGGAAGCCTGACCTGAGCCGTTGAAATGCTGGTGCCAGCAGTTGAGCGGAATGGCGAACATCGCCCCGGCCTTCCATTCAAACGTGATGCGGCGACCTGCATCGTTCCAGGCCGTGGTGGAGCCGCGGCCGTCGAGAACCAGGACCATCTCCTCGAACAGCTGGCGCTGCGGCGCGAGCTTCTTCCCCGGGGCAATCTCGCAGACGTAGCAGTCGTTCGAAGTGCGCGAAGCCTCGTGGTTGATATACACCCCGGAACCGCCTCGGCGTGGCCACGGTTTTAATTCGACCGTGCGCAGATTTCGCACGTAGTGCGCGCCGATGATGTCGAGACCTTCAGCCCGTATCCATCGCAAATAAGGCGTGTCCTTCTCGGTCGCAAATTTCCTAGCCAGCTCTTCCGAAACGATGGCGTCCTTGGCCATGATTTGCTCCTGTCAGGTATCAGTTGTCAGCAATGAGGTATCATGAATCAGGACCTCAGTTATCAGGGGCGAGAATAAATAACCAGAACACCGTGTCAGCTGATCCCTGATCCCTGATTACTGCTCCCTGATAGCTATGCATTTCTCGGCCTTCATTCTGAGATAGATCGGTTCGCCAGCGGCTGTCCGCAAGGAGGGATGCGCCTTCGCCAGCAGCACAACATCCCCCACCGCCACGTGGAAATCCAGATAGTCACCGAGAAAATCTCTGCCGATGACGGTCGCCTTGCACACGTTCCCGTCGTCGCTTGCAACCGGCTCGGTTTCCGACAACTCCACGTCCTCGGGGCGCACCGAAACGGCGACAGCGGCGCTCTTCTCCATGCCCTCGTCCGCGCGCGCCTTGAGCTCGCCGAGCGGCGAGCTCACGACGCAACGCTCGCCAGCGACGGCAAGCACGGTACCGGAGATGAAATTTGTGCTGCCGACGAAATCTGCGACAAAGCGGTCGCGCGGCTGATCGTAGATCTGTCGGGGCGTGCCGATCTGGACCACGCGGCCTTCGTTCATCACTGCAATCTCGTGCGAGAGCGCAAGCGCCTCGGTCTGATCGTGGGTAACGTAGATGGTGGTGAGCTTGAAATCGCGCTGCAGCCGTTTGAGCTCGAAACGCATGCGGTCGCGCAGCTTCGCGTCCAGATTGGACAGTGGCTCATCCAGCAGCAGCAGTTGCGGCTCCATCACCAGCGCGCGCGCGAGCGCCAGCCGCTGCTGCTGGCCGCCCGAGAGCTTGGTGGCGTCGCGGTCCACGAAGTTTTCGAGCGCGACCGCCTCGAGCATCCGCATGACCTTTTCCCGGATCAGCTTCTTTCCGAGCCGGCGCACCTGCAGCGGGAACGCTACATTCTGAAATACATTCATGTGCGGCCAAATGGCGTAGGATTGGAACACCATGCCGAAATTGCGCTTGTTCGGCGCGACAAAAATGCCCCTTGAGGACGAATAGATCGCGCGCCCATCGATTTCGATCTCGCCTGCTGTGGGTTTCTCCAAGCCGGCGATCGAGCGCAAGGTGGTAGTCTTGCCGCAGCCGGAAGGGCCAAGCAGCGTGAAGAGCTTTCCCCGCGGCACTTCGAACGAGACATCCTGGGCGGCTTTGACGCTGCCGCCCCGCTCTGTCGCGTATTCAGTGAACAGGCCGCGTACCGTCAGCACGTCGATCTCGCATCAGGCTTCCGCAATTCCGAACTGCCGTGCAAACAGTTGCGCCAGCATGACCAGGCAGAACAGCACGAGGATCAGCATGACCCCGAGCGCGGAAAGCTCCACGTACTGACCATTCTGCCACAGTTCCCATATCATGATCGATACGACTTCGGTGCCGGGCGAGTACAGCAGGATCGAGCTTGAGAGCTCGCGGATGGAAACGACCGTCACATAGATGAAACCCGCTACCAAGCCGGGTTTGAGCAGCGGGAGCACAATGCGCCGAAAGCTCATGCTCCAGGAGGCGCCGCTCATCGCTGCCGATTCCTCGAGTTCCTTGTGGATCTGCAACATGGCCGCGGAGTTGTAGCGCATTCCGTACGGCAGGAAACGCGTGAGATACGCAATGAACATGATCCAGAGCGTTCCGTAGATGCCGATATCCATGGACAGGTAGCAGACCATGATGGCGAGCCCAAGCACCAACCCGGGGAAGACCAGCGGCATCGACGCGATGTTGTCCAGCAGCCACCGCCCGCGCAGCTTGGTGCGCACGACGGTCCAGGCAATGGTCGCGGAGAGCAGCATCACGGCGGTGGCGGTCCCCAGGGCGAGAACGAAACTGTTCCATACGGTTTGCCCGAACTGCGGATAACTGAGCACGGCGCGGTAGGAATCAAGGCTCATCCTGCTCAAGGCAGCCCACGATGGAGCACTGTAGAACCTCTGGAGTGAAGACCATACCAGCACCAGGAAGGGCAGCAGCACAATAACCAGGAAATAGAGGATGAAAATTCCCGCCGTGAGATATCGCCACCTGCCGAGGTCGATCGTGCGGGGCCGAAACCCTTTCCCGGTCACTGTGGAATAGCGCGACTCCTCCTGCGCGAAGCGCGATTGCGAGTAAACGGCGATCGATATGAGCAGCAGGAGGGTGACCGCATAGGCTGAAGCCAACCCGACCTGGCTTGGGTATTGATGAATGGCCTGATAGATCGAAGACGTGTAGACATGAATGCCGACGGGAAGCCCCAGCAGCGCCGGGACTTCGAATGACTCCACCGAGCGCGCAAACAGAATCAGCAGCGATCCGAGCGCGGCCGGCCACGCGAGCTTCAACGTGATGCGCCGCGCCGTTTGCAGCAGCGAAGCGCCGCTCATGGCAGCCTGTTCCTCGAGCGATGGATCCATGGAGCGGAACGCCGCGGTCATGAGCAGAAAGGCCATCGGCGAATAGTGCAGGCCGTCCACCCAGATCATGCCCGGCATGGAGTAGATATCGAGGAACACGGTCTCGGTGTCCAACAGCTTCTGCAAGGCGAGGTTGATAAGTCCGATCTTGGGGCTCGCCAGCATGATCCAGGACACGGTGAAGAGAATTCCAGGGATCACGAGCGGAATGATGGTCAAGGCAAAGAACAATGATTTGAACGGCGTGTTCGTGCGCTCATTCAACCACGCAAGAGCGGTGCCGAGGAAGAGTGCAAGCCCCGCCGCCCCGGTTGCGAAGCGCACGGAATTCAAAAACAGCGACGCGGTCTCGGCGCTGAAATAGGCATCGCGAAAATTCTGCAGCGTGAAGTGCGCCGGCGCATTTGCGGTTTGCGGAGTGAGGAAGCTTTGCCACAGGAGAAAGGCAAGGGGCACCAGCGCGAGCCAGGCAACGAGCGCGATCGAGAGACCGATCAGCACCCCTTTGAATTCCACATGCGCCGCAAGCAACGGCCGGGGAGCAAGGCTCCCCACCAAATCGGTCACCGCCCCCACTCCTCCTCATGGGAGCACATTGGAGAGGCCACCAAGGATGCATCACCCCGCACCCGACCGCAACCGCTTCGCGACAGCGGTCGAACTCCCCCGTAGATGGAGGTGTGGGATCCACCCCTAATCATGTCCGTGACGGTAGTGATCGTGCTCCTGCCCGTGATGGGCATGTTCATGGGCGTGATGATCTCGGTGCTGATGGTGCTCGTCCTCGCCGTCATTGTGCGGATGCGCATGATCGTGATGGTGGATACGCTGCGGCGGACGCCCGCGCCGCGGATCCTCGCTGAACAGTAGCGATTTGATCGTGACCGGGACCGTGCAGGACGGCATGCGTATGCGCCCGAGATCGATATAATCGAAGTCTCTCAGCACAACTCCGTCGATTGCCAGGATTTCGCTCTCGACCAGGAGCTCCTCGCGCAGAATAGCGCCGAGGGTCTGCGCGATATCACCATCAAGCATGATGAAGATCGGCTTCCTGCGCTCGATGGTGGTGGCAAGACCATGGCGGATGCCTTCGGCGAAAGCGGCCACCCGATCATAACTCGGCGCGCCAGCCCAACGGAGCGCCAAGGCCACCTCGCCCTCGCCTTCGATGAGATCAAAAGCGGTGAAATGCGCACGGATGGCCTTGGCCAATGCCTCGGGATCGATCACCTCGCCGCACTCATAAGCGGGCTGCAAGACCTGCAAATTGCGCCTTGGCAGCAGTTCGCCCGGCTTGGAGATGTAGCTGGTATTGCCGCTGAGCTGGACGCTGTACTCGGATGCACCGAGCGCGGTCGCCCGAATGCATTCGCCGGCAGGCAGCATCGGCCACGGCAGCGCGCCGCTCTCAATGCGGCGATGGAGAGCGCTGCCGAGGCGGCGCCCCATATCCCCGAAGTCGCGATCCTCGCGCCCGTAGACGTATTCGCCGACGCCGCCGGAGAACATGAGGCCGTCGATATGGCCAAGCTCGCCGATCGGATCGGTCAGATAAAGGTGCTCGATCACCTGCGGCACCGGACGCTGCGTGAGCGCCACAATCAACAGGTCCGCCATGTTCTCCGCGACCCGCTCGAGCTGCGAGGGCGAGAGCACGTCGCCGCGATTCCAATAAAAACCGGCTTGCCGGGCATGGAATTTGCCGGCCGGGTCGAGCCGCACGAGACGACCGATCTCGTCAACGACATGGAGCCGGCCACCGATGTGCAGCGCAGCCGTTGCGATCACGTTGCCTTTCTCGACGATGGCGAGTTTCGTGGTACCGCCACCGATGTCGATGTTGAGAATGCGTTTGTCCTGGTCATGAGATACTTTCGAGGCGCCCGAGCCGTAGGCCGCGAGCATGGATTCCATGTGGTGTCCGGCGGTGGCGGTGACGAAATCGCCGCGCTGCTCCGCGATCAGTCCCGCGATGGTCTCGGCATTCTCCCGTCGCAAGGCCTCCCCGGTGAGGATGACCACGCCGGTGTCGATGTCGTGCGGCTTGATTTCCGCAGCCGCATAGGCGCCATCAATGATCGTGCCCAGCGCATTCTCGTCAATGCGCTCGTCGCTCGCATAAGGTGTGAGCGCAACCGGCGACTGGAACAGGGTCTCGCGGGACACGACGTAGTAGCGACTGGTGAGATCTTCCCCGTAGCGCCGCAGGTTGATGCGGGAGAAGATGACTTGGGTTCCCGATGAGCCGATATCGATCCCCACCGTCACCAGGGTGACGTGATCCTGAATCCATATCGGGTTTTCCTCCAGCGGCCGCTCATCCGCGATGTCGAAATGGTCGTGATCGTGGTCGGCATCGCCGTCGTGATCATGAACGAAATCCTGGCCGAGCAGATGGTCCGCGAGCGTATGGCCCGGTTTCTTGTTTTCGGAATCCGCCATTGCGGCTCGGCTCCCTGGGACGGACGGCGCTCGACGGTGCGCGCGGTGTTATGGCATGCCCAATTCAAGAGCGTCAAAACCGAGCTTCGCACCGAGGTTGTTGCGGACTGCAGGGGGTGGATTGGCAAAGCCCCCAAAGAATGCCAGCAGGTCGCTCCTGCTCCTTGTAAACGCGCGGGAGCATTGCGGATGACACTCATCGTCAGCCGTGGCACAAACCCGATGCCGCCGTAAGGAAAGCTCCGTCGCGAGAGAGTCCCCTGTATAACCCTGCTCATGCCCACATCAGCTGAGAGAACATCGATGGCCGATCCGCTTGCTGCACTGCGCCACGAGCTTGCGGTTGCCAACCGCATTCTTGCCAATGAGGGGATCATCGATGCGTTCGGGCACATCAGCGCCCGCAATCCGAGGGATCCGAATCGCTATTTCATTGCGCGCCATCGCGCCTCGGAGCTGGTCGAGCCCTCCGACATTCTCGAAATGACCCTCGATTCCAAACCGGTGTTGCCGACCAATGTGCGCCTCTACAGCGAGATGGTGATCCACGGCGAGATCTACAAAACTCGGCCGGACGTAAACTCGGTGTGCCATCATCATGCGCCCGCGGTCCTGCCGTTCTGCGCAACCGGCGTGGAGCTCGTCCCACTGTTTCACCTCGGCGGCACCTTGGGCGAGAAAGTGCCGTTCTGGGACAGCCGGGATGAATTCGGCGACACCAATCTCCTAGTGCGTACTCCCGAGGAAGGCGCCTCCCATGCGCGGGCGCTCGGGCCATATTTCATGCTGCTGCTCCGTCGCCACGGCGCCTCGCTCGCGGGGAAGTCGGTGCGGGAATGCGTGTTTCGCGCGATCTACACCACGCGTAATGCCGAGCTGCAGCTACGCGCCATGGCGATCGGAAAACTCGACCCGCTGTCGCCGGGAGAAGCGGAAAAATGCGGGGCCCACAACCTTGGTGAGCGTGGAGTCGAGCGCGCCTGGGAATACTGGGTTACCCGGTTGCAGAAGGCCGAGGCATCGTGGGGGGATGCTGGCCTCCCGCGTATGAAGGGTCTGGCCGAGGTCGCGCGCCCCCTGACCGCCGGACTGCCTTCTTTGCGACGAGCTGTGCCGCGCCAGCGTAACGCCGGCGTAAAGAAACGCACCGGCAGGAAACGTTGAGAATCGGCCCCCCGTCCGCGCCGCTCTGCGACAATCAAATGGCTGGGTTGAACGTTGGGCAGGGCGGCAACAAATTCCATCCACGCACCATGGACAAGCCCGATTCCCGCCAAAAACGACTTGTACCCGCACCCCCCGTCGGAACGAGCTGGGGGAGCTTCCATGCAAACAAAGCGCATCTATCAGGTACAGCATTGGCCGGACGGAGAATGGGATCGCGGGCACAACTGGAAGAAAATTGAAGCGGCCAGCGAAAAAGAGGCTGCCGAAAAGGTCTGTGGTTTCCCGCTGACTGCAACGGGCCGCCTCGCCCAGCTTCGCGCGCGAGTGCTCAAGTTCGGCGATCTCAGGCAGCGCAGCGCGACCGATTTCTACGCAGTCGAGTAAAAATTTCTACGCAGTCGAGTAAGGAAGTCTACTGTCATCGCTAAAGGCCCTTCCAGGCAGTCGCGCGAGCAAAATCATCTGAGATAGTATGGCTGGCAGGCGCGCTTTGCCGGCCATCCGTGGTCGCATGCCCGGCCAAAGCGTTGCGTGCTTCGCCGTGATCCCGTAATGACTCAGGTCGGAAGCTTCGCCGGGCTAGCAGGCTGCGGCGGCTCACGCTTACAAGGGCCGAGCACGGGAAGGAACGTCAAGAAACGCCAAGGAACGTCAATGACAGGGATGTATGAGCAGCAGCGTCCAGGCATCGGGCATAACCAGCCCGATGAATATGCCGAGGAGAAGAAGCACGAGAAGTGGGAGCGGTGGGCGAAAAAGCGCACTTTCGTGCGCGCGCTGGAAGGCACCTACAGTCATCTCTACAAGGCCTTGCTCGAGGAGAAGCGCGTGTATCCTTCCAAGGATGTGCCGTGGAAAGGTGGGCCGGGCCAGTTCGGCAAGAGCGTGATCAGTCCGCAGGCGACCAGCGTAGTCCAGTCCATGGAGTCCCACATCGAGGCCTACGCCCCGGGCGCCTACGGTCAAAAACACGGGCATCTCAACAGCGCGGTGTTCTACGTGCTCAAGGGCCGGGGCCATGACGTGCACGATGGCCGCTACATTCCGTGGAAAGCCGGCGATGTGATGATCGTCGAGAACGGCAGCGTGCACCAGCATTTCAACGACGATCCCGAGGAGGAGGCGATCCTGTTGGTGTTCAAGGCCAAACCGCTCTTCCTGTTCATGCATCTATTGTTTCAGAAGATCGTGGAATGGCCGCCGGACAAGTTGCCGCCTGGCGTTGAGCACTACAAACCGCCCGCCGAGATTTGAGACGTCGAGGAGGTCACATGCTATTTCAAGACAAGCATCCGGCTTTGTCCGGCTCCGCCAATTGCACCTTCCATGCCGACGACATCGCCGGTTCCCAGGACTTCCGCAAACGCTATGCAACGCTGCCGAATGTGGTTGCGGCCGAGGACATGCCGTGGGAGCGCTCGCCCGACGGTTTGATCAAGCATCTCGTCCATCATCGTATGAATACGCGCGAGTGCTGCGTTGAGGCCTATATGCAATTTCTCAAAGCAGGCGAGCGCTCCGGCAGGCATCGGCACATGTGGGAGGAGATCATTTTCGTGGTCGAGGGGGCGGGCTACGACCTGCATTGGGACATGCAGTTCGATTGCCTTGATGCCTTCAAATGGGAATGGGCAGAGGTGCCGAAGAAATTCGAGTGGAAGCAGGGCGACTACATCTATATCCCGCCATTCACCACGCATCAGCACTTCGCGAGCGCGGAGGCGCGGCTCATCATGATGAGCAACCGCATGGTCAAGGAGATGGGATTCGACTGGTTCGATCAGGTGGAGCCCGCTCCGAGCTTCGCACCCGATCCGAAATAATGTCTGTTTGTGGCGGGACCTGCGGAGTTGCCGCCCTCGTTGCTTTGCTGTCTGCGTTGCCCGCTCGCGCAGAGGGGCCGGCGGAATTCTACAAAGGCAAGAATGTCGAGCTCTACGTCGGATATAGCGTAGGCGGCGCCTATGATCTTTATACCCGGGTGCTTGCACGTCACCTTGGCAAGCACATCCCGGGCAATCCGACCATCGTCCCCAAGAACCTGGAGGGTGCAGGGAGTCTGCGGCTCGCCAACTGGCTCTACAATGTCGGGGCGAAGGACGGCACCGTCATCGGGACCATCGGCCGTGGCACCGCATTCGATCCCCTGTTGGGCTCGCGCGGGGCACAGTTCCAGGCCGACAAGTTCACCTGGATCGGCAGCGCCAACAATGAGGTGAGCGTCTGCGTCGCCTGGAAAACGAGCGGCATCAGCAAGTTTGCAGATGTGTTCGAGCGCGAGCTGATCGTCGGCGGCACGGGGCAGGCCGCCGATACCGATCAGTTTCCACGCATCCTCAATGGTGTCCTCGGCACCAAGTTCAAGATCGTTACTGGCTATCCCGGCGGCAACGACGTCACTCTGGCCATGGAGCGGGGCGAGGTCCAGGGCCGCTGCGGCTGGTCGTGGTCGAGCGTGCTCTCTACCCATAAACGATGGTTCGACGACGGATCGATCACGGTGCTCGTGCAGATGTCGCTCAACAAGCATCCCGGCCTACCCGATGTCCCCCTGGTGATGGATTTCGCCAAGACCGACGAGCAAAAGCAGATCTTCAAGCTCATCTTCGCGCGGCAGGTGATGGGGAGGCCGTATCTTGCGCCCCCGCGCGTTCCGAACGATCGCGCGAATGTGCTGCGGGATGCTTTCATGCGAACCATGGAGGACCCGGAATTCCTGGGCGAAGCCGAGGCCGCGCAGCTCGAAATCACTCCGGTGAGCGGCGAGCAGGTCGAGAAGCTGGTGACAGAGCTTTACAAGACTCCCAAGCCGGTGGCTGCCAAGGCCGCGGAATTCATCCGGCATTAGCTACGGAGAGGACCCGGATGCAGGAACAAGCCGGACGTGCGCCGCACAGCATCCAGAATTACCGCGGCTGGCAATCCGACGTCATCGTCGATCTGATCAAGCGCTACGGTTTTCCGCATCTCACGCTCAATCCCGGTGCGAGCTTCCGCGGGTTGCACGATTCGCTGGTCAATTACGGGGGCAACGAGCCCCCCATGATGCTGTGCCAGCACGAGGAGATCGCAGTCCAGATCGCGCACGGCTATGCCAAGGCGAGCGGCCGGCCCATGGCGGTGATCCTGCATGACCTCGTCGGCCTACTGCATGCCTGCATGGCGATCTATTACGCTTACATCGATCGCGTGCCGATATTCATCATCGGCGCGACCGGCCCGATGGACGAGGCAAAGCGGCGGCCGCACATCGACTGGACGCATTCGGCGCTGGTGCAGGGCAGCGCGATCCGCGACTACGTCAAATGGGATTACCAGCCAACCTCCATCGAAGGGGTGCCGGAAAGCTTCGCGCGCGCCTATTCGATCATGACCACGGAGCCGCAAGGTCCGGTCTACATGTGTTACGACGCTGCGCTCCAGGAGGAGCCGCTGCTGCGCAAGCCGGCGCTTCCGCCTCACGGCGCGGCGGCCACTCCTGCCGCCATGGCGCTCGACCCCAAGGCAGTTGCCGCAATCGCGGATAAGCTTCTCGCAGCGGAGCATCCCATGCTGCTCGCTGAATATGCCGGGCGGCGCGCCGGCGGGTTCGAGAGCATTGTTGAGCTGGCGGAAACCACAGGCGCCGCAGTCTGGGACGTCAACAACGCGCTCAACTTCCCCAACAAGCATCCCCTCTGTCTGAGCATGGACACGGAATCCCTGCGGCACACCGATCTCATCGTGGGGCTGGACATCAAGGACTGGGAGAAACAGCTGACCGCGCTCGACAACGCCAAGCGCACGCGCGAGCAGATCACCCCCTCATCGTGCGACTTTGTCGAGATCGGTTTTGCCGAGATCAACATCAGCAAATGGTCGATGGATTATTGCCGGATGCAGCCGTGCTCGGTCCGGGCGCTCGGCGACACCGCGCTCGGCATTCCCGAGCTCACCCGTCTGTGCCGGGAGCGGATCGAGCGAAACGGGCAGTTGAAGCATCGGATCCACGAGCGAAAGCTCGCCATTGCAAAGCGGCACGATGAGGTCTGGGCCAAATGGCAGGAGGAGGCGCGCACGAACTGGGACGCATCCCCGATCACCTTCTCTCGACTGGCGCTTGAAGTGTGGGAAGTCATCAAGGGCGAGGATTGGGTTCTCACGGCCAACACGCTCAAGCAGCAAATCCGCAAACTATGGGATTTCGACCGGCCCTATCGGCATCCCGGCGTCGAGCTCGGCACCGCAACCCAGATCGGCATCTCGCTCGGCGTGGCGCTCGCGCACAGGGGCAAAGGTCGCATTGTCGTGGACATCCAGCCGGACGGCGACTTGATGTTCGATGCAGGCGCGCTGTGGATCGCGGCGAAGTACGAGATTCCCATGCTGGTGGTGATGCACAACAACCGTGCCTATTACAACGACTGGGAACACCAGCTGCGCATGGCGAAGGTCCGGGGCACTGATGAGCGCAAGGCGCATGTCGGCATGGATCTGTTTGGGCCGGAGCCGGACTTCGCCGCTCTCGCGCGCGCCATGGGCTGCTATGGCGAAGGTCCGATCGACCGCCCGAAGAACGTCCGACCCGCCCTCGAGCGCGCCCTTGCCGAGGTGAAGAAGGGTCGCCTCGCATTGGTGGACACGATCACGCAGCACCGATGAGGGCGCGCCGTATCGGCGGCGGCAGCCGTAGCCACGGCGCCGAAGCTTTGCAATAAGTCGGGCGGCAAGTCTCATCGATCGAGGGTGCAATGGGTGAATTCGCAATTGGTCAAAGCGTGTCCCGGTTCGAGGACCCGCGGCTGCTCAAGGGCGGCGGTCGCTATGTTGCGGACATGGTGCTGCCGGGTATGGTCTTCGGCCATGTGCTGCGCTCGCCGCATGCCCACGCGCGCATTCGATCGATCGATGTGAGCCGGGCAAAGGCCGCGCCCGGCGTGCTGGTTGTGCTCACCGGGGCGGATTGGAAGGCATCGGGGTGGGGTGATCTCCCGGTGCCCGGCGGCCTCAAGCGGCGCGACGGCAGTGTCTTCCGCCCGCCCTATCCTGCGCTGGTGACGGATCGTGTGCGGTTTGTCGGCGACTATGTCGCCTTCGTCGTCGCCGAGACCTACCATCAGGCGCTCGATGCGGCCGAATTGATCGCGGTTGATTACGAGCCGCTGCCGCCCTGCGTGTCGACGGCTGAAGCGGTGAGTGCCGGTACGCCACGGGTCTGGGACGACTGCCCCGACAATATCGGTTTCGTTCAACTCTTCGGCGACAAGGCTGCGGCCGAGGCGGCCATCGCGAAAGCCGACCACGTCATCAAGCATCGGTTCATCGTCAATCGTGTGACCGCTGCCACCATGGAGCCGCGTGGTTGCCTTGGCGATTACAATGCCACGGAGGATCGTTACACCATCTACACCACACTCCAGCGCACGCATCCGTTTCGCTCCGAGCTGGCGCCCATCCTCAAGGTGTCGGAGAGCAAAATCCGGGTGGTCGCCGGGGACATCGGCGGCAGCTTCGGCATGAAGTCCGCGGTCTACAACGAAGTTGCCCTCGTACTGCTGGCCTCCAAGCGCATCGGCCGCCCGGTGAAATGGACCTCGACCCGGTCCGAATCCTTTCTCTGCGATGCCCAAGCACGGGATAACGTCACCGAGGCCGAGCTTGCGCTCGACAAGGAAGGGAATTTTGTGGGTCTGCGGGTGAAAACGATTGCTGCTATCGGGGCGTATCTGCAGACGGGGATGCCGGCCTTCACCGGCAATATTGGCACCCTGGCCGGCGTCTATCGCACCCCCGCGATCCATGCCGACGTGAGCGCGGTGTACACCCACACCAACCCGGTGCGGCCCTATCGCGGCAACGGCCGTCCCGAGGCGGCCTACGTGATCGAGCGCATAGTCGATCTCGCCGCCGACGAGCTTGGGATCGATCCCGCTGAGCTGCGGCGGCGCAACTACATTGCGTCGGGAGCAATGCCGTTCAAGACCGGACTCACGTTCACCTATGACAGCGGCGAGTTCGAGAAGAGCATGGATATGGCGCTTGGTCTTGCGGACTTTGCGGGCTTCGAGCACCGCCGGCAGGAAGCGCGCAAGCGCGGCAAGCTGCGCGGCATCGGTCTTTCGAACACAATCGAACGCGCGGCGGCACAGGGCTTCGAGGGCGCGGAAATCCGGTTCGACAAGTCGGGTACTGCCACCTTGCTTTCGGGCAGCGTAACCCAGGGCCAGGGGCATGAGACGATCTTCAAGCAAATCATGTGCGACCGCCTCGGCATCGATCCCCAGGAGGTGCATTACATTCAGGGCGATACCGACGAAGTCTTCGTCGGGGAAGGCACCGGCGGGTCGCGGTCGGCCACGATCGGCGGCTCCGCCGTGATGATCGCTGCGGAGCGCATCACCGAGAAGGCGAAGCACATCGCCGCGCACATTCTCCAGCTCGATGCAGACGAGATAAGCTTTGCCGATGGCGTGTTTTCCAGCCCCAAGTCCAACCGCACGCTCACCATCAAGGAGGTGGCGAAGGAGGCGATGGAACCCGCGAACCTGCCCAAGGGGATCGATGTCGGTCTCATTGCGACCGCGACCTATTTCGCGCCGGTGCAGAATTTCCCGAACGGCTGTCATATCTGCGAGCTGGAGATCGACGAGGAGACCGGCGAGGTCGAGATCGTCCGCTACAGCGTGGTCGATGATGTCGGCACGGTGATCAATCCGCTGCTGCTGAAAGGACAAATCGTGGGGGGCGTGGCCCAGGGCGTCGGCCAGGTGCTGATGGAAGACATTCGGTTCAATGAGGACGGCCAGAACCTGACCGCATCGTTCATGGATTATGCCATGCCGCGCGCCACCGACATCAGCGCGGTCGATGTGAAAAGCAATCCGGTGCCGACCATGACCAATCCGCTTGGCGTCAAGGGCGCGGGCGAGGCCGGCTGTGTCGGGGCGATGCCCGCCGTCGCCAATGCACTGGTGGACGCGCTCTCCCACCTCGGCGTCCGGCACATCGAGATGCCGGCAACTCCGGAGCGGCTTTGGCGCACCATCAATGGAGGTCAGCCCTCTATGCGGGGAGATTTGCAGGCATGAAAAAATCTTTCGTTCGCGGCACGTGGCAGCAGACACGGGCGTTCTCGCCGGCAGTCGTCACCGAAGCCGCAGGGCGGATGATTTTCATCGCCGGACATACCGGTCAGATCGACGACGCGGGTAAGTCGCTTGCGGCCGATTTCGACGCCCAGTTCCGGCAAACCTTCCGCAACATCGAGAGGACGCTCGCGGAGGCGGGCGGCACATTGCGTGATATGGTCACGATGACGGTGTTTCTCAGCGATGCCCGCTATACCACACGCATGACGGAGCTTCGCGGCGAGCTGTTCGGGAAGGACTTTCCCGCCAGCGCCGCCATCACTGCGCAGGGCTTCGCACAGCCGGAAGTGATGATCGAGGTCCAGGGGATCGCGGTCACCGGCTAGCCCTGCCATCCGCTTGCGCGGCCATCGCGAGAGCGCGATATACTCAGCTGCGGTAGGCGCATGAGCGAGACCTTTGAAACAGCGCTGGCGGCACGCGTGGACGCGATGACGGACGCGTGCACCCGCTGCGGCAAATGCGTGGAAGTGTGCCCGGTCACGGGCCCCGGCAGAGTTGACGCCGCGCCGCGCCGCGTCATCGACGGCATTATCGAGATCCTGCGCACCGGCGAGGGGCCTCAACCCGCGCGCAATTGGGCGAACGCGTGCCTGCTCAGCGGGGAATGCATCAAGGCCTGCGACTACGGCGTCAATCCTCGCTTCCTGCTGGGCATGGCGCGCTTGGCCATGACCCGCAAGAAGGAGGAGCGGACGCAGCAACGCCGTCAGGGGGTCGAGGGCTTCCGCAAGGTCGCGCGTGACGTCACCCATATCGCGCGCCTGCAGCTCGACGAGGCGGTGCTGGCGCGGCTCGGTCAAAAGGCAGACCACCACAGCGAGCCCCCTGAGGCGCCCGACTTCGTCTTCTACACGGGCTGCAACGTGCTCAAGACGCCGCATATTGCCTTGCTGGCACTCGACATCATGGACACGCTCGGCATCACCTACCAGGTCATGGGCGGCCCGACCCATTGCTGCGGCATCGTGCAGATGCGCAGCGGCGACGTCGCCACTTCCGGCCGCTTTGCCGAGAGCACCATGGACAAGCTCGCGCGCGGCAAGTCGGGCCAAGTGATCTCCTGGTGCCCGAGCTGTCACGTGCAGTTTACCGAGACCACTTTGCCGACCATTGAGAAGACCCGGGGTGCGCGTCCCTTCGAGATGACCCCATTCATGCTGTTCCTGCGTGGGCAGCTCGATCGCCTGGGACCTCACCTGAGGGAGCGTGTCGAGATGCGTGTCGCCTTACATCGACACCCTGGCATCAGGGGTGTGGTCGAGGCGGCGGAAGACATCCTGCGCGCGGTCCCCGGGATCGAGCTGGTCGATCTCGGCCAGCCTGCGGTCGGTTTGATGAGCAACTATTTCCGAGCGCTGCCGGCTTATCGCCGCGAGCTGCAGAAAAACGAGCTTGATGCCGCCGAGATGGCGCAAATAGATGCGCTGGTCGCTGTGTACCACGCCGATCACCGCGAGCTGTGCGCGCACGAGCGCGATTATCCGTTTCGGGTCATGAACATTCTGGAGATCGTGGGCGAAAGCATGGGGCTCCACCACGAAGACCATTTCAAGCGGCTCAAGATGCTGCAGGACATTGATGCGATCGCGGCGGACTGCAGCGACCTCATCAGCCGGCACGGGCTTGACCCTGAGACTACCCGCCAAGCCATAGTGGCGATGCTCGAAGAGCAGCCACTGCCACTGCGCGGCGTGGCGCCAAGCGCACCTTGAGGATCGGCCGAATTCGCAAAGGCGCGGCTCACGGGCGAAAAGCCCAACTTGGGTGAGAACCGCAAGGTCACATTGCGGATGTAAGGCTACTTATCGAGCTTGAGCTTCTTGCGGCGCTGGGCAAGGGTGCGCAGACGCAACGCATTCAACCGGATGAAGCCCGCTGCATCTCGGTGGTCGTAGGCGACCTTGCCCTCTTCGAAAGTCACGAGATCCTGGTCGTAGAGCGAATAAGCCGATGAGCGACCAACAGCGCAGACGTTGCCCTTGTAGAGCTTGAGCTTCACGGTTCCGGTGACGAATTTCTGCGACTGGTCGATCGCGGCCTGAAGCATTTCCCGCTCGGGCGAAAACCAGAAGCCATTATAGATAAGCTCGGCATATTTCGGCATGAGCTCGTCTTTAAGATGGGCCGCGCCGCGGTCAAGCGTGATCGATTCGATCGCCCGGTGCGCGGCAATCAGGATGGTTCCCCCCGGCGTCTCGTACATGCCGCGCGATTTCATGCCGACAAACCTGTTCTCGACCAGGTCGAGTCGGCCGATACCATGGGCATGGCCGAGCCGGTTGAGCTCGGTCAACAGCTTGGCCGGCGAAAGCGGGTTCCCGTCGAGCGCCACGGCGTCGCCGGCTTCGAAGTCGATCGCGATCTGGATCGCCCGGTCAGGCGCGGCTTCGGGTGAAAGCGTGCGCGAGTAGACGTAGTCCGGCACTTCCTGGGACGGATCCTCGAGCACCTTGCCCTCGGAAGAGGCGTGCAGGAGATTGGCATCCACTGAGAACGGCGCCTCGCCCCGCTTGTCCCTGGCGATCGGAATCTGGTGCTGCTCAGCAAAATGAATGAGCGCCTCCCGCGAGCGCAGGTTCCATTCCCGCCACGGCGCAATCACCGTGACATCCGGCCTGAGGGCGTAATAGGCAAGCTCGAACCGCACCTGATCGTTGCCTTTGCCGGTCGCTCCGTGAGCGACGGCGTCGGCACCAACCTTCTCCGCAATCTCGATCTGGCGCTTGGCGATAAGGGGCCGTGCGATGGAAGTGCCGAGCAGGTATTGGCCCTCATAGAGCGCATTGGCGCGGAACATGGGAAATACGTAATCGCGAACGAACTCCTCGCGCAGATCCTCGACGAAGATGTTTTCCGGCTTGATGCCCAGGAGGAGCGCCTTGTTCCGCGCAGGCTCGAGCTCCTCGCCCTGGCCAAGATCGGCGGTGAAGGTGACTACTTCGCAGCGATACGTGGTCTGCAGCCATTTGAGAATGATTGAGGTATCGAGCCCGCCGGAATAGGCGAGCACCACTTTTTTCACGCTGCGGTTTTGCGGATCGGGTTCAGCCATTGCGAGCTCACGCATCCTTTAGTTTACCCCAATCAGGCGCATTCCTTGCTTAACAGGCGCGGGACTATAGGGGGAAAGCATCAGCGAGCAAGCGCCCGGGGGTCCTTGTCGATTTTACCTCATTTGAGGTAAATTATAGCGTGAGGGTAATCCTCACGCGCAACTTCGATCGGCGTGCCAAGAGGGCTGGACTCGACGAGGAGGATCTTGCGGATCTGATAGGGGCGCTAGCGGATCGACCCGATGTCGGCGCTGTGATCCCGCGCACCGGAAGCGCTCGGAAAACGCTCGGTATCGACGTGCCACCGAATTTGCTGGAACACCCTCGCCAAAATTCGAACGCTTGTAGAGTTGCCTCACTTGCGTGATTATTGCTTCGGGGTGGACTCGTTGTCGGAACACCTTTGGTAGGTTTTGAGGGTGCCGAACTCGGAGCCCAGCGAAATCTGGTTAGCGTTTCTCGGCAAAATAATAAGATCGAATGTCATTCTTTGCGCTTTCCCTGCTCGCTCCAGGCATTGAATATGAGCGGAATAGATAGGTCCGCGGGCGCCGGAGGTTTCGGCCACCCAGTCAACGATACAACTTGCCTCGGGGGTGACGTAGGTCTTGGCGGATAGGACGATGACGGATTTGTCCGTTTTCTTACAGACATCGGTGCTGGGCGCCCAGCTTCCCCAAAAAGATTCAGGTATCGTCGTGTGTCGAACGCCGCCATGCGCCAGCGTCACCGTGGCCTTTTCTACGCCCATCTCGGCCGAAGCCTGCTGCGCTTGCGCGATGAGCGGCCAACCCAGTGCCGCGCCGCTGAGGAGCGTGATGAAGTCACGGCGTCTTAATCGATCGATCCGCATGGGCGCCCACCGGTTCGAGGACTGCTGTAGCGACGGGATAGCAGACATTCTTTCTGATACCAATCACAGCTGCATCGTATGACTGACGCCTTGTCCCCTTTCACCTGAAACTGGTCGAGAGGTCGAGCACCGACTGCTGCGAATCCATGCTGATGGTTCGGACCTTGCCGTTGGCAGCCGTGAGCGCCGCTCGCAGATCGATACTCCGGATCGATTGGTCATTGTAGGTTCGAAAATGCCAACGCAGATTGTTCAGGTCGGATGCGCTGGTCCACGCGGTGAACTCAGCGATGGGCGTGCCCCCCATCATCTGGCGCACGGAGCCCAATGGAATATCGAAATTGTTGAGGATATGGAACGCTTGCAGGACGGACTGTTGCGCCGTGTCGGATGCAATAGCGGCTTGCGAGAAGGCGACGGCACGCACGAACCGCGACGGCGGTGTGAAGTCGCCCGGCAGCCCGTGCATCCCGGAGCCCTCGCCGAACTGTGCCAGCTTGATGTCGCGCAACGCGATCGGCGGCACGTTGGTCGCGGAAAGGTTCACGTAATTGCGCAGATTGGTCATGTGCCAATCGAAGGTCGGCGAGTTGGTCATGACGCCGAGCGGATTCTCATGGAGCTTCAGCACGTTATCGACCGGCTCGATGACGATCGATTTTCCCGTTCGATCGTGCACGACGAAGTGAACCGGCGGCACTTCTTTAAGCGCGGCGACGACCACCGAGGTGAGCACGACCTTGTCGAAGTTCGCTGTGACCTCGTCGACGTTGGCAAAGTTCCCTAATAGCCAGATTCCATACTCGTGTGGCCCCATTGCCCGAGAGGCGTTGTCCTTCGTGGCATCGGCGTAGCTTGCGTATCCGGGGAAATAGAACAGGCCGACATACAGGCCCGCCTCGTTTATACCGTCGAGGATCACCGGCTGGCCGAAGCCGTTGGCACCGACAACGCCGTACTTCGTCACGTAGCTGATGCCCTTGCCGCCATCAGGAAGCGTTCCGGTGATGGCCGTTCCGGCCGGAACGACCATGACCTCGGACTTGGGATCAATTCCGAATTCCAATGTGCGCGCCGCGACGACGCCGCCATCCTTTGCGGTCAGCTCGATTCCGGTGCAGGCATGCGCGACTGGTGCCAGCGCAACCGCGCCGGCAATCGCGGCACTGGTGATTTTCCTCAGCATGAGAACCTCCGGCTACGTTTTTTAGATAATGGAACCGCGCGCAAGGTTGTCGCTTCCACCATTTGACTCGCAGTTACCGGTAACTCACAACACGACCACCGAATTATTGCAATTGGTCTCCTGTTCGTCCTCATGCGACCGACATGATGCCCCTACAGCCGCATAAGCCGCTCGGCATTTCCGTGGCAGACCTTGCCACGCACCACCTCGCTGATCGGCGCTGTTTCGATGAAGGTCGCAGCGGTTTGCGTATCCTCATAGGGATAGTCGACGGAGAACAACACGCTGTCCTCGCCGAGTGCCGCGATGGCTTCGGCGAGCGGCCCTGGCGCGCACACTCCTGATGTGGTGATCACGAAGTTGCGCCATCCGCGGCCATGGCGAAT